>Ga0209164_1000045_pt1 | contig 358622 bp, 323 predicted proteins | sample MTBNYHSulfiMetaG_FD_187458 | JGI IMG/M metagenome (GOLD analysis project Ga0209164, IMG submission 187458) | Enrichment culture microbial communities from rom New York Harbor, USA that are MTBE-degrading - MTBE-NYH (New York Harbor Sulfidogenic)... | ecosystem: Environmental > Aquatic > Marine... | reverse complement strand
ATCAAGGCCCAGGCCGACACGATGCTCGAGCGCATCGAGACCGAGCCGAAGACCAAGCGCTGGGAGAAGCGGGCCAAGAAGGGCACCAGCAAGATCTGGTACAACGAGGGCTTCTCGGACTGGTGAGGCCGCCCGCGGCACCGTGACGAAAGGAGTGCCCTTGGCGCGCTTCCGACAGTTCAACGTCCACGACTACTGGCGGCACATCGGCGCCGTCCTGCTGCTGGCCGGCGGCATCGTGTTCGCCTTCACGGTCCTCGTCGAGCGCACGCCGGTCATCTTCGTGATCCTGTTCTTCATCGCCCTGATCTGGACGATCGTGTCGATGTTCTCGCGCAACTACGGCTACCAGTGCCAGAAGTGCAAGAAGGTGTTCCGCGTGCCGACGACGGTCAACTTCTTCACCCCGTCGGGCATCGGCAAGAACCCCGACGGGACCTACTATCCGTGGAAGAGCCTCACCTGCCCGTACTGCGGTGCCCGGACCAAGGCCAAGACGCTCAAGAAAGCCGACCTGCGCGGGTCCCAGGTGATGATCAACGAGCGCCGGACGCGCCAGAAAGCGAAGAAGAAGAGCGGTTCGCGCCGCAAGAAGCGCTGAGTCCCGGCGAGAGCCTGTCGTCCGGCTGCCTGGCGGGCGGCGTCACGGCGGATCCGGCGGCCGATGCCGGGCGCGAAGGGCCAGCAGGCCGTTGACCGTCAGGGTGACCGCGACGGCGAACGCCGCCCCGGCCAGCGTCCAGCCCAGACGCCGCTCGTCGACCGAGATCCCGTCGGCCCCCTTCGATGCCATGAGCACGATGGCCGGGGTGAGCACTGTCACGAAGCGCCAGTACGGTCGGGTGTGGACGCTGAGCGCGAGCACGAGAAGGACCGATCCCAGGACGTGGTGCAGGACGACGCTGTCGGTCAGCACGAGGAAGACGGCGGCGGCGACCACCCCGAAGAGCGTGCCGGCGACTCGCTGGACCGTCTTGTGCAGCATCTTGTGCGGGTCCGGCTGGAGGAGCAGCAGCACCGTCATGATCAGCCAGGCACCTCTGCCGTCCGGGTACCAGCGCAGGACCATGAAGGTCGTGGCGGCGGCGCCGATCATGAGGACCGCCGTGTAGGTGAGCGCCTGCCCGCGGAGCACCGGCTCGGGCGGCGACTTCGGCAGCCGGCGGCCGAGCACGGCGAAGAACGCGGTGCACCAGATCCCCGACAGCAGGAGGACGAGGCCGACGGAGAAGGCGTACGCCGCGCCGACCTCGACCGGCGGACCCCACCCCGCGAGCGGCGGCGGGGTGACGAGCAGGAACTCGGCGACCAGCGGGACCATCAGGACGGGTGTCTGAAGGCCGCGCAGCGCGGCGAGGCCTGCTGCCGCTGCGAGCGCCGCCATGAGCAGCGCCCCGAGGCCGGGCCGGTCGTGCGTGAGCACCGCGAGGGTCCCCGCTCCGGCCAACACGAAGCTGAGCGCCGTTCCGAGTCGCCAGTCGCTCTTGAGGGTGGCGACGGAGGCGACGAGGAGCCCGAAGACGGCGATGCCGCGAACGCCGGGCGCCCAGAGCAGCGAGACGACGACCGCCGGCAGCATGGCGGCGATCAGTACCAGTCCGATGATCGCGTAGCGTTTCCAGAATGGCACGGTCGCTCACCCGGCGGTGCACGGCGGGGCCGGTCGCGTACCGCTCCGGCTTCCGTTCAGCGCGGACACGGCGACGGACGTCGGCTCAGGCGACCACGCACGAGGGCCGGATCCGGCGGATCCGGCCCTCGTCGCGCCGTCGAGAGCTCGAGCCGCGGGTGCCGTGGCAGCCCGAGCCGGCGTGGACTGTACTCGTCGCACGGCTCAGGTGTCGTCGGGCTGCCAGACCTCCCACACGCGACCCACCAGGTCGGGTCCCGGCTTGAGCACCTTCCTGCCCGGCTCCCAGCCGGAGGGCGTGACCTCCTTGGCCCCCGTCTTGCGCACGTGCTGGAACGCCCGGATCTGCCGCAGCGTCTCCTCCACCTTGCGTCCGACGGGAGGTGTGAGCACCTCCATGGCCTGGACCACGCCGTCGGGGTCGATGAGGAAGCGTCCGCGGACGTCGACGCCGGCCTCGTCGTCGTAGACGCCGAAGGCGCTGCCGAGATGCCCCGCCGCGTCGGCGAGCATCGGGAACGGCACCCCGCCGTCCACCATCTTCGAGAGCTCGTTCTCATCCCACATCTTGTGGACGAACTGCGAGTCCACGCTGGCGGCCAGGACCTCGACGCCCAGCTCCTGGAACTCGTCATACTTCTCGGCGACCGCCGAGATCTCGGTCGGTCACACGAAGGTGAAGTCGCCCGGGTAGAAGCAGAGGACCACCCACTTGCCGAGATGGTCCGACAGCTTCACCTTGGTGAACGTGCCCCTGTGGTAGGCGGGCGCCGTGAAGTCGGGTGCCTTGCGGCCGACCATGATACTGCTCACGTGCGTCCCTTTCTGTCCGCCGTCCGGTGTACCGCTTGTCTGCTCAGCCGGCTCATCTCCGACGACTGATCCCGTCGGACGAGCGCAGCCGATCTCCTCTTCCGCCATGCCTGGAGCACCTCCTCGTGACGCCGTGTCGACTCGAAGGGGCGCCGTCTCCGGCGCCGCTCCGAGGCGCGACCCGACCCGCCGTCCACATGCTAGCGGCTCGAGGCCGCGCAGTCACGTATGCGAGGCGTAGTAGCTGACCACCTGCCCCGCTCGCTCGGAGAGCGGTTGATACCATGGCCGCCGACGGAGGCGGCGGAGAGCGGGGTGTCCCGGGTCATGAGGAACCATCGCGTGGTGGTATCGCGACACGGCGGACCGGAGGTCCTGCAGATGGTGGAGGAAGACCTCCCTGAGCCGGGCCCCGACGAGGCCAGAGTGAGGGTCCTGGCGGCCGGCGTCTCGGCGTTCGACCTCATGTTCCGGAAGTCGGGCCGGTTGCCGGGGACGCCGAAAGTACCGTTCACGCTCGGAGAAGACGTCGTCGGCGTCGTCGACGAGACGGGCGAGCGGGTCTCGACCCTTGAACAGGGGCAGATGGTCGCCGGCGGGACGTTCTCGCTCGGGGTGGGCGGCGGCTACACGGAGTACCTCTGCCTCGCGGAGCATGAGCTGGTGCCGGTGCCGGAGGGAGTGGATTCGGCCGAGGCGGTGTGTCTCGTCGTCAACTACCTGACGGCGCACATGGTCATGCATCGGTCGGCCCGGGTCCGGGGCGGCGAGCGCATCCTGGTCCAGGGCGCTGCCGGCGGCGTCGGCACTGCCCTCCTCGAGCTCGGCCGGCTGGCGGACCTGGAGATGTACGGCACCGTCTCGGAGCGCAACCAGGAGCTGGTCGCGCGGCTCGGGGCGACGCCGATCGACTACCGCAGGGAGGACTTCGTCCACCGTGTGCGCGAGCTCACCGGAGACGGCGTCGACGTGGTCTTCGACCCCATCGGTGGCGCCCGGCAGCTGCGCCGGTCGTATCGGGCGCTGCGCAAGGGCGGCCGTCTCATCTGGTTCGGGGTCGCCGCCTCGAAACGGGAGGGCCTCTGGGTCATCCCGCTCAGCCTCGTGACACGGACCCTGCTGGCCGCCGTCCCCGACGGCAAGCGGGTCCCGCTCACGAAGGACCTGAGCAAGGACAACGTCTGGCTGCGCGACACGCTGACGGAGCTGCTCGGACTCCTCGCGGAGGGCCGGCTCCATCCGGTCGTCTCGGCGCGCCTGCCCCTGGGTGAGGCCGGGCGCGCCCACGAGCTGCTCGAGCGGGGCGACTACGCCGGCAAGATCGTGCTCGTCACCGGAGGGTAGTCGCCGGCCGGCCGCTACTCGAGGAGGCCGCGAAGGCCGTGCACTTCGCGGAAGCTCTTCAGCTTGGCGAGCGTCTTGGCCTCGATCTGGCGGATACGCTCGCGGGTGAGACCGAACGTGTCGCCGACCTCTTCCAGCGTGCGCGGATCCTCTCCGGAGAGCCCGTAGCGCAGCTCCAGGACGGTCCGCTCGCGGGCGGTGAGCGACCGCAGCACGCGCGCGAGCTGCTCACTCTGCAGCGTGTCGCCGACGGCCTCGGCGGGCTCGACCGCGTCGGCGTCTTCGATGAAGTCGCCGAGCTCCGCGCCGGCGTCGTCGCCGACCGGCGACTCCAGGCTGATCGTCTGCTGGCGCAGCTTGATGAGCTCCTCGACCTTCTCCGGCGTCGTCTCCATGCGGGCGGCGAGCTCCTCCGGATTCGGCTCGCGATCGGTCTCCCGCAGGAACTCCCGCTCGACGCGCACGAGCTTGTTGAGCAGCTCGAGCATGTGCACCGGGACGCGGATCGTCCGCGCCTGGTTGGCGATGCCGCGGGAGATCGCCTGACGGATCCACCATGTCGCGTAGGTCGAGAACTTGAACCCGCGCCGGTAGTCGAACTTCTCGACCGCCCGGATGAGGCCCAGGTTGCCCTCCTGGATGAGGTCGAGCAGGGAGAGACCGCGACCCGAATACCGCTTGGCGACGGAGACCACCAGGCGGAGGTTGGCCTGCGTCAGGGCGCGCTTCGCGTCGAGGTCGCCGGCCTCGATCCGCTTCGCCAGCGCGACCTCTTCATCGGCCGTGAGCAGCGGGACCTTGCCGATCTCCGTGAAATAGGCACGAACGGGGTCGACCGTCGTCGTCGTGACGGAGAGGTCGAGCTCGGGGGTCGTCTCGCCGGCGGGCGCGTCGCCCTCCAGGATCTCGACGCCAAGATCGTGGAAGACGGTGAAGACGTCGTCGATCTGCTCCGGCGTGAGATCGAGATCGGCGAGCACGTCGGCGACGCGGCCGCCGGACAGGTAGCCGTGCTCGCGGCCTTCCGTGAGCAGCTCGCGCACCTCGTCCGTCGCCGTGCAGGCGACGTCGGTCATCCCGCGGGTGATCGGGTCGATCGCGGTCATCAGGTCAACTCCTCAGGGGACATACGTCCGGCCCGCCGCGACCGTCCCGGACACAGGTCCGCGGCGCGGCGAGACAGAAAGGGCTTCGGGATCGTCGGGTATCCTTCAGAACAACCGGCCGCGTACGACTCACAGGTTCATCACCAATGGCCGCGCTCGGCCGGCACATTTGCCACGGCGATTATACCACAATCGCAGTGGAAATATGCCGCTCGGCCGGGACGTCATCGCGGACCGGTCGCATCACCCCTTGCGCGCTCGTTCGGGAGGCGGAGGAAGACGACGGTCGTCCCGCTGTCATGGGTCCGGCAGTGACAGGGTAGAAGGAGAGGGCTCGAGGAAGTCGATGGAGGGACCAGCCATGGAGACGAGCATCACCACCCGCCTCGGCGACGGCAGCCGGGCGGAGATGACCCCGGCTGAGATCCGGGCCGATATCGAAGCCGGGATGGCGCTGGGCGTCAAGCGGGCCAGGGTCGAGCCGCTCACCGACGAGGAGGTCGACCGGCTGGTCGAGATCTTCACCGCCCCCGGGCGGTTCGCCTCGGTCGACCCCGGTCACGAGGTGATCCTCAGCTCGGACGGTACCGTGAGCCTGCCACGCCCGGCGGCCGCCGAGCAGCTGCTCGTCTACCAGGACGCCTTCGGCTCCGACAGCCTCGAGCTGGGCAGCACCGACTACTCCTACAAGGCCGTCAAGACGATCGCCAGCGAGGAGGCACAGGCGATGAAGATGGCCCAGCTGGAGCTCGTGGCTCCCGCCCAGTATGGGGCGATGCCCGACCTGGGCCGCTACTCGATGCCGGACGGGCCGTTCCCCAACTGGTCCGAGCTCCTCCCGCAGGGCAGGGTCGAGGAGGCGCGCGCCGCCCAGGAGGAGGCGATCGAAGCCAGTGTCGAGGACATCTGCTACGTCGCCGATGAGCTCTGGGCGGCCGGCACCGACGGCATGGACTTCGACACCGCCGCCGCGGCCGGCGACGGCGACTTCCTGGCCACTCTGCGGGCCACCGAGACCCTGCGCGAGCGCTATCCGACCATCGGCATCCAGCTGGGGATGGCGAGCGAGATGGTGCTCGGCATGCACGGCGAGCTCGAGTATGGGGGCAAGCGCCTGGCGGGCATGTGGCCGGCCGCCCAGCTTCAGGCCGTCGAGGAGGCCGGGGCCACCGTCTTCGGTCCGGCGATCAACGTCAACACGACGAAGTCGGTCGCCTGGAACGTGGCCCGCACGATCGCCATCCTCAAGCCGGTCGTGGCGGCGGCCGGGATCCCGGTCCATCCCAACGTCGGGATGGGGGTCTGCGGGGTGCCGATGAGCGGCTTCCCGCCCCACGACGCCCTCGGGCGGGTCTCCAAGGCGCTTGTCGAGGTGCTCGGCGCCGACGGGTTGTAGCTGGGCGTCGGCGACCCGATCGGCATGCACGCCGCGCACGCCATCGCCGCGGGGATGGGCGGCATGCGGACCGCCGGAGACCTGGTGGCCCGCACGCAGATGACCCTGGGGATGCGTCTGGCGGAGGGCAAGGCCTACGTGGCCGACAAGCTCGGCGTCTCGACCCTCGACCTGGTCGACCCGATCGTGATGCGCGAGGTGCGCCGCGAGAAGGGGCTGGGCCTCATCCCGGTCGAGCAGGGCAGCTTCCCCGACGAGCCCGGCGCCATCGAGGCGAAGTTCAACATCAGCCGCCTCCTCGACCTGCCCATCAACTCGGTCGAGAGATTCAAGGCGCGGGCGGGGATGGGGTGAGCCGCTCTTCGCTGTAGCGGCCTCGACCGGCGGAACGGCGGCTCGTGAGGCGGCAGGCGGCGACTACGGGCGTGTCCGAAGCACCGGCGGCCGTCATCGGCTAGCATGGGGGGTGCACCCAGAGCGGTCGCGCGCGATGTCGTGGCCGCGGTGCTCATGTACGGCCCGACGGCGAGGCTCAGGAGTCCTCGGGCGAGCGAAGCGGGAGGTGAGTGATAGCCAGGAGCAGGACAGGACCGAGCAGGTCCAAGAAGAAGCGTGCCTTCGATCCGGCGCGCCGGCGTCCATGCGTCTTCTGCAAGGAGAAGATCGAGGACGTGGATTACAAGGACGTCACCACGCTGCGCCGCTACATCAGTGAGCGCGGCAAGATCAAGTCGCGCCGCACCACCGGCACCTGCAGGCGGCATCAGCGCCAGGTGGCCGAGGCCGTCAAGCGGGCACGGCAGATGGCGCTGCTGCCGTACGTGGTCACCCTGACCGGTGACGAGAAGCGTGGACGCCGCCGGCGTCGTCGTGACTGACGCCGTCGACCGCGGGTGATGCCGGACCGCGTCCCTCTCGACGAGTTCGTCGCCCTTGCCCGCGACCTCGCCGTCCGGGCCGGAAAGGAGCATCTCGCCGGCCGGGCGGAGCCTCTCGAGGTCGAGCGCAAGTCCTCGCGGACCGACCTGGTCAGCCAGGTCGACCGGCGAGCAGAGCAGATCATCGTGGAGGGGCTCGCAGCCGCCCGCCCACATGACGCGGTGCTCGGGGAAGAAGGCAGCCTGTCGGACGGCACGACCGGCGTCCGCTGGCTCGTCGACCCGCTGGACGGCACGACCAACTACGTCTACGGGTACCCTGCCTCCTGCGTCTCGATCGCGGCCGAGGTCGACGGCCGGCTGCTGGTCGGCGTTGTCCACGATCCTACGCCGGGGCTCACCTACGAGGCCATCGAGGGACGGGGCGCGACGTGCAACGGTCGCCCGATCGCCGTGCGCGGACAGGCCGACCTGGCCGAGGCGCTGGTCGCCACCGGCTTCTCGTACGACGCGGCGCAGCGTGGAACGCAGGGCGCCGCGCTCGCGAAGATGCTGCCGCGCATACGCGATATCCGGCGCGCCGGCTCGGCGGCTCTCGACCTCTGTCTGCTGGCGGCGGGGCACGTGGACGCCTACTACGAGCTCGATCTCAGCCCCTGGGACTACGCCGCCGGCAGCGTGATCGCCCGGGAGGCCGGGGCCGAGGTGCGCACGCTCGAAGCTTCGCACGGGCGTGGTCCGGCGGTGGTGGCCGCGCCGCCGGCGCTGATGACCTCTCTCCTGGCGTTGCTGACCGAGGCCGGCGTGCTGCCGACTACGGTCGCGCCGCCGCCCTGAACTCCCGCTCGGCGGCGTCGCTCAGTGGATGCGACGGCAGGCCGCGTACGACCTTCGGCGGCGCGGTGACGTCGTCGGCGCCGTGGATGACGGCGTCGGCGACCTGCTCCGGGGTCTTGAGACTCGCGGCGAGGAGCCGGGTGCCGCTCTCGAGTCGCGCGAGGATGGCCGCCAGCGCGTCGACGACGGCGTACCCGCCGGTCGACTGCCGCGCGGCCCGGTCGACGTACGGGATCGCCCAGGCACAGCCGACCTCGTGCGCCAGCAGCGCCTGGGCCGGCGAGTAGACGGCGGTCAGCGCGCAGCGGACGCCGTCCCCGGCGAGGAGTGCGGCCGCCTCGATGCCGACGGCGGTGGCCGGACACTTGACGACCACGCGATCGGGCGCCATGCGGACCGCGGCGCGCGCTTCTTCGCAGAAGGCGCCGGTCTCGTTCCCGGTCGGCTGGTAGAAGGCGGGCCCCGTCTCGCGCACTGAGAGCAGCCGCTCGAAGTGCGGCAGGGGTCGATCAGTCTCCCGCGCCATGAGGATGGGATTGGTGGTGAACCCGGAGACGAATCCGAGCCGGATCGCCGCCTCCAGGTCGTCTGCCGATGCCGTGTCAACGAAGATGGCCATCGTCGCCGTTCGACCCCCTTCCGGTGTGTCCCTCCGGCCGTGAGAGCCCGCGGCCGGTGGGCCATCGCCTCGCGGACGTGACAACCGTCACCCAGTCGCCCCGACGGCGACGCCCGCCCTCACAGGCAGATATGGTACCGGTTCAGGAGAACGCACCGGGAAGTCCATGACCGTCATCATCTTCACCATCGCAGGGTTCCTCGCGGGCTCAGTCCCCTGCTCGTATCTGCTGGGCCGCTGGTTCCTTCGTCTCGACATCCGGGAGTTCGGTCCCGACGGGAACCCGGGGAGCGCCAACGCCTGGCGGGCCGGCGGCTGGCGCTTCGGGATCGCCGGCAGCATCCTCGACTTTCTCAAGGGTGCGCTCCCGGTCGCGCTGGCGGTCTACCTCGGCGGCGTGTCCGGCTGGGGGGTGGTCCCGGTCGCGCTCGCGCCCGTCGTCGGGCATGCCCATACGCCCTGGCTGCGGGGTCGCGGCGGCAAGGCCGTCGCGACGACGCTCGGCGTGTGGACGGCCGTCACCGGCGGTTGGGCGCTGCTCATCTTCGCGGTCGCCTGTGGACTCGCCTGGGCGCTGCTCGAGGCCGACGCCTGGGCGGTGCAGGTCGGCATGTGCGGGCTGCTGGCGTTCGTGCTGATCGCCTCTCCGGCCGCACCGCTGCTGGTGCTCTGGGTGCTCACCGGCGGGTTGCTCGTGTGGAAGCACCGCCGGGAACTGCACGAGCCGATCCGCCGCCGGTCCGGCCGGGCCGCCGGAGCACCGTGAGCTGCGCCCCGGACGTCTGACGACCAGCTCGCCGCCGGCTCCGTTGACGCGGTGGTCGGCGCCGGCTCCGGCCGGGCCGCGGTCGGCTCAGCGGTCCGCGCGCCGCTGGATCTCGGCGACCCTCTGCTCCTCGGGAACGCCGCTCGTGAGGGTGACGACCATGACGGCCGGACCGACCGCCGCGGCGGCGTCGAAAGCGGCCCGCACGGCGCGGAAGACCGTGTCCTCGTCACCCACGGCGTGGCTGCTGAGGCGGCCGACCCGGAGGTCGAGACCTTCGTCCGCCGCCGCATCGACGGCGCTCTCCAGCGCCTCGCTCACGTGGGTCTGCCGGAGTGGATATACGGAGAACTGGACGCCCATGTCGTCGGCGTCGGCCGATCGCCGTCTCGTCATTGTGACGCACCTCCTCTGCTCGTTCGGTCGGCTGTGCGGGAGCGCGAGGGAGAGTGAGACGTCCCCGCGCATGCCTGGAGCCCCACTGATGTGTGTTCCCGGCGAGGACGGACGGTATCCGTCGCAGGGACGGCCCACGGCCGTGTGGACCGGTCACACCGGGCCCGGCTAGACTGGCGCCACGTACGTGAGCCTTCGTCCGCAGAAGAGGTCGGCATGCTCCTCCAGGGCAGTCTGCAGGAATTCGGTCTCCCGAACGTACTGCAACTGGTGAAGCTCAGCGCCAAGACGGGCGCCCTCACCCTGCGGCGTGAGGAGCGCTGGGGGCGTCTGTTCTTCCGGGGCGGGCACATCTACTACGCGCTCGTGCAGCCGCAGTCGATGCCGCTCGGCGAGCGTCTCGTACGTGCGGGAGCCATAGGGCCGCGGGAGCTCGAGGAGGCTCTGGCCCGGCAGCGCTCCGCCGCGACCGCACGCATCGGCGCGACACTCGTGGCGATGGGCCATCTCGACCGGGAGACGCTGGCCGGGGCAGTCCGCGATCAGATCGAGGAGACGGTCTTCGACCTCCTCGGCTGGTCCGAGGGCGAGTTCGAGTTCACCGCGGACGAGCCGCCTCCCGACGAGGACGTCATCGTCGAGATGACGGTCGACGGCGCCATCATCGAAGGCTCCCGGCGGATCGACGAATGGGATCTGATCATGGCCTCGCTCGGGTCCCTCCAGCACATCCCGAGACTGGAGTACGCGGAGGAGGTCGGAGACCAGGGCGGGGTCTCCTTCAGCGCCGACGAGTGGCGGGTCGTCAGCCTGGTCGACGGCCGGCGCGACGCAGGGTCGGTCATCCGTGACTCCGGGCTCAATCGGTTCCGGGCGGCCAAGATCCTGCGGAACCTCGTGGAGGAGGGGCTGGCGGTGATGCGGCCGGCGTCGATCGGCGAGCTGGAGGATGCCGAGGCGGTCATCGTCAGGAGTCCGATCGACTTCTACACCGAGGTCTTCCTCGCGACCCTGGACGAAGAGGAACTCACCCACCATCTTCTCGCAGTCACCCTCGGCGAGGAAGAGGTGGAGGTGCCGATGGTCGCGGTCACCCTGGCCGAGGAGGGGAGCGAGGAGGAACAGAGGCTGGTGTTCGCGCTGGGGAGCGGCAGTCACGAACCGGCCTGGAGGGAGTTGGCGAGTCGCTGTGTGGGCGGCGTCCTGCTCGTCAACGCGAACTCCGCCGACAGCGTGCGGGCGTCGGTCGCCGACCTGGAGGCGTTCGCGGCCGTCGAGGGCCTGCCGCTGGTGGTCGCGACCTACGTGTCCGTGGCCGAAGATCCGGTCCCGGAGGACGTCGTGCGCGCGTGCCTGGGGGTCGCGAGTGGGATCCCGGTCGTGCCGTGCGAGCTGCGCGATCGTGAGCTCGTGGCAACGGTCGTGGATGCCGCTCTCATCCCGGCGACGGCACCAAGTGTCGACGGCGCCGGGGCCCGGGAGACGTCGCCTTGATGGGCCTTACACCCACCATGTAGGCTGCGGGCGGCCGCCTGGGGCCGATTCCGCGTCCACCCACTCCGGAAAGGACCGTCGCGCGATGTACTACCCCTCGTACCGCATGCGCCGGTTGCGCCGGTCGCCGTCGCTCCGGCGCCTCCTTCGTGAGACCGAGCTGAGTATCGACGATCTCGTCCTGCCACTCATCGTCACGCACGGCGAGAACGTCCGCGAGCCGATCGAGGGGATGCCCGGCTGTCATCTCTTCTCGATCGGCACGCTGCTCGCCGAGGTGCGGGCTGCCTACGAGCTGGGCGTCCGGGCGCTCCTCCTCTACGGAGTGCCCTCTCACCGCGATGTCGGCGCCAGCGCCGCCTACGATCCGGAGGGGACGGTCCAGCTCGCGGTCAAGGCCGTCAAGGACGAGTTCCCCGACATGGTCGTCATCACCGACGTCTGCGTCTGCTCCTACACCGACGAGGCGCACTGCGGGATCTACCAGGACGACGAGGTGCTCAACGACGTGACGATCGAGGTGCTCGCCAAGGTCGCCATCTCGCACGCCGACGCCGGCGCCGACATCGTGTCCCCCTCGGACATGATGGACGGCCGGGTGGCGGCCATCCGCAACGCCCTGGACGACGAGAGCCTCTTCGACACGGTCGTGATGCCGGTCGCGAGCCGGTTCGCCTCGGGGTTCACCGATCCGTTCGCGGCCGCCGTCGGCTCGCGACCGCTCGTGGGCGACCAGCTGACGTACCTGCTCGATCCCGCCAATGGGGAAGAGGCGGTGCGCGAGGTGCTCCTCGACATCGAGGAAGGCGCCGACGTGGTGATGATCGAGCCCGCGCTCCCGTGCCTCGACGTGATAAAGGTCGTCAAGCAGGACACACGCTTCCCGCTCGCCGTCCACAGCACCAGTGGCGAGTTCGCGATGCTCAAGGCGGCCGCGGGCAGGGGCTGGCTGGACGAACGACGCTGCGTGCTGGAGGTGGCGACGGCGTTCAAGCGCGCCGGCGCCGACCTCATCGTCACCGACTACGCGAAGGAGCTCGCCGGCTGGCTCAGCTGAGCGGCCGCGGCCCGCCGGAGCGCGGGCGGGCGTGCAGCGCGAGCTGAAGCGATTCTTCGGTCAGGCCGGCGCGCCGGTAGACGGCCTGCGCCCGCACGTTGTCGAGGTCGGTGTTCAGGGAGACCTCGACGCATCCCCGCTGCTCGAACACGGCGAGGATGTGGTTCAGCAGGCTCGTCCCGATCCCCCGTCGCCGGACCTCGGCCTCCACGACGAACTCCTCGATCACGCCGGCCGGCCCGCCGTGGAACAGGTTCGGCCGGATCGAGTAGGCGAGCAGGCCGACGGGGCGGCCGTCGAGCTCGGCGATGACGATGCCGGTGTCGGGATGGGCGAGGAAGACGACGGGGTACCCGGCGTCCATCTCGAAGCGGTCGCCGAGCGAGCGGGCCATCTCGCGGATGAGGCGCTCGACGTCCTCCGCGTCGTCGGCGGTCGCGTCTCGGATCGTGATGTCGACTGTCTCGGTCATGAGCACGCTCAAGGGTCGGACCACGATAGCACGCCGGCTGGGAGTATGATTGGCGGTACCGCAGAGAGACCCCCGAGCTCAACGCAAGGAGTTGCTTGTGAAACCCGACACATCCGAGCGCCGTCGAGGCCGGGCAGGTTCGTTCTTGACGGGTGGCGTCGGGGAGAGAGGTCGATGAGCCGCGCGGCCGGACAGGGTCGCGGCGCGGTGCCCGACGTCACCGTCCCGCGGCTGGCGGTCTATCTGCGCAAGCTGAGGGAGCTGCGCGGCCGCGGGGTGGAGCGGATCTCCTCGCAGGAGCTGGCCGACGAGGTCGACCTGAACGCGGCCCAGATCCGCAAGGACCTTTCGTACTTCGGGGAGTTCGGCGTCCGCGGTGTCGGCTACGAAGTGGACCGGCTGGTCGACGAGATCACCCGTTGTCTCGGTCTCGACCGGACGTGGAACGTGATCATCGTCGGGGCAGGCCAGCTGGGGACGGCGCTGGCGTGGTACCGGGGATTCTCCCAGCAGGGGTTCAGGCTGGTCGGGGTCTTCGATGAAGCGCCGCGCAAGATCGGCGCCGCGTACGGGACGGGACACGTGCTCGATGTGGCCGACATGGAGCGGTTCTGCGACGAGCGCCGTCGTGCCGGCGACGCCGTCGACATGGCGCTCGTGACCGTCCCGGCCGCCGCCGCGCAGGAGACGGTCGACCGTGTGGGCCGGGCCGGCATCCGGGCCGTCGTCAACTTCGCTCCGACCCGCGTCGTGGCGCCGACGGGGGTCATGGTGCGCCAGGTCGACCTCTCCAGCGAGCTCATGTTCCTGTCGTTCCACCTGCGCGACGCGATCGGGGAGCCGTGACCGACGCGCTGGCAGCCGGTCTGCGCGACGAGGCGGCGGCGTTCGGCGACACCCGGCTGCCGGCGACCGGCGAGCTCGGCTACGGACAGCTGCTCGCGGCGGCCGGCGGCGACGACGCGCCCCGGCTCGCGCTGGCGGTCGAGCTCGTGTACGAGGGGTACCTTGCCCACTATCGCGAGAGTCGTGTCCTGCCCGACGATGTCTCCGAGGAGAGCCGTCTGCTGGCCGGCGACTACCTGTACGCCCATGGACTGCGGACGCTGGCCGCCACCGGCGACGTGGGAGCCGTCGAGGTGCTGACCAGGCTGATGGCCTCGTGCTCCTTCGTGCGGGTCGAAGGGCTGCCGATGTCTGTCGACGACGATCTCTGGGAGACGGCGGTCCTGGCCGTCGCGGCGTCTCCCGACTCCGGGGTGCGGAGCGCGGCGACCGAGGGCTTCGTCCACATCGCGGCGGCCATCGAGCGGCACGACGACGACCGGCTCCCCGAGTTGGCCCGGCGCGCGCTCGCAGCTGTGCGGCGCGCCGGTCGGGACACCGGCGGCACGGCGACAGGGTCCCCGAGCGTACCCGGGAGGGCTGAGTGATGGGCCTGAGGACGTTCCTCGAGCGGCTCGAGGCCGCCGGCGAGCTGGCGGTCGTCGACGCGGAAGTCGATACTCGTCTGGAGATGGCGGAGATCGCCGACCGGGCGAGCAAGGCCGGAGGCCCGGCGCTGCTCTTCCGCCGGCCGAAGGGCCACGGCATGTCGGTGGTGATGAACCAGTTCGGCTCCTTCGGGCGGCTCCAGATCGCCTTCGGCGCGCCGCTCGACGAGGTCGCCGGCCGCATCGAGGACCTCGTCGATCTGCAGGTACCCACCGGGCTGGTGGGGAAGATCAAGGCGCTCGGGCAGCTCCGTGAGCTGGCGTCGTTCACACCCAGGACGAGCAGGAGCGGGCGGTTCCGGGAGGTCGTCGTCGATCCGCCCGACCTCAGCCGGCTGCCGGTCCTGACCACGTGGCCCGGCGACGGCGGCCCGTTCATCACGCTGCCGGTGGTGATCACCAAGGACCGCCGCGGACGGCGCAACGCCGGCATGTACCGCCTCCAGGTCTTCGACGAGCGGACGACCGGCATGCACTGGCACGTCCATCACGACGGAGCGGCCAACTTCCGCGACAGCGACCGACGACTCGAGGTCGCCGTCGCGCTGGGCACCGATCCGGCGGTCACCTACGCGGCGACCGCGCCGCTTCCTGCGGGGATCGACGAGCTCATGTTCGCCGGCTTCCTGCGCGGCAGACCGGTCGAACTGGCGCCCTGCGCGACGGTCGACCTCGAGGTCCCGGCCGACGCCGAGATCGTGCTCGAGGGCTACGTCGAGCGCGACGAGACGCGCCTCGAGGGCCCGTTCGGTGATCACACCGGCTACTACTCGCTGGTGGACGAGTACCCGGTCTTCCATCTGACCGCGATGAGCCACCGGCGCGACGCGATCTATCCGGCCACCATCGTCGGCAAGCCGCCGATGGAGGACTGCTTCCTCGGCAAGGCGACCGAGCGTCTGTTCCTCCCGCTGCTGCGCCTGACCCTGCCGGAGATCGTCGACATGGACCTGCCGATCGAGGGCGTCTTCCACGACTGCGCCGTGGTGAGCATCCGTAAGGCCTTCCCGGGGCATGCGCAGAAGGTCGCCAGCGCCGTCTGGGGGATGGGGCAGATGATGTTCACCAAGTTCGTCGTCATCGTCGACGAGCACGTCGACGTGCACGATCCGAGCGAAGTGACCTGGCGGGTGTTCAACAACGTCGATCCGGAGCGCGACTGTCTCATCGTCAAGGGGCCGCTCGACGCCCTCGACCACTCGAGCCCCACCGCCCGCTACGGCGCCAAGATGGCGATCGACGCGACGCGGTCGTGGCCTGAGGAGGGCCATACGCGGGAGTGGCCCGACGAGCTCGCTCAGGATCCGGAGATCGTCGCCCGCGTGACGTCGCGCTGGCGGGAGTTCGGGTTGCCGTTCTCGTGAGCAAGGTCGCGTCGTTCGCGCGTCTCATCAAGGTCGAGCACAGCGTCTACGCGCTGCCGTTCGCCTACGCCGGCGCCTTCCTCGCCGGAGCGTCCGTCGCTGCGAGCTACCCGGGCGCGCCGTTCCTTCCCACGTGGGGAGACCTGCTCTGGATCACCGTCGCCATGATCGGAGCCCGCAGCGGCGCCATGGCCCTCAACCGGCTCATAGACGCCGAGCTCGACGCCCGCAACCCGCGCACCGCCGACCGCGAGCTGCCGGCCGGTCGCCTGCGCAGGGCCGAGGTCCTCGCCTTCGTGGCCGTCTCGCTGGGGCTCCTCGTGCTGGCGGCCTTCTTTCTCAGCCCTCCGTGCCGCTACCTGTGGCCGATCCCGGTGGCGGCGTTCGTCATCTACCCGTACACGAAGCGCGCCACCTGGGCATGTCACTGGATCCTCGGTCTCACCGACGGTCTCGCTCCCGCCGCGGCATGGGTCGCCGTCATCGGAAGCATCGATTGGGCACCGGTGCTGCTGTTCTTTGCCGTCGGTTTCTGGATCGGCGGCTTCGACGTGCTCTACGGGGTGTTCGACCTGGAGGTCGACCGGCGTCAGGGGCTGCACTCGTTCGCCGCCCGGTTCGGAGAGGCGGCGTCGCGCCGGGCCGCGTGGATCTCGCACCTGGTCGCGGTGGGGCTGCTCGTCGCCGTCGGCCCGCTCATCGGCCTCGGCTGGGTCTACTACGCCGGCTGTGCGGTAGTGGCGGTGCTCCTGCTCTGGTCGGCGCTCGACGTCGCCCGGCGCGGCCTGCCGCGGGTGGGTATGGGCTTCATGACGCTCAACGGGGTCGTGGGCGTCATCTACGGCGTCGCCGCCATCGTCGCCGCGTCGCTCGTCTGAGCGCGCCGCGCCCATCCTCCGATCGAACGCCCGGGGCTCTGTGGAGACGCTCCGTTGCTCCTGTCTCGTCCCGGTATCGCGACGAGGGCGACCGTCAGGCGTAGAAGTCGGGCGCCTTCACGTACGACTCCCAGCTCGCCTGATCGTGCGAGAAGAACAGCTCGGCGTCGTGCTCGGCGGACAGGTCGCGCAAGCGCTGAAGCGAACGAACACCGGCCGACGGATCGCGGTGGAAGCTGGCGATGCAGTTGAGCTCCAGACTCTCTGGTCCGTAGCACGCGTCTCCCGTGAACAGCATCGGCCGGCGACCTTCGAGCTCGACCATCATGCTGTAGTGGCCGACGGTGTGTCCGGGCGTCTCGAAGAGCCTCACGCCCGGCAGCAGCTCCACATCGCCGGTGATGGTCCGGAACTCGGGATGATAGTCGCCGGCGTCTGCCGGGGCGTCTTCCCGGAGCCCGGGGGCGAACCCCATGTCGGAGTAGCCGAGCATCTCGAACGGCTCCGGATGGCGCGCCGCTTCCAGCTCGAGCTCGTGACACACGACCTGGGCGTCGGGCAGCTGCTTGTTCCCGCCGCAGTGATCGAAGTGGAGGTGGGAGTTGACGACGAAGGTGATGTCGCCCGGCTGCAGGCCGACACGCGCGAGCTGGCCGGGGACCGTCTGTTCGGGCGTCTGGAGCGGCTTCTCGAACGGCAGGACCGCGTTGGTGTGATCGAGGTCGAAGCCGGTCTCGAACAGGAGGCGTCCCTCCTCGTGCTCGACGAGGACGTTGTAACACGGGATCCGCACCTCTCCCGCCGGCCCGCGGTTCCAGAAGATGTGGAACCCATCGATGACGAGCGACCCGCCGTCGAGCAGGTAGACTCTGGTCTCGGCCATGTTCTCTCCCCCTGCGGTCGTCCGCGGCGGCGCATGCGTCCGAGCTCCGCGCGGTACCATCCGGGCCGGCGGGTGACGGGTCCGACCTCGCTTCGTGGCGTGTCGCGTCCTGTCGGAGTGCATTGTCGCTGACCGTTCGTCCGGAGCCTGAGTCACCCCGCCCAGACGGATAGCTGTATCAACATTAGTACAGCCTGGGCATTGACAAGCCTGCGTCAACAGAGTATACCAACCTACCTACAGAGGTCGTGCCGCCTTGTGGAGAGCTGATCATCGGCGAACCACGGCAGGGCGGCAGACCCCGGAACGAACGACCGCCCGACATGCTGGGGGGCAGGGGAATGGTCTTCGACCCGCACATGCACATCGGCGACTTCCCGATGTTCGGGGTGTCTCTCGACGGCGAGAGCCTGCTGGCCCTCATGGACGAGGCCGGCGTCGACGACGGCGTGGTCTTCCACCCCGACAACGCGCAGACGCTGGCCGTGGTCGAGAGCTCTCCGCACGTGTACGGCCTCGTGTGGGCGAACCCCCGCACGCCGGGGTACGTCGACGAGGTCCGGCACTACCTCGACCACCCGCGCTTCCTCGGCGTCAAGCTTCACCCGCTGCTCGACGGCTACCTGCCGGCCGACCCGAGCCTCGATCCGGTCATGGAGCTCCTTGGAGAGCACGGTATGCCCGTGCTCGTCCACACCGGCCATCCGATCTTCACGCTCCCGTGGAGCGTCGAGGAGCTGGCCGTGAAGTTCCCCGAGATCGCCGTGGTGATGGGCCACATGGGCCACGGCAACATCGTGTACATCAATGCGACCATCGACATCGCCGAGCGACGGCCGAACGTCTATCTCGAGAGCTCGGGGATGCCGATGCACGCGAAGATCCGCGAGGCGGTCGAACGGCTCGGGCCCGGCCGGGTCATGTACGGCTCGGACGCCCCGTTCCACCACCCGTCCGTCGAGCTGCTCAAGGTCCGTCTGAGCGGCCTGTCGGACGAGCTGATCGACCACGTGACCGATACCACCGCTCGCGGCCTGTTCCTCGGAGGAGGGGCCGCCGACTAGTCCAGGCGACGGCGACGAGAGGGCCGGTCGTCACGTCACCGGCCGCACGAAGGGGGTGAACGAAGGGGGAGTCGCTTATTCAGGTCGTCGGATCCGTGCGGACAGAGTCCGCAAGTCCAGTGAATGGTGAGGGGATAGGTATGAAGTGGATTCGTGTGGTTGCACTGCTGACGGTCATCAGCCTCGTCGGCGCCTTCGGTGTCTTCATGGCCGCCTGCGGTGACGATGGCGAAGAGCCGGCAGACGGCGAGACGACCGCCGCGAGCGAGAACGTCGTCAAGAAGATGGGCATCGTCGCTCCCGAAGAAGCCAAGGACTACGGCTGGAACCAGGTCGGTGTCGAGTCGGCCGAGAGGACGGCCGAGTCGATCGGCGCCGAGATCGTGGTCGCCGACGGCGCCGGCTACGGCGACGTCGCCCCGATCCTTCGTGAGCTGGTCCAGCAGGACGGCTGCGACTTCCTGATCGCGTTCGCCAGCGGCTACAACACGGTCGCTCCGAACGTGGCCAAGGAGACCGAGACGCCGACCTGCGTCATCGGTGCCCTTGAGGCCGGGCTCGAGCCGGGTCTCGTGCAGGACATCGAGACGTACGCTCAGGACGGCGCCTACCTGGCCGGCATCCTGGCCGGCAAGATGACGGGCAGCGGGACCGTCGGCATCGTGATCTCCGCCGACGATGAGAACTGGATCAAGATGTCCGCGGGCTTCGCCCAGGGTGTCAAGGACACCAACCCGGACGTCAAGATCCTGTTCGCCCAGGTCGGACAGGCCGCCTACGCCGACGCCGCCGCCGCCAAGCGGACGACCGAGCAGGTCATCGCCGGTGGCGCCGACATCGTCTTCGGCATGGGGAACGGCTCCAGCTTCGGCATGATCCAGGCCGTCGAGAGTGCCGATCCGCCTGCCGGCGCGGTCGGCGACCAGGTCTGGTTCATCGACGTGATCGGCGACAAGACGGGTCTCGACGAGAAGGGCGTCCTGCTCTCCTCGCAGATCTGGGACTACACGCCGGCCTTCGATGCGGCCGTCCAGGCGCTGAACGACGGCACGTTCGGCGAGGAGATCATCTACATCGACCTCGAGAACAACGGCATCGGCCTCCTGCAGACCGAGTACATCCCGGAGGATGTCTGGGCTGAGATCGAGGCTGCCAAAGAGGCGATCATCGCCGGCGAGATCGAGGTTCCGATCACCACCTCGAAGGCCGAGGTGGAGGACATCATCAACCAGTGACCGACGACCCGGCGGCCGGCCTCTGTGCCGGCCGCCGTTCTATCTAGGAGGACGACGTGTCATTCAGCGACCACCCCAGGCGGAGACCGAGGCGGGTGATGACGTGACGCAGACGTCAGCTCCCGTGGAGAGCGCCACCGAACGCGCGGCGGAGCACGCCGCGGGAACGCCTGCCGTCGAGGTCATCGGCATCACCAAGGTGTTCCCTGGGGTGGTCGCGAATGACGATGTCAGCGTCGCCTTCCACGCCGGCGAGGTCCACTGCCTGCTCGGGGAGAACGGCGCCGGCAAGTCGACGCTGATGAACATCCTCTCGGGCATGCAGCAGCCGGATGCCGGCACCATCAAGGTGGCCGGCGACGAGGTCGAGATCGATACACCGAAGAGCGCTCTCGACCTGGGCATCGGGACCGTCTACCAGCACCCCACGCTCATCCCGACGTTCTCGGTGCTCGAGAACCTCATGATGGGCATGGGCTCCGGCGTCAGGCTGCCGAGGAAGAAGACGCTCGACCGCCTGCAGGAGATCTGCAAGACGCTCGGCATCGAGGTCGATCCGAGCGCGATCACCGGTCGTCTGTCGCTCGGTCAGCAGCAGCAGATCGAGATCATCAAGGCCCTGTGGGAGGGGTCGCGCGTCCTCATCCTCGATGAGCCGACGTCGATGCTCACGCCGCAGGGCATCGCGGAGCTCGTGAAGCTCATCGGCCAGCTCCGCAAGGAGGGTCTGGCCATCATCTTCATCACCCACAAGCTGCGCGAGGCCCTCGACGTGGGCGACCGAGTCTCGATCCTTCGCCGCGGGCGTCTCGTCGGCGAGCTCGATCCGGAGTTCGTCCACTCCCACGATCGTGACGAGGTCCAGAACCGGATCGTCAGCCTCATGTTCGGCGCCGAGGCCTCAGACCTGGCGAACGTCGCCGAGATCAGGGACAAGATCCAGGGACGGCGCGAGAAGCGCGACCTGGGGTCGAAGCCACTCCTGGAAGTGGACGGCCTGACCGTGCAGCCCAAGCGCGGTGAGGTCGGCATCCACGAAGTGACGCTCACGGTCCGCCCCGGCGAGATCATGGGCGTGGCCGGCGTCGACGGCAACGGCCAGCGCGAACTGGCGGAGGCGATCGCCGGACAGCGGCGCGTCTCCGACGGCGACATCCGACTCGAGGGGACTTCGATCGTCAAGATGAGCGTCGGCAAGCGGCAGAGCTTCGGTCTGCGCTACGTGACCGACGACCGCAAAGGCGAGGGCATCGTCGCGCAGATCGACGTAGCCAGCAATCTGGTCCTCAAGAAGATCGGCCAGCACCCCTTCTGGAAGCGCGGCGGGCGGACCTGCAACGAGACCATCGATTCGACCGCCGAGGAACTGGTCGAGGAGTTCGACATCCGCTGCCCGTCGGTCAAGACGGCGTGCGGCACCCTGTCGGGCGGCAACCTGCAGAAGGTGCTCCTGGCACGGGAGCTGGCGTTCGACCCCAAGCTGGTCGTCTACAACAAGCCCACCTACGGGCTCGACGTGAAGACCACGAGGGCCGTACGCGAACGGATCCGCACACTGGCTGAGGAGGAGAACGTGGCGGCGCTGCTCATCTCCACCGACCTGGAGGAGCTGCTCGACATCGCCGACCGCATCGCCGTGCTCTACCGCGGCGAGATCACCGGCATCGTCGAGAACGAAGTCGGCTGCGAGGAGCGCGTCGGACGCCTGATGATCGGAGCGCACGAATGACCCCCGAACTGCTGCCCGCCACGGAGGGCGGGCCCGGCGAGGCCCCTGCCGACGACAACGGAGCGCTCGGCCGGCGGATGGCCGGGTGGGGCGTCTCGCTCTTCCAGGCACTTCTCCCGATCATCCTGGGCATGATCGCGGCCGCCATCGTCCTGCTCATCCTCGGGAAGAACCCGATCGCGTTCTACGCCGACATGTTCGGCCGCGGTCTGTTCAACTGGGAAGGCCTCCAGGACTCGATCATCCGCATGTCGCCGCTCCTGCTCATGGCTGCTGGCCTCATCATCGCGTTCACGGCCAACATCTGGAACATCGGCGGCGACGGTCAGTTCCTGATGGGTGCCGCCATGGTCGCCGGGTTGGGTCCGGCGCTCATGGAGTCGACTCCGCAGTGGGTCGCCATCATCCTGCTGATCATCGTCGCGTTCCTCGTGGGCGGCGTGTGGACGATCGTCCCCGCCTACCTCAAGGCCAAGTACACCATCAACGAGATCATCACCTCTCTCATGATGAGCTTCGTCGGCATCAACCTGGCGAACCTGCTCATCAAGGGACCGTTCCGCAGCGACGAGACCACGGTCCCGCAGACGTTCGTGATCCCCTACGAGAAGCTGCTGCCCGACATCCCGGGCACCCGCATCCACGTGGGCGTCATCCTGGCGTTCGTGGTCGTGCTGATCGTCCACTACGCGATGACGCGCACGTCGTTCGGCATGCGCCTGCGGGTCATGGGGGCGAACCCGAAGGCGGCCGTCCACTCGGGGATCAGCGTGTTCTGGTTCACGATCATCGGCTTCTTCCTCAGCGGCGCCCTGATCGCCACCGGGGCGGCGACGGAGATCCTCGGTGTGTGGGGGTACGTCCGCGCCGACTGGAACCCGAACTGGGGCCTCACGCTGTTCGCGCTCGTCTTCCTCGCGCGGCTCAACGCGCTGGCGACGATCCCGATCGTCTTCTTCTTCGCCATCATCACGATCGGCGGTCACTTCGCCTGTCGTGAGGTCGACCTGCCCGACGACTTCATCCTGGTGTTCGTGGGCTTCATCCTGTTGTTCATGGCCCTCACCGAGTACTTGACCACCGGTCGCATCTTCCGGCGCATGCCGGGTGACCTCATCGCCATCAGGGCCTCGCAGAGAAGGGGGGCTGGCGATGAGTGACGTGCTGACCGTTGAGTTCTTCTCCTCGCTCCTCACCGGAGCCATCCTGGCCGGCATGCCGTTGCTGTTCGCCGGCCTTGGCGAGACCATCTCCGAGCGGGCCGGGGTCCTCAACATCGGCCTCGAAGGGATGATGCTGTTCGGCGGCTACGTCGGCTTCGTGGCCGCCCTCTACACCGACTCGTCGGCGGTCGGCTTCCTGGCGGCCATCGCGGCCGGCATGGTGGTCGCGCTGTTCATGCTCGTGTTCTGTGTGCGGCTCGGCCTCGACCAGATCGTCATCGGTATCGCCATCCTGGTCATCTTCGAGGGCGTCACGAGCATCGCCCAGCGGGCACAGTTCGGGACGACGTATCCGCGGCTCGACAGGGTCCCCGACATCAAGATCCCGCTCCTCGACCGCATCCCGGTCGTCGGCGACAGCCTGTTCACGCAACCGCTGATCGTCTACCTCGGCCTCGGGCTTTGCGTGGTGGTCTGGTGGGTGCTCAAGCACACGAACGTCGGCCTCAGCCTCAAGGCCGCCGGCGAGAAGCCGGCGGCCCTGGACGCCTCCGGCGTGAGCGTGATCGCGACCCGCTCGTGGGCGGTGCTGATCACCGGCGGCCTCGCCGGCCTCGGCGGCGGCTACATGGCGATCGTCGGCGCCGGCATCTTCGTCCCGTTCATGACGCACGGCGCCGGCTTCATCGCGATCGTCATCGCCATGCTGGCCCGCGGCAAGGCCGCGTGGGTCATCGCCGGCGCCTTCATCTTCGGCATCGCGGTGTCGTTCTCGACGGCGCTGCAGATCACCGGCGTCAGTGTGCCCATCGACCTGGTGAACATGCTCCCGTTCGTCGCCGTCATGGTGGCGCTGATCCTGTTCGCCCGCCAGTCGGTCCTCCCGGCGGCTCTGGCCACGCCCTACAAGCGCGGGACGCTGTGATGTCCGGAGGCGCCGCCCATGTCGGTCGCTCAGACGCGGCCGTCTCACTCCCGAGAGAAGGCAGGTGATGTGAAGATGGCCCGTCCGATCGACTTCCTGCTGACGGCCGGTCCGGTCCAGCTCTCCGACAGGGTGCGTGGAACACTGGGCGGACCGCTCATCTTCGACTACTCGGAGGAGTTCCAGGAGCTCTTCCGAGACACGGAGCAGAAGTTCAAGACGTTCCTGAAGACCGAGAACGACATCGTCATGCTCCAGGGCGAGGCGCTCCTGGGCCTCGAAGCGATCTCGGTGTGCGGTCTCGGCGAAGGCGACGTGGCCATCAACGTCGAGAGCGGCCACTACGGTGAGGGCAACCGCTACTTCATCGAGAAGTACGGCGGCCGGGCCGTGCCCGTCGAGACGGCATGGAACACTGTGGCGGGACCGGAGCAGGTCGAGGAGGCGCTGAAGGCCCATCCTGAGGCCAGGATCCTCTGGCTGGTCCACTCCGAGACGCCCTGCGGAACGCAGTGCGACCTCGAGACGCTGGCCCGGCTGGGCAAGGAGTACGGCAAGCTGGTCTTCGTCGACTCCGTGAGCTGTGCCGGCAGCACTCCCGTCGAGACCGACGCCTGGGGTATCGACATCATCTCCGTCGGTTCACAGAAGGTGCTGGGCGCGCCTCCCGGCCTTAGCGCGCTGGCGATCTCGGATGCCGCCTGGGAGATGTTCCGGGCGGTCAAGGAGCCCAACCGGTACTCGTACTTCAGCATCCTCGACTGGAAGGACCGCTGGATGGCGAATGCCGAGTGGCCGTATACACCGTCGGTGTGCGAGGTCGCGGCCCTCAACACGGCCGTGACGGAGTACCTGGAGGTCGGTCACGAGGAGCATTTCCGGCGCTACGCGGAGGTAGGACGCATCACGAGGGCCGGCGTGCGGGCGATGGGCCTCGAGACCTGGCCGGACTCGGACGCGCACGCCGCCGACACCGTGACGGCGGTCGCGGTGCCCGAGGGCGTCGACGACGAGGAGCTTCGCAGGCGCATGGTCGACCGCTTCGGCGTCATGATCTCCGGCAGCCTCTTCAATACACCCATCTACGGCAAGCTCGTGCGGATCGGGCACATGGGGATCGCCTGCAAGCCGACGTGGGCGATGACGGCGCTGACGGCGATGGGGCACTCCCTCCGGGAGATGGGTCACAGCGTGGACGTCGGGGCCGGCATCGAGGCCGCGATGGCAGAGCTCGACCGACTCTGAAAGGCAGGCTGATCAGTTTGGACTATGTGCGATTCGACACAGAGAAATGCATCGCCTGCGACATGTGCGCGCAGGTGTGTTCGCTCAACAAGCTGGGGGTGATCAAGCCCCGCTCGGCCTGCATCCAGGTCACCCGCGATCCGTCGGTGTACCTCGGCGGAATGGAATGCACGGTCTGCGACATGACGCATGAGAGAGCCTGCGTCGAGGCGTGCCCGGTCGACGCTCTCGAGTGGGACGAGGAGGCCGGCGTCATCCGGTTCGATGCCGACGCCTGCACGATGTGCGAGAACTGTCTCGACGCGTGCCCCAACGTGAACATCGACCGTGACTCCGAGCGCATCATGATCTGCGACCTGTGTGGCGGCGATCCATTGTGTGTGCAATGGTGCCCGGAGGGCGCCCTGAGCTGGGGGGGTGCCTCATGAAGTACGGCGGCTACACCGGCAGGTTCCTCACCGTCGATCTCACCTCCGGCACCACCGGCGAGATGGCCGTGCCGGAGGAGATGGCGGAACAGTTCCTCGGCGGGCGCGGCTTCATCGCGAAGCTGCTCTACGATCGCCTGCCGCGCGGCGTCGACGCCCTCTCTCCCGAGAACGAGATCGTCTTCGCCACAGGGCCGGCGACCGGGACCATGATCCCCACCGCCAGCCGCATCGCCGTCGGCGTCAAGAGCCCGCTGACCGGGACGATCTCGGCCAGCTACATGGGCGGCCACTTCGGTCCCGAGCTCAAGTGTGCCGGATGGGACGGGATCATCATCACCGGGGCGTCGGCGAAGCCGGTCACGCTGGTGGTCGACGACGACAGAGTGGAGCTGCGCGACGCGGCGGGCATCTGGGGCAAGGGCACGGAAGACGCCCAGCGCGCGCTGTCGCAAGAACTGGGCGAGGACTTCCGCACCGGCGCCATCGGCCCGGGCGGCGAGAACCTCGTCAAGTCGGCGAACTTCCTGCACGTGCAGCACGCGGCCGGGCGCGGTGGGCTCGGAGCCGTCTTCGGCTCCAAGAAGCTCAAGGCGCTGGCCGTCCGCGGCACCGGTGGCATCCGCGTGGCACCCTCCCCGGCCGAGTACATCCGCGAGGCCAAGAAGCTCCACGACGTCATCATGGAGAACCCGGTCCGGCCGGCCTTCCGCTGGGCCGGCACCACGGGGATGCTCCCGCACGTCAACGAGGCGGTCGGGCTGCCGTGGCGCAATCACCAGGACGACCAGGCGCCCGACGTATCGTCGATCCACAACGAAGAGATCGCCAAGTACGTGCAGCACTACGAGGCCTGCAGCGGCTGCAACGTGATCTGCGGCTCGGTGGTCGAGTTCGATCGCAAGGGGCGCCACTATCGCTCCGAGCGGATCGAGCACGAGTCGGTCTGGGCGCTCGGCCCCGACTGCGGCATCGTCGACCTGCCGGCCATCTTCGAGGCGAACTACGTCTGCGACCAGCTCGGCATCGACACGATGACCACGGGGTCGACCATCGCCTGGGCGATGGAGATGACCGAGCGGGGGCTGCTCTCGAAGGAGGAGGCGGACGGTCTCGACTTCACGTGGGGCAACGCCGACGTCCTCGTCCCGACGATCGAGAAGATCGCCGCTCGCGACGGGATCGGCGATCTTCTCGCCGAGGGATCCCGCGGTGCCGCCAGAGCGCTGGGCCGCGGCGAGGAATACACGATGCAGGTCAAGGGCCTCGACATCGCCGCCTACGCGCCGCGCGCGTTCACCGGCATGGGGCTCAACTACGCGACGACCTCTCGCGGCGGCGACCACAACAAGGCCTTCACCGTCGCGGCCGAGTTCCTCGGCGTGCTCGGCGACTACGATCGCTACTCAACGGAGGGCAAGCCGGAGCTCGTCAAGCGGATGCAGGACAGCACGGCGATCATCGACTCGCTCATCATGTGCATGTTCACCGTCGACCTCGGTATCACCGTCGAGCTGTACGGCCGCTGCGGCAGCCTGCCGACCGGCATGGACATCGGTGAAGACGATGTCTACACGATCGGCGAGCGCATCAACACCGTCGAGCGGCTCTTCAACATCGAGGAGGGCTTCTCCCGGGCGGACGACACGCTGCCGCCGCGCTTCAAGAACGAGGCGGCGCCGTCGGATCCGGGTAAGCACACGCTCGACGTCGACGCGATCATGGACGAGTACTACCGCGAGCGGGAGTGGGACTCCGATGGCGTTCCGACCGCCGCGCTCCGCAAGCGCCTCGGTGTCTGAGGCCGCGGGACGAAAGGAGAACGCAGCATGCTGGCATCGCGACTGATGGGCCCCAAGGACGTCCGGGTGGAAGAGGTCCCGGAGCCGCAGCTCACCTCGCCCGAGAGCGCCATCATCGACGTGACGCTCACCGCCATCTGCGGGGCCGATCTGGCCTCGTACTGGGGCTATGTGCCCGGTTTCGAATGGGGCACCATCATGGGCCACGAGTTCGTCGGCGTGGTCCGGGAGATCGGCGACGCCGTCAAGACGGTGAAGTCCGGCGACCGGGTGATGGTCTCGTCGATGACGTCGTGCGGTCGCTGCTGGTACTGCCGGCATGACATGCAGCCGCAGTGCGAGAACCGGGCCCTGTTCGGGTTCTCGGGCGCCTATCCGAAGCTCGACGGCGGCCAGGCCGAGCAGGCGCTCATCCCAAACGCCGACCGTGATCTCTGGAAGCTGCCCGATTCGGTGAGTGACGAGGCCGCCATCTTCGTCACCGACATCCTGTCGACGGCATATCGGGGCGTCGAGCGCGCCGACCTCGCCTTCGGCGACGATGTGGCGGTGATCGGCTGCGGGCCGGTCGGCCTGATGGCGATCATGGTGGCGCGCCTCGCCGCCGGCCGGGTCTTCGGCCTTGACACGGTCCCCGACAGGCTCGCCGCGGCGGAGGAGCTCGGCGCCATCCCGATCGTCGCCGACGACGACGCCGTCGACAAGGTGAAGGAGCTCACCTCCGGCCGGGGCGCGGACGTCGTCCTCGAGTGCGCCGGGGCGGTGCCCGCCTTGACCACGGCCATGCAGGTGGCCCGACCGCGCGGCATGGTCAGCGTGATCGGCGCCCACTTCGAACCGGATTTCTGTCTCGATGCCGGAGCGATGTTCGCGAACGAGACCACCCTGCGGATCTCGATCGGTTCGCCGACCGACGACCGCGAGGAGGTCCTCAAGCTCGTGGAGACCGGGCGCATCGATCCCGTCCCGGTGATCTCGCATCGCATGAAGCTCGCTGAGGCCGCCGAGGCGTATCGGATGTTCGAGGCCCGGGAGGCGACCAAGATCGTCCTGACACCGTGAGGTCGGCGGGCTCCCGACGGGCGGACGCCGAACCCGTGGGGCCCTCGATCCGGAGAGAAGACGCCATGGAGGACCGCCCTGCGATACAGGTGAGGCTCACGTTGTTCGGCAATCTGGCGCGCTTCCTGCCGGAGGGCAACGACGGACGCTCGGCGATACTGGATGTCGGCGGCGGAACGACCGTCGCCGGGCTCCTCGACTCCGTCGAGGTGCCGCCCGACCAGCGTGGCTACGTCACCGTGAACGGTGAGCGTGCCTCTCTCGAGGCGGCGCTGGCCGACGGTGACGAGGTCCGGGTGATCATCCCGCTGGGCGGCGGTTGATGGACGTCTGTGACGGCGTCCGCGAGGAGTGGGGCCGATGGTGACGGGACACGGGAGTGGAGACGAGAAGGCCGGCGCCGCGCTGCGCAGGCGCCGCTCGCGCAAGTCGGGGATCCCGCTCTACTACCAGGTCATGCGCGACCTGAAGGAGCAGATCACCGCCGGCAAGCTGGGACCGGGCCAGCAGCTCCCGTCCGAAGCGGAGCTCACTCACCGGTTCGGCGTCAGCCGGGTCGTCGTCAGGCAGGCCCTGCAGATCCTCGACGACCAGGGGTTGATCCTGAGGGTGAAGGGGCGCGGCACGTTCGTGAGCGAGCAGATCGCCAAGGATGCCACGCCGCGGATCAGCGGGAGCCTCGAGGACCTCATCAAGCTGGGTCCGGACACGAGCATCCGGGTGGTCGAGTTCCGGCTGGTACGTGCCGACGACGAGCTCGCCGACATCTTCGCCGTCGACGAGGGCTCGGACCTGTTCTACGTCGAGCGGCTCCGACTCGTCGACGGACGTCCGCTGGCCCTGATGGCCAACCATATCCCGTACGAGGTCGGCGCCAGCATCTCCCTGAGCGACCTCCATGAGATGCCGCTCATCATGCTGATCGAGAAGCGCGCCGGTCTGACGATCGAATGGGCATCCGAAGTCTTCGAGGCCGTCGCCGCCGACGAGCGGCTGGCGTCACTCCTCGAGGTCGACGTGCTGACGCCGCTGCTCAAGCTGACGTTGACCGTGTACTCCGTCGACGGGCTGGTGGTCGACCTTGCAGAGGTCTTCTATCGGTCCGATCGCTACCGGCACCACGGCTTCCTGATCAGGGACCGCAGCAACGGCTCGAGGTTCTGGGATGCGCCGGAGGGGCAGGGAGCAGACACGGGCGCCGGGAACGGCGGCATGCTCGGGAACGGTGATGGAGCGGCGGGTGGGGCCACACACGACGGGATCCCGCGACCGTGACGACCACTCCGATGTATCATGAGTAGGACAACAGTATGAGACAACCAAGCCGGAGGCGAGAAGGCCCGGCGACGGGGGGAGGCCGACGATGACGCAGGCGAGCAAGATGTTCTACATCCCGACCCGTATCGTGCACGGGCTGGGGAGCGTGGCGGCGCTGCCGTCGCACGTGAAGCCGCTGGGCGGCACGAAGGTGCTGCTCTGCACCGACAAGGGGCTGACGAAGGCGGGGATCACCGAGAAGGTGGCCGCACAGCTCGCAGAGGGGGACGTCCCGTACGTGGTATTCGACGACGTCGAGGAGGACCCCGGCGTCAAGACCGTGGCCGCCGGCGTCGACGTGCTCAAGAGCGAGGGCTGCGACCTGGTCGTGGCGCTGGGCGGCGGCAGCCCGATGTGCGCCGGCAAGGGGATCGCGCTGGTCGCCGCCAACGGCGGCACGCTGACGGACTACGAGGGCTTCAACAAGGCCGCCGGTCCGCCCCTCCCGGTCATCGCCGTCCCGACGACCGCCGGCTCCGGGACCGAGGTCTCGCGGGTGACGATCCTCACCGACGAGGCCCGCAACTTCAAGATGTCGATCCTCGACGAGCGGACCTATCCGGAGATCGCACTGCTCGACGCCGAGCTGATGGCGAGTCTGCCGGAGCGGCCGGCGCTCGTCGCCGGCATGGACGCGCTGGCCCACGGCCTCGATGCGCTGTGGTCGGTCGGCGCGACCCAGTTCTCTGACGCCCTCGCGACGGAGTCCTCGGCGACGTTCATGCGCGATCTTCCCGCGGCGGCCACGACCGACGACATGGCCGCCAAGCAGCGCACCCTCGAGGCGAGCTCCATCGCGAACATCGCCCTCGGGACCGCTCTTCCGGGGCTGGCCCACGTGCTCTCGCAGCCGCTCGGCCGCCTGCATCTGTCGCACGGCCTGGCGACAGGCATCATGCTGCCGTACACCATGGAGTACAACCTCGACGTCGCCGCCCACAAGATCGCGCCGGTAGCGCGACTCCTCGGAGAATCGGGCGACGACAGGACGCTGGCCGAGTCGCTGCTCCAGCGGCTGTGGGACATGATGGAAGCCGTCGGCTTCCCGACCGGACTCGATCCGGAGGTCGTCACCGACGACGAGCTGCCGGTGCTGGTGCAGCAGTGCACCCAGGTGGTCAACTACAAGCTGAACATGCGCGAAGCGCCGCCCGAGGAGCTGGAGCGGCTCTACAAGCGCGCCCGCGGGGAGGGGTGAGCGATGGCCGACGCGGCGACACCAGGAGGTCTCTGGGGTAAGGCCCTCATCGTCGATCTCTCCAGCGGTGAGCACCGGGAGGAGACCATCGATCCGCACGTGATCGAGGAGTTCCTCGGCGGTCGCGGGCTGGGAGCCTACTATCTGTTCAAGATGCTGCCGGCGGGGGCCGATCCCCTGGGCCCGGACAATCCCCTGATCTTCACCTCGGGGCCGCTCAGCGGCACGACCGCCCCGGGCGGGGCCCGGGCGGCGGTGGTGACCAAGTCCCCGCAGACGGGGCTGTACCTGTTCTGCATCACCGGCGGCAAGCTCGGTGGAGCGATCAAGCGGTCCGGCTACGACGTCATCGCCCTGACCGGCCGTTCTGAGGAACCGGTCTACGTCGAGGTCGCCGACGGCGCCGTCAGGCTGCGACCCGCCGGCCACCTGTGGGGCCTCGACACCCAGGCCACCCAGGAGATGATCCACAGCGAGCTGCCGCGCGGCGAGACGGCGATCACCTGTATCGGACCGGGCGGGGAGAACGAGGTCCCGTACGCCTGTCTGCTCAACGAGCGGCGAGCGCTCGGTCGCGGCGGCGCCGGCGCGGTCATGGGCAGCAAGAACGTGAAAGCGCTCGCGGTGCGTTCTGGCAAGAAGGCGGCACCGAGCGGCGACCCGGAGGCCTTCAAGGCCGCCGTGAAGAAGTCCATCAAGGAGCTTCGGGAGCATCCCTTCACGTCCGGCCCGCTGAAGCAGTACGGCTCCGTCAGCACGGTGGCGGTGACACTGAACACCGGTCTTCTGCCCGCAGACAACTGGCAGAAGTCGGCAGACAAGGAGCTGTCGGCCGGCCTGCTCGGTGAGAACCTGCGCGAGAAGTACCTCGTCAAGGACGTGCCGTGCGGTGACGTGTGTCCGTCGCGCTGCTCCAAGGTCACGGTCGTCCGTGAGGGCGAGCACGCCGGGGCTTTCACCGAGGGCCCCGAGTACGAGACGATCTACTCGCTGGGCACGGCGTGCGGCATCTATGACCTGGGCGCGGTCATCGCCGCGGACCAGATGTGCGACCTGCTCGGTCTCGACACCATCTCCGCCGGCGTCACCATCGCCTTCGCCATGGAGTGCTTCGAGAAGGGGCTGATCGACGCCGACGACACCGGTGGCATCGAACTGCGGTTCGGCAACAGCGATGCCATGCTGCAGATGATCCACGACGCCGCCTACCGGGTCGGGTTCGGCGCTCAGATCGCGCTCGGCAGCAAGCGCCTGGCGGAGGAGATCGGGCAGGGTTCGGAGGCGTTCGCCATGCACGCCAAGGGCATGGAGATCGGCGGCTACGATCCGCGCGGGGTCAAGGGCATGGCGACGGTCTACGGCTGTGGGCCGCGGGGCGGCTGTCACCACGCCGGCGGCTACACTGTGGTGGTCGAGCTGACCAACCCCGACGTGGACCGCTTCGCCGACAAGGGCAAGGCGCCGATCACCCTCGGCACGCGCAACCGCCGTGCCGGCGCTGCGGATGCGCCGTGCACCTGCGCCTTCCTGAGCATCGGACTCCAGGACGACACCCTTGCGGAGCTGATCGCCGGCGCGACCGGCCGTGAGTTCACCGCCAAGGACATGTATCTCGCCGGGGAGCGCATCAACGCGCTGGAGCGGATCATCAACGTGAGGGAAGGTCTGCGCCCCGAAGGTGACACGCTGCCGTCGCGACTCACCGCCGAGACGGTGCCCGACGGACCGCTGGCCGGCCAGACCGTCGACTTCGAGCTGATGCGCAGCGAGTACTACGCCGCCTGCGGCCTCGATCCGGCGACGAGTCTGCCGACGCGCGAGACGCTCGAGCGGCTGGACCTCGAGTGGGTCGACGAGGACCCGGCCGTGGCCGCTCTGCTCGGCGATCGCGTCGCGTGAGCGCGGGAGGAGTCGTATGAGCTACTACAAGGACTTCCGCGAGTACCTCGACGCTCTCGAAGCCGACGGGCTGCTGCGGCGCGTCCACTCCCGCATCGACAAGGACACCGAGCTGATGCCGCTCGTGCGGTTGCAGTTCAGAGGCCTGCCGTCTGAGGATCGCACGGCGTTCCTCTTCGAGGACGTGACGGACGCCATGGGGCGGGTCTTCCCCGGCCCCGTCGCCGTCGGCGTCCTCGGTGCAAACCGTGAGGTGTACGCGAAGGCGCTCGGGTGCACGCCCGACGAGATCGTCGACCGTTGGGCGGAGGTGCATCAGAACTACATCGAGCCCCGCGTCGTCGACGATGGGCCTGTCATGGAAGAGATCCACGTCGGCGACGGACTGCTGGAGCACGACGGCATCCTCGAGTTCCCGCATCCGATCTCGACGCCGGGCTTCGACCCGGCTCCGTACTTCACCTCGCCGTTCTGGGTGACCAAGCACCCCGACACCGGCGACCGGAACATCGGCACCTACCGCGTCATGGTCAAGGCTCCCGGACGGGCCGGCATGATGGCCCATCAGAGCCAGCACATCGGCCTGCACCTGCAGGCGGCGCGTCAGCACGGGAAGCACCTGCAGGCCGCGATCATCCTCGGGTGCACTCCCGCGGTCGGGCTGTGCAGTGTCGCCAAGGTCCCCTATGGGGTCGACGAGTACGCCGTCGCCGGCGGCATCGCCGGCGAGCCGATCGAGCTGGTCAAGTGCCAGACCGTCGACCTCGAGGTCCCGGCCTCGGCCGAGATCGTCATCGAGGGGTACATCGACGAGACCTATCGCGAGCAGGAAGCCCCGTTCGGGGAGTACACCGGCTACATGGGGACCAGGGTCGCCAACCCCGTGTTCCACGTGACCGGCATCATGCACCGTAAGACGCCGGTCTACCAGGCGTTCCTCAGCCAGTTCCCGCCGTCGGAGAGCAGCCTCATCCGCAAGCTCGCCTACGACGCGGTCTATCTTAAGCACCTGAAGGCGGCGAACATCCCCGGCATCCTCGACGTGCAGCTGCACGAGGCGACCGGCAGCTACGGCCTGATGGTCATCCAGCTGAAGAAGGTGCATCCGTCCCAGCCGTGGCAGGCGCTTCACGCGGCAGTCGCGCTCGACCCGACCATCGGCAAGACCATCGTCGCCGTGGACGAGGACATCGACCCGAACGATGCCGATTCCGTCAACTGGGCGATGGCGTTCCGCATGCGGCCGCATCTCGACGTGCACATCGTCACCGGCAAGGCGTCGATCCTCGACCCGTCGTCGGCGCCGCCCGAGGCGCATGTCGACGAGCAGCGCTTCCCGTCGCCGGTCGGCACGTCGGCCATGCTCATCGATGCCACGAGGAAGTGGGACTACCCGCCGACGTCGTTGCCGCGCAAGCAGTTCATGGAGAAGGCGATCGAACGCTGGGAGGCCGAGGGCCTGCCGGCGCTCACACTGCGCAAGCCGTGGTACGGCTACGAGCTCGGCTACTGGACCGAGGAGGCGCGCCGCGAGGCCGAGGCGGCGGTCGAGGGCAAGTACCTCGAGACCGGCGAGCGGCTGCTGCGCATGCGCGAACCGATGCCAGACTCCGGGGCCGACGAAGCGCCGGAGACCGAGACCCGCAGGAGGGAGTACGATGGCTGACCTGTCAGTCGAGTTCGCAGGGCTCAAGCTCAAGAACCCATTCATCATCGCGTCGTCCGAGCTCACCAACAAGCTCGAGAAGATCAAGTGGGCTGAGGAGAACGGCGCCTCCGCGGTGAGCACCAAGCTGGCGTTCCTCGAGGTGCCGCTCTACGCGCGCCCGTACCACATCGTCGAGAAGGACGGCGCCTTCTACTCGCCGTCCGGTGAACGGATGAAGGTCGAGGACGCGCAGGAGCTCATCTCGCAGTGCAAAGAGCAGACCGACCTCAAGATGATCGCCAACATGATGGGGCCCGGCGGCGACCTTGACGGGTGGGTCAAGCTCGCTCGCATGCTGGAGGAAGCCGGCGCCGACATGGTCGAGCTGAACATGTCCTGTCCCAACCTCGGCCTTATGGCCAGCCAGGTCGGCAAGGACGAGAAGCCGACGCTCGGCGCCGTCATCGGCAAGGACCCGGACCTCGCCGGAGCCGTCTGCAAGGCCGTCTCCGAGGGCGTCGACATCCCGGTGATGGCGAAGATGACGCCCGAGGCCGACACCATGGTCGTGACAGAAGCGGCCATGAAGAATGGCGCAGCAGCGGCATCGGCCATCAACTGCCCGCAGTCGCTGCCGCCGCTCGACATCAAGAACGGCGGGAAGCCGATGTATCCGTCGACCGGGAATCAGTCGACCGCCGGGCTGTGCGGTCCGTGGATCCGGCCTTTGGCCTATCGTCACATCGCCCAGATGCGCACGCGCTGCCCCGACTTCCCCATCGCCGGCGGCGGCGGCCTGATGAACTGGCGCCACTCGGTCGAGATGATCATGTACGGTGCGACCGCTCTCACCTACTGCTCGCTGCTCTACCTCAAGGGCTACAAAGCCTTCAGGAAGATCGAGCCCGGCATGCGCAAGTTCATGGACGAGAACGGCTACGAGACGCTGTCCGACATGCGGGGACTGGCGCTGCAGTACATCGTCACTCCCGGTGAGGTCGACTATCACCCGATGCTCCCCGAGATCGACGTCGAGAAGTGCAACGGCTGCGGCATCTGCGCGGCTCCGGGGCACTGTGAGTGCATCGAGATCATCGACGAGAAGGCCGTGCTGGTGAAGCCGAAGGACTGCTACTCGTGCGCCGTCTGCTACTTCCTGTGTCCGAAGGACGCCATCACGATGAAAGACGCGCCGCTCGAGAACACCAGGGCCGGCGTCGCGATGTCGGAGATGTGACCGGCTGAGGGAGGCATGCTGATGGAAGCCTTCGATTACGTCCGGCCGACGTCGCTGGCGGAAGCCTGTGAGGCCCTGCGGGAGGGCGGTGGCGAGGCCGCGGTGCTGGCCGGCGGCACCGACCTTCTCATCCAGATGAAGGAGGGGAGCCGTCGCCCCGTGACGCTGGTGAGCCTGCGGGACGTGCCGGATCTCCGCTACGTGCTGCTCGGCGACGACGGCGGTCTGTCGATCGGCGCGGCGACCCGGCTGAGCGACATCGAGAACTCGCCCGACGTGCGGCGCGCCTTCCCGGCGATCGCCGAGGCGGCGTCGTGGATCGGGTCGGTCCAGGTCCGCGACCGTGCCACGATCGGCGGCAACCTGTGCAACGCCGCGCCTTCGGCCGATACGGCGTCGATCCTGATCGCCTACGGCGCGTCGGCGACCATCAGCGACGGCCGCAGCGAGCGCACCGTGTCGCTCGAGGAGTTCTTCAGCGGGCCGGGACAGACCGTCCTCGAGACCGGCGAGCTGCTGACCGCCATCACGGTCCCGCCTGCTCCGGCCAACAGCCACGGCAAGTACTACAAGACCTTCCGCTCGGCGATGGACTGCTGCACCGTGGGCGTGGCGGCGGTCGTCGCCTTCGCGGCGGACATGAAGACGGTCGACGACGCCCGTATCGTCCTCGGGGCCATCGCGCCGACGCCGATCCGGGCGCCGAAGTGCGAGCAGATGCTCGCCGGCGAGACGCTGGACGAGGGGCTCATCGCGCGGGTCGGTGTACAGGCGGCGGCTGAGTCGCGACCGATCGACGATGTGCGCGCCTCGGCCGAGTATCGGCGGGTGCTCGCCGAGGTCCTCACGAAGCGGGCGCTCCTCGCTGCGCAGGTGTGGGCCGGGAACGGAGCGCAGGCATGAGACGAGAGCTGCACATCACGGTCAACGGCGACGAGTACCACCTCCTCGTCGACACCCAGCGGACGCTGCTGGACGTCATCCGCGACGAGATCGGGCTGACCGGGACCAAGAACGGTTGCGGTCAGGGCGAATGCGGAGCCTGTACCGTCCTGCTGGACGGCGAACCGGTCAACTCGTGTCTTGTGCTCGCTCTCGAGGCGGACGGCCACGAGATCGTCACCATCGAGGGGCTGGCCGACGGAGGCGTGCTGCATCCCGTCCAGCAGGCGTTCGTGGACGCCGGCGCCATACAGTGCGGGTTCTGCACGCCGGGCATGGTGCTGTCGGCCAAGGCGCTGCTGGACCGGAATCCCGACCCGTCGCGCGAGGAGATCCTCGACGGGCTCAAGGGCAATCTCTGCCGCTGCACCGGATACGTGAAGATCATCGATGCCGTGGAGGCCGCCCAATGCCTGCTGGAGGAGGAGTCGTCATGAAGACGTGTGTCGTCCGCAGAGGACTCCCCCGCATCGACGCGGTCCCCAAGGTGTGCGGCGAGGCGCTGTACACGGTCGACCTCAAATTGCCGGGGATGCTGATCGGCAAGATCCTGCGCAGCCCCCACCCGCACGCCCGCATACGCTCCATCGACACATCGGCGGCGAAGGCCCTGGACGGTGTGCTGGCGGTCGTCACCCACGAGGACATGCCCGACACCATCTTCAGCTTCATGCAGTTCCTGGCCGACAAGCACATCCTCGCCAGGGAGAAGGTGCGCTACGTCGGAGACGAGGTGGCCGCGGTGGCCGCCGTCGACGCCGACACGGCCGAGAAGGCGATCTCGCTCGTCAAGGTGGACTATGAGCTGCTGCCGCCGGTGCTGAGCATCGAGGACGCGATGGAGCCCGGTGCGCCGCTGGTGCACGAGGACAAGGAGAGCAATCTCGGGTTCGAGATCGAGCGCCTGTTCGGCGACCCCGACAAGGCCTTCGCCGAGGCCGACTACGTCGTGGAAGGCACCTACGTCACCCACGATCTCGCCCATACGTGTCTCGAAGTGTCGAACTGCGTCGCGAAATGGGACAAGAAGGCGCGGCTGACGGTCTGGACCAACACCCAGGCGCCGCACACCCAGCGGCAGGAACTGGCACGCCTGCTGGACATCCCGCGCCGTGACGTGAGGGTCATCAGCTCCTACATGGGCGGCGGCTTCGGGTCCAAGCTGGTCACGGACATGAAGGCGCCGATCGCGTCGGTGCTGTCGCGTCTCACCGGTCGGCCGGTGAGGATCGTGAACACCCGCAGCGAGGAGTTCACGACCGCCAAGACTCGCTACCCGTACACCATGCGGGTCAAGACGGCCGCCAACAAGGACGGACGGATCGTCGCTCGCGACCTTCTGGTCACCGGCGACAACGGGGCCTACCACGACAAGGGTCCCGCGACCATCAACTTCAGCGCCATGATGTTCGGGACCCTCTACAACGTCCCCAACATCCGCGCCGTCGGCCGCCTCGTCTACACGAACCGGCAGATGGGCACCGCCTTCCGCGGCTTCGGCAATCCCCAGATGGCGTTCGCCACCGAATCCCAGCTCGACGAACTGGCCGAGAAGATGGGCATGGACCCGCTCGAGCTGCGGATGCGGAACGCCAATCAGCCGATGCAGACGACGCACTGCGGTGCCGAGGTCGACGGCTGCGCCATGACCGAGTGCATGGAGGTCGCGGCCGAGCGCATCGACTGGGAGAAGAAGCGCAACGACAAGGGCAGGACGGTCCGTCGCGGCGTCGGGCTCGCCAACATGGTCCACACCGGCGGCGGCGGGCGCTTCTACGGCTACAACTCGGCGGAGGCGTTCATCAAGCTCTCCGACGAGGGCACCGCCACGCTCATCACCTCGGCCCTGGACATGGGCCAGGGCGCGCACACCGCCATGGCCCAGATCGCGGCGGAGGAGCTCGGCCTCAAGCTCAGCGACGTCATCGTCCTGTCCAACGACACGGACCTGACGCCGTACGACCTCGGTTCCTGGGGCAGCCGGGCGACCTTCATGAACGGCAACGCGGTCTTCGACGCCGCCCGCGACGCCCGCGAGGCGCTCGTCGTGGCGGCCGCCGAGATGCTCGAGGTCGAGCCCGAGGAGATCCTCGTCGAGGAGAGCAAGATCTGGGTCAAGGGCTCAGACGAGATGCACGACATCGGTGAGATCGTCGACCACTCCGTGAACGAGCACGGGTGGACGATCTCCGGGACCGGGCGCTTCGTCGACAAGCTGCCGGAGGGTTACACGATCAAGAGCGCGTTCGCCAAGAACATCCCCTGCTTCTCGTTCGGGACGCAGGCGGTGGAGGTGGAGGTCGACGAGGAGACCGGTCAGGTCCACGTGCTGAAGGTCGTGGCCGCCCACGAGACGGGTACCACGATCAACCAGCTCATGGCGGAGGGCCAGATCGAGGGCAGCGTCGTCCAGGGCATCGGTTTCGCCCTCATGGAGAGGCTCATCCACGATGAGGGCAGGATCGTCAACGACCGCTTCCTCGACTACAAGATCCCGAACATCGGCGACATCCCCGAGATCGAGGCCGTCTGCGTCGAGAGCGAGGGGACGAAGGGTCCGTTGGGGGCCAAGGGCATCGGTGAGCCCGGGCTGGTCCCGACGGCACCGGCGATCGCCAACGCCGTTTACGACGCGATCGGGGTCAGATTCCACGAGCTGCCGATCACGCGCGAAGACGTCGTCAGGGCGCTGAAGGAGAAACGAGGATAAGAACGACGGTGCGGGTCGTCGCCCGCAAGACGCTCTCCGAGGCACTCGAACTCGGGCCACGCGAGCTGATCGCGCTGGTCGGAGGCGGGGGCAAGAGCAGTGCCGTACGCCTCATCGCGGGTGAGCGGGCGAGGGCCGGCGACAGGCTCATCGTGACGACGACCACCGCCATGTTCGAGACCGAGCTTGCCACGGTCGGTCCCCTGGTGTTCGGGAGCGACGTTCCCGGCCTGTCCGCTCTGGAGGCGTCGCTGGTCGAGGGACGCGCAGTCGCCGCGGCGGCTTCGCGGAGCACCGAAGGAAAGGTGGCCGGGCTCGACCCGGCCACGGTCGACGGGCTCTGGGCGCGAGGTCTGGCCGACTGCATCATCGTGGAGGCCGACGGCAGCCGGGGGAGGCCGGTCAAGGCCTTCGCCGTCCATGAACCGCCGCTGCCGTCGTCGACGACGACGACGGTGCTGGTGGCCGGCCTCGATGCCGTCGGCAGACCGATGACCGAGGAGTACGTCCACCGTGCCGAAGAGTTCGCGGACATGCTGTCGCTGGACTACGGCTCCGAGCTGACGGCGCCGGTGGTAGCCGACGCTCTGCGAGAGATGATCGCACGGTTGCGTCGTCTGGGCGCGCCGCGCGTCGTCGTCCTGCTCAACAAGCTCGACGTCCCGGATGGCGAGACCGCGGCCCGCGGCGTCGCGGAGGCGCTGTTCCGTGAGACGGCTACCGCCGATCCGGGGATCGGCGAGGAGTGGCATCCGGCGCCCGACGGGATCGCCGCGGCGAGTCTGGCGGAGCGGCGCTTCTGCGCCGTGGACGTCTCGGTGGGGTGAGGAAGAGATGCGGAAGCGAACGCACAGCGCGGATCCGGGCCCATCGGGCGTCGCCGCCGTCGTACTGGCGGCGGGTCGCGCCTCCCGCATGGGAGTGCAGAAGGTCCTGCTGCCGCTGGAAGGACGACCGCTGGTCTGCCGCGTCGTCGACGCGGCCGTGGGGTCGGCGGCGGCACCGACGATCGTCGTCGTCGGATGCGAGGCGGCGCGCGTGCGCGACGCGGTGGCCGACCGGCCCGTCAGGGTCGTTGAGAACCCCCGCTATGCGGAGGGGATGAGCACATCGCTGCAGGCCGGTATCGCGGCCCTCGACGACGGGGTGCGGGCCGCGCTGTTCCTGCTCGGCGATCAGCCGTTCGTCACGTCCGGGTTGCTGGACCGGATGATCGAACGGCATGTGGAGACCGGCGCGCCGATCGTGCGCCCGATGGTGGATGGCCACCCGACCACGCCGGTGCTGATGAGTGCCGAGCTCTTCCCCGAGATCGAGGCGCAGCGTGGCGACGTCGGCGGGCGTCTCATCGTGGAGCGACATGGCAGCGATGTGTCGCTCCTGCCTGCGGAAGAGCGCTTCCTGGACGTCGACATCGACTGTGCCGCCGACTACGAGACGGCCAAGGGGTGCGCATGAGTGCGGCCGGGCTGTGTGAGGCGCCGCTGGCGCTCGTCAAAGGAGCCGGCGACCTGGCGACGGGGGTCGCGCTCCGCCTGCATCGGGCGGGGTTCCGCGTCGTGATGACGGAGCTTGCCCGGCCGACGGTCGTCCGGCGCACCGTCGCCTTCGCCGAAGCGGTCTACGATGGCGAGGCCGTCGTCGAGGACGTCCGGGCGGTCAGGACCGGGCACGGCGACGGGATCGCCCCCGTCCTCGACCGGGGCGAGATCCCGGTGCTCGTCGACCCTGAGGCCCGCGTGCGCACCATGCTCGCCCCGGAGCTCGTCGTCGACGCGATCATGGCCAAGCGGAACACGGGCACACGGATCGGCGACGCGCCGGCCGTGATCGCTCTCGGCCCCGGCTTCGCGGCCGGCGTGGACGTGCACGCCGTCGTCGAGACCATGCGCGGGCACAGCCTCGGACGGGTCATCACCGAGGGGGCCGCGGTCGCGAACACCGGGGTGCCCGGCGAGGTCGGCGGTGCCGCGGCCGAGCGTGTGCTTCGCGCCCCGCGCGGCGGCGTCTTCACCGGCTCAAGTCATATCGGCGACCACGTCGCCCGGGGTGACGTGCTCGGCCGGGTCGACGACGTCGAGGTCGCCGCGACCCTCGACGGGATCGTACGGGGGCTGTTGCGCTCCGGTCTCCCGGTCACACGCGGGTACAAGCTGGGCGACATCGATCCCCGCGCGACCCCGGACCACTGTCACCTGGTCTCGGACAAGGCGCTCGCCGTCGGCGGCGGTGTCCTCGAGGCCGCCTGCATGCTGCTCGGAGGGGTGCGGTTCGGTTCCCCGGTCGCGTCGCTCGATCGTCTGCAATGAACGGGTCAAGGATCGTCTGAAGGAGGTCCGTAGTGAAGTCGTACCAGACACTCATCAAGGGAGCCCGCCTGGTCGTCGAACGCTGCTTCGACGTGCAGGAGGGCGACAGCGTCCTGGTCATCTGCGACGAGGACCATCGTCGCGAGGCAGAGGCCATCGCCGGGGTGGCCGTCTCGCTGGGCGCCTACCCGGTCGTCGCCGACGTCTCGCACCACGTGAGCGCGGCGCTGGCCTCGATGGCCGTCCCGATGGAGCCCTCCAAGAATCTGGCCGCGGCCATGAAGGCCTCGGACGTGATCATCATCACGACCAATCTCGAGTGGGCCAACCGCTACGCGCACGTCGACCCCGTCGCCGAGAGCGTGAAGCTGGGGGCCAAGATCGGTTCGGTCGAGGAGGGCATGGCCGACTGGGACATCACCGCCGAGGACATCGACCTCATCGTGGAACGCGCCGAGAAGGTCATGGCGGCGATGGAGGGCGCCAAGTGGTGCCGCGTGACGACCCCCGCGGGGACCGACGTGCGCGTGAGCGTCGAGGACCGCCCGCCGCTCAAGGTCGTCCCGATCAAGGGTCCGGGCGAGATGATGGGACCGGTGCCGCTCTGGGGCGAGGTCGCCTACGCGGCGTGCGAGACGAAGACCGAAGGCATCATCGTCGTCGACGGCATCATGCTCGGCGTCGGTGTGCCGGGCACGCTCAAGGAGCCCATGACCTGGAAGATCGAGGGCGGCCGGGCCGTCGAGATCACCGGCGGTCCGGTGGCCGAGCGGCTTCGTGAGGTCGTGGCGGGTTCCGACGACATGGCGAACGTCGTCGCCGAGTACGCCATCGGCATGAGCGACAAGGAAGTCCTGGGCTCACCGTCGGAGAAGGGCATGATGGGCACGGTCCACTTCGCCCTCGGCGACAACGCCCACTGCTACCCGGGCGGACAGAGCCACAGCAGGCTGCATCTCGACGGGTCGGTCCGCGATGTGACCATCGAGGTCGACGGCACGACGATCATCAAGGACGGTGCCCTTGTCATCTGAGACGACATCGAAAGAGCAGGCGGCCCGCGTCAAGGTCATCGACATCGAGCAGGGCAAGCGCACCGACATCCCCGGCGGGAGCTGGGTCTGCGAGCTCGTCTCGGGACCGTTGAGCGGCGCACAGGCGACCACGCTCGGGTACTCGACCTGGGTGCCCGGCGCCAGCACCAAACAGATGGTGCACGAGACCGACGAACTGGCGTTCATCACCGAAGGTGAGGGCAAGCTGTCGATCGGCGACGAGGTCGTCGCGTACAAGGCGGGGCAGGCGGTGTTCATCCCCGCCGGCGTGCCGCACGGAGTGCTCAACGACTCGGATGCCGAGATGTCGATGGTCTACGTCTTCTCGCACCCCCAGTATCCGCCGACGCGGGAGGCGACAGACGAGGATCTCGGCAAGTAGCCCGGGCGCGACGGGAGAGCCGTCGCCGGACCGTCGGCGACCGGCTCCGACGACACGGGTGACCGCGGTGCTGCTGGGTCTGCACCGCGCGTTCCTGCCTGCCGCGGCACGGTCGAGCGGGCGGGTGGAGCTCGAGTTCCCGGCCGAATCGGTGTCGCTCTCGCGTGTCGTGTGCGAGCTGGGCATGCCTCCGGAGACGGCACGGATCGTCCTGCTCGACGGGGAGGCCATCGGCGACGAGCATCTGCTCCGCGACGGGGAGACGGTCACCTTCGTCTCTCCGATCGGCGGCGGATGATGCGCCGTCAGGCGCCGCAGAGGCGCCGCACGACCGCCGTGTAGACGTCGACGGCGGCGTGAAGGTGGTCGAGCGGCACGTGCTCGTTCGGTCTGTGGATGTTGCCCGCCGCCTCGCCGGGTCCGAAGACCGCGGTGTCGATGCCGGCGGAGCTGTACGCGGCGGCTTCGGTCGTGCCGCTCTTCATCTCCGGCGTCACGGGACGGCCGGTCGCGCGCAGTACGTCGCGCAGGGCCGCGGCGAGCGGCGAGTCGGGCCGCGCCTCGAACGGCGCTTCGTCGAGGAGTTCGTCGACGGTGAGGTGACATGCCCGGCCGTTGTGGGTCAGCTCAGACAGCACGTCCAGGTGTCGGCGCAGGAGCTCCTCGGAAGGCCCGTCCGGGACCCGTCGCACGTCGACCACGTGGCGAAGCTCGCCGTCGGCGAGCGACAGGAGGCCGTTGTTGACGGTGCTGTGCCCGGGCTCGAACCCCGCAACCGGGCGTCCGCGGAGTGAGTCTCGCAGCGCCTTCGTGGCCGTGTGGACGGCGACCAGGAGATCGACCAGGATGGGCGACCAGGACGCCGGCGGGGGGCCGACGTGCGGGCTGACGCTCGCCGTCGCGAGCTCCGGCGGCGTCTTCCTGCAGACGCGGAACTCCGCCGCGGCGGCGACCTTGTTCACCAGTTCGCCGCCCCGCACGGCTGTGATCGGCGGTCGCTCGCGCTCCCACAGCCGGGCCATCGCCGTCAGGCACGCATCGTTGGCCGAGCGACCCTTGTGGGGTTGCGACGAGTGGGCGGGGACGCCCTCGAAGCCGATCCGCCACCAGGGTCCGTCCGGCGCCTTCTCCGCCGCGGCGCGGGCGCTGCAGCGGATCTCGAGGTAGCCCTTGTGTGCCGTGCACGGGCGCAGACCGGTCGGCTCGCCGACGAGGATGGCCTCGGGAGACGGCGACAGACGACGCAGCAGCAGCTTGGCGCCCCAGCGGCCGACCTCCTCGCCGTACGTGCCTGCAAGGCCGACGGGGGCGGCGAGGTCCACCTCCCGGAGCCGCTCCAGAGCGGCGAGCTTGCAGAGGAAGTCGAGCTTGACGTCGGCGGTGCCCAGCCCGTACAGGAGGCCCTCCTCGAGGGTCAGCTGGAACGGTCGCCCGCCGGCCTTCGTCCACGTCGCCTCATCCCCCGGCGGTACGGTGTCGAGGTGCGTCGCGAGCAGGAGCCTGAGCGCCCGCCCGGTGGCAGGCCCCTCCGGCGGCGAGGCATCGCCTCCTCGTGTGGCCAGGAGGTTCCATTGCGTGACACCGTCGCGCACCTCGTCCTGAAGAGACACAGTGAGTCCGGCGGCGCGGCACAGCGGGGCCAGGTAGTCGACGACGGCACGGTCTGAGAGACTCGATCGACTGTCGATGGCGATGAGCTCACGAGCCGTGGAGAGCAGGTCGATGGGCATGTCTCAGGACTATAGGCACAGGCTCGGGCGGCGGCAAGAGGAGCGGCGTCCGTCGCCGCCGGGCGGCGCTCCGCTGCGACGTCTGGCGGTCATGTGCTGCTGCCTCGTCGCCCTGGCGGTCGTGGCCGGGTGCGGCTCGCGCGGAACCGATGGTGTCGCTGCCTCGTCGGGCCCGTCGACCATCACCGACGCCTACGAGTCGGTCCACCCGACCGGCAACCTGCCGGAGGTCCTCAGCACGGTCCAGGCGACCCTCCCCGGACTGACCGGCGAGCTGCGGGGGGCCGTCCCCGCCGGCATCCCGGTGGTGCTGCCGCGCAGCCTGCCGCAGGGCGTCGGTCTGGCGGCGCCCTTCATCTCCATCGGCGACGGCAGCGCTCTCCCGAACCCGGAGGTCTGGGCGGACGGCTACAGGGTGGCCTTCACCGACGGCGAACGTCTGGTGACCGTCGCCGTGAACCAGCCGTCTCTTCCCGGCGAGGGGGCGTGGGCGGCGACGTCCGCTCGAGCGCTGGGTCGGGAACTCCGATCGCGGACCGACGGTCAGTCGCTGGTGCTCGCGACGGACGAGGCCGGCGACTGGCGGCTGGCGGTCATCGGCATCGGCTTCCCGCGCAAATGGCTGGAGGGCTTCGCTGCCTCGCTCGAAGTGGCCGCCTGACGGTCCGCAGCGGGCCGCGATGCTAGAATGCCCCGCATGAAGACCCCTCCCGCGTCTGTCTTCCTCGGTATCACCGGCGCCAGCGGCGCTCCCTACGCCCTTGGGCTCATGCGGGCGCTCGGGCGGTCGGACTGCGACGTGCAGCTCTGCGTCTCCCGTGCTGGGGTCGGCGTCCTCGACCACGAGCTCGAGCTCGGCGGGGGCGATCCCGACGAGATCGTCCGCCGCTTCCTGGCCGCGGCGTCCGCCACGGCCACCGTCTTCGCAGCCGAAGACTTCGCCGCGCCGCCCTCGAGTGGCTCCGCCTTCCCGGACGCGGCGGTGGTCTGCCCCTGCTCGCTCTCGAGCGCGGCCGAGATCGCCGTCGGCACTTCACGGACGCTGATCCATCGAGCCGGCGCGGTGGCGCTCAAGGAGCGCCGTCCCCTTGTGCTCGTCCCGCGCGAGACACCGCTCTCGGTGATCCACCTGCGTCGACTCCTCGAGCTCGCGGAGGCCGGGGCCGACATCGTCGTCCCCGCGCCCGGCTTCTACCATCGGCCCCAGACGCTGCAGGACGTCGTCGATTTCGTGGTGGGCAAGGTCCTCAAGGTGCTCGGCTTCCCGCAGGATCTCTATCCTGCCTGGTCGGGCCTCGAGTAGTGGGCGACAGTCGCGTCGACCATCTCCGCTCGGAGTCCACCCGGGTGGCGGCCATGTTCGGCCGTATCGCGGACCGTTACGACCTCATGAACACGGTCATGACGGCGGGTCTCGATCGCAGGTGGCGTGCGCTGGCGGCCCGACAGGTCGAGGCGCGGCCCGGCGATGAGGTCCTCGAGGTCTGTTGCGGCACCGGGGACCTGTCGCTCCAGATCGCCCGCGCGCATCCGGCCGCCCGCGTCATCGGTCTCGATCTGAGCGAGCCGATGCTGGCCCGGGCGGAGGAGAAGCGGGCCCTGGACCGGTTCGGTGGGCACGTGCGATTCGTCCACGGCGACGCGATGCACACGGGTTTCGGCGATGAGCGTTTCGCCGTGGTCACCGCCGCGTTCGGGGTCCGCAACCTGCCCGACCTGCCGCGAGCGTTCGCCGAGCTGTCGCGCGTCACCGTTCCCGGCGGGCGCCTGGTCTGCCTCGAGATCACCACGCCTCCTCCCGGGCCGGGAAAGTGGTTCCACGCCCTGTGGTTCGACCGTCTGGTCCCGCTGCTCGGCAGGCTCATCGCGGGAGAGACCACAGCCTACTCGTACCTGCCGGCGTCGGTGCGTGCCTTTCCCTCCGCCGACGGCCTTGCCCGGCTGCTCCACGCGGCCGGCTGGCGGCACGTGCGCTACCGCCGCATGGGGTTCGGGGCCGTCGCCCTGCACGTCGCGGAACGTCTTCCGGACGCCGTGCGCGTCCGAGAGAGGAGCAACGCGCCTGAGGGGTCGCAGTCCGCCTCCCGGGAGTCGGGCCGATGAGCGCTCGCGCGCCCCGCGACGGCGACGGGTCGCTGGCGCTCGACTGGACGTCGCCGGCCCGCAAGCGCCGGGTGACGGCCGCCATGCACCGGGTGGAACGACGCCTGGAAGAGGTCGCCGGCCGCGTACCCGGTACGCTCGGAGAGGCCGCTCGCGGCACGCTGAGGGCCGGCGGCAAGCGCCTGCGGCCCGTCCTCGTCATCCTGTGCGGCCGCCGCGACGGGCCGCCGCCGGCGGCTGCTGTGAACGCCGCGGCTGCTGTCGAACTGCTGCACATGGCCACCCTCGTCCACGACGACGTGCTCGACCGGGCGGAGTTGCGGCGAGGAAAGCCGACGGTGGTCAGCGTGTGGGGTCCCGAGACGGCCACCTCGGTCGGCAACTACCTGTTCGCCGGCGCGTTCGAACAGATCGTCCGCATGGGCGACCGCCGGGCCGTGACCGTCCTGAGCGCCGTCGCGGCCGACCTGTCGCGGGGAGAGCTCCTGCAGATGCGGCAGGCCCATCGCGCCGACGTGACGGCCGAGGAGTACATGACCCGCTGCGACCTCAAGACCTCCGGTCTCTTCGGAGTCGCCTGCGCTCTCGGAGCGCTGGCGGCCCGTCTGCCGTCCTCCACGGTGGAGGCGCTCGACGGGTTCGGACGACGTCTCGGTCTGGCGTTCCAGATCTTCGACGACATCCTCGACTTCTCCGGCGAGGAGCGGCGTACCGGCAAACGGCCCGGCACCGACATCAGGGACGGCACCGTCACGCTCCCGCTCATCCGGGCGCTCGAGCGGCTGCCCGACCTGCGGCCGCTGGTGCAGGGGCCGACCGACGACGAGGACGCGGTGGCCCGGATCGTCGACGGGGTGAGAGCGAGCGGCGGTCTGGAGGCGGCGAGGGAGACGGCGCTCGGTCTCATCGAGGATGCCAGAGCACGGCTCGCGGGGTGTGGAGAAGAGGTGGACGTCTCGCTGCTGAGCCAGATAGCCGGACGGGTGGTCGACAGGTACAGTTGACGGCGGATCACACACGCTGGAGAAGATGGGATGACCGCATGCGGACAGAGGTGACGGGGCGTCTGGCGTCACGGGCCGGACTCGGCGATGTCTGGCGCAAGGTGGAGGCGGGGGAGCGGCTCTCCGGGGACGATGCGCTGGCGGTGCTGGCGTCCCGGGACCTGATCGCCGTCGGCGCCATGGCCGACCACGCCCGCCGCAGGCAGGTGGGCGACGACGCCTACTTCATCTGCAACCGCCACATCAACCACACCAACGTCTGCCGCAACCGCTGCCGCTTCTGCGCATTCAGCCGGGGCGAGGGGGAGGAGGGCGCCTACACCCTCTCCGTCGACGAGGTGATCGAGAAGGCGCGCGGGTCGCTCTCCGGCGGCGTCACCGAGATCCACATCGTCGGCGGAGAGCACCCCGAGCTGCCGTACGAGTACTACCTCGAGATGCTGCGCCGTCTGCGCGAGCTGGCGCCGGACGTGCATGTGCAGGCATTCACGGCCAGTGAGATCGTGTACCTGGCCGGGCTCGCCGACCGGCCGGTCGAGGACGTCCTCGCGGAGCTCAAGGAGGCCGGTCTCGGCTCGCTCCCCGGCGGTGGCGCCGAGATCTTCAGCGGCAGGGTGCGCGGACTGGTCTGCGAGCGCAAGATCAGCGGCGACACCTGGCTGGACGTGATGCGGACCGCGCACGGTCTCGGCCTCAGGTCGAACGCGACGATGCTGTACGGGCACGTCGAGACGGCGGAGGAGGTCGTCGACCACCTTCTCCGTCTGCGCGAGCTCCAGGACGAGACCGGGGGCTTCAACGCGTTCATCCCCCTCTCGTTCCAGCCGGCCAACACCGAGCTCGACGAGCTCCCGGGGCCGACTGGCGTCGACGATCTGCTCATGCTGGCGACCGGGCGTCTCGTCCTGGACAACTTCCGTCATGTGAAGGCGTTCTGGATCAACATCGGTCTGAAGCTGGCCCAGGTCTCGCTGACGTTCGGGGTCGACGACCTGGATGGGACGGTGGTCGAGGAGAAGATCAGCCACGCCGCCGGTGTCGACACCGGGCAGGCGATCCCGCGCGAGGAGCTCGTACGGCTTATCCGCAACGCCGGCCGCGTCCCCGTCGAACGCGACACGCTGTACAACGTCGTTCGACGTTACGACTGACGCCATGTCGTCGCCGGCCGGGTTCCAGTCGTCAGGCGATCCACTCCGACCGGTCCGTGTCGGTGATGGAGGTGCGTGGTGAGCGGCGTCGTCCCGAGGGTCGGCCGGATCGAGTTCGTCAACTGCTTCCCTCTGTACCTTCACTTCGAGGAGGAGCTGGCCAGGCGTGGGTACGGGGCCCGCATCATCTCCGGCGCTCCCACCCAGCTCAACAGCCTGCTGGTCGAAGGAGGGGTCGACGTCGCGCTACCGTCGTCGATCGAGTTCGCACGCCACTGCGGGGACCTGGAGCTTGTGGATGGCCTGGCCATCGGCGCGACGGGGGCGGTGGACTCCGTCCAGCTGTTCGCAAAGGTGCCGACCGACCGCCTGCGCAGCATCGCCGTCACCGAGAAGAGCGCGACCTCGGTGACGCTGTTGCGGATCCTGTGCCGTGCCTGGGGCATCGAGCCGACCTTCGAGGCGAGGGTCGAGCCACTGGCCGACACACTGGCCACGTTCGACGGACTGCTGCTCATCGGCGACGAAGCGCTGCACCTGCTGCGGGCCGGCGTGTATCCGCATCATCTCGATCTTGGCGAGGCCTGGAACCGCCTCACGGGCCTCCCCATGGTGTTCGCGGTCTGCGCCGCCCGCCGTGAGTTCGCCCTGCGCGACCCGGAGGCGTTGGCCGCCGTCCGCGCGGCGCTCATCGCGTCGCGCGAGCGCTGCGCCGCGGAGCCCGGCGCCACTGCGGCGGCGGGGGCGCTCGTCTACGACTTCAATCAGGCATACCTGGAGCGCTACTTCGCGCGTCTGAGCTACCGGCTGGAGACCGACGAGCGGCGCGGTCTCGATGAGTTCTACCGTCGTGCCGCCGACATCGGCGATCTCGATGCGGCACCTCCGCCGCTGGCGTCCACCCATGTCTGAGCCCGCCCGGCTCGACGATGCCGAGGCGCTCGAGCTTCTCGAGCGCGGCGACCTGCTGGAGCTCGGGGCACGCGCGGACGAGGTGCGGCGCGCTCTGCATCCGGGCGACGCGGCGACCTTCATCGTCGACCGCAACATCAACTACACGAACGTGTGCGTGTCGGGTTGCCGCTTCTGCGCCTTCTACCGGCCGGCGGACGCCCCCGACGCGTACGTCCTGCCGGAGCACGAGATCCATCGCAAGATCGAGGAGACGCTCACACTCGGCGGCACAGCCGTGATGATGCAGGGCGGCCTCCACCCGGAGCTCGACATCGTCTGGTTCGAGCGCCTCCTGCGAGGCATCAAGCGACGCTTCGTCGTCCACATCCACTCCTTCTCTCCCCCAGAGGTCGCCCACATCGCCTCTGTGAGCGGCATCCCGGTCGAGGAGACGCTCGCGAGGCTGCGAGCGGCCGGTCTCGACTCGCTCCCCGGCGGCGGCGCGGAGGTGCTCGTCGACCGTGTGCGAGAGGCGGTGAGCCCTCACAAGATCGCCGCCGCAACCTGGATCGACGTCATGCGGACGGCCCACCGGCTCGGCATCCCGGGTACTGCGACGATGATGTTCGGATCACTCGATTCGGCGCGTGATCGCGTCACCCATCTTCGCCTCATCCGCGACCTCCAGGACGAGACCGGCGGCTTCACGGCCTTCATCCCGTGGAGCTTCCAGGGGGACAACACCGACCTTGCCGCCGGTCACGTGCCGGCATCCGGCTGCGACTACTTGCGCATGCTGGCGGTGAGCCGCCTCTATCTCGATGACGTGCCCAGTGTCCAGGCCTCCTGGGTCACTCAGGGCATCCGGCTCGGACAGGTCGCCCTGTCGTTCGGCGCCAACGATCTCGGATCGACGATGATCGAAGAGAACGTCGTGCGGGCCGCCGGCGTGGACCATCGCCTGACCGTCGGCGAGATGGTCTTCGCGATCCGGGCCGCCGGCAGGCGACCGGTGCAGCGCGACACCCTCTATCGGGAGGTGAGACGATGGTGACAGGTGATGCGGTGATCGTCGGGTACGACGGATCCGGGTGCGCCGACGCGGCCCTCGACGTCGCGGCCCGTCAGTCGTTGCGCTGTGGCGGCGCCCGCGTCGTGGTCGTGCACTGCTACGAGACTCCGGGGCCGTACTCGACCCCGGTCGGCCTCGAGCCGGCGGCCTATGTGGGGCCGTGGGCCGAAGAGCAGCAGACGGCGGCACGGGAAGCGGCCGACGCCGTCGTGTCAGGCGCCGTGTCGAAAGTGGCGGAGCTCGGTGTCGTCGCGGACGGCGTCGTGCGCGAGGGTGAGCCGTCGACCGCGCTCGTAGAGGAGGCGGTCGAGCGCGGCGCCGCCATGATCGTCGTCGGCACGCACGGAGAGGGTGCCCTGGCCGGAGCGCTGCTCGGTTCCACGGCGTACCGGCTGGTTCATCGCAGCCCGGTGCCGGTGCTGATCGTGCCGCCCGCCGAGCGCCGGCGGTAGTCTCTCACCGCCCGCCAGGTCCTTGCCCTACGGGCGGGCTCGAGCGCGGCCGGTAGCTGAGCGGGAGCTCCTCGATGCCTGCCGAGTGTGCGTCTCCAGAGGCGGCGAGGGCGCGCCAGGTGCGGAGGAGCACCGGCGCCGTACCGATGAGGCCGGCCATCGCGATGCCTCCGCTGATGCTGATCGCGAGGCCGCCGACGGCCTCGTACAGCAGCGGTGCGGTGAGCGAGCCGACGAGGATCGCGACCTGCATGGCGGCGTTCTCCATCCCGGTGACGCTCCCGACCCAGCGCGGCGGACTTATCTGGACGAGGAACGCCTGCTTGGCCGGGAACGACCAGGCGACGGCGATCCCCTCGATCACGTTGACGACGATGAAGAGCGTGAGGTTGGTGGTGGCGCCGTAGAAGACCCACGCGGCGGCGGAGATGCCCCAGCCGCTGACCAGCAGGGCGAAGCGGCTGTACCGATCGGCGAGGCGTCCTCCCAGGAACGCGAAGAGCATCGGCACCGAGAACGCGACCCAGGTGAACCCGATGTAGCTCATCGGGGCGCCGAGGTCGCGGAGGTAGATGCTCCAGACCACCTCGTAGGTGCCGAAGGCGATCTCGGTGGTGAAGGCGAGCACGATGAACGCGATGATCGGTGGAGTCAGCAACCGGACCAGCGGCGGACGGTCGACCGCCTCGTGCCGGCGACGGGTGACGTGAGCCGGCTCCCGGAGGGCGATCGCGAGGGCCACCGCCGTGAGTACTGAGGCCGCCGATCCGAAGATGAAGATGGAGTAGAAGCCCCAGACGCCGCCGCCTCCCAGTGAGTACAGCGGGACGGCGAGCGCCGGTCCGAACACGAGCCCTCCGAACTGCGATGAGGTCAGCCAGCCGTATGCGCGGCTGCGCTCCGCCGGCGGGGAGATGTCCGCGAGCAGAGCCTGGCCGACCGGAGTCACCGCCGCGGCCCCGACGCCCTCGAGGAAGCGGAACAGGACGAACCACTCGGCGGTCCTCGTCGTCATGAAGAGGAACGTCGAGACCGCGTAGATGAGCACGCCGGAGATGATCACGGGCTTGCGCCCGACGGTGTCGCTGAGGCGTCCGAGCGGCGGAGAGAAGAGGAAGGTGCCGAGACTGTAGCCGGCGGCGACCACGCCGATGAGCAGCATCGACGCGCGTGTCTCCTCGCGCAGGAAGACCGGGAGATAGGGCAGGATCGCGCCGAAGCCCATCCAGACGACGAATCCCGACGCACATACTACTGCTAACTGCGTTCTGTCCGTATGCTGCATGCGTCGGCCCGGGTCGTCGGAGTGAGCGGCGCGGATCGACCGCTCGCGGCCGGAGGCTATCACCCCCGACCGGTGGTGACACCTCGTTCGCCCTCCCCTGTCCCGGAGAGGGCGCGGCGCACCCGGGAAGAGCTCCCAAGCACCTGTCGCGACTCGATGCCAGACGATGCTGTTGTCAATTCTGGCAATAGTGGTTCGCATCGCTACGCCATGATGGCCAAGTCGCGGCCCGACCCCGACTTCCGCAGCGTCTCTAGCATGGCCGTTGGCCGAATCGTCAACCCTTATCCGGCCGACCGACGGCTCACGGACAGCGAAGGAGGGATCACCATGACCGGAAGCCCGGTGAAGATCCACACTCCCGTCAAGATCCACTGAACCCTCGTGACCCCAGGTGGACGGGTCCTCCCGTGCCGGGGTCGCACTCCCGGATCGTGATGACATGAAGAGACTCGAGGCTCTCGTCGCCTCTCTTCTGGTCGCCCTGGCGACCGCGGGAGGCAGCACCAAGCTCCACTGAGTCGCACCGACCACCAGCGTCGTCGGCCGACTTCGGTGACCCTCACGCGGACACGCGCGTCGTGCCCCGCGGTGGCGCGTGCCTGCATCGGTACTCGCAGCGACTTGGCATGGGCAGGGAAAGGGGCGCCGCGCGGCGAATCCCTCGTCACGAAGCGCTCAAGTCCGCCGCGATCGTGCCGATACAGAGTTGATGGTCTCTGAACAACAGCAGAACGAGGGCCCGACCCGCCAACGTCGTTTCACTACTTTCGTCGCCACGTTCGTCGCCGTCTGCGCGGCGGCACTCGTGCTGGTGCTCGTCCGAGAAGGTTCTCAGGCGTTCGAGGGGACGAGGCTCGCGGACCTGATCGTGCTCTGCATCCTGGCGATCGTCGCCGAGGTCCTCGCCGTCGAGTTCGCCGACAGGGTCACCGTCACTGCCGCCAACCTGCCGATACTCCTCGCGATGGCGTTCCTCGGTCCGGCTCCGGCCATGATCGTCGCCGCCGTCGCCGGGCTCTGGGCCTGCTGGCGCGAAGAGTCGGTCCGCATCGCTGCGTTCAACGTGGCCAACTACGTCTTCCCGGCTCTGCTCGGCTCGCTCGTCTTCCAGTGGCTGCAGACAAGCCTTTCCATCCCGCTCGACCGCGTCACTCCGCAACTCCTGCTCGGCGGCGCGATCGCCGCCGCCACGTACGAGGTGACCAACCTCGGCGCCGCTGGTCTCGGTGTGCACATCGCCTACGGCCGGCCGGTGCGAGTCTACTGGCGCGACGAGCTCGGACCGTTCCTCCGGTCGCTGGCGCTGCTCACCGGCGTGGGACTCATGGTCATGGCGCTCTACGCTCTGGCGGGGATCGTGGCCGTGGTCGTCCTGTTCCTGCCGCTGTTCGCCAGCCAGTACATCTTCCAGCTGCTGGTCCGCGAGAAGACGCACCTGCAGCGGCAACGGAAGCTGACCGAGCAGTACCTCGAGATGAACATCGGCCTGGCGGCGGCGATGATCGTCCTGCTTGACAGCAAGGACCACTACACGGCCCGGCACTGCGCGGCGGTCGCCATGTACTGCCGCGACATGGGCAGAGCCCTCGGTCTCGAGGAGGCAGAGGTGGAGGCGCTCCATCTTGCCGGCCTTCTGCACGACCTCGGAAAGGTGGGCACCCCGGACGCAGTGCTGGGGAAGAAGGGCAGGCTCGACAAGGTGGAGTGGGAGTCGATCCATGAGCACCCGATGAAGGGCGCCGAGGTCCTCAGCCACCTCGTCGCCTATCGGGACGTCGCCGACATCGTCCAGTACCACCATGAGCGGCTCGACGGCACCGGCTATCCGCTCGGCGCCCACGATGACGAGATCCCCGAGGCGGCGAAGATCCTCGCCGTTGCCGACAGCTACCACGCGATGACCTCGGAGCGGCCCTACAGGCCGGCGATGAGCTCGTTCCAGGCGCTCAAGGTACTGCGCCACGATGCGGGCACGACGTACGACGCCAAGTACGTCGAGACGCTCGCCGAGATCCTGCGGGACAAGGACCTCGCCTACCGGGACGGTACGTCCACCGACTTCATGGACGAGTATGAGCGGGGCCGCCTCAACCTGCGTCTGCACGGCATCGCGTTCGAGGCGGCGACCCTGGCGGCCGAGGGCGAGCAACAGCGGCACATCTCCGGCGGGAGCGCGGAGGGGAGCTGACCGCGCCCCATCCGGCAGGCATCTCGCCCACACGTCATCGACCGCCCCGAGGATCGTCTTACGAGGTGTGCAGCGTGACGTCGCCGGCGTGGAAGCGGCGCACGTGGCGATGGGGCAGTTCGACGAGGAGCGCGCCGCGGTCGTCGATGCCGGTCGCCTCGCCGACGACGGCTCCCGTCCGGGTCTGCACGCTGACGGTCTTTGCGCGCAGGTAGTCGCGAGCCCTGAACTCCGCCAGGGTACCGGCGAAGCCGTTGCGCGCGACGTCGAGATACTGTGCCTCCAGTGCCAGGAGGACGCGCGCGAGGAGCTCGCTGCGATCGACCGGCTCACCGCCGGCCATCTTGAGCGAGACCGCCGAACGGCGCAACGGGACGGGCAGCTCGTTGTACTCCGTGTTCACGTTGATGCCGATGCCGACGATGATCCAGTCGATCTCGTCCTGCTCTCCGGACACCTCGAGCAGGATCCCGCCGACCTTGCGGTCGCCGACGTACAGGTCGTTCGGCCACTTGATGGCGACCGCCTGCCCGCTCTGCTCCTCGATGGCGCTGGCGGTGGCCGTGGCGGCGACGAGCGTCATGAGGTGGGCATCGGCCATCGGCAGGTCGGGGCGCACGATGACCGAGAAGAGCAGCCCCTTGCCGGCGGGTGACGTCCATCGCCTTCCCAGACGGCCGCGGCCGGCGGTCTGCGCTTCCGCGATCACGACCGTGCCTTCAGGGGCACCGTCGTTGGCGAGTGACTTCGCCTCCACGTTCGTCGAGGCGATCTCGTCGTAGTAGCGGAAGGAGCGTCCGAACACGCTCTCGCGCGTCATCCCCGTGACGACGGGGATGGCCAGCCTGCCCGGTTCTTCCTCGAGCCGATAGCCGCGCCGGGAGACGCCGACGATAGTGTAGCCACGCGCTCTCAGACTCTTGACGTGCTTGTGGACCGCGTTGCGGGAGATGCCGAGGCTGGCGCTGATCCGTTCGCCGGACACGTAGCCCGGGCTTGCCCGCAGGATGTCGAGGACCGTCCGCTTGCGCTCACACATGCCGTTCGACCGCACGTAGGTGACTGCTCCCGTCGGCTGCATCGCTCCTCCTTGCCGTGTGCTCTCGACTCGACGAGTCTCGTCTCGAGCCGATGCTAGGTGGAGCGACCGCCGCGGGAACCATACCCAGGGTGTCATTCTCGCACCTTTCGGTGGGTGGCGGGGGGCGACGGCGGTCGGGCGGCGGCCGTCTCGGCATGCCGGCGGAAGCGCAGCGTCGCCTGGACACGGTCCTCCACACCGAGCTTGCTGAAGATGCGGTTGACGTACTTCTTCACGGTCGTGGGCTCGAGCACGAGCAGGTCGGCGATCTCGGCGTTGCGGTGTCCTTCGGCCATGAGTGCGAGGACCTCCGTCTCGCGCCTGGTGAGCTCGGGCAGGGCGTCCTGCGCGGCGGACGTCGAGCCGCGGCTCGTCTGCAGGTCGGCGGCCGCCCGCCTGACGGCAGGGTTGCGATGGCGGCGTCCGCGACGCAGGAGGGTCTCGCCGTCGGCCGGAGGAAGCCTCTCGGCGCCGGCCCTCAGCGCCTCTCGGGCGACGGTCTCGCCGCAGGCGAGCGCGGCGACGAGCACGCCGACTGCCCGCGGGGTGCTCGCGAGGGCTGCGAGCAGCTGCCGCGTGACGAGTCGGTCCTGTGAGCCGGCGAGCAGATCGGTGGTGAGCTCGGGGGCGAGCGCCAGCTCCTGACCGACGAGATGCAGATGGCCGAGGTCGAGCGCCGTCGGCAGGAGCTGTCGCAGTCGCCACAGCGCCTCCTCGCGAGCCCCGCGCCGGTCGCGCACGAGCGCCGCGAAGAGAGCGCACCGTGTCACCTGGAACGGAAGGATCCGCGCTTCGGCCTCCTTCTCCAGTCGCTCGAGCAGCGCGAGAGACCGTCTGTCGTCGAGAAGGCAGGCGACGTACTCCCTGTTGCCGAGACAGGTAAGGCGGGGGTGGTGGAGGTCGCTGTCCGCTACCAATGCCGCGGCCCTCTCATAGCCGTCGGCGGCCTGTTCGACGTCGCCACTCCGGCGGCGGCCGGTCGCTCTGTGACAGAGAGCGAGGGCGCGACTGCCGAGATCCTCGGCCACGGCGGCGTGCTTCTCGGCCTGCTCGCACAACTCGAGGCCGCTGGCGAGGTTGCCGCGCGCCATCTCGAGCTGACCCCGGGCGTCCCAGAGCAGCGGCTCGTAGAAGCGGCACCCGCAGCGTTCGGCGGTGATGTGGGCCTCCTGGAGGGCAGCGTCGGCATCCGCGTACTCCGCCAGATACAGACGACCGAGCGCCAGCAGGTTCAGGTAGGCGACGACGAAGTCCGGTGGCATGAGACGCTGGACCTCCGGGAGGGCGCTCCGCCCTTTGGCGGATGCCTCCCGGAAGCGGCCCTGTACCGTGAGGATGGCGACCTGCTGACCGTGGATCCGCACCCGCTCGTGCGGGTCGGCCGCGGCCGCCATCGACTCGGCTTCGGCGAGCGCCGAACCGGCCTCTTCCCAGCGGTTGGCAGCGACCAGGGCCGCCGCGCGACTGACCAGGGCGTGGACACGCTGAGCCGGGCGGCGGGCGGTCCGGAGTGCCTCGTCGCAGGCGGCCGCTGCCCCCTCGTACTCGCTCTTCCAGTAGAGCGTCCGTTCCACGCCGCTGGCCACCAGGAAACGCAGGTCCCGGTCGCCGTCGACGTCGGCGGCCGCGCGGCGCAGACGGTCGAGCGCCTCGTCGTACTCCGCGTCGCGCATAAGGACGTGCGCGTCGAGGAGGAGCCGCCAGCGATGCAGGTCGCCGGCTCGCTCTCCGAGACGATCGGACCACTCGCGGAGCACCGCCGGGGGGCACCGGTCCAGGAGCGGCTCTCCGTGGCGGGCGATCACCGCGACGCCTCGTCGCGCGTTGCCCGCGGCCAGGAAGAGCGAGACGGCTTCGAGGGGGTCACCGGTCTCCTCACATGCCTCTGCAGCGGCAAGCTGGTCCTGTCTGTGTGCCTCTGCCCCCTCTTCCTGGGTGACCTTGTGGCGCAGGTAGTCGCGGAAGAGCCGATGGTAGCGGTACCTGCCGTTTCCGTCCCTGAAGGTGAAGGCGCCCCGCTCGACGAGGTCGCGCAGATGCCGGAGCGCCGCCGGCGAACCGCCGATCCGCGTCGCCAGCTCCGGTGTGAGCCGCTCGAGACAGCACGAGCGCTTGAGGAACGCGCGGGTGGCGCGCGTCTCGCGGCCGAACACCTGCTCCGCCAGGTAGGTGAAGAGGTCGCTGCGGAGGCGCGGGTCGGCGAGATCGGTGCTGCCGGTCGAGGGCACGGCGCGCAGGGCCCTGCCGGCGAGGACGAGCCCGGCCGGCCACCCCTCGGCCTCGAACAGCAGGTGCTCGACGTGGGAGCGGTCGAGACTCCGTCCGGCCGTGCGCTCGAGGAGCATGGCGGCCTGCTCGATCGTCAACCTCAGCTCATCGATGGGGAGCTCTTCCAGCTGGCCTTCCAGCCTGAGTCGAGCGGTGGAGAAGCCCGGCTGGTAGCGCGTGAGGACGGTCACGTGCAGGCCGGCGGGCATCGTGCTCAACACGTAGCCGAGGAGCTCGTCGAGGCGCTCCCCCGCCCCCTCATGGTAGTCGTCGAGGATCAAGTGAAGAGGTCCGCGGAGTTCGGACTCGAACGCGCTCAGAAGGAGCGTGTAGAGCTCGCGGGGCGGCAGAGGGAGCTCTGGCCGGGCGGCGAGCCGCGAACGCAGCGTGCGGCCGAAGTCCGGGACGACGCGCGAGACCGCCTCCACCACGCCCGCGGCGAAGGTCCAGGGATCGCGGTCGAGGAGGTCGACGGTGTACCAGGCCGTCGACCATCCCAGTCGGCGCGCCGCCTCGGCGACGACCGTAGTCTTGCCGTAGCCGGCGGGGGCACGCAGCAGCAGGAGCCGGCGATCGCCGCCCTGGGCGATCCGCTCGACGGTCCCCTTCCGGATGAATGCCGGGTCTGTGCCGGGTGGCGTGATCTTCGCTGTGAGCACCGGCAGTGCCGCGGCGGTCTCGACCACACGTCCCCCCTGTCCTCTGCCGACGCAGCGAGCACGTACGGGACTATATCAATCCGGTCGACATGGCGACGTCATCATGTAGTGACAGAAGGGATGACAATAATGGTGTGACATGAGTGACGTTGTCGCCCCCGGCGGGCGGTTCGAGGGCCGCCGTCGTGGAGCCGTCGCGCCCCAGCCGCCGACGGCCGACCGGGGTCCGGCGTGATCAGGCGGCGCCGGCGACCGCGAGCGCGGCGGCGACCGCCTCGGCCGGCGTCGTCGCCGTGACGACTCCCTCGAGGCCGTCGTCGCGGGCGGTCACGGACCAGCTCTCGAGCAGGACGACGACGCGGCCGCTGCAGCGGGCGAGGCCGATCTCGCTGAGCGTCCCCCATTGCCCGCCGAGGGCGATCACCGCGTCGCCGCTGGCGGCGACGGCGAGATTGCGGGCGTGGCCGAGGCCGGTGCAGATCGAGTAGGTGAGGTGGGGGTCCCCGGCGGCCCGGTCGAGGCCCGGCAGGATGCCGATGCAGACGCCGCGGCCGACCGAGACGCCGCGCGCGACCGCGCTCATCACCCCGCCCATGCCGCCGCAGACGACGACGACACCGGCCTCGGCGAGCCGCTCGCCGAGCTCCTCTCCGAGGGCGTCGAGGCGGGCGTCGGTCTGACTCTGCCCTATCACGCTCACGTAGCGGCGCGGGACGGTCGTCATGCTGTTCCTCCCTTCCCGGGTGGTCCGGGGTCCGGCGCACCCGTCGCCAGCGTGCGCAGCAGGGCGAGGGCGCCGGCCTTGTCGAGCGGTTCGTTGAGGTTCCCGCACTTGGGACTCTGGATGCAGCTCGGGCAACCGCCCTCGCAGGGGCACCTGGAGACGAGGTGGAGCGCGTCCTCGACGAGGCCTCCGAAGGCGTCGTACGCCGCCCGGGAGAGGCCGATGCCACCGGCGTAGGCGTCGTATACGAAGATCGTGGCTCTGTCGGTCTGCCAGTGCCATGGGGTGGACAGGCCACCGATGTCCCAGCGGTCGCACATGGCGTGGATGGGCAGGACGGCGATCAGCACGTGTTCGGTCGCGTGCAGCGTGCCTGCGATCCGGGTGGCCGGGGTCGGCCGCTCGTCGTCGGAGGAGGCGGCTGCTCCTCCACTTGTCGTCTCTTCACGTCCCATCGGGTCGCCGGCGACGCGCTCGACGAGGGGCTCGGCCAGCGTCAGCCAGAAGGCCTCGGTCGCGAACGTCTGCTCGGGCAGGTCGAGTGGCACGGTGTCGAGGACCCGGCGATCGGTGAAGTCGCGGCGCCGGAAGGCGATGACCTGCTCCGTCACCTCGATCTGGCCGAGTGTGAGCCGGCTCTCCCTTGTGAGTTCACGCGTCGTCGTGGAGCCGCTGACGAAGACGTTCTTCTCGACCTTCGGCTGAGTGTAGTAGCCGCCCCGGAACGGCTCCACAAGGACGACCCCGTCGTCGAGGTCGAGCCGGCGCACGATGTAGGACTCTCCGAGGTGCAGGTAGACGGCGCCGGGATGGGCCGTGCGGAACGCCCGACCGAGGTCCAGCTCACCGAGGATGGCGCCTGTGCGTCCGTCCACGATCGCGAGCCGGTCGCCGGTCGCGGTACGCAGGGAGGTCTCGGCGGCGGGGGCGTGCGGCAGCGCCCACGCAAGACCCGCGGCGCTCCGTCGCAGGCGGCCGCCGGCCGTCAGTGCGTGCGCCTGCTGCAGTCCCTCTGGTCCGAAGTAGCGTTCGTCGTCCTCGGTGAGCGGCAGTTCGTAGGCGGCCGCCTCGAGATGCGCGCGGAGGACGTGGAGGTTGCCGGGGTCGATCACCGCGCGTTCCAGTGGGCGGTCCAGGAGACGGTCGGGCTCGCTCATGAAGAACTGGTCGAGGGCGTCCTGACCGGCGACCAGCACGGCCCACCCGTGACCGCTGCGTCCCGCTCTCCCCCAGCGCTGGAGCAGGCTCGTCATCGTGCCGGGGAAGCCGATCACCACCGACAGATCGAGGCTGCCGACGTCGATGCCGAGCTCCAGGGCGGAGGTCGCGATCACCGCGTCCAGCTGGTGGTCGAAGAGGCGACGCTCGATCTCCCGGCGCTGTTGCGGCGTGTAGCCGGTCCGATAGGGGCTGACCCTCGTCGCCCTGCGCCGGACGGAGCCGTCAGGATGCTCGGCCAGCGCTCGCCGGACGTCGTTGAAGAGCAGTTCGGCGGCGCGCCGGGTGGGGGCGAAGGCGATCACCCTTGCTTCGGCGAGCAGCGCCTCGCGCAGCAGACCGACGGCGTCGCCGAGCGCGCTCCGCCGCCGCCCGGCGACCGGGTCCTCGAGGGGCGGGTTCCACAGCACGGTCGTGCGCTCAGGATGAGGCGCTCCGTCGGCGTCGACGAGTGAGCATGGGAGTCCGGTCAGACGCTCGGCGAACGACAGCGGGTCGGCCATCGTCGCCGACGAGACCACGAAGCGGGGGTCGGACCCGTAGTACGCGCAGAGGCGACGAAGGCGACGGACGAGGTCGGCGACGTGCGATCCGAAGATGCCGCGGTACACGTGACCCTCGTCGAGTACGACGTAGCGCAGGTGACGAAGGAACTCGGCCCAGGACTCGTGGGCGGGGAGGATGCCGAGGTGGAGCATGTCAGGGTTCGTGAGCACGATCGTCGCTCGACGACGGACGATACGTCGCTGGTCGGCCGGCGTGTCGCCGTCGTACACGGCCGGCCAGTGTGCCTTGCCGGCCAGCCGGCCGAGCGCCCGGGCCTGGTCCTGGGCGAGCGCCTTGGTCGGGTAGAGGAAGAGCGAGCGGGCCATGGCGTCGGTCGCGGCCGCCTGCAGCGCCGGCAGGGCGAAGCAGAGGGTCTTGCCGCTGGCGGTGCCGGTGGCGACGACCGTGTGGCGGCGGTCCTGGACGAGCAGGTCGTGGCTCCTGCGCTGGTGGGCGTACAGCCTGTCGATGCCGAGGGCGTCCAGTCGCGCGCGGAGGTCCGGATGGAGGTCGTCCGGCAGGTCTTCGTACGCGGGGCTGCGCGCGGCCGCGTGGGTGACCGCGACGATCTGCTCGCGCGTGTCCGGATCGAACAGTGCTCGCAAACCCGGCTGGGGGACTGCCATGACCACATCCTAGACCATGTGGCCGTCTCCGGGTGCCGGCAACAGTGGCCTCGTCGGTACCCTCGGCCTGCGCCTCAGTGACGGACTGCGACCGGAGACGCCCGCCGGTCGTCAGCGTCGCGCAGGCGGTCCGGCCTCGTGCTTCGCCGCTGCCGATGCCGCCGGGAGTCCACATCTGGATGCTCCGGTGGGCCGGCGAGCCACTTGACGTGGCGGAGGCAGGTTCTTCCGCCTGCTCAGCGTCTGTCCGCGTGGCGATCGCGTGCGTGCGGCGCCCGCCGGGTGCAGTTGCGGCCGTGCGGGCCGCCGGTGTAGAGTGCGCGCCATGCATGGCGTGGCTCGTACACGGCGGCTGCAGCGCGCGGCTCGCCGGCAGCAGATCATGCGTCGCCGTCTCACGGCTCTGGGCATCGTCCTCGCCGTCGTGGTGGTCGCCTTCATCACCGCTTACGCGCTTCCCCGATCGCGGCCGGCGCCGATCCCCGAAGAGGTCCATCCGGCGGCCGTCGGCGGGGCGTCCCAGCCGATGAGCAAGCGCATCGTCGTGGCCCAGCTCGAGGGGGAGGAGCTGCTGTTGCCCGTGCGCCAGCAGAGCAGCACGGCCATCGCGTTCCACCCGGTCGACATGCCCAACAGCGTCGCCTTCGCCCCCGTCGGCGACCGGCTCGGCGGCGGCGATCTGGGGACGCGGCTGGCCGACATCTTCGCCGACGGCGGCGGCGTCCAGTACTACCTGATGGACGGCGACGGCGGCGAGCGTTCACCATCGACCGCCGGTCTGGACGTCGGATCGGTCCCCGGCGAGCGTGTGTTCAGCCCGGTGGACGGCAGGGTGATCGCCGTGAAGTCGTACAAGCTCCTCGGTCGGTACGACGACGTTGAGGTCGACATCCAGCTGGCCGCCGACCCGTCGCTCCTGCTGGTCATCACGCACGTCGCCAAACCGGCGGTCCACGTCGGCGACGAGGTCACGGCCGGCACGACGGCCCTCGGACTCGTGCGCGACTTCTCCTCGGAGCTGGAGCAGGGCATCCAGCAGTTCACCAACGACGGCGGCGACCATGTGCAGATGGTCGCGGTCCGCATCACCCCCGACCTGGCGGGGTTCTGACGGTGGTGAGCCACAAGGTCCCCGAGGCACCGCTGGCCGTCGTCGGGGGCACCGGCACGTACACCGCCGACCTCTTCACCGATCTGAGCGAGGACGTGTCCCTCGTCGAGGACGGGCTGACCTTCGAGACGCCGTGGGGTGAGAGTCCGCCTTTCACGTTGTTCGAGGTCGCCGGTCGACGGGCCCTGCACGTGCGGCTGCACGGCTGGCGGCGCGGGGTGTCACGGGGCCGGGCCTCTCGTCAGGTCTTCAGCGTGCTCCATCGGGCCGGGGTCCGGCGCATCATGTCGGACGCCGGCGTCGGAAGTCTCAACCCGCTGCTCGATCCAGGTGATCTGATCGTGCCGGACGACTTCGTCGACCTCACGACCGACCGGGACCGTGGCGGGCTCATCGTGGGCGAGCATCTGCTGATCATGCGGGACCCGGTCTGCGGCACGGGGCGCGAGGCGCTCATCGCGGCCGCCCGGGCGCAGGCTCCGCAGCGGCGCCTGTTCGGGCGCGGCACGTACGTGGTGACCGAGGGGCCGCGGTTCGAGTCACCGGCCGAGGTGCGGCGCCTGCAGCGCGACGGCGACATCGTCGGCCAGAGCTTCGCCCCCGAGGTGTGGCTGGCGCGCGACATCGGCGCCTGCTACGCGGGCATCTACGTCGTCGTCAACTACGCCGAGGGAGTCGTGACGGAGTGGTCCCACGAGGAGCTGAGCCGCATCTTCGAGGACGACGCGCGGCTCGTGGGTCGCATCGTCCTGGACGCCCTGGCGGCTCTCCCCGAGGATCCGGACGACGACGGCTGCTGCTGTCGTGAGCTGCGCCGGCCGACGCTGCTGAAGTAGCCCTCGCGCGGGCGTGCGTCCTCTCATGTGAGCAGGTCAGTCGCCCCTGCGAGTCGTGCCGCCTCAGGTCAGCCGGTGAACGCCCACACGAGCACCGCGAGGCCGTTGTAGACGGCGTGCAGGGCGATGCTCCCCCATACCGACCGCGTCGTGTGGTACACCCACGCCAGCGCCAGGCCGAGCGCGAACAAGGGGACGAAGATGTCGAGCTGCTGGTGGGCGAGCGAGAAGACGACCGCCGAGACGACCGCCCCGACGACGACCCCCCAGGAGCGCGCGAAGCCCTGGAACAGGAACCCCCGGAAGAACGTCTCCTCGAACAGCGGCGCGATCACGCACGCGAGCAGCACGAAGAGGAGGCCGCCCGACACCGACCGGGGGAAGCTCTGGATGATGTCCTGCTCCTCGGTCTGGACGAGCAGGTTGTAGGCGATGCTCACGCCGTAGACCATGACCAGCCCCAGTGGCACGGCCCAGAGGATGCGGAGCCGCGGCCGGCGGAAGCCCCAGGCGGTGAGACCGGCGTGGCTGACGCGAAGTGAGAAGAGCCAGGCGGCGAACAGGTACCACCCGTCGAGGACCAGGGTGATCGCCACGGCCACCAGTGCGATCTGCGTCGTCGCCGGGGACGATCCACCGTCGGCCGGCGCGTCCGTGGCGAGCGACAGCAGGGTGAGTGCGATCACGGGGGCCACCGCGACGAGCAGGCCCAGGAGCGACTGCCACCACCCCCACGTGACCGCGCCGAGCGGTGTGCCGGAGCGACCGGGGGACACGCCGGGGGGCGCGGGGACGACCCCCTCGGAGGGCGACGACGGCGGTCGCGCGGACGGCGGGTCGGGAGGTCCGCTCAACGCTTCTGCCGGGGTCGTTCTCTCGTCGTCATGCAGGCCGTCACTCCGGGACCGGGGGGCCGTCTCGCGCGAGGCGGGCGTCGTCTCCGCGCCGCGGCGCCCACGCTTGGAGGCCACGGCGGGGGTCTGCTATACTGGCCCGCCGGAACGGGGTGCGCGCCGTTGACCACGTCGCGCGCCCGTTGCTATCCTAACGTGCTTTCGGTGAAAGGATCAGTGTGCGTCAGCTTGTCACGCTCGCTTGCCAGGAATGCAAGCGGCGCAACTACCACACAGTGAAGAACAAGAAGAACGATCCCGACCGCATCGAGCTGCGCAAGTACTGCCGCTGGTGCGGGACGCACACGGTCCACAAGGAGACACGCTGACCGCAGCGGCCGGTGCGCGGAGCATCGGCGCCCGCTGTCGTTCGCAGGGCTGTAGCTCAGTTGGTAGAGCGCCGGTCTCCAAAACCGGTGGCCGGGGGTTCGAGTCCCTCCAGCCCTGCCAGCTCTCAGGAGTCTGATCGTTGCCGACCAGCAAGAAGAGGAAGAAGCCGTCGGGCAGTCGGTCGCGCAAGCGCTCGACGGCCCGCCGACCGACCGCTCAGGCGTCCGGCTCACAGCAGAAGGCTGCCGCCAAGGACGCGAAGGCTCAGAGCGGCAGCCGGTCCTCACGCTGGTCGATGGCTCGGCAGCGGGCCCGAGCGGCCGGCGGCGGGTCCAAGCGCGAGCGCCGGGGCATGGGGCAGTTCCTCAAGGACGTCCGCATGGAGATGCGGAAGGTCACCTGGCCCACCCGCAAGGACCTCGTCCAGTCGACCCTCGTCGTCCTGGTCGCGGTCGCCATCGCGGGGGCGTACACCGGCGCGCTCGACTTCATCTTCTCGCAGGTCGTCGACCGCCTCGTCGACGTCCTGACGCCGTGACGGCCTAGGAGCGTCCGAGTGTTCAAGTGGTATGTGGTCAACACCTATTCCGGACATGAGAACAAGGTCCGGACGAACCTCGAGCATCGCGTGCAGTCGATGCATCAGGAGGACGCCATCGTCGAGGTCGTCGTGCCGACGGAACAGGTCGTCGAGACGAAGGAGAACCGCGAGAAGGTGACCACCGAGCGGCGGGTCTTCCCCGGCTACGTGCTCGTCAAGATGGAGCTCACCGACGACACCTGGTCGCTGGTCAAGAACACCCCCGGTGTCACCGGCTTCGTCGGGCCGAGGAACGAGCCGGTGGCGCTCTCGCGGGCCGAGGTCGACCGCATCCTGCACACCCAGGCGGTCGAGCGGGTCAAGCAGAAGGCGGAGTACAGCGTCGGCGAAGTGGTCAGGGTCACCGCCGGCCCGCTGTCCGACTTCTCGGGAGAGGTCTCCGAGGTGAACGAGGACCAGCAGAAGCTGAAGGTCATGGTCTCGATCTTCGGCCGCGAGACTCCGGTCGAGCTCGGGTTCGACCAGGTGAAGAAGACAGGCTGACCGGATCGAGAGCTGCCGGCCGGCGAGCCCGGCAGGGGCGCCGGTCCCGGACGGCCGACAGGAAAGGCAAGTGAGGACGCCGTGGCCAAGAAGGTCGTGACCATCATCAAGCTGCAGATCCCCGCCGGCGCTGCCAACCCGGCACCCCCTGTGGGTCCGGCGCTGGGCCAGCACGGCGTCAACATCATGGAGTTCTGCAAAGCGTTCAACGCGCAGACGCAGGCGCAGAGCGGCACCATCATCCCGGTCGAGATCACCGTGTTCGAGGACCGCTCGTTCACGTTCATCACCAAGACCCCGCCGGCGGCGGTGCTGCTGCGCGAGGCGGCCGGCATCGAGAAGGGCTCCGGCGAGCCGAACCGTGAGAAGGTCGCGACCGTCTCCCGTGCCAAGGTCCGGGAGATCGCCGAGATCAAGATGGAAGACCTCAACGCCAACGACATCGAGGCGGCCATGCGCATCATCGAAGGCACGGCCCGCAGCATGGGCGTCGAGGTCGAGCAGTAGTCCGAGTCCACCCGTCTGCGGCCGCCGGCCCGGCGCCGCGCGACAGACGAAGACAGGGCGCAGGGACGGGCAACCGCCCCGTCATACGTGGGAGGTGGGCCGCGACAGGCGGCCGCCGCAGGGACCACAGGAGGTAGGGCCACATGGCTCAGCATGGTCGCAAGTACCGTCAGGCGCGCGCCGTCGTCGAACACGGGCGCGAGTATCCCCCCCTTGAAGCCGTCCGGCTCCTGAAGTCGATCGAGACAGCGACGTTCGATGAGACCGTCGAGGTGCACGTGCGGCTTGGCGTCGACGTGAGACACGCCGACCAGATCGTCCGTGGCACCACCATCCTTCCGCACGGGACCGGCAAGGAGGTCAGGGTGGCGGTCTTCGCCGAGGGCGACAAGGCCCGCGAGGCGGAAGAGGCCGGCGCCGACATCGTCGGCTCCGAGGACCTTGCCAAGAAGGTCCAGGAAGGCGTCATGGACTTCGACCTCGCCATCGCGACGCCGGACATGATGAAGACGGTCGGCAAGCTCGGCCGCATCCTCGGCCCCCGCGGCCTCATGCCGAACCCGAAGTCGGGGACGGTGACCTTCGAGATCGCCAAGGCGGTCGGCGAGGCCAAGGCCGGCAAGGTGGAGTACCGGACCGACCGGGCCGGCATCATCCATCTCACCATCGGCCGCAAGTCGTTCAGCGAGCAGCAGCTCGTGGAGAACTATGGGGCGGTGATCGGCGAGATCCTGCGTGCCAAGCCGGCCGCTGCCAAGGGGCGCTACTTCCGCAGCATCTACCTGACCTCGACCATGGGGCCGAGCTTCAGGCTCGATCCCGGCCAGGTCACCGACCTCATGGAGGAGTGAGCGCGAGCCCGGCGGTCGAGGGGCTGCCGGCGCGTTTGGCGGCGGCGCCGGCATCGGCTATACTGCCGCGGCTTGTGCGGCGCGGCTGCGCCGCGGCCGGAGACGGTCGGTGCTCCCCGGAGCGTAATGGACCCGTCGGGTCCGCCCACCCGAGGCGATGAGAGAGGTGTGCCCAGTCGCACCCGCTCCCGCGTCCGGGGGCGGGTTCGTTCGTTCTGGAGCATGACCGGTCCCCTGTGCGGGACGCGCCCGGTCCAGGACGAGCGGCGGAAGACAACGCGACTGCGAGGTCGGTATGGAGAGAAAGGACAAGGAGGCGTTCGTCGAGGAGGTCGCCGGCCTGCTCGAGAAGGCGGACGTCATGTACGTCACCGACTACCGGGGCCTCACTGTGTCGGAGATCGCCGAGTTGCGCGGCGCGCTCCGACCCAGCGGGACGCTCCTGCGGGTCCTGAAGAACACGCTGACGCGGCGTGCCGCGGCGAAGGCCGGGAGGGACGATCTTCTGCCGTTCCTGAGCGGCCCGACCGCCATCGCCTTCTGCGGCGATGACCCTGTGGCGCCGGCCAAGGCGCTGGCCGAGTTCGCCAAGAAGAACGACGCTCTTGTGCTGCGCGGCGGGATCCTCGAGGGCAGGCCGATCGAGGCGACCGACATCAAGGCGCTGGCCGCGCTGCCGCCGCGCGAGGCGCTGCTCGGTCAGGTCGTCGGGACCATGGTGGCCCCCATCACCGGGCTCGTCACCGTCCTCGACGGCACGATAGGCGGGCTGGCCCGCGCGCTGCAGCAGATCGCCGACCAGAAAGCGGCCGCCTGAGGCCGTCCCGATCCTGTGCGACCCATCACGACGAGGTGAGATGAGATGGCAGAGAAGACACTGACGACGGACGAGATGATCGCCGCCATCGAGAACATGACCGTGCTCGAGCTGTCCGAGCTGGTCAAAGCGCTCGAGGAGAAGTTCGGCGTGAGCGCCGCGGCGCCGGTCGCCGTGGCCGCGGCGCCGGGTGCCGGCCCGGCCGCCGAGGGCGAGGCCGCTGAGGAGAAGACGAGCTTCGACGTGATCCTCACGGCCGCCGGCGACAAGAAGATCCAGGTCATCAAGGCCGTGCGCGCACTGACGGGTCTGGGCCTCAAAGAGGCCAAGGCGGTCGTCGACGAGGCTCCCAAGCCGGTCAAGGAAGGCGTCAACAAGGACGAGGCCGAGGACGCCAAGAAGCAGATCGAGGAGGCCGGCGGCAGCGTCGAGATCAAGTAGCCGCGGGGGGCACACCTTCCCGCTCGGCCGACCGCCCAGGCGGCGCCGACGGACGGTCCGCGGACGACTGCGCGCGGCCGTCGGTCCGGGGCGCCGCCGGCCCGGCCCGGTGAATGTGATGGCGATGGGTGCGCGCAACGGCGCGCACCCATCGCCCTTGCCATCTCACGAGATGTGGTGGTAAACTACTCCGTCGTGCTGCGCCTTTCTACCGCCATAGTCGATTTCGGCGTCTGTTCGCGCGTGCCCGTTCTCACGCAACCGAGAGGAGTCCCGGCTTGAAAGCTCCCCAGCGTCCTCGCGTGCGCACGTCCTTCTCCAAGCTGGACCAGCCGCTGGAGATCCCCAATCTCATCGACATCCAGAAAGCGTCCTGGGAATGGTTCCTGAGCGAGGGCCTGCGAGAGGTCATCCGGGACATCTCGCCGATCCGCGACTACCACAGTCAGAAGGAGCCGCCCGAGAAGGGCCTCATGGTCGAGTTCGGCGAGTACAGCTTCGGCGAGCCGTCGAAGTCGATCGCCGAGTGTCGCGACAAGGACATGACCTTCTCCGCCCCGCTGTCGATGGCCGTGCGGTTCATCAACGAGGACACGGGTGAGATCCGTGAGCAGAAGGTCTTCATGGGCGACTTCCCGATGATGACCGAGCGGGGCACCTTCATCATCCACGGCACCGAACGGGTGGTGGTCACGCAGCTGGTCCGCTCGCCTGGGGCCTACATCATGGAGCCCAAGCAGGCGGAGCGCGACAAGCAGGTCTTCATCGCCAACCTCATGCCGCAGCGCGGCTCGTGGCTGGAGCTGGAGATCGACAAGAAGGGGACCGTCAACGTCCGCATCGACCGCAAGCGCAAGTTCCCGGTGACGGTCCTGCTGCGCGCCATGGGGATCGCGACCGACGAGGAACTGGTCGGCCTCTTCGACGAGGCCCGCATGGCCCACCTGCTGAGCCCCGACGCCGAGGACTACGCCGATCCACAGCAGTACCTCCGGTTCACCATCGAGCGCGACACGACCCGGAGCCAGGAAGAGGCGCTGATCGAGCTGTTCCGCAAGCAGCGGCCCGGCGAGCCGCCGACGCTCGACGCCGCGCGGGCGCTGCTGCGCGGCCTCTTCTTCGACCCCAAGCGCTACGACCTGTCGAAGGTCGGGCGCCACAAGCTGAACTCGCGTCTGCACGGGCATCTGCCGCCCAAGCAGCGTCCGGCGGCGGACGTCAGAGTGCTGGTCGAAGAGGACATCATCGAGCTCATCCGGCGCCTCATCACGCTGCCGGTGCGCCTCGGCGTCGGTATCGACGAGAACGGCGAGCCGATCGAGGTCAAGGACTACGCCGAGGCGACGCTGGCGCGCCTGGCGACCCGTCGCGAGGCGATCGCCGGCGAGATCGACGAGTACGAGCACTTCGGCAACCGTCGGCTGCGCACCGTCGGCGAGCTGGTGCAGGACGCCTTCCGCATCGGCCTGGCGCGCATGGAGCGCGTCATCCGTGAGCGGCTCACGACGGAGGACGCCGACGCCATCCAGCCGGCGGCCCTCGTGAACATCCGCCCCGTCGTCGCGGCGCTCAAGGAGTTCTTCGGATCGTCGCAGCTGTCGCAGTTCATGGACCAGACGAACTCGCTCTCGGGCCTCACGCACAGGCGCCGGCTCAGCGCGCTCGGATCGGGCGGCCTCACCAGGGAGCGGGCCCCGATCGAGGTCCGCGACGTCCATCCGACGCACTATGGGCGCATGTGCCCCATCGAGACGCCGGAAGGCCCGAACATCGGCCTCATCGGATCGCTGGCCTCCTACGCAACGGTCGATGAGTTCGGCTTCGTCCGGTCACCGTACCGGCGCGTCGTCGAGGGTCGGGTCACCGACGAGATCGTCTACCTCGACGCCTCCGAGGAGGAGTCGGAGACCACCGACCCCGAGACCGGCGAGCGACGCTTCGTGACCATCGCCCAGGCCAACGCCGAGATCGACCCCGAGAGCCGGGAGTTCGTGAACGAGCGCGTGCTCGCGCGCGCCCACGGCGGCGACGAGGTGACAGAGGTCACACCCGACGAGATCGACTACATGGACGTGAGCCCCACGCAGATCTTCTCGGTGGCGACGGCGCTCATCCCGTTCCTGGAGCACGACGACGCCAACCGGGCGCTCATGGGCTCGAACATGCAGCGGCAGGCGGTGCCGTTGCTCACCACCGAGGCGCCGTACGTCGGCACCGGCATGGAGTACCGGGCCGCCGTCGACACCGGCGACGTCGTGGTGGCCGGCCGGGCCGGCCGCGTGACCTACGCCGACGCCGACCGGGTCGTGGTGGCCACCTCCGGCGGCGACGTCGACGAGTACGAGCTCGTCAAGTTCATGCGCTCCAACCAGGGCACGCTGATCCACCAGAAGCCGGTCGTCGAAGTGGGCGACAAGGTGTCGGCGGGCTCCATCCTCGCCGACGGGTCCTCGACCGACCAGGGCGAGCTCGCCCTGGGCAAGAACCTCCTGGTCGCCTTCATGAGCTGGGAGGGCTACAACTTCGAGGACGCCATCGTCATCTCCGAGCGGATCGTCAAGGACGACGTCCTCTCCTCGATCCACATCGAGGAGTACGAGGTCGACGCGCGCACGACCAAGCTCGGCGACGAGGAGATCACCCGCGACATCCCCAACCGGTCCGAGGAGTCGCTGAAGGACCTCGACGAACGCGGCATCGTCCGCATCGGCGCCGAGGTCAACTCGGGCGACCTGCTGGTCGGCAAGGTGACTCCCAAGGGAGAGACCGAGCTCACGGCGGAGGAGAAGCTCATCCGCGCCATCTTCAAGGAGAAGGCGCGCGAGGTCCGCGACACCAGCCTCAAGGTCCCGCACGGCGAGGGCGGCAAGGTCATCGACGTCAAGACCTTCAGCCGCGAGAACAACGACGAGCTGCCGCCGAGCGTCAACGAGCTGGTCCGCGTCTACGTGGCCAAGAAGCGCAAGATCGCCGAGGGCGACAAGCTCGCCGGACGGCACGGCAACAAGGGTGTCATCGCCAAGATCGTGCCCGAGGAGGACATGCCCTACCTCGAGGACGGGACGCCGGTCGACATCGTGCTCAACCCGCTCGGAGTGCCGAGCCGGATGAACATCGGCCAGGTGCTCGAGTGTCATCTCGGCTGGGCCGCGCACGCCGGGTGGCGAGCCGACGGCGAACGGGAGAACGGTCCCACCTTCCTGGCCACACCCGTGTTCGACGGCGCCAAGCTGGCGGAGATCGACGACCTGCTCATCAGGTCGTCCGACGACGAGGCCAATCCGGTCAAGTTCAAGGTCGACAAGAAGGAGCCCGAGGGTCGTCGCTGCTCGGGCAAGGTGTGGCTGCACGACGGCCGCACCGGCGAGCGCTTCGACAACAAGGTGACGGTCGGCTACATGTACATCCTGAAGCTGCTCCACCTCGTCGACGACAAGATCCACGCGCGCAGCACGGGCCCCTACTCGCTGGTCACCCAGCAGCCGCTGGGCGGCAAGGCGCAGTTCGGCGGGCAGCGCTTCGGCGAGATGGAGGTCTGGGCCCTCAAGGCCTACGGCGCCGCGCACACGCTGCAGGAGATGCTGACCATCAAGTCGGACGACACCGTCGGTCGGGTCAAGGCGTACGAGTCGATCGTCAAGGGCGAGAGCATCGGCAAGCCGAACGTGCCCGAGTCGTTCAAGGTGCTCATGAAGGAGATCCAGAGCCTGGCGCTCGACATGACCGTGCAGAGCGAGCAGGGAACGCCGGTCGACGTGCGCGAAGAGGACGACGAGCTCCTCCGGCACGCCGAGGAGATCGGCTTCGACCTGTCGGCGAGCCTGCGGGCCCAGAAGGACAGGGAGGCGTTCGGCGAGTCCGCCGAGCGGGCGCCGGTGCCCGGTCTCGGCGACGTCGCCGCGGCGGGCTCGAAGCAGGAGAGCGACGAGGCGCAAGACGACGACGAGAAGGACACCGCGGTCGGCGAGCCGGGCGAGGTGACGCTCGGCGACGAGGTCGAGCTGGGCCTGAGCGGGTTCGGCGTGGACGAGGGCGGCGTCGACGACGACGGCCGCGACGACTGACGGCGCGAGAGAGGTAGCACCGGTGATCGACATCAACAACTTCGATTCCATCCGCATCGGCCTCGCATCGCCCGAGAAGATCGAGCAGTGGTCGATGGGCGAGGTCCTCAAGCCGGAGACCATCAACTACCGGACCCTGAAGCCCGAACGCGACGGGCTCTTCTGCGAGCGCATCTTCGGTCCCACCAAGGACTGGGAGTGCTACTGCGGCAAGTACAAGCGGGTCCGCTACAAGGGCATCATCTGCGAGCGCTGCGGCGTCGAGGTGACCCGCGCCAAAGTGCGGCGCGAGCGCATGGGCCACATCAGCCTGGCCGCCCCGGTCTCGCACATCTGGTTCTTCAAGGGCGTGCCGTCCCGGATGGGCTACCTGCTGGACATCGCGCCCAAGGAGCTCGAGAAGGTCCTCTACTTCGGCGGCAGCTACGTCATCATCTCGGTCGACGAGGAGAAGCGGACACAGGACATCGACATGCTCGCCGACCGGGTGGCCGGTCTGCTCGAGCGGCATGACGAGTACGCGAAGGACCGTGAACGCGCCGTGCGCGCGATGCACGATGAGGTCCTTGCCGTCATGGACGGCGAGATGGAGGCGGAGGCGTTCCACGCCGGTGAGGAGCCGCGCGACGAGCTCGGCCTGTTCAACTACTACGACATCTACGAGACGTACAGGCGGATCGCGACCGGCGTCGCCGAGCTCGGGCCGGACGAGCTCAAGCAGCTCCGGCCCAAGGTCGACAAGCTGGCCGACGACTACATCGACCGCGGCCTGAAGGCCGTCGAGCAGACGAAGCAGCAGATCGACCAGGCCTGGGAGCAGTTCAAGCACATCCAGACCCGCGACGTCGTCAACGACGAGGCGGTCTACCAGCAGATGGAGCGCCTCTTCGGCCGCGAGACCAGCTGGGAGCCCGAGGCGAGCTTCGGCACCTACTTCACCGGCGGCACCGGTGCAGAGGCGGTACGGGAGCTCCTCCGCCGGGTCGACCTCGAGGCGGAGACCCAGAGCCTCAAGGACGTCATCGCCAACTCGAAGGGACAGCGGCAGGCGCGAGCCGTCAAGCGTCTCAAGGTCGTCTCCTCCTTCCTGCTCAGCGGCAACAAGCCGGAGTGGATGGTGCTCGACGTCATCCCGGTCATCCCGCCGGAGCTGCGGCCGATGGTGCAGCTCGACGGCGGCCGGTTCGCCACCAGCGACCTGAACGACCTCTACCGGCGGGTGATCAACCGCAACAACCGGCTCAAGCGGCTGCTCGACCTGCAGGCGCCGGACATCATCGTCAACAACGAGAAGCGGATGCTCCAGGAGGCCGTCGACGCGCTGTTCGACAACGGCCGCCGCGGACGCGCGGTGACCGGCCCCGGCAACCGGCCGCTCAAGTCGCTGAGCGACATGCTGAAGGGCAAGCAGGGCCGCTTCCGCCAGAACCTGCTCGGGAAGCGCGTGGACTACTCGGGCCGCTCGGTCATCGTCTCCGGTCCGCACCTGCAGATGCACCAGTGCGGCCTTCCCAAGATGATGGCTCTGGAGCTGTTCAAGCCGTTCATCATGAGCCGCCTCGTCAAGCGGAAGATGGTCCAGAACATCAAGGCCGCCAAGAAGATGGTCGAGTCGATGGTGCCCGAGGTGTGGGACATCCTCGAAGAGGTGATCGCAGAGCATCCCGTGATGCTCAACCGCGCGCCGACCCTCCACCGTCTGGGCATCCAGGCCTTCGAGCCCCTCCTGGTCGAGGGGAAGGCCATCCAGATCCACCCGCTGGTATGCGCCGCCTTCAACGCCGACTTCGACGGCGACCAGATGGCCGTCCACCTGCCGCTGGGGTGGGAGGCCCAGGCCGAGGCACGTATCCTCATGCTCTCGACCAACAACATCCTGTCGCCGGCGCACGGTAAGCCCATCGCCGTGCCGAGCCAGGACATGGTCATCGGCATCTACTACCTCACGTTCAACGAGCGCGACGACCTGAGCGCCGCGGTGCCTCAGGAGATCGCCGAAGAGACCGGCGAGCCGCTGCCGGCCTACGCCGATTTCGAGGAGGTCCTCCGGGCCTACGAGCAGCGAGTGCTCGAGCAGCGCAAGGTGCCGGCGCAGCGCTCGGCCGGCATCGCCGATTTCACCCGCCGGCTCATCCAGCTGCGCCTGCCCTCCGGCGAGCGCGTCGTGACGACCGTCGGCCGGGCGATCTTCAACTATCGCCTCTCGGCCGGTCTGAGCGAAGTGCTCGGCGACGACTACGACGTGGAGTTCGGCTTCCTCAACCGCAACCTCCCCAAGAAGGCGCTGACCGCGCTGATCACCGATCTGGTCGACCGCTACGGAGCCACGAAGGTCGCGCGGGTGCTCGACGTCTTCAAGGACGTGGGGTTCCGCTACGCGACCCGGGCGGCGGTCACCGTGTCGAAGAACGACGTGGTGATCCCCGAGAAGAAGAAGGCCGAGATCCTGGCCAAACACGAGGATCTGGTCGCGGGGGTCGTGGCCGAGTACCAGCGAGGGTTCCTCACGGAGGAGGAGAGGCGTCGCAAGATCGAAGAGATCTGGCGCGAGGCCGACGTGCAGATCACGGCCGCCACGCGGGCGAACTTCAATCCCCTCAACCCCATCTACATGATGGCGACGTCCGGCGCTCGCGGCGACATCAAGCAGATCCGCCAGCTGGCCGGATGGCGCGGCCAGATGGCCAATCCGAAGGGCGAGATCATGGAGCAGCCGGTGAAGTCGAGCTTCATCGAGGGTCTCTCGGTGCTCGAGTTCTTCACCTCGACCCACGGCGCGCGCAAGGGTCTGGCCGACACCGCGCTGCGGACGGCCGACTCCGGCTATCTCACCCGCCGCCTCGTCGACGTCTCCCAGGACGTGATCATCCGCGAGGAGGACTGCGGGACCGAGGAGTCGCTGCCGATGTCCCCGTGGTCGCGCTCCCGTGACGAGAACGCCGAGCTGTTCGACTGCTACCTGGCGGAGGACGTCCATCGTCCGCGGCTCGACCAGCCTGACGCTCCGGCCGAGGGGACCGACGGGGAGCGGGCGGTCATCGCGGCCGGGACGCGCATCGGCTCGGCGGAGGTAGGACTCCTGAGGGAGGTCTATGCCCACATGCCGAACGCCAAGGTCACGATCAAGCGGACGCAGAAGGCCCGGAAGACCGAGAGCATGGCCGTCTGGCGGCACGAGCCGAACGAGAACCTCATCGGCCGCTACCTCGGCGCCCCCATCGTCGACGAGGAGACCGGCGAGGTCGTCTACGACCGCGGCCTGTTCATCGACCGCGAGGTGAGAGACGGTATCCTCGAGGTCCTCGAGCGCGGCTCGGAGACCGAGCCGATGGTGCCGGTGCGCAGTGTGCTCAAGTGCACAGCCCAGTACGGCGTCTGCCAGACCTGCTACGGCGTGATGCCGGCCACCAACTCCCTCGCCCAGATCGGCGACGCCGTCGGTCATGTCGCGGCGCAGTCCATCGGCGAGCCCGGCACCCAGCTGACGATGCGGACGTTCCACACCGGCGGTGTCGCGGGCGCGGACATCACCCACGGCCTGCCGCGCGTGGTAGAGCTCTTCGAGGCCCGCAAGCCGAAGGGCGTGGGCATGATCGCGGAGTGCTCCGGCCGGTTGGAACTCGATGAGTCAGACCCGCACGGCGTCCGCAAGATCCGCATCCATCCCGAGGACGGCGGGGCGGCGAAGGAGTACGACTCTCGCCATGCCTCTTTCCTCGACGAGGTCGTCACCGCCGCGCGCATGGGCGATTCGATCCAGTGTGGGACGACGCTGACCCACGGTTCGCTCTATCCGGCCGATCTGCTGACGTACCGCGGGGCCACCGGCACTGAGCGCTATCTGGTCGAAGAGGTGCAGGAGGTCTACCGCTCGCAGGGCGTCTCGATCAACGATAAGCACATCGAGCTGATCGTCCGCCAGATGATGAAGAAGCAGCGGGTCCTGCGCCAGGGCGACACGAAACTGCTGCCCGGTCAGCTGGTCGACAAGCACGCCCTGAGGACCGAGAACGAGCGCGTCGGCGAGATGGTGCATATCGTCGACCCGGTCGACAGCGAGTTCTCGGCCGGTGACGTCGTCGAACCGGAGGTCGTGGAAGAGGCCAACAAGACGATCGCGGACGAGGGCGGCGAGCCGGCCACGTTCGAACCGGCGGAAGCGGCGGAGTCCGAGCCGCTCATCCTCGGCATCACCAAGGCGTCGCTGGCGACCGAGAGCTTCCTGTCGGCGGCCTCGTTCCAGGAGACGACGAAGGTGCTGACCGACGCCGCCATCGAAGGCAAGGTCGACCGTCTCCAGGGGCTCAAGGAGAACGTCATCATCGGCAAGCTCGTGCCGGCCGGTACCGGCCTGCGTCGCTATCGGGGCATCGAGATCCGTCCCGCCGGACGTGCCGAGGCGGAGCAGCAGGCTTACGAGGCGCTCGACCAGCTGGCCCCCGGCCTCGACTTCCTGGGCACGAGTGCCCGGCTGGAGTCCTCCGACACCGGCGGGCTCAGCCTTGATGACCTGCTCGGCGTCGGCGGCCGCGGCGACGAGGAAGAGACAGAGGGGGGCGCAGACGCCCTCGAGAGCGAGACGGGCGCGGAGTCGCCGGCCGCTGAGGAGGTATCCTCCGCGCCGGACGACGGCGGTGACGGTGACGCGGAGGTATCCGAGGAAGAGTCCGTCGCCGACGCGACCGGGGCCGACGTTGACGCAGGCGGAGATGGCGACGAGTAGTCCGGCGGCCGTGTTGCGGCTCCGTCTGGCCTCTTGCTAGACTATCCGACCGCTGTCAAGAGAGAGACGACGACAGAGAGGATCGATGGCGACCATCAACCAGCTCGTGCGCAAAGGGCGCGAGAGAGCGCAGAAGCGCACGAAGACGCCGGCGCTGAAAGGCTCGCCGCAGAAGCGCGGCGTGTGCACGCGCGTCTACACGACGACGCCCAAGAAGCCCAATTCGGCGCTGCGCAAGGTCGCCCGAGTCCGGCTCGTCAACGGGATGGAGGTGACCTCCTACATCCCCGGGGTCGGGCACAACCTCCAGGAGCACTCGGTCGTCCTTGTGCGCGGCGGGCGAGTGAAGGACCTTCCGGGTGTCCGCTACAAGGTCATCCGGTCGGCCCTGGACGCCTCCGGCGTCGCCGACCGGCGCAAGGCTCGTTCCAAGTACGGCGCCAAGTCGCCGAAGGCCGGGAGGTGACCCATGCCGCGCAGAGGCATCGTCACACGTCGTGAGGTCCTTCCGGACCCGGTGTACAACAGCAAGCTCGTGACGCAGGTGGTCAACAAGGTCCTGCTCGACGGGAAGAAAGGGACGGCCGAGAAGATCGTGCACGGCGCCCTGGAACAGGTCCGCGCCAAGACCGGCCGCGACCCGGTCGAGGTGCTGCAGGAGAGCGTCCAGGCGCTCACCCCCCACCTCGAGGTCCGCAGCCGTCGCGTCGGCGGTGCCACCTACCAGGTGCCTGTGGAGGTGCCCGGCAGGCGCGCGCGCACCCTGGCCATCCGCTGGCTGGTGTCGTTTGCCCGGCAGCGACGCGAGAAGACCATGGTCGATCGCGTCGCCGGCGAGATCCTGGATTCCTTGCAGGGTCAGGGCGGTGCCTTCAAGAAGAAGGACGATATCTTCCGCATGGCGCAGGCCAACAAGGCGTTCGCTCACTACCGCTGGTGATCCATCCCGGTACGGGCCCCCGCCGCGACCGGTGTCGCGCGGGGGTCCGTCTGTCTGAAAGAGAAGGCGCCGAGGCAAGGCGAGACCGCGATGCGTCGCAACACACTCGAGAAGACGCGCAATATCGGCATCATGGCGCACATCGACGCCGGCAAGACGACGACGACGGAGCGCGTTCTCTACTATACCGGTAAGACCCATAAGATGGGCGAGGTCCATGAGGGCGCGGCCGTCATGGACTGGATGGCGCAGGAGCAGGAGCGCGGCATCACCATCACCTCGGCCGCCACGACCTGCGACTGGCGCGACTACACCATCAACATCATCGACACTCCGGGGCACGTCGACTTCACCGTCGAGGTCGAACGCAGCCTCCGGGTGCTCGACGGGGCCATCGCGCTGTTCTGCTCGGTCGGCGGGGTCGAGCCGCAGTCCGAGACGGTGTGGCGTCAGGCCGACCACTACGGCATCCCGAGAGTCGCCTACATCAACAAGATGGACCGTATCGGGGCCGACTTCTTCCGCGGCGTCCAGATGATGGTCGACAGGCTCGGCGCGCGACCGGTGCCGCTCCAGTTGCCGATCGGCAGGGAGGCCGACTTCAACGGCCTCATCGATCTGGTCGAGATGAACGCCGTGGTGTATCGCGACGAGCTCGGGACGCAATGGGATACGGTCGAGATCCCCGACGAGTACGCAGAGCAGGCGGCCGAGTATCGGCACGCCCTGCTCGAGGCGGTCGCCGAGTACGACGACCACGTGATGGAGACCTACCTCGAGGGCGAGGAGGTCTCTCCCGTGGACCTGCGGCGGGCCATCCGCGCCGGCACGCTCGCCATCGCCATCACGCCGGTGCTCTGCGGCTCCAGCTTCAAGAACAAGGGCGTCCAGCCGTTGCTCGACGCCGTCGTCGAGTACATGCCCTCGCCGCTCGACGTGCCGCCGGTGACCGGGCACACGCCGAACGGCGAGGAGGTCGTCCGCCGCACCGCCGACGATGAGCCGTTCGCGGCGCTGGCGTTCAAGGTCGCCTCGGATCCGTACGTCGGTAAGCTCACGTACTTCCGCGTGTACTCGGGTACGGTGAAGGCCGGCTCCTACGTCTACAACACGAACAAGGGCAAGAAGGAGCGGCTCAGCCGCATCCTGCAGATGCACGCCAACCACCGGGAGGACCGGGAGGCGATCTACGCCGGGGAGCTGGCGGCGGCCGTCGGGTTCAAGCTGACCGGCACCGGCGACACCCTGTGCGCCCAGGACAAGCCGATCATCCTCGAGTCGATGGAGTTCCCGGAGCCGGTGATCTCGGTGGCCATCGAGCCGAAGACAAAGGCCGACGAGGACAAGCTGGCGACCTCGCTGCAGAAGCTCGCCGAGGAAGACCCGACGTTCCGTGTCCACTCCGACGAGGAGACGGGGCAGACGATCATCTCGGGGATGGGCGAGCTGCATCTGGAGATCATCGTCGATCGGCTCACCCGCGAGTTCGGCGTCGATGCCAACATCGGCCGGCCGCAGGTCGCCTACCGGGAGACCGTGCGCCGCGCCGTGCAGAAGGTCGAGGGCAAGTTCGTCCGTCAGACCGGGGGCCGCGGCCAGTACGGAGTGGTGGAGATCGAGATCGAACCCAATGAGCCCGGCGCCGGCTACAGCTTCGAGAGCCGCATCGTGGGCGGGGCGATCCCCAGGGACTACATCCCCGCCGTCGACGAGGGCGTGGAAGAGGCCATGAGCACCGGTGTCCTGGCCGGTTATCCGATGGTCGACATCAAGGTCGCTCTGGTCGACGGCAGCTACCACGAGGTGGACTCGTCCGACATGGCGTTCAAGATCGCCGGCTCGCTCGCGTTCAAGGCGGCCGCCCAGAAGGCCGACCCCGTCCTGCTCGAACCGGTGATGGCGGTCGAGGTCGTCACCCCGGCCGAGTTCATGGGCGACTGCATGGGCGACCTGACGTCGCGTCGCGGTCACATCGACGGCATGGAGCAGCGCGGGACCACGCAGGTGATCGCCGCAACGGTCCCGTTGTCCGAGATGTTCGGGTATGCTACGGCGCTGCGGTCGATGACGCAGGGCCGGGCCACCCACACGATGCAGTTCAAGCACTACGCGGAGGTCCCGGCGTCCATCGCCGCCGAGATCGTCGCCAAGGTCCGCGGGGGCTGAGAGCGCCGGCGGGCGGCGGCTGCAGCGCGTTTGCCGCGGCGCAAGGGCGCGGTGTATACTGCCCACCTTTGGTGCGACCGGTACGGCCGGTTCCCAGTGTGCAAGTGTGCAGTCACTGCCTACGGGTACGTCTGTCAAAGGAGTTCTAGATGGCGAAGCAGAAGTTCGATCGCAGCAAGCCTCACATGAACGTGGGGACCATCGGGCACGTCGACCACGGGAAGACGACCCTGACTGCTGCCATCACGCTCGTGCTTCAGAACCGCGGCAGTGGCACCACCGAGTTCACCGCCTTCGACGAGATCGACAAGGCGCCGGAGGAGCGGGAGCGCGGCATCACCATCGCGACCGCGCACGTCGAGTACGAGACCGAGAAGCGTCACTACGCCCACGTCGACTGCCCGGGTCACGCCGACTACATCAAGAACATGATCACCGGCGCCGCCCAGATGGACGCCGCCATCCTGGTGGTCGGGTCGGACGACGGCCCCATGCCGCAGACGCGCGAGCACATCCTCCTGGCGCACCAGGTGAACGTGCCGAACATCATCGTCTACATGAACAAGGTCGACCTCGTCGACGATGAAGAGCTGCTCGACCTGGTCGAGATGGAAGTCCGTGAGCTGCTCACCGAGTACGATTTCCCCGGCGATGACCTGCCGGTGGTCCGCGGCTCGGCCCTCAAGGCGCTCGAGTGCGGCTGCGGCAAGGACGACTGTGAGTGGTGCAAGAGCATCCTCGAGCTGACCCAGGCGCTCGACGACTATCTGCCTGAGCCGGAGCGCGACACCGAGAAGCCGTTCCTGATGCCGATCGAGGACGTGTTCACCATCACCGGCCGGGGCACCGTGACCACCGGTCGTGTCGAGCGCGGCATCGTCAAGACCGGCGAGGAGGTCGAGATCATCGGCATGCGCGAGAAGCCGATGAAGACCGTCGTGACCGGTGTCGAGATGTTCCGCAAGATCCTCGACGAGGGTCAGGCCGGCGACAACATCGGCATCCTCCTCCGCGGCACCAAGCGGGAAGAGGTCGAGCGCGGCATGGTCGCCGCCGCTCCCGGCAGCATCACGCCGCACACGCACTACAAGGCGCAGGTCTACGTGCTGTCCAAGGAAGAGGGCGGGCGTCACACGCCGTTCTTCAACGGCTATCGTCCGCAGTTCTACTTCCGGACGACCGACGTCACCGGCGTCATCACCCTGGAAGAGGGCACCGAGATGGTCATGCCCGGCGACAACACCATCATGGAGATCAAGCTCATCACGCCGATCGCCATGGAAGAGGGCCAGCGGTTCGCCATCCGTGAGGGTGGGCGCACCGTGGGCGCCGGGGCCATCACCGAGATCATCGAATAACCCCAGACACCGGCTGGATCCGGCCCGTCGGGCCGGTGGCCCGGATGGATACACCCGGGCACGTGAACAGGAAGCAAGAAGGCGAGAGTGGCTCAGCAGAAGATCCGCATACGGCTCAAGAGTTATGACCACGAGCTCATCGAGCGCAGTGCCCAGTCCATCGTCGAGACGGCGCAGCGCAGCGGCGCGACCATCTCCGGTCCCGTCCCGCTGCCGACGGAGAAGAACGTGTACTGCGTGATCAAGAGCCCGTTCAAGGACAAGGACTCGCGCGAGCACTTCGAGATCCGCACGCACAAGCGCCTCATCGACATCCATCAACCGACGCCGAAGACGGTCGACCAGCTCATGCGGCTGGACCTGCCGGCCGGCGTCCACATCGAGATCAAGCTGTAGACCATGATCGGCATCATCGGCACCAAGAAGGGCATGACCCAGCTGTTCGACGACGAGGGCAACGTGATCCCCGTGACCGTCATCGAGGCCGGCCCCTGCGTCGTCACGCAGGTCAAGACGGCCGACAAGGACGGCTACGAGGCCGTGCAGCTCGCCTACGGCGACTGCAAGGACAAGTCGCTGAGCAAGGCGGAGCTCGGGCACCTCAAGAAGGCGGGCCTCAAGCACGGCAAGCGCCACCTCGCCGAGATCCGTGGCATGGCCGACGTGTCGGTCGGCGACACGGTCACCGTCGAGGCGTTCGCCGAGGGTCAATCGGTGACGGTCACCGGCGTCTCGAAGGGCAAGGGTTTCCAGGGCACCGTGCGGCGCCATGGGTTCGGGCGCGGACCCGAGACGCACGGTTCCCACAACGTCCGCAAGCCGGGCTCGATCGGCGCCAGCGCCTATCCGGCCCGCGTCTTCAAGGGCATGCGGATGAGCGGTCACATGGGTGCGGCCACCGTCACCCAGTCGGGGCTCACCGTGGCCGGCACCGACAGTGAGAACAACATCCTCCTGGTCCGTGGGGCGGTCCCCGGGGCCCGGGAGTCCGTCGTGATCATCCGAGGCAGGTGAGCAGTGGCCGCAGACCAGAGCAAAGACACGGCCCGGACCGAGTCACCCGCCGCTGAAGAGACGGCCGACGTGAAGGCGCCGGAGGCGGACGCCGAGAGCGCGCCTGCCAGCGCCGACGAGCCGGCCGTGAAGACGGCCGACGCCGCCGCGGCAGAGCCGACCGACGACGCGAAGGCGACCGACGAGGCCGCTCCGGAGACCGATGAGAAGGACGCGCCGGCCGTGGAGGAGACGTCGTCCGAGCCGGAGGCCGAGGCGAAGCCGGCGGCCGAGACGCCGACGGCCGAGGCCACGGAGGAGCCGGGCGAGGAAGCTGACGAAGTGGCGGCCGAAGAGCCTGCTGAGACGCCGGCTCCCGTCCGCAGGCGGCGGACGCGGAAGACGCCCGCCAAGCCCAAGCCGAAGAAGCCGGCCCGGGCCGTCAAGAAGCTGCAACCGGGCCCCCTGCAGGGCACGGTCGTCGACGGCGACGGGTCCGCGCTCGAGCTGGTGGATCTGCCGGCGGCACGGTTCGGTGTGGCGGCGGACGTGCACACGCTGCACCTCGTCGTGCGTGCGGAGCAGGCAGCGCGGCGCAGCGGGTCGGCGTCGACCAGGACGCGTGGAGAGGTCGCCGGGAGCACCGCGAAGCTGTACCGGCAGAAGGGCACCGGGCGCGCCCGGGCGGGATCGGCGAAGTCGCCGGTACGCACCGGCGGCGGCGTCGTGTTCGGCCCCAGGCCGCGCGACTACTCCATCAAAGTGAACCGCAAGGTGGTCCGCCGGGCACTGGCCATGGCGCTGTCGAGCCGCGCCGATACCGGCAGCGTGTTCGTCACCCGCGGGCTGGAGTTCGACGATCCGAGCACGCAGGCCATCGACCGTATGCTGGTGGCCATGGACATCGCGGCGCCGGTCCTCGTCGTCACTCGCGAGGAGCCGGTCGTGGCGAAGTCGGTGCGGAACCTGAAGTACGCCGAGACGACCGAGCTCGGCGACCTGCGCACGGAGCAGGTCCTGCGAGCCCGGTCGCTCGTCTTCACCGAGAAGGCGTTCGGCGCCCTGGAAGAGGCGTGAGCCATGATCGATGCTGAGAAGATCATCATCCGGCCCATCATCTCGGAGAAGAGCTACAGCCAGATCGACCATCAGCGCTACACCTTCGAGGTGCATCCCGACGCCCACAAGACGGCGATCGCGCAGGCGGTCCAGGAGCTCTTCGGAGTCCATGTCACCGGCGTCTGCACCATGAACGTGCGCGCCAAGCCGAAGCGGCGCGGGTTCCATCGTGGGCACAGCCGCTCGTGGAAGAAGGCCGTGGTGCAGTTGGCGCCCGGCGACAAGATCGAGTTCTTCGAAGGCGGATAAGTGGGGATCAAGAACTACAAGCCCACGTCGCCGGGCCGTCGGTTCATGACGACCGAGACGTTCGACGACATCACGCGCACGCGGCCGGAGCGGTCGCTGGTTGGGCCGTCGAAGAAGACCGGCGGACGCAACAATCGCGGCCGCATCACGACGCGGCACCACGGCGGCGGTCACAAGCGGCGCTATCGGATCATCGACTTCAAGCGCGACAAGGACGGCGTGCCCGCGCGCGTCGCGCACATCGAGTACGACCCGAACCGCTCCGCGCGCATCGCCCTGCTCCACTACCTGGACGGTGAGAAGCGGTACATCGTGGCCGCCGATGGTCTGGGCGTCGGCGACATGGTCGAGTCGGGCCCCTCAGCGGACATCAAGCCGGGGAACGCCCTGCCGCTCGAGAACATCCCGACCGGCACGACGATCCACAACATCGAGCTGTATCCAGGGCGCGGAGCGCAGCTCGTGCGCAGCGCCGGCGGCAGCGCCCAGCTGCTCGCCAAGGAGAAGGGTCACGGTGTCCTGCGGTTGCCGTCCGGCGAGCTGCGGCGGGTGCGTCTCACCTGCCGGGCCACGGTCGGCGAGGTCGGCAACCCCGACCACGCGAACGTCGACGGTGGCAAGGCCGGCCGCTCCCGCTGGCGCGGGGTGCGCCCGACCGTCCGCGGGACCGTCATGAACCCCGTCGACCACCCGCACGGTGGTGGCGAGGGCAAGTCGACGGCCGGCCGTCATCCGGTGACGCCCTGGGGTGTGCCCACGCTGGGCTACCGCACGCGTCCCAAGAACAAGCGGTCTGACAAGTACATCATCCGCGGTCGCAAGCGCGGCAAGCGCGGATAAGCAGGAGGAGACCGGTTGAGCAGGTCAGCCAAGAAGGGCCCGTACGTCGACGAGCGTCTCATGACCCGGATCGAGGCCATGAACGCCAGCGGTCAGAAGAAGATGGTCAAGACGTGGTCGCGGGCGTCGACCGTGTTCCCCGAGATGGTGGGGCACACGATCGCCGTGCACGATGGTCGCAAGCACGTGCCGGTGTTCATCACCGAATCGATGGTCGGTCACAAGCTCGGTGAGTTCGCGCTCACCAGGACGTACCGGGGCCATGTGAGAGACGCGCGGGGCGCGAGAAGGTAAGTGATGGCGGTCAAGGCGACAGCGAAATACGTCCGAGTCTCGCCGCGGAAGGCCCGTGAGGTGATCGACCTCATCCGGGGCAAGTCCGTGGCCGACGCTCGCAGCACCCTCACGTTCACCAATCGCGACGCGGCGGAGAAGGTCGCGCGCGTGCTCAACTCCGCGGTCGCGAACGCGGAGAACAACGAGAGTCTCGCCGCCGACGACCTGTACGTCAAAGAGGCGTTCGTCGACGAGGGTCCTACGATGCGCCGGTGGCGGTTCCGCGCCATGGGACGCGTCTATCGCGTTCGCAAGCGCACGAGCCATATCACCGTCGCCGTCGAGCAGAGGGAGCGTTCGTAGTGGGTCAGAAGATTCACCCCGGCGGCTTCCGGGTGGGTGTCATCCAGGACTGGAAGTCGCACTGGTATGCGGAGAAGGGCTACGGCGAGTTCCTCGCCGAAGACCGGCGCATCCGCGGCTACATCATGCGGCGCCTCTCGAACGCCGGTATCTCGCGCATCGTCATCCGCAAGGACCAGACGAACGTGACCATCGACATCCACACCGCACGGCCGGGCATCGTGATCGGCAAGAGCGGCTCCGAGGTCGACGCGTTGCGCAAGGAACTGTTCAAGATGACCGGCAAGAACGTGCAGGTCAACATCATCGAGGTGAAACGGCCGGAGCTCGACGCCGCCCTGGTGGCGCAGTCGATCGCCGAGCAGCTCGAGAACAGGGTCAGCTTCCGGCGAGCCATGAAGCGGGCGCTCACGAGCGCCATGCGCTCGGGTGCCGTCGGCATGCGCGTCCGCTGCGGCGGCCGCCTCGGCGGCGCCGAGATGTCGCGCGCGGAGCACTACAGCGAGGGCAAGGTGCCGCTGCACACGCTGCGGGCCGACATCGACTACGGTTTCCGGGAGGCGCGCACGACCTTCGGCCGCATCGGGGTCAAGGTCTGGATCAACCGGGGCGAGATGTCGACGTCCGGCCGCCTGGCGGAAGAGCGCCGCGAGGCCGAAGAGCGCCGCGAGGCGCCGCGGCGCGAGCGGCGCGGCGGACAGCGGCGCGACCGCCGCGGGCAGCGCGGCGGCGGACAGCGGCGTGACCGACGCCCGGCCGCCGGTCAGGCCGACGCGGCAGCCGCCAAGGCAGATGCGAAGCCGTCCGGCGAGAAGCCGGCGGAGAAGGCGCCGGGTTCCGGAGAAGCGCCGGCACGTCCCGCGTCCGACGCACAGGCTGCGAAGCCGAAGCCTCAGGCCGACACCAGCACGGAAGGGTAAGGGCAGGTCATCATGCTTCTGCCGAAGCGAGTCAAGCACAGAAAACACCACCGCGGGCGCATGGCCGGTGCCTCCAAGGGCGGCACGCATGTCGAGTTCGGCGAGTTCGGTCTCAAGTCGCTCGACTGCGGCTGGGTCACGGCCCGCCAGATCGAGGCCGCGCGTATCGCGATGACCCGGCACGTCCGACGCACCGGGAAGGTGTGGATCAATGTGTTCCCCCACAAGCCGGTGACGCATAAGCCGGCGGAGACCCGCATGGGTGGCGGCAAGGGCGCTCCCGATGAGTGGGTCTGCGTCGTGAAGCCCGGCAAGGTCATGTTCGAGCTCTCGGGCGTCAGTGAAACGGTCGCCCGCGAGGCGCTCAGGCTGGCCAGCCACAAGCTGCCGGTCCGCACGAAGATCGTGACGCGGGAAGGAAGTCTCTTTGAAAGCTAAACAGCTGCGTGAGCTGTCCGACGAGGACCTGGTCGTGAGATTGCGCGAGACGCGGCGCGAGTTGTTCAACCTGCGCTTCCAGCATGCGACCGGCCAGCTCGACGACCCGCACAAGCTGAGCATGACTCGTCGCGAGATCGCCCGGCTGCTCACGATCAAGCAGGAGCGGGAAGACGCGCGGCTCGAGAGCGGTGGTGAGGTCTGATGGCGACGAAGAAATCGGATGGCGGCGACACGACCGCGAAGAAGACCACCCGCACGACGACGAAGAAGCGCGCGACCGGGAGCTCCGGCAAGACGACGGCCGCGAAGAAGCGGAGCACGTCTGCCGCGAAGAAGCCGGCCGCGAAGAAGCCGGCCGCGAAGAAGCCGGCGGCGCGCAAGAAGGCCGCCGATCGTCCGGCGCCGGCGTCGGTGCCCGGGCGCAAGGAGCGGCGCGGCATCGTCGTGAGCGACGCGATGGACAAGACCGTCGTGGTACGCATCGACGTCGTGCAGAAGCATGAGGTCTACGGGAAGGTCGTGCGGCGGTCGACGAAGGTCCACGCGCACGACGAGCACAACGACGCACACGAGGGCGACCTGGTCCGCGTGGTCGAGACGCGGCCGCTCAGCGCGACCAAGCGGTGGCGACTGCTCGAAGTGCTCGAGAAGGCGAAGTGAGCGCAGATGATCCAGGTTGAGTCGAGACTGAGGGTGGCGGACAACACCGGCGCCAGGGAGATCCTCTGCATCCGCATCAGAGGCGGCTCCAGGCGACGGTATGCACGTGTCGGCGACGTCATCGTCGCGACGGTGAAGAACGCCACTCCCGGCGGCAGCGTCAAGAAGGGCGAGATCGTCCAGGCCGTCGTCGTGCGCACTCGCAAGGAGTTCGGGCGCAAGGACGGCACGTACATCGCTTTCGACGAGAACGCGGCCGTCCTCATCGACAACCAGGGCAACCCGCGCGGTACGCGTATCTTCGGGCCCGTGGCCCGTGAGCTGCGCGAGAAGAACTTCATGAAGATCGTCTCGCTGGCTCCCGAGGTGCTGTGATGAAGCGGATGAAGATCCGGAAAGGCGACCAGGTCATGGTCATCTCCGGCAAGGAATCCGGGAAGACCGGCAAGGTGATGCGCGTCGAGGGTGCCGAGGGACGGGTCGTCATCGAGCACCTGAACATGCTGAAGAAGCACACCAAGCCGCAGCCCAAGAAGAACCCGCAGGGCGGGGTGATCGAGCGCGAGGGACCCATCGACGTCTCTAACGTGATGCTCCTCTGCCCGGCCTGCAACGAGCCCACCAGAGTGGGGTACCGGTTCACGGACGACGGGGCGAAGATCCGCATCTGCCGGCGTCCCGGGTGCGGCTCGGACATCGACAAGGCGTAAGGCGACCGCATGGCACGACTGAAGGACAAGTACAAGGACGAGGTGCTGCCGGAGCTCATGAAGGAGTTCGGATACGGCAACGTGATGCAGGCACCGCGTCTCACGAAGATCACGCTGAACATGGGTGTCGGCGAGGCCAAGACCAACGCCAAGCTGCTCGACGACGCGGTCGAGGAGCTGGCGCTGATCAGCGGCCAGCGGCCGAAGGTGACCAGGGCGCGCAAGTCGATCGCGGGGTTCAAGCTCCGTGAGGGCATGGCGATCGGTTGCACGGTGACGCTGCGCGGCGAGCGCATGTACGAGATGCTCGACCGGCTGGTGTCGATCGCATTGCCGCGCATCCGTGACTTCCGGGGGATCTCTCCCCGGCAGTTCGACGGTCGCGGCAACTTCTCGCTCGGCGTCCGGGAGCAGACGATCTTCCCCGAGATCGACTACGACTCGGTCGACGAGACGCGCGGCCTCAACATCTGCATCACCACGACCGCGAAGAGTGACGAAGAGGGTCGGGCCCTGCTCGCGAAGCTGGGCATGCCCTTCCGCGAGAACTAGGAGAACGACGGCAATGGCCAAGAAGTCGCTTGTGGTGAAGCAAGGTCGCACGCCGCGGTACAAGACCCGCGCCTACAACCGCTGTTCGCGGTGTGGTCGCCCGCGCGCGTACTACCGGCAGTTCGGCCTCTGTCGCATCTGTCTGCGTGAGCTCGCGCACGAGGGCGTCATCCCCGGTCTCACGAAGTCGAGCTGGTGAGGAGGCGATAGCTGTGTCTATGGCAGACCCCATCGCCGACATGCTGACGCGCATCCGCAACGCCAACACGGCGCGGCACGAGTCCGTCGAGGTCCCTGCGTCGCGCATGAAGATAGAGATCGCGCGAGTGCTCTACGAGCAGGGCTATGTCGCCAACTACGAGGTCAGGCCGGGCTCGCCCGGTGACGTGATCACCATCGAACTGAAGTACGGCAAGGACCGCGAGCGCGTGATCTCCGGCATCCGCCGGGTCTCCAAGCCCGGCCGCCGCATCTACGCCAACCGGGAGACGCTGCCGAAGGTGCTGGGCGGGCTCGGCACGGCGGTCATCTCGACGTCGAAGGGCATCGTCACGAGCGCCGAGGCCAAGCGTCTCGGGGTCGGCGGCGAAGTCGTCTGCTTCATCTGGTAGGTCTGCATGTCGAGGATCGGAAAGACACCCATCACCCTCCCGAGCGGCGTCGAGTTCGCGTGTTCGGGCGGCGTGGCGACCGTCAAGGGGCCGAGGGGCGAACTCTCGCAGCGCGTGCCGCGGGAGATCGACTTCACCCTCGACGGCGACACGCTCACCGTCCAGCGGCCCAGCGATGCCGGGCGTCACCGTGCCCTGCACGGACTTGTTCGTTCGCTGGTTGCCAACATGGTCGAGGGCGTGACAAGCGGTTTCACCAAGCGGCTCGAGATCGTCGGCGTGGGCTATCGGGCGGCGGTGAAGGACAAGAATCTGGAGCTGCAGCTTGGGTTCAGCCACCCGGTGGTCGTCACGCCGCCGGACCACGTCGAGTTCGAGACGCCGCAGCCGACGATCGTGCTCGTGAAGGGCATCGACAAGCAGGTGGTCGGCCAGGTGGCGGCGGATATCCGCAGACTGCGGCCGCCGGAGCCCTACAAGGGCAAGGGCGTCCGCTACGCGGGCGAGTACGTGCAACGCAAGGTCGGCAAGCGGGCATGAGCCCGGCCGACCGTCGAGGAACGCGGGTCGCATGAGTACACAGACACAGCAGGATCGAAGGGCGAAGCGGCGCGTCCGGGTGCGGGCCAAGGTCTCCGGCACCGCCGAGCGGCCGCGGGTCTCGGTGTTCCGCTCGAACAGGGGCATCTACGCGCAGCTGATCGACGACGTCCGCGGCGTCACGCTGGCGTCGGCCGACTCCCGCGAGATCGAGGGAGGGGCCGGCCTGGACAAGACCGCCATCGCCGGCAAGGTCGGGGGACTCCTGGCGGAGCGTGCCCGCGCGGCCGGTGTCGAGCGGGTGGTCTTCGACCGCGCCGGCTACCTCTACCACGGTCGCGTGAAGGCCCTCGCCGAGGGCGCCCGCAAAGCCGGTCTACAGTTCTAGCGAGAGATAGGAAGCCTGTGGCACGAGTCAGCAACGAGGGCTCTGAGCTCAAGGAACGTGTCGTCGAGATCAACCGCGTCGCCAAGGTCGTGAAGGGCGGCCGCCGCTTCTCGTTCACGGCGCTGGTCGTCGTGGGCGACGAGAACGGCTGGGTGGGCGCCGGCTACGGCAAGGCACGCGAAGTACCGCTGGCGATCCAGAAGGCGATCGACGACGCCAAGAAGAACCTGTTCCGGGTGCCGATGTACCGCACGAGCATCCCGCACGAGGTGGTCGGCGAGTACAGCGCCGCGCGCGTCTTCATGAAGCCGGCCGCCGCCGGTACCGGTGTCATCGCCGCCGGCGGCGTCCGCGCCGTGCTCGAGCTCGCCGGTATCCACGACGTCCTCACGAAGTCCCTCGGCACCACGAACCCGATCAACCTGGTCCGCGCGACCGTGGCCGGGCTCCGGAGCCTCAAGACGCCGCAGCACGTCGCCAAGCTGCGCGGCCTGACGGTCCGCGAGGTCCTCGGCATGGACCTGGTCGGCAAGGCGGCCCGGGAGGCCGTGGCTGCTCAGGAGGCCGTCGCGGAGAAGGAGAGGGCGGCGGATGCCGGCAAGGCCGACGACGCGAAGGAGACGGCCGCCGTGGCGAGCAAGGACGAGAAGGCCTCGGCAGCCGCTGAGGAGGCCTGACGCCGATGGCGACGCAACGACTGGAGATCACCCAGGTCCACAGCGGCATCGGGACGCCGCCGGACCAGCGTGGCACGCTGCGGGCGCTGGGACTGAAGCGTCTGCACCAGACCGTCGTCCAGGACGACACGCCGGTGACCAGAGGCATGATCCGCAAAGTCGCGCACCTCGTCGAGGTGCGCCCGGCCGAGAAGAAGTCGTGACATGACGGAAGAGAAGACTGACGTCACTGAAGAGAAGACCGAGATCGGGCTCCACACGCTGACGCCGGCGGCGGGCTCCACGCGTCCCTCGCGGCGGCGCGGCCGTGGCAAGGGCGCGGGTCGGGGCAAGACGGCCGGCCGGGGCCACAAGGGCTACAACTCGCGTTCAGGCGGCGGTGTGCGGCCGGGCTACGAGGGTGGCCAGATGCCGATCTACATGCGGCTCGGCAAGCAGCGCGGCGCCCACATGAAGAAGAGCATGCCGATCGGGCCGTTCCGCACGTACAACGTGCCGGTCAACGTCGGCCGGCTCGCCGCCGCGTTCGCCGAAGGCGGCGAAGTGACGCCGGAAGCGCTGGTCGAGAAGGGCATCATCAAGAACTCACGGACGCCGGTCAAGATCCTCGGCGGTGGGGAGATCGGCGTGGCGCTGACCGTGCGCATGCACGCGTTCTCCGCCTCGGCTGTCCGCAAGATCGAGGCGGCCGGCGGTCGGGTCGAGCTCCTCTGACCCTGACCCCGGTCGCGCTGGGGGCCTGACGTGGAAAACAAGCTCTGGCAGTCGCTGCTCAACGCCGGGCGCATCCCGGAGCTGCGCAACAAGCTCCTGTTCACGGCCGGCATCATCGCCATCTACCGTTTCGGGTGCTTCGTGCCGGTCCCCGGTGTCGATACCCAGGCGCTGGAGGAGTTCTTCAAGAGCGGTGCCGGCGGCGTGTTCGGTTTCCTCGACCTGTTCTCAGGCGGTGCGCTCGGCAAGGTGGCCGTGTTCGCGCTGGGGATCATGCCGTACATCACGGCGTCGATCATCATGCAGCTGCTCACCGTGGTCATCCCCAAGCTCGAGGCACTGGCCAAGGAAGGTGAGCAGGGTCAGAAGACGATCACGAAATACACTCGATACCTCACCGTCGCCCTGGCGTTCACCCAGTCGGTCGCCTACGTCTTCCTGTTCCAGTCGTACAACGCGCTGCCCGACCTCAACTGGGCGCGAGCGGTCCTGATCGTCATCACCCTGACCGCCGGTACGACCGCGGTCATGTGGTTCGGTGAGCTGATCACCGCCCGCGGCATCGGCAACGGCATGTCGCTGCTGATCTTCATCAGCATCATCTCCAGCCTGCCGAACGGCATCCGGGCGTTCTTCACGACGATGAGCCTGGCCGGCCAGATCACCCTCGTGATCATCATGCTGGCGGTCGTAGTCGGCGTCGTCTGGATCACGAGCGGCGAACGGCGGGTCCCGGTCCAGTACGCCAAACGGGTCGTCGGTCGGCGCATGATGGGCGGTTCCAGCACCTTCATCCCGCTGAAGGTGAACATGGCCGGCGTCATGCCGATCATCTTCGCTTCATCGTTCATGATGATCTTCCCGACCATCGCCCAGTTCATCCCGACGGGCGTCACGCAGACGTTCGCCGAGTGGTTCGGCCCGAACGCGCTGCCGTACCTCATCGGCCAGTCGATCCTCATCGTCCTGTTCACTTACTTCTACACGGCGGTCACCTTCAATCCGGTCGACCAGGCCGACAACCTCAAGAAGTATGGCGGCTTCATCCCCGGCGTGCGGCCGGGACGACCCACCGCGGAGTACCTCGACCGCATCCTCACGCGTCTCACGCTGCCCGGGGCGATCTTCCTGGCGGCCATCACGGCGCTGCCGTGGTTCCTGTTCCGATTCCTCGACGTGCAGTTCTACTTCGGCGGCACCTCGATCCTGATCGTGGTCGGTGTGGCGCTCGACACCATGCGGCAGATGGAGGCGCAGCTGCTCATGCGGCACTATGAGGGCTTCCTCAAGTGAGCGCCGGTCTGAACGTCGTCCTGCTCGGAGCGCCGGGCGCCGGCAAGGGCACCCAGGCCGAGCGCATCGTGAGCGAGTTCGACGTGCCGCACATCTCCACCGGCGACATCCTGCGGGCGGCGGTCGCCGCCGGCACCGAGCTCGGCCGGACCGCGCAGCGTCACATGGAGGCCGGCGAACTGGTCCCCGACGAGGTCGTCATCGGCATCGTCGGCGATCGCCTTGCCGAGCCCGACGCGGCGGCCGGGTTCCTGCTCGACGGCTTCCCCCGCACGATCGACCAGGCACGGGCGTTGGACGACATCCTTGCTGAGGCCGGACGCGATCTCAGCCACGTGATCGTGCTCGACGTGCCGGAGCAGGAGCTCATCGAGCGGCTCTCCGGACGCCGCATGTGCCGGGGCTGCGGCAAGGGCTACCACCTCACATTCGATCCGCCGGTCGACGAGGGCGTCTGCGACGCCTGCGGCGGCGAGCTGTATCAGCGCGCCGACGACAACGAGGAGACGGTGCGTAACCGCCTCGTCGTCTACCGGCGCCAGACGGAGCCGCTCGTCGAGTACTACACCGGGCGCGGTCTTGTCAGCACGATCTCCGGCGGCGGACGCCTGCCCGACGAGGTATGGACCGACGTTCGGGCGGCACTGGCCGCCGACAGACCGGCGTGATCGTCCGCAAATCGAGCGCGGAGGTCGAGTCGATCGCCGCCGCCGGGGCCATCCTCGCCGGGTGCCTGGAGGCGCTGGTGGCGGAAGCGGGCCCCGGCGTCACGACCGGGGCGCTCGATGATCTGGCCGAGACCTACATCCGTGAGCGCGGCGGCAGTCCGACCTTCAAGGGCTACCGCGGCTTTCCGAAGTCGATCTGCGCGTCGCCGAACGACATGGTAGTGCACGGCATCCCCGGTGCCCGATCCCTCGAGAAGGGCGACATCCTGAGCGTGGATGTCGGCGTCACCCTGGACGGGCTCATCGCCGACTCGGCGCTGACGGTGCCGATAGGAGCGGTCTCGTCAGAGGCCGTCAAGCTGATGGATGCCACCCGCTGGTCGCTGGAGGCGGCCATCGAGCAGTGCCGGCCTGGAGGACGGCTGGGAGATATCTCACACGCCGTGCAGGATGTCGCCGAAGGCGCGGGGTTCAGCGTCGTGCGCTCGCTGGTCGGCCACGGCGTCGGCAGACAGATGCACGAGGATCCGCAGATCCCCAACTTCGGTGAGGCGGGGAGAGGTCCGCGCCTGGAACCGGGCATGGTGTTCGCGATCGAACCGATGGTCAACGTCGGCGGTCATGAGGTGTACGTCGCCGACGACGGCTGGAGCATCCTGACGTGCGATGGGACGCTGTCGGCTCACTTCGAGCACACGGTGGCGATCACCGAGGAGGGGCCTAGGGTCCTCACGCGACGCGAGAGCGAAGGGGAGTAGAGGCCGGTTCGGCGTCCCTCGACGCGTGTGGTATCATAGCTGGCCGCGTTTGCTACGAGCGGGGAGTATGGCGAAGAAGGAAGAAGCGATCGAGGTCGAGGGCACCGTCGTCGAGGCGCTGCCCAACACCATGTTCCGCGTGCAGCTCGAGAATCAGCACGAGGTGCTTGCCCACATCTCCGGCAAGATGCGGATGCACTACATCCGCATCCTTCCCGGCGACAGGGTGAAGGTGGAGCTCTCGCCGTACGATCTGCAGCGAGGCAGGATCACGTACAGGTTCAAGTGAGGTCGCGCGGCGTCGCCGGCCGGCCCCGCAGGCACGGTGTGGGCGGCGACGTGGTTCGACGACGACCGGTGAGCGGTATCGCCACGGGCGGTGCGGCACCGGTCGTAGTGTTGAGAGTCCGGCCGCGAGGGCGGCCACGGGGCACCGAGTGAGGAAGGCATGAAGGTCAGAGCATCGGTGAAACCAATCTGCGAGAAGTGCAAGATCATCCGGCGCCGCGGCGTGGTGCAGGTCATCTGCGTGAACCCCCGTCACCGTCAGCGGCAGGGCTGAGGCATGGCACGTATCGCCGGCGTCAACATCCCTCCGCAGAAGCGGGTCGAGATCGGGCTCACGTACATCTACGGCGTCGGCCGTTCGACGTCGAACAAGGTCCTCTCGATGCTCGGCATCGATCCAGACACGAAGGTCCGCGATCTCACCGAGGAAGAGGTCGTCAGGCTGCGCGACGCCATCGATCGCGAAGCGGCCGTCGAGGGCGACCTGCGCCGCGAGCGCTCGCAGAGCATCAAGCGGCTCATGGACATCGGCTGCTACCGCGGCATCCGCCATCGGCGCGGCATGCCGGTGAACGGGCAGCGGACCAAGACCAACGCCAGGACGCGCAAGGGGCCGAAGAAGACGGTCGGCCGCCAGCGCAAGAAGGCAGTGTGACCCGACCCATCCTCGAGGAGGAGTAGACCGGAGTGGCCAGACCGCAGAGAGCCAAGGGGCGGCAGCGGCGCCGCATGCGCAAGAACATCGCCGTCGGCCAGGCGCACATCAAGACATCGTTCAACAACACGATCGTCACGCTGACCGACAAGGAAGGCAACGTCATCGCGTGGGAAAGCGCCGGGTCGGCCGGCTTCAAGGGGTCGCGCAAGAGCACCCCCTTCGCCGCTCAGGTCACCGCTGAGTCCTGTGCCAAGAAGGGCATGGAGCATGGGCTGCAGAAGGTGGAAGTCTTCGTCCGCGGGCCGGGTTCCGGCCGTGAGACGGCGGTCCGCTCGCTGCAGGCGGCGGGTCTCGAGATCATGAGCGTCCGCGACGTCACGCCGGTGCCGCACAACGGCTGTCGTCCTCGCAAGCGACGCCGCGTCTAGGAAGGTACCGACAGTGGCGAGAGATACCTCACCTCAGTGCAAACAGTGCCGCCGGGAGAACGTCAAGCTGTTCCTCAAGGGCGAGCGCTGCCTGACCGACAAGTGCGCCGTCGAGCGGCGGCAGTATCCTCCGGGTGAACACGGCCGCGGCCGTATCAAGCAGTCGGAGTACCTGCTGCAGCTGCGCGAGAAGCAGAAGGCGCGACGCTACTACCAGCTCATGGAGGGCCAGTTCCACCACTACTACGAGCTGGCCTCCCGCCAGGAGGGCGTCACCGGTGAGAACCTGCTGCGCATGCTCGAGGCGCGACTCGACAACGTCGTGTACCGTCTCGGGTTCGGCGCCTCGCGGCGCCAGGCGCGGCAGCTCGTCCGCCATGCGCACTTCACGGTCAACGGACGAAAGGTCGACATCCCCTCGTACCAGGTCCGTGAGGGCGACATCATCGCGATCAAGGCCGGCAGCAAGGCGGCCGAGATCGTGCGCTCGTCCACCGATCTCACGTCGTCGGTCGCCCCGTGGCTGCTGGCCGACCACGACAACCTGACCGGCAAGATCCTGCGCCTGCCGGAACGTGGCGATATCGACGCGCCGGTGCAGGAGCAGCTCATCGTCGAGCTGTACTCCAAGTGATCGGCGACGTCGGGGCGGACACTCTGGTCGAGCATCCAACGGGAGGCACGGTGCTGCAGTTCCAGATGCCCAACATCACGCGCGAGCAGTTGGGCAACCATCGCACGCGCTTCGAGGTCGAACCCCTGGACCGCGGGTTCGGCCATACTTTCGGCAACGCTCTGCGGCGCGTCCTTCTCAGTTCGCTGGAGGGCGCGGCCGTCAGCTCCGTGAAGATCGAGGGGGTCGCGCACGAGTTCGCGACGATCCCCGGGGTCAAGGAAGACGTCACCGACATCATCCTCAACCTCAAGGGTCTCGTCTGCCGCCTGCACGGCGAGCTCGACGAAGTCGTGGTGCGGCTCGTCAAGCAGAAGCCGGGCAAGGTGGTCGCCGCCGACATCGACGTACCGGCCGAGCTTGAGATCCTCAATCCCGATCACCAGATCGGCACGCTGGCAGACGACGGCGAGCTCGAGATGACGCTCACCATCCGCCGGGGCACCGGCTATGTGAGCGCGGAGGGGAACAAGACGCCCGAGACGGTGATCGGCGTCATCCCGATCGACTCCATCTTCGGGCCCGTGCGCAAGGTCTCCTACAGCGTCGACACCGCTCGAGTCGGTCAGCGCACCGACTACGACAAGCTGATCCTCGACGTGACGACCGACGGCTCCCTGATGCCGGAGGAGGCCGTGCAGCAGGCGGCCGAGCTGCTGGTCGACCGTCTCACGATCTTCAGCGACCCGAGCAGGGCCGAGGCTCCTGAAGACATCTTCGGTGAGCCGCCGGAGCCCGAGGAGCCGAGCATGGAGGACGTCCTGATCGAGGAGCTCGATCTCGGCGTGCGCTCGTACAACTGTCTCAAGCGGGAGGGCATCCAGACGGTCGGCGACCTCACGTCGAAGACGGAGGCGGAACTGCTCAACATCCCGAACTTCGGGCGCAAGAGCATCGAAGAGGTCGTGGAGAAGCTGACGGAGAAGAACCTGAGCCTCAGGAGTGACGACTGACATGCGCCACCAGAAGCAGGGACGCAAGTTCAACATGGCGCCGGACCATCGGCGCGCGATGCTCGCCGGCCTGGCGTGCTCGGTGCTGGAACACGAGAAGGTCAAGACCGGCGAGGCGCGGGCCAAGGAGGTCCGTTCCGTCGTCGAGAAGGCGATCACCCTTGGCAAACGCGGCGATCTGGCGGCCCGCCGTCAGGCGATCTCGCTCCTGCACAACAAGGAGATCACCTACAAGCTGTTCAACGACATCGCGCCGCGCTACGCGGAGCGCTCCGGTGGCTACACGCGCATCGTCAAGCTCGGCCCCCGTCCCGGCGATGGGAGCGAGCGCGTCTTCATCGAGCTGGTCTGAACGCGCCGGCCGCGGCCGGGCCTTCAGAGCACAGTCCGCAGATGCGGGGGCGGACGCCCGGACGGGCGTCCGCCCCCGCATCGTCGTCTCCACCCGCGCGCCGGTGAACGGCGCCGCGGCCCGCCCGTGAACCCTCTGCTCGACGTCCGCGGACTGCGCTTCGTCTACGGCGACGGCCGTGAGGCCTTGCGCGGCGTCGATCTGGCGGTCGGCGAGGGCGAGCTGATCGGTATCGTCGGTCGCAACGGCTCCGGCAAGTCGACCCTCGCTCGTGTCCTGGCCGGGCTGGAGCGTCCGGGCGGGGCAGACCGGGTCGACGTCTGCGGACACGACCTCGCCGACGACGGCGAGCGGAGGACGGCGCGGAGGTCGGTGGGGATCCTCTTCCAGGACCCGGAGAGCCAGGTCGTCGGCGCCACCGTGGAGGAGGACGTCGCGTTCGGGCTTGAGAACCTCGGGTTGCCCGCGGAGGACATCGCGATGCGGGTGGAGGAGATGCTGGGGCGGTTCGATCTCGTGCGTTTCAGGAACCGTGAGCCGCACCTGCTGTCGGGCGGGCAGAAGCAGCGGACCGCCCTTGCCGGCGTCATGGCGGTACCCCGGCGGGTCATGGTGCTCGACGAGCCGACCGCCATGCTCGATGCCGACGGTCGCCGTGACGTGCTGGCCGCCACCCGACGTCTTCGGGGCGACGGCCTGACTGTCATCGCCGTGACCCAGGAGATGGACGAGCTTCCAGACGCCGACCGGGTCGTGGCGCTCGATGACGGAACGGTGGCCTTCGACGGCAGCGCCCGGGACCTGTTCGCCGACGGTGAGGCGATCGAGCGGCTCGGGCTCGGACTGCCGATCGCCGCTGAGGTGGCGCTGGAGCTGCGGCGTCGGGGAGCGCCGCTGCCACGACTCCCGCTCTCGGTCGCTGAGCTCGTTTCCGCGCTGCCCTCGCAATGCACCGGTGCGTTCGCCGCCCCGAGTGGGGCAAGCGGGTCCGACGTGGACATGCCGGCACACAACGTGGACATGCCGGCGCCCGACGGGGACGCGACGACACCCGACACGGAGAGCGGTCGGGTGGACGAACGTGCGGACGGCGCCGGTCGCGGCACTCCCGACATCGGTCGTCCAGACGCTCACACAGCCGCCGGTGGGGTTGATGGCGCGGCCCGGCTCGCCGATGCCGCGTCGGCACTGTCGCTGAGGTGTGAGGGGGTCGGCTTCTCGTACGACGAGACGGCGGGCCGGAACGCGGTCCGGGACGTCACCTTCGAGCTTCGGCCCGGCACGGCGACCGCGCTGCTGGGCCCCTCCGGGGCCGGCAAGTCGACGCTCCTGCTCCTGCTGAAGGGCCTGCTGCGGGCGGACTCGGGAGCGGTGACGATCGGCGGCGTCGGGCCGGAGGACGACGGGTATCGCAACGCCCTGCGGCAGGTCGGCCTGGTGTTCCAGCGGCCGGAGACCCAGCTGTTCGCGGCCACGGCTGTCGACGATGTGGCGTTCGGGCCGCGCCAGCTCGGGTGGCCGGAGGACGAGGTGCGGAGCGCCGTCGACGACGCGCTCGCGGCGGTCGGGCTGCCGGCGGAGGAGTTCGGCGACCGGCACCCGTACTCGCTGTCGGGGGGCGAACAGCGGCGTCTGGCGCTTGCCGGCGTGCTGGCGATGCGTCCCGGGGTGCTGCTGCTCGACGAGCCCTTCGTGAGCCTCGACCCGGCCGGGCGGCGCGACCTGATGGCCATCCTCCGTCGCCTGACAGAGTCCGGCGTGACGCTGCTGCTGGCGACGCACGCCGTCGACCCGGCCTGGGAGCTCTGCGATGAGCGGCTCGTGATCGACCGGGGCACGCTCGTGAGTGCGGGTCGGTGGAGAGGGGAGGGCTGGACGGCGCTCGCGGCCGCGCGGTTGCCCGAGCCGGAGCTCGTGGCGCTGTGGCGTGCGCTCGGCCGGCCGGCGGACGGGGCTCCGCGCAGCCCGGCTGCCGCCGCGGCGATCCTGGCCGGCGAACAGACGCGCGGATGAGCGGGCGGCAATGAGCAGGCGTCCCGTCATCGCCCAGTACTACCCCGGCGACTCGTGGCTGCATCGGCTCGACCCGCGGTCGAAGATCGTCACCACCGTGGCGCTGGCAGTGGCGCTCTTCGCCCGTGGCTTCGCCGGGGACGTCCCCCTTCGTGACCTCTTCCCATCGATCGCCGTCATCGCCGCCGTGGCAGCGGCCGGCATCGTGCTGAGCGGCGTGCCGCCGTCGTGGTTCTGGCGCGGCCTCAAGCCGGTCATGTGGCTCATCATCATCACCCTGATCGCGCAGCTGCTGTTCGCGCGCGGCGAGCCGATCGCCCAACTGGGGCCGTTCAAGGTCACGCGGGAGGCGCTCGAGACCACCGGTCTGCTGAGCCTGCGGCTCATCGTGCTGGTCGTCGTCGGCCTGCTGCTGACGTTCACCACGCCGCCGATCCCGCTCACCGACGGCCTCGCCTGGCTGTTGCGCCCGCTGCGCAGGCTGCGCTTCCCGAGCGAGGAGCTGGCGCTGATGGTGACCATCGCCCTGCGGTTCATCCCGACGCTGCTCACCGAGCTGCAGACGATCATGCGCGCCCAGAAGGCGCGCGGAGCCGACTTCTCCCACGGCGGGCCGCTCCGCCGGGCGCGGGCGCTCGTGCCGGTGCTCGTGCCGCTGTTCATCGTCAGTTTCCGCCGGGCCGACGACCTCGCTCTGGCGATGGAGGCGCGGTGCTACGAGCCGGGACAGCGGCGGACCCGCCTGCATCCGCTGCGGGCCGGGTATCGCGACGCCGTGCTGCTGGTGGTCGTGACGGCCGCCGTCACGCTGGCGATGGTGGTCTGATGGCCACCTGGCGGCTCGACCTGCGGTACGACGGGACCGACTTCCACGGCTGGGCGCGACAGCCCGGCCTGCGCACCGTGCAGGATGAGGTGGAGCGGGCGCTCGGCACTGTCCTCGGTGAGACGGTCCACCTGCGGGTCGCCGGCCGGACCGACGCGGGGGTCCACGCGTGGGGGCAGGTGGCCTCGTTCGAGAGCGAGGCCGCGGTGGAGCAGGATCGCCTGCTCCTGTCGCTCAACGCTCTGCTGCCGGGGGACGTCGCGGTGCACGCCGTGCGTCCCGCCCCGGCCGGGTTCAGCGCGAGAGAGGCGTCGTCGCGCACCTACCGGTACCAGCTCTGGGTGGGGACGCCGCGTCCGGTGCGAGAACGGCGCTACGTGTGGCACGTGCGCGGCGCGGTCGACGGCGCCGCCCTGGAGGCGTTGGCCCCACATCTGGTCGGGGTGCGCGACTGGGCGGCCTGCACACCGTCCGCCGAGGCGTACCACACCTGCGTCCGCGAGGTGCTCGCCGCCGGATGGCGGCGCTTCGGGGATCCCGAGTCGCCGGCCGAGGCCGGCGCGGCCATCTCCCGACCGGCCGCCGGCACCGCCGACGATCCGACGAGCGGCGTCGAGCGGTTCGTGTTCGAGATCACGGCGAGCGGGTTCGTGCACAACATGGTGCGGGTGCTGGTGGGCACGATGGTCGACGTCGCGCAGGGTCGGATGACGACGGCGGAGGTCGAGGCGGCGCTGGCGTCGGGCGAGCGGCGGCGGATGGGCCAGACGGCCCCCGCCCGCGGTCTGGCGCTGGTGCGGGTGGAGTACCCGGCCGACCACCGGTAGCTCAGGGACTCGTCACCAGCTCGGGGGCTCGTCAGTAGCTCAGGAACTCGTCGATGAGCTGCAGGTTGGCGGCCTTGTCCGAGATGACCACACTCTGGCCGCCCTCGTACGCCGGGGTTCCCTGCATGATCGCGCCGTGGGTGTCTCCGGCCCGGTACTTCCGCCACATCAACTGAGCCAGCTCCCACGTCGTCAGATCGGTCGTGAAGCTGCTCATCACCTCGTTGCCGAGGCTGCCGAACCTCCAGAAGCTCGAGGCGCTCGTGAGTTTCTGCTGCAGCGCCTTGAGGACCTGCTGCTGCCGCTCCTGGCGATGGAAGTCGTCGTCGACGGCGCGGATGCGCGAGTAGATCATCGCCCGCGTGCCGTCCATGTGGTTGACGCCCTTCTCGAAGGTGACGGTCTGCCCTCCCGAGTACCAGGAGGAGATGTCCTTGGGGACGTTGACGTCGACGCCGCCGACCGCGTCGATGAGCTTCGGGAACATGTTGAGCTTCACCAGGATGACGTGGTTGATGGGGACGCCGGTGAACCGCTCGACGGTCTCGATGGCCAGTGGGAGGCCGCCGTAGAAGTAGGCGGTGTTGATCTTGCCCATGCCCTGGCCGGGGATGTCGACCCACATGTCGCGGGCGATGGAGAGCTGGGCGAAGGTCTTCGTGTTCGGGTTGGAGCGCATGAGCATCATCGAATCGGACCGGCCGGGGTCGTTGCCGCGTTTGTCGACCCCGAGGATGAGGATGGTCGTGGGGGTGCTGAAGATGCTGCCCGAGTCGGGCGTGAGGGCGGCCTCGGTCTCCGGGCTGATGCGAGCGTTGCTGCGGGCGACGGCCTCGTCGACCTGGCGGAAGCCGAGGTAGAACCAGATACCGAAGCCGATGACGACGGCGGTCACGAGAAGTCCCGACCAGATCGCAATGCGCCTGAGGGTCGAGCGGCGTGACCGCGGGCGGGCGGTGTGGACGCGCGCGGCGCGACCCTTCTTCGGCTTCTCGGCGGGCTGCGGCGCCGGCGGCTGGTAGCCGTCGGCGGCGCCGTGCACGCCGCTCATCAGCTCCTTGTCGCGCGAGCGGCGTCTCGCCGAGGTAGGCCGGGAGCGGTAGGTCTTGTAGCGGGGGGTCTTGTCGTCCGAGGGCGACATCAGCTCAGTGTAGCACCGTGGTAGGGTAGCCACGACCATGGGCAGGGGGCCCCTCATCGCTGCCGTCGACATCGGCGGCACCAAGCTCGCCGTGGCCGCCGTCGCGGCGGACATGAGCGTGGAGTCGGTGCGCATGGCGCCGACGGTGACGGCCTCGGGCGAGGCGTGCTTCGAGTCGTTGTGCGACGAGCTCGAGACGACCATCGAGACCGCCGGTCCGGTCGCCGCGATCGGCATCGGTACCGCGTCGATGGTCGACTTCGCGACCGGCCGGGTGGTCGAGTCGACCCATCTGCCGTGGCGCGACTTCCCGCTGCGGGACAGGCTGCACGAGCGCTTCGAGCTGCCGGTGGCCGTCGACAGCGACGCCACCGTGGCCTGCATCGCGGAGCATCGCTTCGGCGCCGGCCGGGGCTCGCGCGACATGCTCATGCTCACTCTGGGGACGGGCATCGGCGGCGGCATCGTCGCCGACGGGCACGTCTATCGCGGCACGAGCGGCGCCGCCGGCGAGTTCGGGCATATGGTGATCGACGACGACGGGCCCCGCTGCAGCGGCAGTTGTCCGAGTCGCGGGTGCCTGGAGGCCTTCGTCTCCGGCACGGTCCTCGACGCGCGGGCGCGTGAGCTGGCGTTCCGGGCGCCCTACTCCGCCTTCGGCCGCGCCGCGGCGGCCGGCGAGCCGGTCGACGGTCCGCTCGCGACCCGCCTCGCCCGCGAGGGCGACCCCGCCGCGCTGGAGGTCTTCGAGGAGCTTGGCCGCTACCTGGGGATCGGCATCGTGAATCTCGTGAACATCTTCAACCCCGAGGTCATCGTGGTGGGCGGCAGCGTCTCGGAGGCCGACGATCTGCTGCTGGATCCGGCACGACTGGAGCTCTCGCTCAGGGGTCTGCGGCCGCACCGTGACCAGGTGCGCGTGGCGCGCGCTCACTTCCGCGCTCACGCGGGGGTCGTGGGGGCGGCGGCGCTGGCGCTCACGGAGCTGCTGGAGCCCGAGTGAACGACCCCGGGGCCGTTCTTGACATCATGCCGCCGCTCGGTGCGTAATAAGCGTGCTCTCTCGCGTGGCGCCGATCGGCGACCGCGCAGTCACAGGAGGTGGAAGGACACTCATGGCCTACAAGATCACCGATGAATGTCTCGCGTGCGGCGCGTGCATCGATGAATGCCCCAACGAGGCGATCTCCGAGGGCGACGAGATCTACGAGATCGACGCTGAGAAGTGCGACGACTGCGGCACCTGCGTCGAGTCGTGCCCGAACGACGCGATCGTCCCGGCCGACTGAGAGGCATCCTTCGGCCGTAGGAGCTTTCCGGGGCGGGTCCCTTCGGGCCCGCCCTTTCCGTTGAGGCGACGGTCCGGCGACCGGCGCGGGGAGGTGCCCATGCCGATGAGCGAGTGGGAGAGGTTCTTCGACGGGTACGCGTCCAGGTATATGGGCGAACCGTTCGTCGTCGCCACGACCGAGGAGGTCGACTTCATCGAGGAGCTGTTCCGGCCGCCGGCCGGGGCGCGGGTGCTCGACCTCGGATGCGGCACCGGCCGTCACGCCGTCGAGCTGGCGCGGCGGGGCTACTCGGTCACCGGTGTTGACCTCTCGGCCGGCATGCTCGACGAAGCGCGGGGGGCGGCGGGGGCGGCCGGCGTGGAGCTTGAGCTCGTCAAGGCCGACGCCACGGCGTTCCGCTCGGCCGAACCGTTCGACCTGGTGCTCTGTCTCTGCGAGGGTTCGTTCGGCCTGCTGGGGAGCGGCGACGACCCGTTGAGGCACCCGCTCGCGGTCCTGCGCACCGTCGCGGCGGCGCTGAGTCCGCGGGGCCGCTTCCTTCTCACGGCGCTCAACGCACTGCGCCCGGCGCGGATGCACGGCCCCGACGAGGTCGCAGAGGGCCGCTACGACCCGCTCGACCTGTGCGAGCGCACGACCATGACGTGGGAGAGCGACGGTCGCGAGCAGACGGTGCAGGTGCGCGAGCGGAGCTTCGTCGGCACCGAGCTGCGGCTGATGTGCGAGGTCGCCGGTCTGAGGGTCGACGAGCTCTGGGGCGGTACCGCCGGCGAGTGGGGACGCCGGCCTCTGCAGCTCGACGAGTACGAGATCATGGTCGTCGGCCGGCCGTCGACCCGGTCCACACGCCCCGACGGCGGCGTACTCCCCGGCGGCGCCCGCTCGGGTGGCGGCGCCCGCCCGCGTGGCCTCAGCGGAGGGTAAGGGAGAGGAGAGGGCCGTGCTGTCCGTGTGCGCGACGCCGATCGGCAACCTCGACGACGTGACGCTGCGTGTGCTCGAGGCGCTGCGTTCGGCGGAGCTGATCGCCGCCGAGGACACCCGCCGCACGCGCAAGCTGCTCTCCCGCTACGACATCCACGTGCCGCTCACCAGCTTCCACGCCCACAACGAGGAGCGCAAGGCCGGCGAGCTGCTGGACGCGCTGCGGTCGGGGACGAAGGTGGCGCTGGTGACCGACGCCGGCATGCCGCTCATCTCCGACCCCGGCGCGCGGCTGGTCGAAGCCGCGCTCGCGGAGGGGCTGCCGGTCACGGTGCTGCCGGGTGCCTCCGCTCCGGCGGCGGCGGTCGTCGCCTCGGGACTGGCCGGCGACGGGTCCTACTCGTTCGTCGGCTACCTGCCGCGCCGTCGCGCGGAGCTCGAGGCGGCGGTGCGCCGCTGGCGGGCCGCCGGCGACCTCGTCGTCGCGTTCGAGTCACCGCGGCGGCTGCCGAAGACGCTGGCGGCGCTGGCCGAGACGGCGCCTGCGGTACGAGGCGCCGTCTGCCGGGAGCTCACCAAGCTGCACGAAGAGGTCTCGCGCGGCACGCTCGCGGACCTGGCCGCTCGGTACCCTTCCGACGGACCGACCGTGCGCGGCGAGATCACGCTCGTGCTGGAGTTCGGGGCCCGGGACTTCGCTCGTGGTCAGGGCGCTCGCGGCCGAGCCGGCGTCGGCGGCAGGGCGACGGCGGACGCACCGGACGACGCCGCCCTGCGCGAGGCCGCCGGGCGCCTGCTGGACCGCGGTCTGAGCAAGCGCGATGCCACGATCGCCCTGGCCGTGTGCCTCGGCGTCCGCAAGCGCGACGCCGAGCTGATCGTGCGCACGGTGGCCGAGGAGCGGTGAACGACGCGGCGCGGTGAACGACGAGGCGCGGGCGCTCCGTCGCGTTGTAGACTGAAGGCCATGGACCTTCTCGCCACAGTCAGGGAACGCACCGTCATCCTCGACGGCGCCATGGGGACCCAGCTCATCGAGCGCGGGTTCGCGTCGGAGACCTGTCCGGAGGAGTGGAACGTCAGCCACCCGGACATCGTCCGCGACATCCACCGCGCCTACTTCGAGGCCGGCGCCGACATCGTCCTGACGAACACCCTGGGAGGCACCGCCGCCAAGCTGGCTCACCACGGCGCCGAGCACCGGGTCGAGGAGTTCAACCGCGCCGCCGCCGCGCTGGCCGCCGAGGCGCGCGACGCCGTGAAGCCCGACGGTCTGGTGGGCGGCGACGTCGGCCCCACCGGCCGCTTCCTCAAGCCCATGGGCGACCTCACGCCCGAGGAGATGCGCGACATGTTCGCCGCCCAGTCGGCGGCGCTGATCGAGGGCGGCGCCGACCTCATCTGCATCGAGACGATGTTCGACCTCGCCGAGGCCTGTCTGGCGGTCGAGGGCGCCCGCCGGGTCACCTCCCTCCCGGTCATGGCGTCGATGACCTTCGGCGTCACCCCGCGCGGCTACAAGACGATGATGGGCGTCGACCCCAAGCGGGCGGTGGACTCGCTGCTGGAGGCCGGCGCCGACGTGGTCGGCACCAACTGCAGCCTGGCCGCCGACCAGATGGTCGAGCTGGTCGCCGAGCTGCGCGCTGCCACCGAGGCGCCGATCCTCGCCGAGCCCAACGCCGGCCAGCCGCGGCTGGAGGGCGAGCAGACCGTCTACGACGAGACGCCGAAGCACTTCGCGGCTGTGATGCCGCTCCTGGTGGAGCAGGGAGCCAACGTCGTCGGCGGCTGCTGCGGCACCACCCCAGAGTACATCGTCGCCCTCGTCAAGGCGCTGCGGAAGTAGCCTCTCGCCGGGCGACGCGGTCGCGTCGGCCGCAATCGTCGTCGCCGGGCTCGTGTAGAGTCCGGGGCGTGGGTCGAGCGGCAGACACGTTTTCCGGTGACCGCGGCGGCGTCCCCGCGTCCGGGCGCCGGCGGGGGAGCGGCGACCCGGTCATCGTCGCCGAGGAGCTGAGCAAGCGCTACGGCGACGTGCAGGCCGTCGACGGCATCAGCTTCTCCGTCGAGCGCGGCGAGATCCTCGGCTTCCTCGGGCACAACGGGGCCGGCAAGACCACTACCGTGAAGATGCTGACCGGGCGGGCGCGGCCGACCGGCGGCCGTGCCACGGTGGCCGGCTGCGACGTGGTCACCGAGCGCGACCGCTACAAGCCGCTGGTCAACCTGGTCCCCGAGACGCCCAACCTCTACGAGCGTCTCACGGCGCGGGACAACCTGCGGCTGTTCACGCGGCTGTACGGCGTGTCGGACACGGTGGCCGACGACCTTCTGGACGCCGTCGGGCTCACCGCCGACGCACAGCGCCGGGTGAAGACGTTCTCCACCGGTATGAAGCAGCGTCTGCTGCTGGCCCGGGCCTTTGTCAACCGGCCCGAGATCCTCTTCCTCGACGAACCGACCAGAGGCCTCGATCCGGTCTCCGCCCGTGACGTGCGCGGCATGGTGCGGGAACGAGCCGACGAGGGCATGACCGTCTTCCTCTGCACGCACTACATGGAGGAGGCCGACGAGCTCTGCGACCGGGTCGCCTTCCTGAGCGAGGGTCGCATCGTGGCGCTCGACAGCCCCCGCGAGCTCAAGCTCCGCTACGGACAGCGCACGGCGAAGGTCATGCTCCAGGACCGTACCGAGCATGAGGTCAAGCTCGATGACGCGAAGGACGCCGCCCGGCTCCAGGCCTGGATGGACGAGGGACAGGTCCTCACAGTGCACTCGCAGGAGGGGACGCTCGAGGACGTCTTCGTGGCGACGGCGGGACGTGAGCTGTGAGCGGCGACCGGCAGAGACCGCGTGGCGAGGCGCGGAGAGACAGCGACAGCGTCTCCCAGCGAGACTCTGGCGCTCCGGAGCGCCGGCGCCGCGGCGACAGGATGGTGCGGCGGCGGCGCATCGTCTTCGGCATCCTCGGCAAGGACTTCAAGGAGGCCCTGCGCGACAGCCGCATCCTCGGGGTCCTGCTGGTGCCGCTCGTGCTGGGCCTCTTCTACAGCCTGCTCTTCAGCGACGAGCCGCCGCGCCTCGAGGCGACGGTCGGCATCGTGTCGCCCTCGCAGACGGAACTCGGGCAGGAACTGCGGGCGACGGTCGGCGAGGGGGTGCACCTGAAGCTCCGCGACATCGATTCGGAGGAGCGGCTGCGGCGGCTCATCGCCGAAGAGGAGCTCGACGTCGGCGTCGTGCTGCAGGAGGACTTCGACGAGGCCGTGCGGGCCGGGAAACGGCCGGAGGTGGTCGTCCTGGTCCCCGAGGCCGGTGGCATCGGGGCCCAGGTGGTCGCCGGGGCTCTGGACAAGGCGACGTTGCGCATGGCCGGCGACTCGCCTCCCATCACCGCCACCAGCCGCGTCGTGGAGGCGGACAGGGTCGGCGGGCTGGCCGTGTTCACGCTCCTCGGGGCGCGGACCTATCTCATCCTTATGCTGACGGTGATGTACCTGGCGATGGCCTCGGTGCTTGCGCTGCCCTACTCGCTCACGGAGGAGGTCGAGAAGAAGACGCTCGACGCTCTGCTGCTCGTGGCGTCGTACGGGGAGGTGGTGCTGGCCAAGGCGCTGATGGGGCTCGTGTACGCGTTCGGCGGCGTCGGCATCCTGATGGCGGTCGCCAGGATGGCGCCGGCCGAGCCGTTCGCCTACGCGGCCGCCGTCATCGTCACCGCGATCGTCGTGGTCGGCATCGGGCTGCTGGTCGGCGGGCTGTTCAGGAGCCCCGCCCAGCTGCAGACCTGGGGTTTCGTCTTCCTCCTGCCGCTGATCGCGCCGGCGGTGGTCGTCGCCCTGCCGCTGCCCGACGCCGTCCAGTCGGCCCTCCTCTGGCTTCCGACTGCGCACACGTCGCGTCTCCTCGTCGACGCGACGCTGGGCGGCGACGTGTTCCCCGACGCGTGGCTCTCGTACCTGGTGCTGGTCGCGTGGGGCGTGGGCGCCTACGGGCTGCTGCTCTGGCGCCTGCGCCGGCGCGAGGACTGAGGGGGACGAGACGCGTTCGCGCGCATCCGCGGTGCGTACGGGAATCGTAGCTGCGGGCACTTGTCGTGAGCGCTTTCGCATGTAGTATGTGCTCAGGATGCGATACCGGTGTTTCGCGAGGGTGCGCAGCTCCCGAAGAGCGGCCGTCGCGGGCCCCGGCAGACGCGTCCACGCACCGGGTGCGACAGCGGCCGGGCGCTGCCACAGGCCACAGCCGCGTCGCGCCGGCGGGGTGCGTCCACACACGGCGTCTCTTTGGGGGAGACCATGGCAGCGTCCCGTGACATCGCAGCGTTGAGGCCCCACGTGCACACCGACCTGCCGGGGCCGGAGAGCGCCCGGCTCATGGAGCGGGGCGACACGACCATGCTCGGCGTGTCGCTCATCGGCGAGCATCCGCCGAACCACTTCGTCTCGCGCTACCGCGACGGGTGGTTCCTCGAGGACGTCGACGGCAACCGCTACATCGACTGGATCACCGGCTGGGCCAGCAGCCCGCTCGGCGGCAACAACCCGGAGCTGGTCGAGGCCGCCCACAAGGCGCTGCAGGAGTACGGCACCGAGTGCCTGAGCGCCCTTCGAACCTGGCACCACTACGAGTTCGCCGAGAAGCTGCACGAGATCTCGCCGCCGCCGCTGACGAAGATCGTCTACGACACCACCGGCAGCGAGGTCGTCGAGAACGCCGTCCGCATCATGCGCGAGGCGGCCGGTCCGGGCCGGCCGTTCGTCATCACCTTCCTGGGCAGCTTCCACGGCGGCAACTACGGCACCGGCGCCATGGGGCCGCATAACGCCCACTACAACCACTTCATCGAGCCCTACATGAGCGGCTGGATCAACGTGCCCTTCCCGACCTGCTACCGCTGCCCGTACCACCTCCAGTACCCGCAGTGCGACCTCGGCTGCCTCGACTACATCGAGGAGATGGTCCTGCAGTACAAGGCGACTCCGGAGACCATCGCCGGCGTGGCCGTGGAGTTCATCCAGGGCGAGAACGGCATCCAGATCCCGCCGCCCGAGTGGCCGCAGCGGCTGGCGGAGCTGTGCCAGAAGCACGGGTGGATCCTCTACAACGACGAGGTCCAGGAGGGCGTCGGCCGCACCGGGAAGTGGTTCAGCATAGAGCACTACCCCGGCGTCGAGGCCGAGCTGCTCAGCCTCGGCAAGGGCATCAGCGGCGGCCTCATCCCGTTCGCCTGCACGATGGGGGCCGACCGCATGAGCGGCCCGGCCGGCGAGCTCTACACCGGCGGCACCTACGCCGGCTCGCCGGTCGGCTGCATGGTCGCCCTCAAGCTCATCGAGATCATCGAGCGCGACAGGGTGCTCGACAACGTGCTCGAGATCGAGCGCATCGCCAAGGAGAAGCTCGGCGGCCTGGTCGACAAGTACGAGATCGTCGGCGACGTGCGCGTGATGGGCGCCTACATGGCGGTCGAGTTCGTCGAGGACAAGGACACGAAGGCGCCCGGCCACGACCTGTGCCGCGAGGTGGTCTACGCCATCGAGCGCAAGGGCGTCGTGCCGATCTACGAGCCGGCGTTCGCCTGGTTCCGGCCCACGCCGGCGCTCAACCAGCCGCCGGAGCTCTTCGCGCTGGGCTGCGACCTGGTCGAGGAGGCCGTGGTGGAGGTCAGCAAGGCGCACGGCAAGGGCATCGCCTGAACCGCGAGGGGGTCTCGGAGGGACATGAGAGGACGTGAACCGGACGACGTCGACCGGCACATCATCCGTCATCTGCAGGAGGACGGGCGAAGGCCGTACACGGCCATCGCGAGGGACCTCGGGCTGAGCGAGGCCGGCGTGCGGCAGCGGGTCGCGCGCCTCATCCGCAACAAGGTGATCCAGATCGTCGCGGTCAGCGACCCGCTCGACCTGGGCTACATCCGCGCCGAGCTGCAGATCGAGGTCGACGGCGACCGTGTCAGAGAGGTCGCCGACCGGCTGGTCGCGATGCCGCAGGTCGACTTCGTCGCCATCGCCGCCGGCAAGTACGACATCAACGCCGACCTCGTCTGCCGCGACAACGACGAGCTGCTCGATCTGCTCATGACCCAGGTGAGGGCCATCCCCGGCGTCCGCCACACGACCATGTCGCTCTACCTGGAGGTCTGCAAGGACTCCTACGAGTGGTCGCCGATCGAGCAGCCGGAGGGGACCGCCGACTCCTCCGGCTGACGCCCCGTCTCGCCGATCCCCCGCGACTCGCGGGGGCGCGGCTGTGCATGCTTGCTCCCGCCCGGCGCCCCCGCACTCGCGCCGCGCTCCCGTCCGGCGACCTCGCGCTCCAGTGGCGCGCCTCCCGGCGCCGGTTCAAGTCTCGCGGGCCCGCGCTCGATACGGACAGTGAGGGACGAGCGCGCGAATGGGAGGCCCGCGATGATGCGGCAGGCGATGGCGAGTGGGGACGGGAGGTCCGGCGGCTGCCGGAAGGCGCGGCACGAGAGGGCGGACGTCGGCGAGAGCGGGCGGGCCCCGGCCTTCGTCGGGCTGGCCGTGGTCGTCGTCGCGGCCCTCGTCCTGCTGGTCGTCGGCTGCGGCTCCGGCGGCGATGCGGACGCGACCTCCGACTCGGCCGGCGCGTCCACGCAGACATCGGCGCAGGAGGGCGACGGTGCGACAGCGGATGCCACCGCGGAGCCCGCGGCCGAGCTCGCCTGGCCGACGACCTACCGTGACTGCGGCCTGAACGGGCTGGCCTCGGTGGCCGGTCCGGGCGCGAAGAAGGTCGCGTGGAAGAGCACCCTGGGCTGCACCTCGCACGGGTTCACCGTGCTCGACGCCGCCGGCCGGATCGTCTTCGGTGGCGACAAGAAGCTGGCGGCCTTCGACCCGGCGACCGGCGACGCCGTGTGGTCGCGCTCCACGAGCGGTGAGTGTCGCCTGCACGCCTTCGCGCGCGCGGACGGGACGGTGGTCGTCGCCGCCGGCAAGAAGGTGTTCTGCGTCGACGCCGAGGGCAAGGACGTATGGAGCTACGCGATGCCGTCGCCGGTCGACGCTCCGACGGTCGCCCCCGACGGCGGCATCTACGCCGGCAGCGAGGACGGCACCCTGGCGGCTCTGTCGCCCGACGGGCAGGAGCTCTGGACTGCCAGGGTGACCGACAACATCCACTCACCCTCGATCGGCGCGGACGGGACGCTCTACTGCGGCGGCGCGCCGCTCGTGCTCTACGCGTTCAGCCCCGACGGGGAGAAGCTCTGGGACATGTGGCCCGAGGGTGAGTTGCCCTCCTACGACGAGATGTACCCGTGGGTGAACTGCCTGCTGAGTCCCTCCATCGGTGCCGACGGCACCCTGTTCGCCGGCTCCCAGGTCATGCCCGGCATCGACACCTCCGGCAACCAGATCCCGAACTACAGGATCCCGAAGTCCGGGAGTGTGTACGCGATCTCGCCAGACGGTTCGAAGCTCCTCTGGTCGTACAGTTCGGAGAGCTTCGCCACCCTGACCCCGACCATCGCCGCCGACGGGACGCTGTACGCGGGCACGGCCTGTTTCAAGGTCATCGCGCTGCGCCAGGACGGCAAGGTCGTCTGGCAGTTCAAGACGGCGGACGACGACTGCCCGTTCGTCTACAGCCCCCCGATCGGCGCCGACGGCCTGATGTACGCGGCCACGTCGAGCGGCAGGCTCTACTGCATCACGCCCGGCGGGAAGCAGAAGTGGATGTACGACTCGGGTGCGCCCTGGCTGCCGAACCACAGCTCCAACAACATGACGCCGCCCTCGATCGCCGAGGACGGCAGGCTCTACTCCGCCCAGTTCGACGGGACCGTCCTCGCGTTCGAGTGACGGCGGCGGACGACGCCACGCGGGCGACCGCGTGACGTCGCCATCTGCATCCGCCCGCCCGGCCAGCCGGTCGGTCGGCGCCGCGATCAGCTGGGCGTGCTCGGTCTGGCGGGTCTCTCGCGTGTGAAGACCATGACGAGCGCGACCACCAGGAGGAGGGCTGCGAAGAGGACCCTCGCCACCCCCGGATCGGTCGCGATGGACAGTCGTGACGCGAGGTAGGAGGAGGCCATCCCGGACAGCCCGATGGCCGCGGCGAGGACGAGATCGACGTTGCCGGCCCGGATGTTGCGGACGGTCGCGACGATGGACGTGGGGACGATCATGGCCAGTGAGGTCCCCTTGGCCAGCGCGTCGGCCGTCGACATCAGCATCGTGAGCGCGGGCACGACGACGATGCCGCCGCCGACCCCGAGGAGACCCGCCACGACCCCGGCGACGAGGCCGATCGCGACGAGCGCGAGAGCCGACAGGGGGTCGATGGCGATCTCCTGATCCGCCGAGGCGGTGCTCATGATCATGCGTATCGCCGTGGCGGCGAGGAGCAGGGCGAAGGCGATCCGCAGCACCCGAAGGGGAAGCCGCTGCAGCACGTAGACGCCCAGGACGGCTCCCCCGGCGGCTCCCGCGACGAGGAGCGCGGCGGCGACCCAGTCGACGGAGTCGCCCTGCGCGTAGCCGACGACGCCCATGCAGGCCATCGGCAGGATGGCCGCCGACGAGGTGCCGTGAGCGAGTCGCTGGTCGACTCTGAGCAGGAACACCAGCGCGGGGACGATCAGTATCCCCCCGCCGACACCGAAGAACCCCGCCAGGGCTCCCGAGCACAGGCCGATGCCGAGGCCGGCGATCAGGCCGCGTCTGCGGGAGCGCGACACCCCGGTGGCATGATCGTGACCCTCTGTTCCCATCCTGACCGCGCCCGTCGAGTGAAGCGCCCGCATCGTACAGACTCGGATGCACCGCAACAAACGACGCGACGCGCGCGGTTCGCCCGGCGCTCGGTCAGATGTCGAGACAGGTCAGACGGTGAGACCGGTCAGACGTCGATCTGCTCGGGTGCCGGCAGGCAGGTGGCCTCCTCGACCCGGTCGCGGCCTCGCGACTTGGCGCGGTACAGCGCCTCGTCGGCGAGCGCGAGCAGGTCGTCGAGCCCCACCCCGACGGTCGTCAGGACGCTGGCGACACCGAAGCTGGCGCTCACCTCGACGCCGACCTCTCGCTGGACTTCGGCGATGCCTCGTCGCAGCCGCTCGGCCACGGCCAGGGCACCATCGGGGTCGACGTCGGGCAGCAGCACCGCGAACTCCTCGCCGCCGTAGCGTCCGAAGATGTCGAACGACCGCAGCCGGTCGCCGCACGCCCGGGCGACCGCGCGGAGGACCTCGTCACCACGGAGGTGCCCATGATTGTCGTTGATCTCCTTGAAGTGGTCGAGATCGAAGAGGATCAGCGAGAGCGAGGCGTCGTGCCGGCGCGCTCTCTGCAGCTCCGCCGCGGCGAGCTCGAAGAAGTGGCGACGGTTGAAGATGTTCGTGAGGCCGTCGAGTCTGGCGAGCTCCTTCACGCGCTCGAACAGCTCAACGCGCTCGGTGATGTCGTGGAACACCGCCACCGTGCCGGCCACATGGCCACGGGCGGCGCGCACCGGCGACAGCTCGAGGCTGAACTGCCGGGCGTCGTCGCCGGAGCGCAGCGTGACCTCACGCTCCGAGGAGGAGCCGTGCTGGAGCATGTCCAGGACGTTCGGCGATCCTTCGAGGACGACGGCGAGAGGCCCTCCGATCGCCTCGGGCCGGAGAGCGGGCAGCAGGGCGCCGGCGGCCGCGTTGAAGTCGACGAGGCACCGGCGCTCGTCGAGCACGATCACGGGATCGCGCATCGACTCGACCACGACCTCGCGCGCCAGAGGCGCCACGTCGAAGAGGTGGTAGCGGAAGAGCGCGACCGCCATCATCACGCCGCTGAGCACGATCGCGGGAACTACCAGGTTGTAGCCCTGCACCGGCGACCAGCCGAGCGCGTACACAAGCTCCGCGAGCAGCGGGACGAGGGTGCTCGCCAGGAGCAGCGCGGCCTGCCAGCGGGACGTGCCGCAGCGCCGCCGGACGGCGAGGACGAGCAGGGTCGCGGCGGCGATCGTGAGCGCGAGCGCGTATGGCGTGCTCACCCAGAGCGCCCACCATCCGTAGTCGTAGTCGAGCATCGGGACCGGTACGCCGCGTGAGATGAGCGACGGGTCGCCGTAGAAGACGTCGCCCGGGGCCCACCACACGAAGAGGAGTGTCAGCGCCGGCACTACCCAGAGCAGGGTCCACCAGCGAGGACGACTGTAGCCGAGGTGCGTCACGACGACCTGCAGCCAGAACACCGGCAGCGCGACGATGCCGACGTACTGCACGTTCACCCAGAACAGCTTCGCCTCGACGCCCGTGGACGCCAGCTCCATGGCGAAGCCGACGGTCCACACCATCAGGGCGGCGATCGCGTAGGCGAACGGCGTCGCCGCCGGTGCCCGTCGCGACCGCCAGGCGAGCACGAGCATGGCGACCAGGATGGCGAAGCTCACCAGCAGTGGCAGGAGTATGGTCGAGTAGGTGAGCTGCAGTCTGCACCCCGTGTCCGTGTGATGGTCCCGGGCGGCCGGCCTCGCTCACGACGCCCGGCCGCCTCGCTTCGTATCGGAGGAGGTGCGCGTCTGGTTGAGGGTCTGAGGGGCCGACTTAGACGGGTGTTCTACATCCAATCGCCCGTCATCCCATCGCCCGTCGCCCCCTCGTTCGTCGTGCCATCGGGTCCGCGGGGACGGGCCGTCGCGGCGCCTGGTGTAAGCTTGCAGGCGGGTCAGGGGCGCCGCCGTCCCGAGGGGATGGGGCGCTCGCAGCGGTCGGACCAGGCGCTCCGGGAGGCACGGGATGAAGGTCGAACGCGGCCCGTCGACGGCGCTCTACCCGCTGCCGATCTTCCTGGTCACCGTGGGCGTCGCCGACGAGGCCAACATGATCACGATCGCCTGGGGCGGCACGGTCAACCAGACGCCGCCCATGGTGGCCGTCGCCGTGCGGGAGTCACGGCACTCGCATGAGCTGCTGTGCCGCAGGCGCGAGTTCGTCGTCAACGTACCGCGTGCCGATCAGGCCGGGCTCGTCGACCTGGCCGGCGTGGAGTCCGGGCGCGACATCGACAAGTTCGCGAAGTACGGGCTGACCAGGGCGTCGGCGGCGAAGGTGGCGGTGCCGCTCATCGAGGAGTGCCCGGTCAACATCGAGTGCGCCGTGCGCCACCAGCTCGACCTCGGCTCACACGACCTGTTCATCGGAGAGGTCCTCGCCGTCCACTGGGACGAGGACCTGCTGGACGAGGACGGCACGCCCGACGTCGCCCGGCTGCAGGCGTACGCGTATGTGCAGGGCGAGTACCGGGCGATCGGTGAGAGGATCGGCAGGCCCGGCTACTCGGTACGCTCCGCCGATGAGCGCGGAGCGCCCGACACAGGGACGCTGGGAACGTGAGATCGAAGACAGGAGTCGCGGACGCGCACCATGCGGTGCGGTCGCGACGGTGACGACGAGGTCGCATGCGCTACTACATCACCACCCCCATCTACTACGTGAACGCGGATCCCCACCTGGGCCACGCGTACACGACCATCGCCGCCGACATCCTGGCGCGTCATCACCGCCAGCGCGGCGACGAGGTCTTCTTCCTCACCGGCACAGACGAGCACGGGAACAAGGTCGCGCAGGCCGCCGAGGAGCTCGGGCGCTCTCCCAAGGAGCACTGCGACCTGGTGGCCCAGCGGTTCCGGGCGCTGACCGGCCAGCTCGAGGCCAGCAACGACTTCTTCATCCGCACTACCGACCCCGAGCACGAGGCCTTCGTGCAGGGGTTCGTGGAGAAGCTGCGGGCCAGCGGCGACGTCGAGAAGCGCACCTACGGCGGCCTCTACTGCACGGCCTGCGAGGGGTTCTACTACGAGCGCGACCTGGTCGACGGGAAGTGCCCGATCCACCACTCCGAGCCGGTCTGGCTCGAGGAGGAGAACTACTACTTCCTGCTCAGCAGGTACCAGGACCGGCTCGTGGAGCACTTCCGCGCCAACCCGGACTGGGTGAAGCCCAAGAGCCGTTACAACGAGGCCCTCAGCTTCATCGAGCAGGGTCTCGACGACATCTCGATCAGTCGCCAGAGCATCACCTGGGGCGTGCCGGTCCCCTGGGACCCGGACCAGGTGATCTACGTCTGGGTCGATGCCCTCATCAACTACCTGTCGGCGCTGACGTACGCTCGCCCGGGCGAGGACCTCAGCGCCTTCTGGCCGGCCCAGCACATCATGGCCAAGGACATCCTCAAGTTCCACGCCGTGATCTGGCCGGCGCTGCTCATGAGCGCCGGGTACGAGCTGCCGCGCGGCGAGTTCATCCACGGCTATCTGCTCATGGGCGGCGAGAAGATGAGCAAGACGCGGGGCAACGTCCTCGACCCGTTCCAGGTGATGGAGACCTACGGTATCGACCCGCTGCGCTTCTACCTGGTCCGCGAGGTGGCATTCGGCCAGGACGGGGTCATCTCGATGGAGGGGTTCGCGACCCGCTACACGAACGAGCTCGCCAACGAGCTCGGCAACCTCGTCAGCCGCACCGTGAGCATGGTCGGCAAGTACCGGGACGGACGTGTGCCGGATCCGGGCGGACCGGGTGCGGGGACCGCGGACGAGAGCCGGGACGACTCGGCCGCCGCTGTGGACGATCCGCTCGCCGGCGCAGGCGCAGCGATGGTGGCCGCCTGCCGCGAGCGCTTCGACGCGCTGGACGTGAGCGGCGCGCTCGACGTGGTATGGAGCCTCGTCCGGCGTCTGAACCGCTACGTCGAGGAAGAGGCGCCCTGGAAGCTGGCCAAGGACGAGGACGCCGCCGCGCACCTCGATCGCGTGCTGCGCGACCTGGTGGCCGGTCTGCGCCTCGTCGCGATCTGCGTCTACCCGGTGATGCCGCGGTCGGCGGTCGAGATCCTGCGGCGGCTCGGACAGCCGCGCGAGGAGGCCGATCTGTCGCTCGAAGCGGCCACGTGGGAACGAGTCGCGGTCGCGGAGGTCGAGAAGGCGCCGCCGCTCTTCCCGCGTATCGAGGTGCCGACCTGATCGACACGCACTGCCATCTCGACATGCTCCAGTGCCCGGTCGACGAGGCGCTGAGCGGTGCGGCGTTGGCGGGCCTCACGGCCGTGGTCACCGTCGGCATCGATCCGGCCTCCTCGCGGGCCGCGGTCGACCTGGCGCACCGGTACTCCGGAGCCCGGCTCCCCGACTGGGTGCGGGCCTTGGGCGAGGACGCCGGCGAGGAGAGCGACGAGCGCCCCGCGGCGATGCCGAAGGTGTGGGCCACGGTCGGCCTGCATCCCCACGATGCCGCGCAGTGGAGCGACGACATGGGTGAGCGTCTGCTGGAGCTGGCGGCCGACCCGTCGGTCGTCGCGGTCGGCGAGTGCGGCCTCGACTACTACCGTGACCTCTCGCCGCGCGACGCCCAGGAGGCCGCCTTCCGCGGTCAGATCGAGGTCGCCCGGCGGGCCGGCAAGCCGCTGGTCGTGCACGTTCGCGAGGCGGCCGACGAGGCCATGAGGCTCCTCGCGGAACACGCCGCCGACCTCACCGTGCTCATGCACTGTTTCGCGCTGGCCGGGCATGAGGAGGAGTGCAACGAGCGCGGCTACTACGCCTCGTTCGCCGGCAACCTGACGTTCAAGAAGGCCGAGGAGCTGCGCCGGGCGGTGCGACTGATCGACGAGGAGCGGCTGCTCGTGGAGACCGACGCGCCGTTCCTCAGCCCTGTGCCACACCGGGGCAAGGACAACCTGCCGGAGCGAGTGGTCCTCACTGCCCGAGCGCTGGCGGCGGAGCGCGGCTGGGACGAGGCCACGGCGGACGCGGTGACGACCGCCAACGCCGAGCGGGTCTTCTCGCTCGCGAGCGGGTGATCGCCGTGCCGTCGTCGACCCGCGGGACTGCCCCCGGGCGTCCCGGCCCCACCCCGGCCGGCCGTCCGCCGCCGGCTCGTCGCTATGGGCAACACCATCTCGTCGACCGTGGCACCCTCGACGCCATCATGGCGCTGGCCGACGTTCGGCCGGACGACGTCGTCCTCGAGGTGGGTGCCGCCGACGGTGTGCTCACCAGGCGTCTGCTTGACGCCGCCGCCCACGTCCACGCGTTCGAGATCGACCGGCGCTTCACCGGGGCGCTGGAACGGCTGGCCGCGGACCGCCAGGGGCTCACCGTCCACGCCGCCGACGCGCTCAGGACCGACCTGGCCATGCTGCGCCCCGAGCCGACGGCGTTCGTGGCCAACCTGGCGTACAACATCGCCATCCCCATCATCATGCGGTCGATCGAGGAGCTGCCCGGGCTGCGGCGCTGGGCGGTGATGGTGCAGAAGGAGCTGGCCGACCGTCTGTTCGCGTCGCCGTCGACGAAAGCCTATTCGGCCGTCTCGGTGCTCGTGCAGCTCGCCTGCCGCCGGGTCGCGGCGCGTCCGGTGGCGCGGACCGTCTTCTCACCGCGCCCCCGCGTCGACTCGGTCTTCGTCGTCTTCGAGCGGCGGGAGCCGTCGTCCGGGGCGGCCGGAGTCTCGTGGGGCGATACCGCGCCGATCGTCAGGGCGGCCTTCGAGCAGCGTCGCAAGCTGCTCGCCAACGCGCTCTCGGGCCGTCCGCTGGCCGGCTCGGTGGTGAGCGCTGCGATGGTCAGGACGGCGCTCGAGCGCATGGGACTCTCACCGACGGTCCGCGCCGAAGAGCTGCCGCCGGACCGGTTCCCGGAGCTGGTCCTGTCGCTGGCGGCCGTGGTCGGGGAAGGAGGGTCCGGCGGTGCCTGACGAACGGCCCGCGATGGGTGACGAGCGGCCGATGCCGGGCGGCGGGGAGCGGTCGTTTCCGGCTGGAAGCGTCGAGGCGGTCGCGCCGGCGAAGGTGAACCTGGCCCTCCTCGTAGGGCCGCGACGACCGGACGGCTTCCACGAGATCGCCTCGCTGATGGTGCCGGTGACGCTCGCCGATGTCGTTCGCGCACGCAGGATCCCGTCGGGCCTGACCGTCGAGTCACCTGTCGCCCCCGGCGAGGAGAACCTGGCGGCCCGGGCCGTCCGCGAGCTCGAGCGAGCGGCCGGCCGGTCGCTGCCGGTGCACCTGTCGATCGAGAAGCACGTACCCCACGGCGCCGGTCTGGCCGGTGGGAGCTCCGACGCCGCGGCCGCGCTGCGGGCGGTCGACCGCCTCTACGAGCTCGATCTCGCTCCCGCCGCGTTGTATGAGGCGGCGCTGGCGGTGGGGTCCGACGTGCCGTTCTTCCTCTGGCCCGGGCCTCAACTGGTGATGGGGCGTGGGAACGTCCTCCGGCCGGTCCGGCTGCCCGGCTCGCTGCATCTGGTGCTCGCCGTTCCCGACCTGGCGCTCGCCACGCCGAGCGTGTACGCGTGGCGGGACGCCGATGTCGAGGTGGGTCTTCGTGAGTTTGCCGGCAGGGCCGATGGCCTGCGCACGGCCCTCGACTCGGTGCGCGGGCCGGCCGACCTGGCGGCGCTCGTCGAGAACGACCTCGAGGCGCACGTCGTCGCCCGCCATCCGGCCGTGGGCGAGGTGCGCGACCTGCTGCTCGCCCACGGCGCCCTGGCGGCGGCCATGAGCGGCAGCGGCAGCGCGGTGTTCGGGCTCTTCGAGGGCGACGACCGGGCCGCGACCGGGGCCGCGGCCTTGCGCGCCTCATCTCTCGGAGCCGGCCTGCGGGTGACGGTCGTCGGCGATCTGCGGCCGCTCGACGAGGGCGAGGCCTGACTCCGCGGAGGGCCACTCGGCCCGCGGCCGGACTGCAGCTCCGCACGCGGCGCGCTTGGCGGCGCGCTGCTGGCGGTGAGCGCGCACCCCGGTGGTACACTCGAAGCGCGTCGCTGGGGCGTAGCCAAGTGGCAAGGCAACGGGTTTTGGTCCCGTGATCGGAGGTTCGACTCCTCCCGCCCCAGCCACTCCCGAGTCCGCGGACCGCGGAGGGGGGCGGAGCGCGGCGAGGCCGGATCCGTCGGCCGCAGGTACGGACGAAGGCCCGCCGAATCGCACAGCATGCGCACGCTGCAGAAGCTGGGCGTCGGCGCGGGGCTGCAGGGCGCTCGCCGCGCCGACATCGTCGCCGGCGTCACGCTGGCGGCCATGGCCATCCCGGAAGCGCTCGGCTACTCCATCCTGGCCGGCATGCCTCCCATCACCGGCCTCTACTGCATGCTGCTGCCGGTGCTCGTCTACGCCGTCGTCGGCTCCTCTCGCCAGCTGATCATCGGACCGGACTCGGCGACCGCGCCGCTGGTGTTCGCGGCCGTCGTCCCGATGGCGGCGCTCGGCTCGGCGCGCTACGCGGAGCACGTGGCCACCCTCTCGCTCCTGGTCGGGATCCTCCTGCTCATCGTTTTCGTGGCCCGCCTCGGGGTGCTGGCCGACTTCCTCTCCCGGCCGGCGATGATGGGCTTCCTGGCCGGGATCGGCGTGACAGTGATCATCAGCCAGCTGCCGCCGTTGCTCGGCTCCACGACGACCGCCGACACGAGCCGTACGCGACTGCTGGAGGTGCTCGGCGAGCTTGACCGCACGCACTGGCCGACGCTGGTGCTCGGTCTGGCGACCATCGCCGTCATCGTGCTCGTCGAGCGGCTGTGGCCGCGATTGCCGGCGCAGCTCATCGGCGTCGCCCTGGCCGTGGCGGCCGTCTTCGCGTTCGGTCTGGAAGGCCGCGGTGTGCCCCTGCTCGGCGACGTCGCCGGCGGTCTGCCGCGGTTCGCCGTCCCGAGCTTCGATCCGGCGGAGTGGGGCCGCCTGCTCGGACCGGCGGCGGCCATCGTCGTGCTGGTGATCGCCCAGACGGTCGCGACAGGGCAGAGCTTCGCGTTCCGTCGCCGCTACCCGATCACGCCGGCCCGGGACATCCTCGGTCTGGGGCTCGCCAACGTGGCGGCGGCGTTCTCCGGCACCTACTGCGTGAACGGCAGCGCGACCAAGACGGCCGTGGCCGATTCCGCCGGCGGTCGCAGCCAGGTGGTCTCTCTCGTGTCGGTGGTCGCCGTGGTCATCGTGCTCCTCGTCGGGACGGGACTCATCGCCCGTCTGCCGGACGTGGCAGTGGCCGCCGTGGTGATCGTGGCCGCCGCCCGCCTCATCGACGTGCGCGGGTTCGCGGGAGTGCTGCGTGTGCGGCCGTGGGAGTTCGTGGTGGCGCTCGCCGGCGCCCTCGGGGTGGTCTTCCTGTCGATCACCTGGGGGTTCGCGATCGCCGTCGGCCTGTCGATCATCGACCGGCTGCGGATCGCCTACCGGCCCAGCGACGCGGTGATCGGCGAGACGAGCGACGGCGGCTGGCACGACGTCACCAAGCGGAGAGGGGCCCTCGCGCCGCGCGGCCTGCTCGCCTATCGCTTCTCATCGTCGCTGTACTTCCCGAACGCCGGCAGGTTCCGCGAACGGGTGATCGAGCTCGTCGACGGCGCTCTCACCCCGCCCCGGTGGTTCGTGCTCGACGCGAGCGCCATCGCCGACGTCGACTACACCGCCGGACGGATGCTGATCGAGGTCGCGGACGATCTGCGCACGCGCGGGGTGACGTTCGCGATCGCCGAGGTCACCGACGAGCTGCGCTCGCTGCTGACGCGCCACGGCCTTACGGCGCGGATCGGGTCCGAGCACCTGTACGACACCATGGCGCTGGCCTCGGAGGCGTACGCGACCGAGGCGAGCTCATGTCCCTGGTGTCCTCCGGAGGACGACCAGCCGGCCTGAGGGCCGGTGGTATACTGCGCCGGCTCCCACGTCCGTGCCTGCGAGGTGACGCATGACCGACGGACCGTCTCCCACATCGCACCCCCGGCCGCTGGCCGTAGTCGTCCTGGCCGCCGGCCTGGGCACGCGGATGAAGTCGGACGTGCCCAAGGTGCTGCACGAGGTCTGCGGCAGGCCGATGCTCGCGTACGTGCTCGACGCCGCCCGGACGCTCGGGCCGGAGCGGCTCGTCGTGGTGACCGGGGCCGAGCATGAGGCCGTCGCCGAGATGCTGCCGGAGGGGTGCGAGCGGGCGGTGCAGCGCGAGCGGCTCGGCAGCGGCGACGCGCTGCGCGCCGGCATGGAGCCGCTGGCGGCGTTCTCGGGCGACGTGCTCGTCCTGGTCGGCGACGCGCCACTCGCCGACGGCGAGGTGCTCGCCGCGATCATGGCGGCCCATCGGGAGTCCGGGGCGGCCGCCACCGTCACGACGGTCGAGCTCGACGACCCGGCGCGCTACGGCCGCATCATCCGGGACGAGCAGGGTGGCGTCGTGCGCATCGTCGAGGCACGGGACGCTTCCGCCGAGGAGCTCGCGGTCCGCGAGATCAACGTCGGCTTCTACGTCTTCGACGCCGACGACGCCCGCCGGCTGCTGCCGCGCCTGCGCACCGACAACGTGCAGGGAGAGCTCTACCTGACCGACCTGATTGAGCTCCTCCTGGCCGACGGCCGCCGGGTGGCCGCCTGCCGTCTGCCCGATCCGGAGGCCGCGCTGGCGGTCAACTCGCGGGTCGAGCTGGCGGCCGTCGAGGCGATCGCCCGCCGGCGGATCCTCGAGCGGCTCATGCTGGCGGGCGTCACGGTGACAGATCCCGCCTGTACGTACGTCGATGCCGGCGTGGAGGTCGGCCGCGACACGGTCCTGCTGCCGGGGACGCATCTTCGCGGCCAGACGCGGGTCGGGGCTGCGTCCCTGATCGGACCGGACGCCTTCCTGGAGAACGTCGAGGTCGGCGACAGGGCCAGGGTCGTGACGTCGCATCTCTACGACTGCACGGTGTCGTCGGGGTGCTCGGTGGGGCCGTTCGCGTACCTTCGACCGGGCACGGTCCTGGAGGACGGCGCCAAGGCCGGCACGTTCGTCGAGATCAAGAACAGCCATGTCGGCGAGGCGAGCAAGGTCCCGCACCTGAGCTACGTCGGCGACACCGAGATCGGCCACGACACGAACATCGGCGCCGGCAACATCACCGCCAACTACGACGGCTTCAGGAAGCACCGCACCACGATCGGCGACAACGTGAAGACCGGCAGCGACACTACCTTCGTGGCGCCGGTCGAGGTCGGCGACGGCGCCTTCACGGCGGCCGGCTCGGTGATCACCCACGACGTGCCGGCCGACGCGCTGGGCGTCGCCCGGTCCCGCCAGTCGAACGTCGAGGAGTACGGCCGCCGGCGCCGCGAACGCGGCGCGAGCCACGACGGTCCAGACCGAGGCCCGCGCAGCCGCGAACACGACGGCCAGGGCTGACTGCCCGGACCGGCGCGAGCGCGGCGGGGAACACGGTCGCGAGCATGGCGGCCGAGGCTGATCGGCAGCGCCGGCAGGCGGGTCTCTCGCCCGCGCGTGTCCGCTTCGCCCGCCTCTGGTAGAATCCGCGGGCCGGTCGCCGGAGGTACGCGTCCGGCTACATCCGGTCTGCAGAATCACTGAGGCAGGGGCATGACCGACGCACCCAGAGTCCACGAGGGCACGAGTCTGGACGAAGCGATGCTGCGCTGGCGCAACGAGAAGCATCTGATGGTCTGCGCCGGGCGCAGCAACCCCGAGCTGGGGCTGCGCATCGCCGACGTCCTCGGCGTCCGTCTGGGCGGCGTGATGCTCAAGACGTTCGCCAACGGCGAGATCTACGCCCGCTACGAGGAGAGCGTCCGCGGCAGCGATCTCTTCATCATCCAGTCCCCGTACGGCGCCGACTCGCTCAACGACCACATCGTGGAGCTCATGCTCATGGTCCAGGCCGCCAAGCTGGCCTCGGCCCGCCGGGTCACCGCCGTCATGCCGTACTTCCCCTACTCGCGCCAGGACAAGAAGAGCACCGCCCGCGAGCCGATCTCGGCCCGTCTCCTGGCGACCCTGCTCGAGGCCGCCGGGGCGGACCGGGTCCTCTCGATGGACCTCCACCAGGGGCAGATCCAGGGCTTCTTCCAGATCCCCGTCGACCACATGACCGCCGTGCCGATGCTGGCCGACTACTTCGCCTTCCGTGACTTCGACGCCCCGGTGGTCGCCGTCTCGGCCGACGCCGGCGGCGTGAAGCTCGCCAAGCGCTTCCAGGCGCACATCCCCGACTGCGGGCTGGCCGTGCTGACGAAGCAGCGCACGGCCCACAACCAGGCCGAGGTCCTGCACTTCATCGGCGATGTCGAAGGCAAGGTGGCCATCATCATCGACGACATGATCGACACCGGCGGCTCCATCGTCGGCGCCATCGAGATGCTCTACGAGCACGGCGCCAGAGACGTCTACGCCGCCGCCACCCACGGCATCTTCTCGCCGCCCGCGCGGGAGCGCATCCGCGAGTCGCAGGTGCGAGAGGTCGTGGTGACCGATACCATCCGCATCGAGCCGGGTCCCCGCGACGACAAGATCAAGGTCCTGTCGGTCGCCGGGACGCTGGCCAACGTCATCCGCGCGGTGTTCACCGACGACTCCGTCAGCGATATCTTCGCCGGCGAGCACCAGCTGTTCTGATCCACTGAGGAGAGTCCCATGGAGCGAGTCAAGCTCGTCGTGTCCGAGCGTAACGAGATCGGCAGTCGGCAGTCCGGCCGGCTGCGCAAGCAAGGCGTCATCCCCGGCGTCCTCTACGGTGCCGGCAAGGACGCCCTTCCTGTCGCCATCGATGCGAAGGACTTCCGTACCGCGGTGACGGCGGGCCAGGGCACGCACGGCGTGTTCGACGTGGTCGTCGAGGGCCGCAAGAAGGAACACCACGCGGTCATCCAGGAGATGCAGCTCGACAAGGTCAAGCACGTCGTCACTCACATCGACCTGCGCGAGGTGAAGCTCACGGAGGCCATCGAGACGTCGGTCGGTCTTCTGGTCGAGGGCACGGCGCCCGGCGTCAAGGAGGGCGGGCTGCTCGAGACCGTCATCCACGAGATCCAGATCAAGGCCCTCCCCGGCGACATCCCGGAGAGCCTGGTCATCGACGTCTCCGAGATGGAGATGGGCGACACCGCCCGGGTCAAGGACCTCCAGGTCCCGGACGAGGTGACCGTGCTCTCGGACCCGGAGGAGACGGTCGTGACGATCGTCGCCCCGAGAGGCCTCGTCGAGGAAGAGGAAGAGCTCGAGGAGGGCGAGGAGCTCGAGGAGGGCGAGGAGCCCGAGGAGCCCGAGCTGGTCGGCAAGGAGCGCGAGGGCGAGGAAGAGGAAGAGCAGGCCTGAGCGTCGGCCTGTCCCGGCGCCGGCCGGGCGGATGCCCGAGCCGCGGCCGGTCGCCCTTCATACTCGCATGGACGGTGAGCCGTGAGGCTGCGCAGAACGCCGGAGCCGGTCGACCGCCTGATCGTCGGCCTCGGCAACCCGGGGTCGCAGTACGCGCGCACGCGTCATAACGTCGGCTACCTCGTGGTGGATGAGCTGGCGCGGCGGCATGGGGCGTCGAAGCCGGCGCGCGCGTTCTCCGGCAAGTACGCCTCGGCGCAGATCGGCGGCGTGCGCGCCGGGCTGCTCACGCCGACGACCTTCATGAACGAGTCCGGTCGCAGCGTGGCGGCGGCGCTCCGCGGGCTGAAGCTGGAGCCCGCCGCCATGCTGCTGGTGCACGACCACATCGACCTGCCGTTCGGCCGTCTCCGGCTCCAGCGCGACGGCGGCCACGGCGGGCACAACGGCCTCAAGAGCATCCACGGGCTCGTCGGGCCCGATTTCGACCGCCTGCGGGTGGGTGTCGACCGTCCGCCCAGCACCGACCCCGACATCGTGGCCGACTACGTCCTCAGCCCGTTCGCCGAATCGAGGTCCGACGTCGAGGACCTCGTCGCGCGCGCCGCCGACGCGGTCGAGGTCTGGCTGCGCGACGACTTCGAGGTGGCCGTCCAGGTCGTCAACGGCCCGCCGGGGTCGCGCCCGGCGACCTGACGGCCACGCGGCGTCCTCGTCGGGCGTCACCGCTCAGACCACTCCTTCCGTTGCCGCGTCACGGTGGTCGGCGTGTCGTTGGCGGCGCGGCTCGTCATCGAGCGGCTCGGCGGTTCGTCGAGCGGCCGGCCGCATCTCTCGCGAACAAAGGGCACCTCGTCCGCAGGCTGCCGCGTGCCCGATGTGAAGTCCGCGTCGTCCGCTGCCGATATTGAGGTGGACGGGCGGGTCCTCGACCGCTTCCGGCGGACGGACTCGCTCCGGGGTCTGCCCGGCGGAACGACGAGCGAGGCGAGTGATGCAGCGCAAGCGCACACGGCGGTCGGCCGACGATGCGACGACCGTCACTCATGGGGTCATCCGGCACCTGATCGTCACGGCCGCCTGCGGGGCCGCCGTGCTGATCGCTCTTCTGATCGCCATGGCGGCACCATCGAGCGCCGCGGCGGGCGGCTCGGTGTCGACCGGCAACGGCGCCTGGATCTGGCAGAACCCCCAGCCGCAGGCGAACTACCTGTACGGATGCTGGTTCCTCGATGCGCAGACGGGCTGGTTCGTCGGCGACGGCGGGACGATCCTCCGCACGAGCGACGGCGGGGCGACGTGGCAGGGTCAGGACGCTCGCGGCCGGGACGACCTCAAGGCCATCGCGTTCAAGAACCGCAAGACGGGGCTCGCCGTCGGCTCGAACGGCCGCCTCTTGCGGACCACGAATGCGGGCGCGCGCTGGGTGCCGACGCGCTCGCGGACGCGCGTGAGCCTCGAAGGGGTGGGCTTCACGCCCGACGGAGCCGTCGCGCTGGCCGTCGGCGACGCCGGCAGGATCACCCGGTCAGCCGATGGCGGCTGTACGTGGCGTCTCATGAAGTCGCCGACCACGAGATGGCTCACCTCCGTGAGCTTCGGCACACGGGGGACCGGCTGGATGAGCGGCCAGGGGGGCGTCTATCGCACCGTGGACAAGGGGAGGACGTGGAGACGCCAACGTACCGGCTACGACGACGCCTGGTTCGCCGATGTCGTCGCGTTGAACCGGTCGACCGCGTTCGTCTGCGGCTACGGCGTGGTCGACGGACGCCCAGAGACCGGCATGATCCTGCAGACCACCGATCGCGGCGCGACGTGGACGGTGCGGGCGACAGTCCCCGACGCGATGATCACCGACCTGGCGTTCGCCGACGCGACCACCGGCTGGGCGACGGGCTGGGATGGGACGATCCTGCACACCACCGACGGCGGTCTCACGTGGACCGAGCAGACATCGACCTGCGATCTCGACGTCTACGCGGCGCATGCAGTCTCCAATGAGGAGTGCTGGTCGGGCGGCTACCTCGGCACCGTCCAGTCGACCGGGGACGGCGGTGCCACCTGGGTGGCCCACTGGGGCGGCTACTACGGCAGCATCAACGCCCTGGCCATGGTCGGTGACCTCACCGGTTGGGCGGTCGGGTACGGCGACTCCGTCTACGCGACCAGCGACGGAGGGGAGGAGTGGGTCTCCCAGGATACCGGCTCCTACCCGAGCATCGACTGGAAGGGCGTCGCCTTCGTCGACGCCCAACGCGGCTGGATCGTCGGGGCCGACGACTACGGCGACCTCGACAAGGGCGTCATCTACGCGACCGCCGACGGGGGGTCGAACTGGACGCAGCAGAGCTGGCTCGAACACCGGGGACTGAACGGCGTCGCGTTCGCCAACGGCACCTGGGGCTGGGCGGTCGGCGACGGCGGGACGATCCTCTGGACGCAGGACGGCGGCACGACCTGGCAGCCGCAGGATGCGGACACGACCCTGCGCCTCAACGCCGTCGACTCGGTGAGCCGCGCGCGCGCGTGGGCGGTCGGTGACGGCGGGCGCATCGTGAGGACGGTGGACGGTGGGGCCACGTGGTCGCGACAGCGCTCGGGCACGTCGCAGCGGCTGAGGGACGTCGTCTTCCGGGACTCCAGGCTGGGCTGGGCGGTCGGCGAGAACGGCGTCGTCCTGCGCACGACCGACGGCGGCAGGTCCTGGCGTCGTCAGCACACGCCGTTCGGGAGCACGAAGGACTGCCTGGGCGTCGATTTCGCCACCGACACGAAGGGGTGGATCACGCTCGATGCCGGCGCCGTTCTCGGCACGACCGACGGCGGGCGCACCTGGCGCCTGCAGCGCGCCGGCGTCGGGCTCATGCTCGATGTGAACGCCGTCGACGCCGTGTCGGCCGGCACCGTCTGGATCGCCGGCGACTTCGGCACGCTGCTCAAGACGACGACCGGCGGCTGGCGGCAGTGATGGGAGCCGTCACGCTCGGCGAGGCGGCGAACGGCGGGCGTCCGTGAGCGCCGACGTCGCACGACGCCTCACGGGTCGCGTCGTGCGCGGCATCCGGCACATGGCGGTGGCGCTCGCGCTCCTGTCCCTGAGCGGCCTGCTGCTCTGCTCCCTCGTTGCGACCGCGGAGGCTCGCGCGGAGGACGGTGATCTGCAGACCATCCGTCTCTCGGCTGCCGCGAGCGCCGGTGCCACGAGCGGGAGCTGGCGCTGGCTCAGCCCGCGGCCGCAGGGCAACGATCTCTTCGACGTGTGCTTCGTCGACCGGCTGCGCGGCTGGGCCGTCGGCAACGGGTCGACGATCCTCCGCACCACCGACGGCGGGGTCCACTGGAGGGCGCAGCGGCGCGGCATCGATCGCGGAGCGTTCCGGGCCCTCGCGTTCGCCGACCGCCGCCGCGGGGTCGCGGTCGGCGAGGACGGCGTGATCGTACGCACGGTGGACGCCGGGGCCCACTGGGACCACGTGAGGTCCCGCACGGGCAACGATCTGGTGAGCGTGGCACACATCCGCTGTGCCGCGTACCTCGCGGTCGGCGGCGCCGGCACGCTGTTGCGCAGCGCCAACGGTGGGCGCTCGTGGCGCGCTCTCGAGTCGCCCTACGGGGGTCATCTGATCCGGGCGGCGTTCGCCGACGGCCGGGTCGGGTGGGTGGTCGGTACCGAGCTGACCATCCTGCGGACCTCGGACCACGGCCGCACCTGGAAGCTGCAGCATCAGGGCGACGAGGGCTTCCTGCTCGGTGTCGTCGCCGTCAGCAGACGCGAGTGCTGGGCCGTCGGCTGCGGCGACAACGAGGGCGGCACCGCCATCATCCTGCACACGCGTGACGGCGGCAGGACGTGGCGGACGCGGCGGCTGCCGAGGAAGCTCTTCCCCCTGGCCGACATGGTGTTCACCGGGCGTCGGGTCGCCTGTGCGGTGAGCTCGAACGGCGCGATCCTGAGGACGACCGACCGTTGCGCGACGTGGCGCGTGGTGCGCAAGGCCAACGGGACGTGTCTGGAGAGCATCACTTCCCGCGGGCGTGGACGGCTCGTAGCGGTGGGGCACGCCGGGACGATACTGGCCGGCGCCGACGGAGGCAGGAGGTGGCGGTCGCGGAACGCCCGGCCGCTTCGCCAGGCGGAGGACGTCGATTTCGTGACGGCCCGCGCGGGCTGGGCCGCGGCCCGTGGCCGCATCATGGCCAGCACGGACGGCGGCGTGCGCTGGACGCGGGTCGACGCCGACAGCCGCGCGAGCGACGAGTGGGATGCCATCGAGATGGTGGACGGCACCCACGGGTGCGCGGTGGGGCAGGATGGCGACGCCGACATGGGCGACGAGGCCATCATCGCCCGCATGGGCGCCGGCGGGAAGTGGCGGACCGTGCTGCGTCACGGCTACCCGCCGCTCAACGACGTCGACCTGGCCGATGCCGAGGTCGGGTGGACGGTCGGCGACTCGGGCACCATCCTGCGCACGACCGACGGCGGCGCCACGTGGCAGCCGCAGGACGCCGGATACGCCGGCTTCCTCGGCGCCGTCTGCGCGCTCGACCGCTCGCGTGTCTGGGCGGCCGGCGCGCACGGCACCATCCTGCGCACGAGCGATGGAGGTCTGCACTGGACCCAGGTGACCACGCCTACCGACAAGCACCTGTTCGCGATCACCTTCGCCGACGAGCTGCACGGCTGGGCCGGCGGCGCCGACGAGACCATCCTCCGCACGGCCGACGGCGGGGAGTCGTGGTCGGTGGCGCAGACCGGCGTGAGCGAGGCGGCCGTGAATCGACTCTGCTTCGTCTCGCCGACGACCGGCTGGGCAGCCGCCGGCGGGTATCGCGCGGTCCTGTACACCGAAGACGGCGGCGCCACGTGGCAGCCCTCCGGTCTGCATCTGCCGGTGAGACTCGACATCCCCGCCATGCTCACCGGCGTCGACTTCGTGAGCTCCGACAGGGGCTGGGTCGTCGGGTCCGGCGGGCTGCTGACCACGACGACCGGCGGGAGGTGAGGGCCCGGTTCCTGTGAACAGGGCGACGGCTCCGGGCGGGCTGCCCCGCCGTTCCGGCCACGACGTAGAATGGAGACAGACCACCCCGGTCTCGCCGAGGCCGGGGCGTTCGCCGTGTCCGGAGACATGATGCTGCTCGACTACGTGCTCGACAACGAGGAGACGGCCGCCGCGCTCGGCCGGCTGCGACGCGGGACCGGCCTGTACGCGCCCTCGTTCATGGCGCCCTATGCGGCGGCGGCCGTGACGACCGCGCGGCCGGACGCCTGGCTGGCCGTCGCGGCGGACGGCGAGGCGGCCCGCCGGCTGGCGGGCGACCTCGGCGTCTTCCTCGACCGGGACGTGCCGGTGCTGCCGGCGCGCGGCGTACCGTGGGGCGGCGATCTGGCGCCGGCGGTCCACGTCTGCGGCGAGCGCCAGCGGGCGCTGGCCGCGCTCGAGCGCGGCGAGCTCGCCGTGCTGGAGGTCGCCGCCCTTCTGGAGCGGTTCCCCGGCCCCGATCGGCTGGCCGAGCCGGTGAGGCTGGCGGTCGGCTCGGAGCTGCCGCTGGAGCCGACGCTGGAAGCGCTGGTCGCCCTCGGGTACGAGCGCACCGATCAGGCGCAGGAGCGGGGCCAGTTCGCCGTACGCGGCGGCATCCTCGACATCTACCCGGCGAGCGGCGAGCCGGTTCGGGTGGAGCTGTGGGGTGACGAGGTCGAGTCGTTGCGGCGTTTCTCCATCTACTCGCAGCGGACCATCGCCCCGGTCAAGACTGTCGTCGTTCACGCCGCGGCGGAGATCGACACCTCCGACGAGGGCTACCGGCGTAACCTCGACCGCGCCCTGGACGAGCTGGACGACCTCATGGACACCGGAGCGGAGGTCGACGAGCCGGCCGGCGACGAGCTGCGGCGCCTGGCGGCGCGGCGGGCCGTCGAGGCCCTGTCGGGGCGGTTCACGACCGTGGCGGAGCTGACGACGTCGCGCGTGCTCGTCGTCGACCCGGACGAGGTGGTGAGAGCGCTGCTGGACGCCGCCGCGGCGGCGGACGCGGCCGTCCCCGACGCGCGGGAGCGGTCGCGGTTCTACGAGGCGACGGCCGCCGTGCAGGACTGGCTGCGGCCGGCGGTCGCCGTCGAGACGATCCAGCGCGATCAGACGGTGCGGCTCGACGCCGCCCGTCCGCAGATCGCCGCCCGCGACCTTGGCGCCGCGGAGCGGGACCTCTCGCGGCTGGTCAACGACGGCTACCGGACCTTCGTCGTGTTCAGGCACGCCGGCGAGGCCGGACGCGCGACCTACCGGCTCAAGACCCTGGAGGCGGAGCTGCTGGAGGCGCCGGCCGCGGAGCCCGGAGCGCCCGCCGCGGCGGGCGCGCTGCGGATGCCCGAGAATCCGGGCCTGTACTTCGTCGCCGCGCCGTTGCGGGAGGGCTTCGTCAGCTCGGAGCTGAAGGTGGCCGTGATCCCCGAGCGGGCGCTCGTGCGGGCCGCCCGGCAGGAGCCGCGATTCCCGGGCGGCGCCCGTCTCACCTCGTTCTTCGACCTGCGCGTCGGCGACTACGTGGTGCACGAGGACTACGGCATCGCCCGCTTCAGCGGTGTCGAGACCAGGACGGTCGCCGACGTCACCAGGGACTACCTCTACCTGCAGTTCAAGGGCGACGACAAGGTCTTCCTGCCCCACGACCAGATGGGCAAGGTGAGCCGCTACATCGGCGCCGGCGCCGCGGCGCCGGCGCTCAACAGCCTGAGCGGGACGGCCTGGGCGGCGGTGCGCACCCGGGCGCGCACGGCCGTCCGCGAGATGGCCGGCGAGCTGCTGACCCTCTACGCCGCCCGCCAGGCCCAGCCGGGCTTCGCGTTCCCCCCCGACGGCGAGCTGACCGGCCGCCTCGAGGAGGCGTTCCCCTTCGAGGAGACCGACGACCAGGCGGCGGCCATCGACGACGTCAAGAACGACATGGAGGCGACCTGGCCGATGGACCGCCTCGTGTGCGGCGACGTCGGCTACGGCAAGACCGAGGTCGCCCTGCGGGCGGCGCTCAAGGCGGCGGAGGCAGGACGTCAGGCGCTCGTGCTGGTGCCGACGACGATCCTCGCCCAGCAGCATCTGGCGACGTTCTCGACCCGCTTCCGCGACTTCCCGGTGCGGGTCGAGATGGTCTCTCGTCTGCGCTCGGCGGCCGAGCAGCGGCGCATCCTCAAGGACTTCCGCGAGGGTCGGGTCGACGTCCTGATCGGGACCCATCGGCTGCTGAGCCGCGACGTGAAGCCCCACGACCTGGGGCTGGTGGTCGTCGATGAAGAACAGCGGTTCGGCGTCCGCCAGAAGGAACTGCTTCGTCAGCTCAAGCTGCAGGTCGACGTGATGAGCCTGTCGGCGACCCCCATCCCGCGCACGCTGCAGATGTCGATGAGCGGCATCCGCGACATCTCGGTGATCGAGACGCCGCCCCGGGGGAGGCACGAGATCCGGACCTACATCGGCGAGTATCGCGACGACATCGCCAGGGCGGCGATCGAGAAGGAGCTGGCCCGGGACGGGCAGGTCTTCTACCTGCACAACCGGGTGGAGACGATCGAGGAGGCGGCCGAGCAGGCGCGCCAGCTCGCCCCGGGGGCACGAATCGAGGTGGCCCACGGCCAGATGGCGGCCCGCGAGCTGGAGGAGGTCATGGGCCGCTTCCTGGCCGGCGAGGCCGACGTGCTCGTGACGACGTCGATCATCGAGAGCGGCATCGACATCCCGACCGTCAACACCCTGGTCGTCGACCGGGCCGACATGCTCGGGCTGGCGCAGCTCTACCAGATCCGCGGGCGGATCGGCCGCAGCGAGGAGCACGCCTACGCCTACCTGCTGTACCCGAGCGAGGCGCACCTCTCCGGCGAGGCGGTCGCCCGGCTGCGGACGCTCTCGGACCACACCGAGCTCGGCGCCGGCTTCCGCATCGCGATGGCCGACCTGGAGATCCGCGGCGCCGGCGACCTGCTCGGCGACGAGCAGTCGGGGCACGTGGCGGCCATCGGCTTCGAGCTCTACGTCCAGATGCTCGACCAGGCGGTCGCCGAGATGCGCGGGCAGCCGCTGCCGGAGGAGCGAGCGGTGCGGGTCGAGATCCCGGTGTCGGCCTACGTGCCGGCCGACTACATCGCCCTCGAGGCGAACCGGATCGACCTGCACCGGCGGATCGCCAGGGCCCGCGACGAGGCGGCGCTGCTGGCGGTGGCCGACGAGCTGAGCGACCGGTTCGGCGCGCCGCCCGCCCCGGCGGCCGACCTGCTGGCGCTGCACGCCGTCCGCCTCAGGGCGGCCGCGGCCGGCGCCGCCTCGGTGACGCTGCGGGGCGGCAAGCTGACGCTCGACGAGCTGGCGCTCGACGACGACCAGGCCGCCCGTCTGCGCGAGGCGGAGGAGCGGGCGGTCTACTTCAAGGCGAGGAGCAGTCTCGTCGTCCATCCGCCGGCGGAGCTGGCGAAGGCTCCGAGTGCGAAGGCCCAGAGCCGGCGGGCCGGCGAGCAGCCGGGGGGCGCTCACCTCGCTCAGCCGCCGGCCAGTCCCGTCACAGCGCTCTCACAGGACCCCGTGCTCAGATGGGTGCTCGAAGTGCTGGATGCTATACTGGCGGCCCGGTCCGCCTGCGCGGACGCCCAGGAGGGTGGTCGCGCGGCATCTCCCGAGAAAGGCGTTCAATGAAGATCCGCGTGCTCGCGGCGGCCTCCACGCTGCTGCTCGTCGTCTTCGTCGCGATCGGTCTGGCCGGCTGCGGCGACGACGTCCCCCAGGGTGCCATCGCCAGCGTCGGCGACGGCGTCGTCACCAAGAAGCAGTTCGACACCATCATCGCGCAGTCGAAGGCGCAGTCGGAGCAGGAGGGGCAGCCTCCGTTCCCCGAGAAGGGCTCGGCCGAGTACAAGGAGTTCCAGGCGCGCGTCATCGAGTACCTGGTGAGCCAGGAGGTCATCAACCAGGCCGCCGCCGATCCGGACAAGCTCAAGGAAGCCCTCAAGCAGGCGGCGGGCATCGACGACGCAGAGCTCGAGAAGCGCTGGTCGAAGGCGGCCGCCGACTACAAGAAGCAGTGCGACGAGGTCAAGGAAGATGATCCCGAGTCGCCGGTGTGCATCCAGGCCGACAACCTCGCGCTGGCGAAGGAGAACAAGCCGGTCGAGATCGCGGACAAGCAGGTCCAGGACCAGATCGACCAGCTGACCGAGGCGTATGGCGGTCAGGAAGAGGTCGACAAGCTGCTCGAGCAGCAGGGCATGACCCAGAAGGACCTCGAGCAGGTGATCAGGGACCAGCTCACGGCTCAGGCGGTGTATGAGCGCGTCATCGCGGCCGCCGGCGTCACCGACAAGCAGGTCAAGAACTACTACGACGAGAACCGGGAGCAGTTCGACCAGGCCGAGACACGCACGACCCGGCATGTGCTCGTCGAGACGAAGGCCGAGGCGGAGGAGGCGCGCAAGCTGCTCGCCGCCGACTCGTCAGACGCCAACTGGAAGAAGGTCGCCAAGGAGTACTCGACCGATCCCGGCAGCAAGGACAACGGCGGCGACCTCGGCGACGTGACGCCGGGCATGATGGTGCCGGCGTTCGACGAGGCGATGTTCGCGCTCGAGGTCGACGAGGTCTCCAAGCCGGTCAAGAGCCAGTTCGGATGGCACGTGATCCAGGTGACCAAGGTCACCCCGGCCAGCGAGAGCACGCTCGAGGACGTCGAGGACGAGATCCGGCAGACGCTGCTCGCCGAGAAGGAGCAGACGCTGTGGGACGCCTGGCTCAAGCAGGCGACCACCAACGCGGACGTCAAGTACGCGCCCGGCTACGACCCGAAGCAGCTGCTGAAGGAAGCCGCCAGCGCGACGCCCGAGGCGAGCCCCACCGAGGAGGCGACGCCCAGCGACGATGCGTCCCCGGAGGCCGAGGAGTCTCCGGAGACTCAGGAGTCGCCCGAGGCCGAGGAGTCACCGGAGCCGTCGCCGACATCCGGAGAGTGAGGACGGCGTGAGCTCGCCGCGACCCGGCCGCGACCGGGTGGCCGGCCGTCTCACGCTCGTGTACATCGGCGCCGACGCCGGTTCGGCGCCCGCAGAGTCGGTGCGGGCGCTGGCCGGCGCCGGCGCCGTCCTCGTTCCGGAGGGTCTCGACGAGGACCTGCGGACGCTGATCGAGGACGCCGGCTGCGAGGCGGTCGAAGTGGAGGTGGCGGCGCCGGGGGCGCTCCTCGAGACCGCCCGTCGCGAGGGCGCCGTCGTGGCCGTCGCCGGCCCGGACGGACCGGCGCTCGCGCGGGCGCTGACCGCGGAGGCGGCGGACCTGCAGGTCACGACCGTCCCCGCCGCGCCCACGTTCGCCGACTGCCTGCTCGCCCAGGAGCTCGTCTCGCTGCAGCACGTCACGCGCACGCTGCGGGAGCGCTGCCCGTGGGACCGGGTCCAGACCGCCGGCGACATCATCTCCCACAGCATCGAGGAGGTGTACGAGCTCGCCGACGCCATCGAGACCGGCGAGCTCGCGGAGCAACACGGCGAGCTGGGCGACGTGCTCTTTCAGGTGTACTTCCTCTCGCGGCTGCTCGAGGAGCAGGACGCCGGCGACCTGGCCAGCGTGGCGGCCGCCATCGAGCGCAAGCTCGTCCGCCGCCACGTCCATATCTTCGGCGACGCCGTCGCCGAGACGCCGGCCGAGGTGCGCGGCCAGTGGGAGCGCATCAAGCGCGAACAGGAGGGCCGGCGCGGGATCTTCCACGACGTGCCGGCGACGCTGCCGGCGCTGCTGTTCGTGCGCAAGCTGCAGCGCCGGGCGGCCGCCGTCGGCTTCGACTGGGACACGGCCCACGAGGCGTTCCCCAAGATCGCCGAGGAGCACGGCGAGCTGGCGGCCGCCCTCGCCGCGCACGCACCGGCCGACGGCTCCACGGCGCAGGAGAGCGACGCGCCGTCGGCCGGCCGGGTCGAGCTGCGCCACGATCCGGCGGTGCGGCACGAGGTCGGCGACCTCCTCTTCGCGGTCGTCAACGTCGCCCGCAAGGCCGGCGTGGACCCTGAGCTGGCCCTGCGCGAGGCCGGGCGGCGGTTCGAGCGGCGGGTGACCGGCGCCGTCGAGCTGGCCGCCGCCGACGGTGAGGACTGGTCGGCGCTGCCGCTCGACCGGCAGGAGGAGTACTACCAGCGCGCGAAGCGTCAGATGAGCTGAGCGCGGGTGGGCGGCCGCGGAGTCGGCCGCCGGCCGGCGGCGGTCGTCGGCCGAGCCCGCCGCGCTCATCGCCGGCGGGCCCCGGTTTCATCGAGCGCTCACATGGACATGCGTTGAATGGCCACCGTCGCCGTAGCGCGGCGGGGCGCACGAGCTGCGGCGTACGCAGGACAGGAGGGTTGACGATGACGGTCATCATCGACGTGGTCGGCAGGCAGATCATCGACTCGCGGGGCAACCCGACCGTCGAGGTCGAGGTCGCACTCGATTCCGGCGACGTCGGCCGGGCCGCGGTGCCGTCCGGCGCCTCGACCGGCGAGCACGAGGCCGTCGAACTGCGCGACACCGAGAGCGGCGAGTACGGCGGCAAGGGCGTACGCACCGCCGTCCGCAACGTGGACACGTTCATCGCCGAGGAGCTCATCGGGCTCGACGCCACCGACCAGCGGCTGGTCGACCAGGTCCTCATCGAGCTCGACGGGACGCCGAATAAGGGCAAGCTGGGGGCCAACGCCATCCTCGGCGCCTCGCTGGCGACCGCCTACGCCGCCGCCGCGGCCCTCGATATCCCGCTCTATCAGTACATCGGCGGCTGCAACGCGCACGTGCTGCCGGTGCCGATGATGAACATCATGAACGGCGGCAAGCACGCCGACAACAACGTCGACCTGCAGGAGTTCATGATCATGCCGGTCGGGGCGGAGTGCTTCGACGAGGCGCTGCGCACCTGCGCCGAGATCTACCAGGCGCTCAAGGGCGTGCTCAAGGAGCGCGGCCTCTCGACCGCCGTCGGCGACGAGGGCGGCTTCGCGCCGGACCTGGAGAGCAACGAGGCGGCCATCGAGGTCATCATGGCCGCCGTCGAGCAGGCCGGCTACGAGCCGGGACGTCAGGGCGTCTGCCTGGCGCTCGACCCGGCCGCCAGCGAGTTCTACCGGGACGGCCGTTACGTACTGGCCGGCGAGGGTCGCGAACTGAGCTCCGCCGAGATGGTCGACTACTACGCGGCGCTCGTCGATAAGTACCCGATCATCAGCATCGAGGACGGCCTCTCCGAGGACGACTGGGACGGCTTCAGGCTCATGACCGAGAAGCTCGGCGACCGGCTTCAGATCGTCGGCGACGACCTGTTCGTGACCAACACCGAGCGGCTGGCGCGCGGCATCGAGATGGGGTGCGCCAACAGCATCCTCATCAAGCTCAACCAGATCGGGACCCTGAGCGAGACCCTCGACGCCATCGAGATGGCGACGCGGGCCGGGTGGACCGCGGTCGTGTCGCACCGTTCGGGTGAGACCGAGGACACGACCATCGCCGACGTGGCGGTGGCCACCAACGCGGGTCAGATCAAGACCGGCGCGCCGGCCCGCACCGACCGGGTGTGCAAGTACAACCAGCTGCTGCGCATCGAGGAGATCCTCGGAGACGTCGCTCGCTACCGCGGTCTCGACGCGTTCACGAACCTGCGGCAGGGCTCGTGAGCGTCGCGCGACGCACGAAGATCGTCGCCACGATCGGGCCTGCGTCGCGCGACGCGGTCATGCTGCGGCGGCTCATCGCCGCCGGCCTCGACGTCGCCCGGGTCAACTTCTCACACGGTACGCCGGAGGAGCACGCCGACACGATCTCACGTGTGCGCCATGTGGCCACCGCGGTCGGCCGGCCGGTGGCCGTCATGTGCGACCTGCCGGGCCCCAAGCTGCGGATCGGCGAGCTCGAGGAGCCGGTCCGGATCGAGGCCGGTGAGGAGGTCGTCCTCGGAGAGGGGGGCGACCTGCCGCTCACCGATCCGCCGCTGATCCTGCACGCGGCGGAAGGCGAGCGGGTGCTGATCGACGACGGGGCGGTCGCGCTCACCGTGCGCGGACGTGGCGACGGCCAGGTCGTGGCGCAGGCGTTCAACGGCGGCGTCGTGAGCAGCCACAAGGGCATCAACCTGCCCGACACCGATCTGCCGATCCCGGCGCTCACCGAGCGCGACCGCGAGCTGCTGAGGTTCGCCGTCGAGCAGGACGCCGACTACGTCGCCATGAGCTTCGTGCGCCGTGCCGCCGACATCCTCGACCTCAGGAAGGCGCTCGACGGGCTCGGCGGCCGTCAGCTGGTGGTCGCCAAGATCGAGAAGGCCGACGCGCTCGACGACATCGACCAGATCGTGGCCGCCTCCGACGCGGTCATGGTGGCGCGCGGGGACCTCGGGGTCGAGATCCCCACCGCCGAGGTCCCCATCCGCCAGCGGCACATCATCCGCGCCTGCGTCGAGGCGGGGCGCCCGGTGATCATCGCCACCCAGATGCTGCAGTCGATGGTCGCGTCACCGCGGCCCACGCGCGCCGAGGCGAGCGACGTGGCGAACGCGATCTACGAGGGCACCGACGCCGTGATGCTCTCGGCCGAGACGGCCGTCGGCGCCTATCCGCTCCAGGCGCTGCAGACGATGGCCGGCATCGCGGTGACCATCGAGGGCGATGTAGAGCGAACGGGCCGCGCTCCGGAGCCCTGGGCGCTCAAGCGCGGCTCCGTCACCGACGCCATCAGCTACGGCGCCTGCTTCGTCGCCGCCAAGGTCGGCGCCGCCGCGCTCGTCACCGCGACGACCAGCGGTGCGACCGCCCGCGCGGTCGCCAAGCATCGCCCCTCCCAGCCGATCATCGCCGTCTCGCCGGCCGCCGGAGTGGTGCGGCAAATGGCGCTCGTCTGGGGCGTGACGCCGCTGCTCAGCTCCGTCGGCGACGGGGTGGAGTCGATCGTCGAGGAGGTCGACCAGCTGCTGTGCGAGCGTTCGCTCGCCGACCGCGGCGATATCGTCGTCATCACCGCCGGCGTCCAGGTCGGGCGGCCGGGCAGCACCGATCTCATCAGGGCGCACATCGTCGCCTGACCCGGCCCCTCGGAGTGGGTCTCTCGCCTCTTCGCCGGGCGACCTGGTCGCAGCCTTCGCGTGACTCCGCCGTGCAGCTCGCCGGTGAACGCCGCCGGATGGCAGGCGAACGGCGGCCGGCGGCGAAGCATGGAGCGTGATCGACAGGGGGCGGAGCCTGCCCTGCTCCGGCCGCCGGGCGGCGAGGACCGCCGGTGAGAACGGGCGCGCAGGGCGGCACCGCGACAGCACAATGGAGACGATGGCACGACGGTCGAACAGGACGACGTCGAGGAAGAAGACCCGCACCGCGGCCGCAGGGCGGACGGAGTCGAAGAGCTCGTCGAGGAGTCGGCAGAGCACGGCCTCCGCGGGCGACCGAGGACGGACGGTGCCCGGAGCCGCGGCATCGAAGCGTCGTGGTACCGGCAGGAGCCCCGCTCGCGGCGGTCGTCTGCGGGCGCGCTGGGGACGCGTGGGCGTCGTCATCCTCGTCCTCGTCGCCGCGGGCCTCTACTACGGTCCCCTCAAGGACTTCTTCACGCGGCAGGACCAGTATCGTGACGAGACGGTGGCCCTCGCGGAGCTCAAGGCCGAGAACCGGGATCTCGAGCGGCAGATCGAGACGATGAAGGGGCGTTCGTGGATCGAGCGCGAGGCACGGGCGCAGTTCCAGCTCGTGCCGAAGGGCGCGCAGGCGTTCGTGATCACCGGCCTGCCGGGCGCCGATGAGGCGCCCGAGCCGAAACTCAAGAAGCCGCTCGAGCAGTCGTTCACGTGGGTCGACCGGCTGCGCGACCTCTGGGATACGCTCCTGCGCTGAGCACAACACCGGTCCGCCGGCGAGACCGCCGTCTGCTATCGTTCCGGCGTGTCCGCAGCGCACTCACCCGACCGTCTCGACCTCGGGATCGTGGCCCGTCAGCTGGGCCGTGACGACCCCGAGTCCGTGCATCCCGTCAGCCGCGTCATGGTCCGCTGCCCGTGGCAGCTTCCGGCCGTCGTGGAGGACCTCCCCTACGATGCCGGTGGACGGCCGTTCCCCACGCTCTTCTACCTGACCTGTCCCAGCGCCGCCGCGGCGGTGCACCGCGTCGAGAGCGGCGGCGGGCTCGACGACGTCGGCGCGCTGCTCGCCGAGTCGCCGGAGCTGCGCGCGTCGCTGCAGGCCGCGGAGCGCTACGAGCGCCGCCGCCGCAGGACGCTCGCCGCGCGAGGCGCCCGCCGAGACGGCACCGCGCCGGCGGCCGACGGCGGCGCGTCGCTCGCCACCGGCGTGGCCGGCCGCCGGCGAGACGACGACCGCTCCCGTGCCGCCTCCGGCGACCGACCGGCCGGCGCCGTCCCGCTCAAGTGTCTGCACGCGCACGTGGCCCACGCGCTGGCGCGGCCCGGCTACGCGCTCGGCGAACTGCTCGTGGAGCGCGCCGGCGGCCGCGCGGCGCTGTGGTGCAACGACGCCCGCTGCCTGCGACTGCCGTCGTCGCGCGGGCGCATTTCTGCATCCGACGTGACGACGACGGACGCGGCCACGCCGGACGCGGCCACGTTGGACGCGGCCACGGCGGACGCGGGCACGCCCGACGCGGGCCCGTCCGACGCCGACGTCAGGGTGGCCGTCGTCGACCTGGGCACCAACACCTGCCGGCTGCTCCTGGCCGAGGTCGGGGCCGGGCGGTGCGGACCGGTGCGGCAGGAGCTGCGCAGCACGCGCGTCGTCAGACTCGGCCGTGGCGTCGACGAGCACCGGCGCCTGGCGCCGGAGGCGGTCGAGCGCACCCGCGAGTGTCTGGCCGGCTACGCCGCCAGGATCGAGGAGTACGGCCCGCAGGCGCACGTGCTGATCGCCACCAGCGCCCTCCGCGATGCCGCCGACGGCGAGGACTTCCTCGAGCGAGCGCGCATCGACTTCGGGCTGCCGTGGCGCATACTGAGCGGCCGCGAGGAGGCCGCGACGATGTTCCGGGGCGCCTCGTGCGGGGTCGTCCGGCCGAGCGGCACGCTCCTGGCGGTCGACAGCGGCGGCGGCAGCACCGAACTGGTCGTCGGCGCGTCGGCCGAGCCGTCCTTCGACACGAGCCTCGATGTCGGGGCCGTACGGCTCACCGAGCGCTTCTTCCAGCACGACCCGCCGACGGAGGGTGAGTGGGCCGCCGCCGTGCGACATGTGCGGGGGTTGCTGAGGGCGGGCGTACCGTCGGAGGTGCGTCGCGGCGTGGACGACGTCGTGGGCGTCGCCGGCACCGTCGCCACCCTTGTGGCTCTCAAGCTGGGACTGCGCGACTACCGTCCCGAGGTCGTCGATGGACAGCCGCTCCACCTGGGTGAGATCGAGCGGGCGATCACGCTCTTCCGGGTGCTCACCAGCGGCCAGCGCTACCACCTGCCGGGCATGCAGCCGGGGCGGGAGGACGTGATCCTCGGCGGTGCCCTGATCGCCCGCGAGGTCTGCCTGGCGTTCGGCGCGCCGGGGATGGTCTACAGCGAATCGGACATCCTCGAAGGGGCGGCGCTCGCGTGCGCCGACGAGACGAGGACGGCCGAGAAGCCCGTTTCGTGCTAACTTTCGTGAAGTTTTTCCGCGCCGATTCCGAAACTTGAGCAAAAACTGGTGCTTGGGCGGCACCGCTGGCGGTGAGAGACTCTCCATAGTCCGTTGCCCCAGCCCCACGGCATCGGACACGAGGCGGTCGACCTCACTGTGGACGTGGTTGACAGTGACGAGGTGGACGGGGTCGCCGCCGATCAGTGCGCTCGCGACGCGCCGCGGAAGTGGTACCTGTGGAGAGGCGGTCGCAGCGACATCTTTCTGGCGCGGGCGGCGATGTCCTGACACATCGCCGCCCGCGCCGTTTGTTCCGGCCGCCGACCGCCACGGCTCGCTCCCGACACGTCGTATACTTGCGGCGTCCGGCAGGCCGCGGCCGCGCTCGGGGCCGTCTACCTCGACTGGCATCTCCCGAGGACACGGCCGGGTCGGCCGCTCGGCTCGTACCGGAGTGGCGGAACGGTAGACGCCGCGGACTTAAAATCCGCTGGGCCCCGAGTGGCCCGTGAGGGTTCGACTCCCTCCTCCGGTACCATTCGACCGCTTCGGCGGCCCTCGCCCTCGGTCACCCGATCCCGACGGTACGTCAGTCGAATCGCTGGTCCGCGGACGGCCGGAGTCTGTCGCAGACCGCGTTGCGACCGGACATCGCGAAGGGCTCCTCAGAGGGCCGTCGTCACCTCCAGCCGGCGGCGGCTGCTCTGGTCGACGGGGACGATGTGGCGAAGGTCGCCGTGGCGATGGATCGCCACGTCGACGTCGTAGACGATCTGGATGTTCTCCCGTGTCAGCACCTGGTCCGATGTGCCGCGAGCGTACACGTGGCCCTGGTGCATCATCACGACGTCATCGGAGTACTGCGACGCCAGATTGAGGTCGTGTATCGCGACCAGCGCCAACAGGCCCCTGTCGGAGACGATGTCGCACAGGTAGCGCATCACGTTCAGCTGGTGGCGGATGTCGAGGTTGCTCGTGGGTTCGTCGAGAAGCAGCACCTCGGGCTCCTGGGCGAGCGCCCGGGCGATGAGTACCTGCTGGCGTTCCCCGCCGCTCAACTGGCCGACGTCCCGGAGTGTGAAGTCGGCCAGACCCAGGTCGGCGATGCAGCGCGCCACCACTTCAAGGTCGCGATCGGAAGGGCTCCAGCCGACGTGCGGACGTCTGCCGAGGAGGACCATGTCGAAGACCGTGACCGGGAAGTCGCCCGTGAAGCTCTGCGGAACGTAGGCGACGGCTCGGGCCAGCTCACGCCTGGACATACTGCGCACGGCCCTGCCGCGAAGCAGGACACGGCCATCGGGGTGCAACAGATCGTTCACGCAGCGGAGCAGGGTCGTCTTGCCGGAACCGTTTGGGCCCACCAGGCTCACGATACCGCCGCGCTCGAACGTCAGGTGGACCGCGGTCAGCGCCGGGCGGCCGCCCTTGTAGGCGAAGCTCACGTCCTGCAGTTCGAGCATCACGCGGGCGTCCATCCCAGTGACTCCGCGTAGACCCGAGCTCCGTGGTCCGCGGGCAACTCCTCGAGGAGGAAGGGCTCGCCCTCGCGATGGCGTGCCAGCAGGCGCTCGCGCAGGCCCTCGAGGTACCGGAGGAACTCATCGGCGTCCATGGCTCCCTCGAACTTGGCGATGAACAGTGTCGCCGGCGCCGGGAACGGCACCTCGTACCCCGTCTCCACATGGGCCGGCATGAAGTAGGTCGAGCCCGTGCGCATCACGTGGCGTCGTCCCTCGCTACAGAGCACCCAGTCGCCGTCGATGGTGAAGATGATGCTCTCGCTGGGGTGGGTGTGCGGGGCGCAGTACATGCCGGCCGGCATGGTGATGTAGTGAGCCGAGCCTCGTTCACCGCTGACGACGGGGCCTATGCGCCCTTCGAGGGTGTCGACGCCCCGCAGTCCCTCGAGCGTATCCACGATGCGTATGTCGGCCATGTGGAAGATCCCGGCGGCGGGCTTCCCGGCGGCCGGCGTTGCCTCGTGGGCGCGATCCTCGGCGTCGGGGCCTCGGTCGGTGGCAGGTGTGGTGCGGCCCTCACGCATAGCAGCGCTCTCCCTCGATTGGCGGCGGGGTGTGCGCCCGGCGGTCGGCGCAGCCGAACCATCTGCCGAGGAAGTCGACGATGCAGGCGAAGTACTCCTCGCAATGAGGCCGGAGGAACGATGCGAGCGACATGCGCTCGCGGACGCGGGTCTCATAGTCGGGCGGCGTCTGATGGAACGAGTGGTCGGCTCCGGCGATCATACGCAGCTCGGCAGGCACGTCGCGGCGACGCAGTTCATCGACGATACCCAGAGCATCGCGCGGCGGGACATTGAGATCATTGTCGCCGTGTACCACCAGAGTGGGCCGGTCGATGTGCCTGATCTGCCGTGCCGGAGACCACTCTTCGGAGTAGATGCGAGGGTCGAGGTCGATGCTCCACGATCGCCCCTTGTACTCCACCACATACCGTCCGGCGCCATCGTCGAGCGCCCGGAAGACGTCGTTGAGATGGATGCCGAGAGCCACGCCCCACGGGTCGTGCTCCTCTGCCCAGGCCAGATGCTCGGGGCTCCGCCGGGCGAAGTCACGGGCGCGATGGTAGTTGAACGACATCATGTCGCGATAGTCGCTGTAGAGCCCGCCGCTGAGGATGTAGAGGGCCGGCAGTCTCGTGCGTGGGGCGATCAGCGAGGCGGTGTAGACACCGGCACTCTGACCGAAGACGGCAAGCCGAGTCCGGTCGACCTCGGGCTCGGCGGCCATCGCGCCGAGAGCGGCGAGCGCGTCGTCGGCGTCGGTGAAGTAGTCGCCGGGCTCGCCCCGGCTGGCGCCGTAGCCTCGTCGGTCGTAGGAGAAGGTGGCGAAGCCCGCCGCGCACAGATGCCTGGCGATGTGGACGAAGAAGTCGCGGCGAGGCGCCGGGGGTAGCCATGCCCGCGTCCGCAGCAGGTTCCCGTCGCGGTCGTGCTCCATGGAACCGTGGATGAGCAGGACGGCGGGTGTGGGACCGGCCATGGCGGGCATGCGCAGCACGCCTTCCAGCGCGTCACCGCGGCCGTCCGCACCGCCGGCGAAGCGGACGATCCGCTCTCTCATCCCGGCAGCGCGAGCAGGCGGCATCGGCTTCGCCGTCATCGCTCGCTCCGCCGTCCGGGCGCCGGCCTTCACCCTGTGCTCCAGTAGTCCCGGCGCCGGGTCAGGAGCAGATAGAGGAACAGCGGCACGCCCACCAGCGAGGTGACGATGCCGATGGGCAGGATGATCGGAGCGATCACCATCCTCGCCACGATGTCGGAGGCGAGCATGACGATGCCGCCGACGACGCAGGAGGCCGGCAGCAGGAAGCGCTGGTCGCCACCGATGAGGTAGCGGGCGATGTGTGGCGCGATGAGGCACACGAAGCCGATGATGCCGGTGAACGAGATGATGGTCGCGGTGATGAGCGCCGAGAGGAGCAGGCTCACGACCCGCACGCGTGTGACGTTGACGCCGAGCGATCGAGCGGCGTCGTCGCCGCCGAGGGCCAGCGCGTTCACGTCCCAGGAGTACTTGACGAGGATCGGCAGGCAGACGGCGAGCACGGCTGCGACGATGCCCGTCTCCAGCCACGTCACGTCGGTGAGCGTGCCGAACGTCCAGTGCACCATGGCCATGAGCTCCTCCTCAGAGGCGAAGAACTGGAGGATCGAGGTCAGTGCGCTGAACAGATAGGCGAGAGCTATGCCGGCGAGGATCAGTGTCTCGGGGGACGTGCCCCTGAGGCGCGCCAGCCCGAAGACGAGCACGGCGCACAGCATGGCGAACAGGAAGGCGTTGCCGACGATCGCCAGAGTGCCGACGCCGACGAAGCTGACGCCGAACATAATGGCGACCGACGCGCCGAAGGCGGCCGCCGAAGAGATGCCGACGGTGAACGGGCTCACGAGGGGATTCCTCGTGATGCCCTGCATCTGCGCCCCAGAAACGGCGAGTCCGGCGCCGGCCACGAGCGCCATCACCGTGCGCGGCAGGCGCAGATTCCAGATCACGGCCTCGTCGAACGCCGGCGCGCCGGCCGCCGGGGCCAGACGTGTCACGAACGCCCGCACGACGTCGGCGATGGACAGGTCGGCGGAGCCGATGCACAGCGACGTGACCGTCAGTCCCGTCAGCAGGAGGCAGCCACCCAGCAGGATCAGCGTTCTGCGGGTGACCGAACGGGCGTACTGGGCTCGGACCAGTCGCTCGCCGGCGGCGGTCGCCGAGTTCTCAGACACGACTACTCTGAGATCGGTCGGAGAGATGCGTGGGTCGGCGCCTCACCCACCGATCGCCGGGTAGATGTAGACACCCTGCCACGTCAGGTCGAGGTAGTCCTCGAAGTACGTGCGCAGCACGGCCTCGGGGTCGAAGTCGGCGAACACATCCGGATACAGCGCTTTGGCGAGGAACATGGGTCCGAACTTCTTGCGCGCGCCGCCGGTGACGTCGAAGGAGATCGCGTACACCTGCCCCTTCTTGACCGCGGTGCTGCCGGCGAGCTCGGGACGGTCCACGATCTCGCTCTGGGCAGTCTTGAACTGACTGTCGTCGGTGAGGAAGTAGCCGCCGTCCTGGCCTTTGAAGATGAAGTCGGGATCGCGTTGGGCGATGTCCTCCGGGTCGGCCTCGAAGTACTCGGCCGAGATCTCCGGATAAAGGTCGACACCTCCGGCGGCGACGATCATGCCCGGGATGCCGCAGCCGTAGCCGGCGCCGCCGTAGGTACCGCACACGTCTGCCCCCTCGAAGTAGACGGAAGCGCGTTCGTCGTCCGGGATCTCGGCCACGCGCTCGGCGATCATGTCGAGTGGCTGCTTGAGGAAGTCGATGTACGCCGCGGTCTGGTCCTCGAGCTTCAGCATCTTGCCGAGAGTGGTGACCTCGCGGAAATAGACCTCGGTGCGGTAGAAGTCAAGCCCGACGACGGGGATGCCGAACGGCTCCAGCTTCTTCTGGATGTCTGCAGGAAGCGGCGGGTACGACGAGAGGCAGATCACGACGTCGGGCTCCAGCTCCGCGATCTGCTCGTAGTTGGGCTCCTCGTAGGAGCCCACGACCGGAGTGTCCTTCAGCTCGGGGTAGTAGCCCGCGTCGACCTCGGCCTTGGTGGCGTCGTCGATACCGACGATCCGATCTATGGCGCCGAGCGCCTTCAGCTCTTCGGTCGGGTTGTCCCACAGGACGACGATGCGTTCTACGGGGTAGGGGACTTCCACGTAGCGGTCGGCCGAGTCCTGCACCGTGATGGTGGTCCTTTCGGCCGCGCTGGCGGCGCCGCTGTCGCCCGACTCCGAGCCGCAGCCCACTGCGACCGGCGCCAGAGCGACGACTGCCGCGAGGAGCATCAGACATACGAGCTTGACCTGTCTGGACACGAGCGTTCCTCCCCTGAGCTGTGTCGACGTGGCCGTCCACCTGCCCCGCTGTGGTCGACGATCCGTCGTCTCGTACGGCCGGTCGGCCGCGATGCCCAAGATGCCGGCGGCCGACCGTGCTACGAATCATAGAACAGTGTGACCGATAAGTCACGACTGTAGGAGGCGTGCTACCGATTCGAAGCCAGCCCGCTCACTCGATCGTGATCGACGCGGATGTCTCGCCCTCCGACGGCTCGCCGGCGTCCTCGCGCCCTCCGTCGAGCGCCACCTCAAGCACGACCTCCGTGTGCCCCGGCCGGGTGTCGAGCAGCACCCGCTCGCAGAGCTGCAGCATGATGGTGAAGCCCATGCCGAGGCTGGCGGCGGTCGAGAAGCCGCGGACGAGCGTCGCCTTGGGCAGCGTGCGGAAGTCGATGCCGGGGCCTTCGTCGGTGACCGCGACCTGCACGAAGCCGTCCTTGGCGAAGACGCGGTAGGTGCCGCCCCGGGCGTGCTTGAGCGCGTTCTCGAGCGCCTCGGAGACGGCGTGCAGCAGGGTGCTGCGCGGCACGCGCCCGGGGAACCGGGCCTCGGCCGCCTCGGCGATCCGGCAGCGGGCCTCCGCCATCTCCTCCGCCGAAGCGAACGTCACGGCGTCGTCGAGCGGCTCTCCGAGCTCCTCCTCCAGCTCCCGGTCGGTGAGCAGGATGAGCTTGCCGCCGGTGACCGCGTCGAGCACGTCGACGTAGGCGCGGCGGATGTGCTCCTCCTGACGCCGCAGCGCCTCCTCCGCCTCGCGGAGCTCGGTGACGTCGGTCGCCGAGAGCGCCCACCGGTCGCTGCCCGAGGGGTAGGCCGAGAGCAGCTCGTAGGTGCCGGCCTCCTGGAGGAAGAGCTCGCTGCGCAGCGCCTCGCCGGAGCGCACGGCGTCGGCGACGAACTCGACGTAGGTGGAGAGTCGTTCGTCGGGCTCGCCGGCGCTCGTCCGCCGGCCGATCAGGTCGTCGCGGCTCTCACCCATGCGGTCCGACAGCGCCGGGTTCACGTCGGCGACGACCAGGTCGGCGAGACTATCGTCGGCGTCGCGCTCCGGGGTGAACACGAGCAGCCCCTCGGTCGCGTTGTCGAAGAGGTCGCGGTAACGCCGCTCGCTCTCTCGCAGGCGCGCGTGCTCGCGGTCCCTCATCAGCGCGCTGAGCCCCATCTCGCCCAGCATGCCGACGAAATCGGAGAGGAAGGTGATGCGTTTCTCGAGACTCTCGTGGGAGATGACCGGCACCCGGCGCAGCGCCTCGATGTAGGCGTGCTCGTCGAAGCCGAGCTGCCGGGCCCGTCGTGCGAAGGCGTCGACATCGACGTCGTCGTCGTCGAAGAAGAACTGTCCGGTGAACATGTTGGCGACGTGCTCGCCGGCGATCTTGATGGGAAAGGCGACGTCCCAGAGCCCGTTGGCGCACTTGTAGGCGTAGTGCTCGGAGGGGTCGAGGCTCTCGCGGAGACGCAGGTTGATCCTCAGGTCGCTCTCGACGCAGCCGCGGCGGGTCTCGTCGTGAGCGCGATGGAAGAGGGTGCAGATGTCCTGCCAGCCCGAGGCGGCGAGGACGTGGCCGCGCGTGTCGACGATCCCGAGGTTGATGTCGAAGGCGGCGGACATCCCCTCGAAGACACGCTGCAGGCGGTCGAGGTCGATGAGGTCGGCCAGCGTGTGGTCGCTCGGTTCCAGGGTCGCCCCCGTGTCCGCGGTCTGACCGCGGCTCGGAGTGTGCGTCGTACGTCTTGAGAGTTCTGGACCACAGTCCGGGGTCCTACACGGCTGGCGCCGACGTGCGCGGCCCCGGCCCGCTATCATGCGTGTCGGCCGCCGGGGAACGGAGTCGACAGCGACCGGGGAGGTGGACGTGGGCAGGTTCGTGATCGTCTTCCTGCCCATCTTCGTCGTCTTCGGGCTGATCTTCTTCCGTCGCATGTTCTCGGCCAGGCAGCGGGCCGGCTACGCACGGAGGCGGCAGTGGCTCAGGGCGGTGTGGTCGTGGCTGGTGACCACACTGGTGTGGTCGTTCGTCGCCTACCTCGCGTTCCTGATGGTGCTGTTCTTCGTCTTCCAGGTCGACTTCGGCGCCTTCTGGCGCTCGATGGGGTCAGTCGGACCCTGACGGAGGAGTATCGTCGGGCTCCGGCGAGGCGGTGTCCGCATCCTGCCGGCCCCCTGACTCGCCGACGCTCGCCTGCAGCAGCCACTCGAGCCAGCGAGGGAGCCACCAGACGCGCGGGCCGATGAGCCCGATGGCGGCCGGCGCCACCACCGTCCGCACCACCGTGGCGTCGAGCAGCACCGCGACCGCCAGGCCGAAGCCGAGCTGCTGGAACATCACCAGCTCGCCGGTCGCCAGGCCGGCGAACACCGCGACCATGATGAGCGCCGCGCCGGTGATGATCCCCGCCGTGGTGCGCACGCCGAAGATCACCGACTCGCGGCTGTCGTGCGTCTCGTCCCAGCGCTCGCGGATGCGGCTCAGCAGGAACACCTGGTAGTCCATCGAGAGGCCGAAGAGCACGCAGAACATCAGCAGCGGCACCCACGCCTCGATCCTCTCGACCTTCTGGAAACCGAGGAGGTCGGCCCCGATCCCGTACTGGAAGACGATGACCAGGGCGCCGTAGGAGGCGCCGACCGAGAGCAGGTTCATGGCGATGGCCAGGAGCGAGACGAGCAGCGAGCGGAAGGCCACCAGGAGCAGGAGGAGGCTGAGGAAGAGCACGACGCCGATGACGATCGGCTGGTAGAGGTCGATCATGACGAAGGCGTCGGCGTACATGGCGGTGCCGCCGCCGACGTAGACCTCGGCCGGTGTGTCGCCGAACGCGGCGGGGATGATCTCGTCGCGCAGGTCGGCGACGGCGGCGAAGGCCTCGGAGCTGGTCGGCGCCGGGTCCTGGATGAGACGTACCACCGCCAGGTCGCCGCTCTTTGCGGTGTCGAGGCCGACCGGCGTGAAGCGGCCGTCGGCGGCGATCTCCTGCTGGAAGGTGCCGAGGCCGGCGAGCACGGCCGGGTTGAGCAGCGGGCCGTCGACGACTACCAGCACCGGCGAGGTCCAGCCGGCGGAGAAGTCCTTCTGGAGCAGGACCAGACCGCGCTTGACGCTGAGCCGGTCGGGCAGCCCGCCAACGCCGGCGGCGCCGCGATCCATGAAGAACATGGGTACGGTGACGGCGGCCAGCACGGCGACGCCCAGCAGGAGGCTGATCGTGGGGCGTCGCATGATGGTCCGCGCCGCCCGGCCCCACCACGACTCGCGCCCCGCCGGCGTGGCGGGAGACTGTTCGCTCTCGGCGCCGTCGTTGTCGTGGCCTGCGGTGGGCACCTCGACGAGACGGCGGCCGAGCCAGGGCAGCCGGAGCGCGTTCACGCGGTCGCCGAGCAGGCCGAGGATGGCCGGCAGCAGGGTCAGCGCCGCGGCCACCGCCGCCAGGACGACGGCGATGGCGCCGGCGCCGAGGCTCGGGAAGATCGAGTACGGCACGATCAGCATGCCGAGCAGCGACAGCACGACGATCATGCCGCTGAAGAACACCGCCCGGCTGGCCGTCGCCGCCGCCGCGCCGATCGCTTCGGTCTTCTCCAGCCCCTTCCGTCGCTCCTCCCGATACCGCGAGACGATGAACAGCGAGTAGTCGATGCCCACCGCCAGACCCATCGTGATGATGATGTTGACGGCGAACAGCGAGAGCTGGAACGTCTGCCCGACGAGCGCCGTGAGCGCCAGGGCGACGACGATCGCGAACCCCGCCAGCACGAGCGGGACGAACGCCGCTACCACCGCTCCGAAGACGACGAGGAGGATGACGAGGGCGATCGGGATGCCGAAGGCCTCGCCGCGCTGCAGGTCGCTCTCGGCGAGGCCGTGTGCCTCGTGCTCCCAGGCCGCGGCGCCGGTGACCACGACCGTGAAGCCGTCGTCGCCGTCGGCACCGCCGACGATGTCGAAGACGTCACCGAAATGCGACTCCGCCCCGCTCGGCGTCGCCGCCAGCTCCACCAGCAAGATGGTCGTGTGCTCGTCCTCCGAGACGAGGTAGTCGGCGCTCCGGTCGTCGTACCAGGTGGTCACCTCGGCGACGTCGTCGCGCGGCAGCGCGCGCAGCTCGCCGGCCAGGCTCTCGACCCGCTCCTCGAAGGCGGGGTCCTCGACCGTGAGCGTCGGCGAGCTGACGACCACGACCTCGGTATCGGGCTGCTCGCCGCCCATCCTCTGCTCGATGAGCTGCTCGGCGCGCTTGGCCTCCGGCACGTTGAGGAAGTCGTCCTCGGCCCGGAAAGCGCCGCTCAGCAACGCAAACAGCACCCCAGCGACGGCGAGGCCGGCGAGCCAGAGGGCCACGGTGAGCCAGGCCCGCCGGGCGCAGGCGCGCGCCAGCCGCTCTGTGAACGGTCCCCGTGTCACGTCGGCTGCTCCGCGTCACCCGGGCTGTCGAGATCATCGACGTGCAGGCCGGGCCGCCCGGGACGGAAGCTGTCGATGTAGGCGCGCAGGAGAGCGGCGTGGTTCCGCCGCAGCAGTTCCGCGTGCTCGCCGTGATGGATCCGCTCGATGACGGCGAGGCCGTGTGCCAGCGCCCAGGCGCCGTGCCAGACGACCTCGATCTGCTCGTCCGACGGCGCCTCGATGACGCCCTCGTCCACCGCCCGGCGGACGGCGCCGTCGATGACGCCGAACACCTCGACAGGGAGCGCCTCGACCTGCTCCTCCGGCTCCAGCGTCTGCAGGGTCTCGAAGAGCAGGGCCAGCTCCTCTGGGTGGTCGCGGGCAAAGTCGAGGTAGGCCAGCCCCAGCTCGACGAGCCGTTCGTCGGTGGGCAGCTCCTCGGGCACCGCGCGCAGGTGGTCGCCCAGTGCCGCGAGGCTCTCTCCGGCCAGGGCGATCAGGATATCCCGGCGGCTGGGGAAGTAGCGGTAGAGGGAAGCGGGGTTGCCGAAGCGGGCCTTCTCGGCGACGTCCTTGAGACTGAGCCCGGCGGCGCCGTGCTCCGCGACGAGCTCGCGTGCGGCGGCGAGGATCTCCTCGCGGGTCTGCGCCCGCCGTTGTTCGCGACGTCCTACGGTCTCAGCGCTCACCGCCGGTGCTCTCTCTCAGAAGTGGCAATACGCAAACTAAGCTTGCATCTGCAATGCTCTTTTGCATTCTGCGTCTGGAACACTTGGCTGTCAAGAGGACGTGTGGAGGAGAACGCGGATCGCGCCACTCCGGAGCAGGCAGCTGGGGAGCAGGAGGGAGGAGCGTCAGTCCGGGAGCAGGGCGGACGTGGCGACGGCGCACACGAGGATGATGAGCACCAGGCACCAGAGCGGTATGGAGGGGAGTCGAACGCCCGCCCGCGTGTCGCGACCGTCGGCGCCGATCGCTACGTCGCGTGTGGCCTGGTTGCCCGTGCCTGCGTCGGCGATCTGCATCTCCTGGACTCCTCTTGCTCGAGGGCTCCTGCTACTCCACTCGTCGGCTGAGGGCGCTCCCATGATCACATCGGGACAGCGAGAAGCGTTGTCAGAGCTGACAACACCCTGGTGGCACAGACGCGACTGTCGTTGAGCCGTGCGGTGCGGCAGAGGGCGCTACTTCTGGTGGATGAGGTAGTCGAAGGCGGCCAGGGCGGCCTTGGCGCCTTCGCCGGCCGCCACGACGATCTGCTTGTCCTTGTTGTTCGTCACGTCGCCGGCGGCGAACACTCCGCGGGCGCCGGTCACGCCGTTGCCGTCGACGACGATCTCGCCGCTCTGGTCGGTGTCGACCAGGTCGAGCATGAAGTCGGAGTTGGGGAACCAGCCGACCTCGATGAACACGCCGTCGATCTTCAGCGTGCGCGACTTGCCGTTCTTGAGATTGCTCACGACCAGCTCGCGGACCACGTCGTCGCCCTTGATCTCGATCGGCCGGAAGCCGATCCAGGGCTTCACCTTCTTCGCCGCCCGCACCCGGTCGGCCAGGAACCGCTCGCCCGACCACTCGCCGGTGCTCACGAGGTGGATCTTCTTCGCGATCGCCTCCATCTCGAGGGCCGCCTCCATGGCCGAGTTGCCGCCGCCGACGATGGCGATGGTCGCGTCGCGGTAGAACGGCCCGTCGCACGTGGAGCAGTAGACGACCCCGTGCCCCGCGAACTCCTTCTCGCCGGGGATGTCGAGCTTCCGCTTCTGCGCCCCGGTGGCCACGATGACGGTGCGGGCCTTCACCGTCTTGCCGCTGGCGAGCCTGAGCACCCTGGCCCGGCCCTCGATGTCGAGGGCGGTGACCGTCTCGCCGATGAGCCGTTCGATGCCGTACGTGTACGCCTGCTCGAACATGAGCCTGACCAGGTCGGGGCCGGTGATGACCGGCAGGCCGGGGTAGTTCGTGATGGTGTGCGTGGTGCCGACCTGCCCGCCGAGGTCGTGGGTGACGATGATGGTCGACAGGCTCTTGCGGGCGGCGTACATGGCGGCCGTGATGCCGGCCGGGCCGGCGCCGACGACGGCCACGTCCCACACCTTCTCGAGGTCGACCCTGACCTCGAGTCCCAGCCGTCTGTCGAGCTCGCCGGTGGCGTTGAGGTAGGCGAGCGCGTCGTAGCCGCCGATCCAATCGTCGTCGAGGAACAGCTGCGGCACGCCCCGCTGCCCGGTCCGCTCCACCATCTCCCGGGCTGCCTGGTCGTCGTGGGTGACGTCGATCTCGTCGTAGGCGATGCCCTTGGCGTCGAGGAGCGCCTTGACCTTGGCGCAGTAGGGACACCACTCCATGGAGTAGATGAGGACACGTGCCATGGGGGCTCGACCTCCGCTCGCTCTCGCTGCCGTGACGTCTCGCTCCGTCGTGAGTCAGCCGCGGTAGGAGATGCGCTCGACCGTGAGCCGAAGGGGGCCGGCCGGCCGGTGCCACGTGACCCGCTGGCCGAGCTTGGCGCCCAGCAGGGCCTTGGCGAGCGGCGAGACGTAGCTCACCTTGCCGTCGTCGGGGTCGGCCTCGTCCTCGCCGACGATCGTCCACGTCTGGTGCGGGCGCGCGTCGAGCGAGACGCTGTCCTCATCGCTGCGGTCGCTGCCGCCGAGACCCTTGCCCGACGCGGCGACGCTCACGGTGGCGCCGAACGCCACCTCGTGGCGCGGCTGCGTGCTCAGGTCGACCGGGATGGCCGACTCCAGGCGCGCGTGCACGTAGCGCAGGTCGCGGTCGACGTACGCGAGCTCGTCGCGCGCCACCTGCTCCTCGTCTGCCGGCAGGTCGTTCTCCTCGGCGTGCTCCAGCAGCTCGAGGAGCTCCGCCCGCCGGCGCCCCAGCGCCTCCTGCTCGTCCTTGAGCTCCTGCAGCCCCGTCGGCGTGACGTGGTTGGGGTGCTCGCTGATCGGCCGCTCCGGCGGCGGCTCGCCCGGCGCGCCGGGCTCCGGTTCTTTGGTGAACGCTCTGCTCATGGCCTGTGTATACCACACCTGCCTAGACGAATATCCCGGGGCGGCCGCTCAAGTGTTGGGCACCTCAGACCCGACAGGGTAGTGAAGGGTCTCGAACACGTGACGAACGGCGGAAGGGGGTACGGGATGTCCGGCAGGCGTGGCGCACGGCCACGTCGCCAGGTGCGACGCTGGCCGCTGCGGCCCCCGCGTTCCGCGGATCGGCACGCGGGCCGATCTGTCACCTGCCCTGCGCACGCTACGTCCGCTGCCGGCTTCTCTCTCATCGAGTTGCTCATCGTCATCGTCGTCATCGGCATCCTGGCGATGATCGCCATCCCCCTCTACCTCAGCCAGCGCGACAAGGCCAGGGACGCCGCCGTCAAGGAAGGTGTGTGGGGCATCCAGAACGCGGTGCTCACCTACGCCACCGAGCACGACGGCCTCTACCCCGACCCCTCACAGGTCGCCCACGACGGGCAAGTGGCCTCCTACCTCGACCCCTGGCCCGACAACCCCTGGACCGGCGCCCCCATGGCCGACGCCGACGGCTACTCCCCCGGCGACTTCCACTACGACGCCTGGGACGGCGATGTGGTCGCCTCACTGGCCTTCGTGCTGCCGGAGTTCGAGCACTTCGGCCTGCTGGGCTGGACCTCGGTCGAGGCGCAGCCGTTCGTGGTGCGGCCGCTGGAGAGCTCGGTGCTGTTCGCGGGTGATCTGAGCTCTCTGGACGGCTACTCGATCCTGATGGGCGACTGGTCCGCGATCGGCGACGCGCTCGTCCCGTCTACCGAGTCCTGGCAGAACCGTCTGGCGTTCGGCGACGCCGAGTGGACCGACGTCCGTATCGACGTCGCGGCGACGCTCGCAGAGGGCAACGGCTACGGCGTCTACTACCGGTGCGACGGCGAAGAAGCGATCACCGGGTACTGCTTCCAGTACGACCCAGGCGCGGGCGACCGTTTCATCGTCCGCAAGGTGATCAACGGGAGCGAGACGGCGCCGATCGCGTCGACCCGGATGCCCGAGGGCTTCGAGGTCTACGGCGCGAGTCACCAGGTGAGCGTCGAGGTCGTGGGAGCGCACCACGTGATCAGCGTCGACGGCGAGCAGGTCCTCGACTTCGACGACGACTCGTTCGGGTCGGGAATGGCCGGACTGCGATCCTGGAGCCAGGCGGACGTGACCTTCCACAACGTCGAGGTCAGCGAGGCAGCAGGCGACTGACGAGATGGTCTGATGATGCATGGAGAGGCTCGACAGATCTGGGGACGCTCCGACGGCGGCTTCACCCTTATCGAGTTGGGCATCGTGGTGGTGATCATCGGCATCCTGGCCATGATCGCCATCCCGATGTACCTGCAGCAGCGCGAGAAGGGCAAGGACGCCGCCGTCAAGGAGGGCGTCTGGGCGATCCAGAACGGGGTCGTCACCTATGCGGCGGAGCATGAAGGGCTCTTCCCCGACCCCTCCCAGGTAGCGCACGACGGCGAGGTAGGCGCCTACCTCGACCCCTGGCCCGACAACCCCTTCAGCGGCGCCCCGATGGCCAACGTCGATGAGTACTCCCCCGGCGACTTCCACTACGACGCCTGGGACGGCGATGTGCTCGCCTCGCTGGCCTTCATGTTGCCCGAGTACCAGTACTTCGGGTTGCTCGGCTGGACCTCGGTCGAGGCGCAGCCCTACGTCGCCCGACCCCTGGAGAGCTTGCTGCTCTACGCGAACCAGTTCACGTCGATGGACGGACTCGACCTGGTCCTCGGTGAGTGGGGCCTGACCGCGGACGGGCTGGCGGCCTCGACGAAAAAGACTGCGAACGCGCGAGCGGCGCTGGGTGACCCCGAGTGGAAGGACGTGCGCGTAGACGCAACGGTGACGTTGGACTCAAGGGGCGCGTACGACATCTTCTACCGTTCCGACGGCGAGAAGAAGACGAGCGGCTACCGCTTCGTGTTCGATCCGCGCCTCGGGAAGACCGGCCGGTTCCTCGTCCAGAAGTACGTGAACGGGAAGAACAAGGGCCGGCTCGCCAAGGTCGACATGCCGAGCGACTTCGATGCTTACGGGAGCGCCCACCAGGTCACTCTCCAGGTGGTGGGTGCCGAGCACGTCATCACCGTCGACGGCGAGGAGATGATGAGGTTCGAGGACGACAAGATCGCTTCAGGTCGCGTGGTGCTCGGACGCTTCGCGAGGGGCGACGTGACCTACCACGACGTCGAAGTCAGCAGGGTCTCCGGCGAGTGAGCTCGAGACATCTGCCGTGGAGTCGGTCGCGGCTCACCACGGTGCCGGGAACGCGTTCCTGCGGCGTCGGTAGTATCGTTCGGCCGCCTCCCGGGCATAGTATGTACTGACGGGCGGCCCCGGCCGCCCGTCACCGGAACTCCGGCCGGCCCTGAGGCATCCCGCGCAGCGGTCCGGCCGCAGACGGACGAGGAGCTGGGCAATGACGACAGCCATCATCATCGGCGTGGCCGTGCTGCTCGCGGTCGCGTTCGTGGCCTCGGGCATCCGCATCGTGCGACCCACGTCGCGCGGACTCGTGGAGCGTCTCGGCAAGTACCAGCGCTACGCCAATCCGGGGTTCCACTGGGTGATCCCGGGCATCGAGAAGCTCTACAGGGTCGACATCCGTGAGCTGCTGGTGGACGCGCAGCCGCAGGTGATCATCACCAACGACAACCTGAACGCCCGGGTGGACGCGCAGGTCTACCTGAAGGTGAACGCCGACGAGGAGAGCGTGAAGGCGTCGCAGTACAACGTCGCCAACTACGAGTACCAGATCGTGAACCTGGCTCGCACCACGCTGCGGAACATCATCGGCACGCTGACGCTCAAGTCGGCCAACAGCGAGCGCGGCAAGATCAACGACGAGCTGCGCTCGACGCTGCGGATCGAGACCGCCAACTGGGGCCTCGAGATCCTGCGGACCGAGCTCAAGGAGATCGACCCGCCGCAGGACGTGCAGGAGACGATGAACAAGGTCGTGAAGGCGGAGAACGAGAAGATCTCCGCCATCGACTTCGCGACCGCCGCCGAGACGCAGGCCGACGGTCTGCGTCGGGCCGAGATCAAGAAGGCCGACGGCGTGCGCCAGGGCAAGGTGCTCGAGGCCGAGGGCGAGGCGGAGGCCATCCGCCTGGTCAACGAGGCGGCCGACAAGTACTTCGTCGGCAACGCCCAGCTGCTCAAGCGGCTGGAGACGGTCGAGAAGAGCCTCTGGCAGAACGCCAAGATCATCGTGCCCGAGGGCACCGAGCTGGTGAACGTCATCGGCGATCTGGCCGGCGTCACGCCGGTGAAGGTCGGCAAGGGCGGCGAGCGGCAGTAGCCGGGGCGATCTCAGGGCGCGGGCTTCTTCTTGCGCGGCGCCCGCTTCTTCTTCTCCTTGGGCGGCAGCGTCGCGACGTAGTCGAGCCCGCGCGTCACCCACTCCCTTGCGGCATCCTGATCCTCGGCGATGCGGGGCGGCAGCACCACGTACTCGCGCATCGGCCGCCCCTCCATCGGCTCGAAGAGCTCCACGTCGGGCTCCTGCAGCAGCATCTCGCGGTCGTCCTCACTGAGCCGCACGACGATGCTCTCCTGGTGGACGGTGGCGAACATGTTGCCCCGGCACCAGTAGCAGGGCGAGCCGAACATCGGCCGGAACTCGACCGGCTCCCGTCCCTCCGGGATCAGGGTGTGGAAGTACTCGACAAGCTCCTCGGGGGGCTTGCGCCACGTGGCCATCGGACTCCTTCCGGTCGATCGGCCGCCTCGCGCCGCGGGTCCTGCGTCCGGCGCTCGGCGAGGTCGGCGGGTACGGGTCATGGTAGTCGACGGCGGCCGCCCGGCATAGGCTTGCACCGAAGCTCATGGCCCACTCGCACGACACGACGCATGCCGACGACTTCGTCGCCGGCGCCTCTCCGGAGCGCACCCGTGCCCGTCGCCGGGCGCTGCTCGTGGCCCTTGGGTTGACCGCCTCCTACACGGTCGTCGAGGTGGTGGCCGGCATCCTGACCGGCAGTCTGGCGCTGCTGGCCGACGCCGCTCACATGGTCTCGGACAACGTGTCGCTGGCGCTGGCGCTCGGCGCCGTCTGGCTCGCGTCGCGGCCGCCGACCCCGCAGCGGACCTTCGGCTTCAAGCGGGCCGAGGTGCTCGCCGCGCTGGCCAACGGCGTGGCGCTGGTCGCGGTGGCCATCTGGATCTTCATCGAGGCCGGCCGTCGCTTCGCCGAACCGCCGGAGGTGCTCGGCGGCTGGATGCTGGTCGTCGCCGTCGTCGGCCTGCTCGTGAACATCGGGGCGGCGCTCGTCCTGCTGGCGCCGCGCCGGGGGAACCTGAACATGGAGGCCGCGTTCCGCCACATCCTCGGCGACCTCGCCGGCTCGGTCGGGACGATCGCCGCTGCCATCGTCATCGTGCTCACCGGCTGGCTGTACGCCGACCCGCTGATCAGCGTCCTGATCGGGCTGCTCATCCTGTGGAGCTCGTGGGCGGTGCTGCGCGAGTCGGTCCGCATCCTGCTCGAGATGGCGCCGGAGGGCGTCGACGTGGCGGCGGTGGAGCGGCGCCTGCTCCACGTGCCGGGCGTGGTGGGCGTGCACGACCTGCACGTCTGGACGATCACCTCGGGCTTCCCGGCCCTCTCCGCCCATCTGACGGTGGATCCGGCGGCGGACGGCGACTGCTGCCGCTGCGCGGCCGCCGACGCCCTGCGCGACGAGTTCTCGATCGTCCACAGCACGCTCCAGCTGGAGACCGAGGGAGGCGAGCCGGTGTGCACGCTGCTGGCCTGCGGGAGCGCCCGGCCGCCGTCGGATGAAGCCTGATCACGGCAGCGGCCGGCGCCTGGCGGTCCGCACGCCGGTCCTCCGTCGTCCGCCGTCGTCAGCGCAGACGGCGCCGGCCGGTTCAGGCAGCCGGACGCCCGCCGATGACTGAAATGGAGCCTGAGCCGTTCGACACCGGCGGTGGGCGCGTCTCGCGCGGCAGGCGACGCCGGTACTCGAGGCGCTCGCCGCCGGTGTCGACGCACGAGAGGGAGCTTTGAGGCGAGAGCGGCGTGCGCTGTGGCTGATCGTGCTGGCGGCGGCCGTCGTCGTGCCGGCACTCGTGGCGTCGGCCTGCGGCGGATCGCCGGAGGGCGACTCGTCCTCCGGCCCCGAGCCGGCCTCCGGGCTCGAGTCGCCGGGTGTTGCGTCGCCCGGCGACGAGGGCTCCGACGGGGACGCGGGTGCGACGGACCCCGGGTCCGGGTCGGAGGGCGGCAACCTGTCCGGCCGGGTGGACGGTTCCGCGCCGGCCGAGTCCCACAAGCTGGTCTTCGTCCACCACTCCTGCGGAGAGAACTGGCTGGCCGACGAGAACGGCGGCCTCGGCCGGGCGCTTGCCGACGCCGGCTACTACGTGAGCGACACGAACTACGGCTGGGGTCCGGCGGTCGCCGACGGGACCCCCATCGGCGACCTGACCGACATCGGCCACTGGTACCTCTGGTTCCGCGACCCGCAGAGCAGCCCCGCGACCCTGGCCGCCCTCTACGCGGAGAGCGGCCAGCACAGCTCCTACACCCGTGCGAGCGGGGACCCGGGTGGCCCGAACGAGATCGTCATGATCAAGAGCTGCTACCCGAACTCGAACCTCGGCTCGCCCACAGAACCGGTGCCGGCCGGCGACGAGAACCCGCTGCGGGGTCGGAGCAGCGACGACGGCTCGCACACCGTCGCCAACGCGAAGGGGATCTACACGGACGTGCTGGAGTACTTCCGCGAGCATCCCGAGACCCTCTTCGTGGTCGTCACCGCCCCGCCGGTCGGCGACCCCTCCTCGGCCGCGAACGCCCGTGGCTTCAACGACTGGCTCGTGCGAGACTGGCTGGCGGGCTACGAGGGCGTGAACGTGGTCGTCTGGGACTTCTACAACGTGCTGACCGGCGCCGACGCGCATCATCGTGTCGCGGACGGGCGCGTGGAGCATGTGAGGGGCGGCTCGGACACGGCCGCCTATGCGCAGGACGGCGATGATCACCCGTCGGCGGCCGGCAACAGGAAAGCGACGGACGAGTTCGTGCCGTTCCTCAACGCGGCCGTCCATCGCTGGGAGGAGAAGAGATGAGCTCAGGACGATGTGATCGGAGCGGGAAGGTCCGGTGGGCGGCGACCGGCGCCGGGGCGCTCCTGGTCTGCCTCGGGACCCTGCTCGCGGGGCTCGCCTTGCCCGAGCCGGCGCGGGCGCTCGACACCAGCGCGCCGTCGTCGCCGGTCAAGCTCGTCTTCATCCACCACTCCACCGGCGAGCAGTGGCTCGCCGACGGCCGCGGCGGCCTCGGCAAGGCGCTGCGCGACGACCGCTACTTCGTCAGCGACACCAACTACGGCTGGGGCTCCGGCGGCTGGCCGGCCGACCTGCCGCTCAGCCGCGGCGAGCCCATCGGGAGCACCACGGACGTCGGCGACTTGTGGACCTGGTTCCGGGGACCCGACGCGGCCGCCTACATGGCCGCGCTGACGTCGTGGAGCGGCCAGGCCTGCTCGTACTCGCGGCGGGCCGACCCCGGCGGACCGAACGAGATCGTGATGTTCAAGAGCTGCTTCCCGAACTCCGACCTGCGCGGCAGCAGCTCGGCCGCGCCGCCCGCGATCGGCTCCAACCCGCTGCGGGGGAAGGCATGCGGCGGCTCCGAGCACACGGTCGCCAATGCCAAGGGCATCTACCTCGACCTGCTCGAGTACTTCGGCGCTCACCAGGAGCAGCTCTTCGTCGTCATCGTCGCGCCGCCGATGCGGCACCTCGGCACTCCCTCGAACGCGCGCGCGTTCGCCGACTGGCTGGTCGACGACTGGCTCGACGGCTACGCCCACGACAACGTGTTCGTCTTCGACTACTACAACGTGCTCACCAGCAACGGCGGGGCACGGACGGTGAACGACCTGGGCCGCACCGGCGGCCACCACCACCGCATGTGGAACGCGAAGGTGCAGCACACGACGGCCGGCGGGCGGAACACGCTCGTCTACGCCAGCGGCGACTGGGACGATCACCCCAATCGGGCCGGCCACCGCAAGGCGACCATCGAGTTCCTGCCGCTGCTGAACGCGGCCTACCATGAGTGGAAGGGCGACGCCGCCGCGACCGACGTGACGGGGCCGAAGACCTACGCGCCGTACCGGAAGACCGTGCGCCGCGGGCGGTACGTGCGCCTCTACTTCCGGGTCGACGACGCGCGCAGCAGCCGGGCGCTGGTGTACATCCGCATCGTCGACCGGCGCGGACGGCTCAGGAAGACGCTCTGGCTGGGCCAGAAGAAGACCGGTGAGCTGCGTTCGGTGCGCTTCCGCTGCACGCTGCCGCGCGGGACGTACAGGTTCCGGGTGTACGCGCGCGACCTCTCCGGCAACGCGCAGGTCCGCCGCGGCGGCAACTACCTGCGCGTCCGCTGACCGCGGGGGGCACGAACGAGTACAGGCTGGGTGGCCGGCCGGCGGGCCGAAGGCGGCTCGTTGGCCGGGCGCGCGGGACGCGCGGGGCGCTGCGCGTCAGTCGGGCGAGTCGGGCGGCGCGTCCGTCGAGACCTCCGGAGTCTCAACCGGCGGCGCGTCCGGCGCCTCGACCGACGTTGCGCTCGCCGTGAGCGGCTTGAGCGCCGCCTTCGTGTACGGGCACACCGCGAAGCAGATACCGCAGATGCTGGGGCGGAAGTCGTGCGCGCGCTCCATGTGCGCTTCGCAGGCGGCCGCGTCGAGCACCTCGTCGCGCGGCATGCCGGCCTCCCAGCGCACGTCCCGTCCGGCGCCGGCGGGGCACGCTTCCACGCAGCGGACGCAGCGCCCGCAGCGTGAGACGGTGATCGGCCTGCCGGTCGGCAGCTCGAGGTCGGTGAAGACGCTCGCCAGCCTGACGGCGGAGCCGAGCTCCGGCGTCACCAGCAGCCCGGTCTTGCCGATCCAGCCGATCCCGGCCTGGGTCGCCGCGGCCTTGTGCGAGTACCGCGGCTCGGCGGCGGTCGCGTCGGCGGCCGTCGGCGGGATGGCGACGGCCGTGTGCCCGCCGTCCTTCAGGGTGTCGGCCAGGAACGTCGCCGTCTCGCCGAGCTCGGCGTTGAGGCGACGGTACTCCTCGTAGTAGGCGGGAGTGGGGCCGTGCTCCACGCCCTCGAGCGCGGCCGGCCGCAGGCGGCGCAGCATGACGATCGCCGTCGGCAGGTCGGGTGAGAGCGGCAGCCTGCGGTCGCGGTTGTCGGCGACGCCCCAGGCGTCGATGCCGCGGCTGCGGAGGAGGTGGCCGATGGTGTTGCGATCCAGGCGGAGGTTCATGAGGCTCACACGCCGCATGTTCCCAGAGCCGTGCCACTCCCACAATCGATGAGCAGGTGGGGGCTGGCACAGGCGCACGGGTCCGCTTGTCCAGTCTGGCCAACCGGGTAGACCGGGGCGAAGCTGGGAGCGCGGCGCCCGCGGGCCGGCGGGGCGCCTTCCTGGGCGGTCCGGCGGTTCAGGACGGCGGCCTGAAGCGGCGCAGCCGGAGGCTGTTGCTGACGACCGTGACGGAGCTGAGACCCATCGCGGCGGCGGCGAAGATCGGGCTCAGGAGGAGACCGAAGGCCGGGTAGAAGACGCCGGCCGCCAGCGGGATGAGGGCCGTGTTGTACGCGAACGCCCAGAACAGGTTCTGACGGATGGTGCGCATCGTCCGCCGCGAGAGGGCGATGGCGGTGACGACGCCGTTGAGATCGCCCGACATGAGGGTGATGTCGCCGGCCTCGATGGCGACGTCGGTCCCGGTGCCGATGGCGATGCCGATGTCGGCCTGGGCCAGGGCCGGCGCGTCGTTGATGCCGTCGCCGACCATGGCCACCCGCTTGCCCGCCTGCTGCAGCCGGGCGACCTCCGCCGCCTTCTGCTCCGGCAACACGCCGGCCAGCACGCGGTCGACGCCGACCTCGCGGCCGACCGCCTCGGCCGTGGCCAGGGCGTCGCCGGTGAGCATGACGACCTCCAGGCCGAGCGCCTTGAGCCGTGACACGGCCCGGACCGACTCCGGCTTGACGGCGTCGGAGACCGCAACGACGCCGACGACCTCGCCGTCGCGGCTCACGAACATCGGCGTCTTGCCGGCAGCGCGCATCTCCTCCAGGCGACCGTCGAGCGACGGCAGGTCGGCACGCTCTCCGTCGCCGCCGACGAGGACCTCGCTGCCGACAGCGATCTCGTGACCCTCGACCGTCGCCCTCACCCCGCGGCCGGTGAGCGACTCGAACCCTTCAGCCTGCGGTACCTCGATCTCGCGCCGGCGGGCCGCCTCCACGATCGCCACGCCCAGGGGATGCTCGGACGTGCGCTCGGCGCCGGCCGCCAGGCGCAACAACTGTGCTTCGTCGATACGCGCCGTCGCGTCGCCGCCCGCGGAGACGTCGACCGCCGCGGACACGTCGCCGCCCGATGACGCATCGACGCCCGAGAGCGCGCCGCCGCCGGTGGGCCCGCGGCCGTCGAGCACGAGCACGTCGGTCACGCTCGGCCTGCCCTCGGTGATGGTGCCGGTCTTGTCCAGCACCACGGTCGTGAGCTTGTGCGCCGTCTCGAGCGCCTCGCCGCTGCGGATGAGCACGCCGGACTCGGCCCCGCGCCCGGTGCCGACCATGATGGCCGTCGGCGTCGCCAGGCCGAGGGCGCAGGGGCAGGCGATGACCAGGACGGCGATGAAGTTGAGCAGGGCGTAGTTGAGCGACGGTTCGGGGCCGAAGATGAGCCATACGACCAGGGTGGCCGTCGCCGCGGCGATCACCGCCGGCACGAAGTAGCTGGCGACGGTGTCGGCGAGCCGGGCGATCGGCGGCTTGGAGCCCTGCGCCTCCTGCACAAGGCGGACGATCTGGGCGAGCGCCGTCTCCTTGCCGACCCGCGTCGCCCGGAAGGTGAACGAGCCGGTCGTGTTGACGGTCGCGCCGATCACCTCGTCGCCGGGCTCCTTGACGACGGGGAGCGGCTCGCCGGTGAGCATCGACTCGTCGACCGCGGAGCCGCCCTCGACGACCTCGCCGTCGACCGGCAGCTTCTCGCCCGGACGCACGACGACCAGGTCGCCGGGGACGACCTCCGCCACCGGGACGTCCGCCTCGACGCCGTCGCGGATCACTCTGGCCGTCTTCGGCTGCAGGCCGATCAGCTTCTTGATGGCCTCGGAGGTCTGGCCCTTGGCCCGCGCCTCGAGCATCCGGCCGAGGAGGACGAGAGTGATGATCAGGGCCGAGGAGTCGAAGTACATCGGTGTGCCGATGCCCTCGTAGGCGAACAGGCCGGGGGCGAGGACGCCGAGCACGCTGTAGAAGTAGGCCGCCGATGAGCCGAGGGCGATGAGGGTGTTCATGTCGGAGGTGCGGTGGCGGGCGGCCTTGAAGGCGCCGACGTAGAACTGCCAGCCGACCCAGAACTGTACCGGGGTCGCGAGGACCCAGAGGAAGATCGGATCCTGCATGACGTCGGGCCAGAACCAGAACCACTCCCGCATGCTCCCGATGAAGATGAGGGCGCCGAGGACGGCGCCGACGATGACCTTCCGCTTGAGCGCCCGGTAGGCCCTGTCGCGGGCGGCCTGCTCGGCGTCGACGGCGTCCTCGGCGCCGGACACTGCCTCGGCGCCGGCGTCTCCGCCGGCGCCCCTCGACTCGCGGACGACCTCGTAGCCGGCGGCCTCGACCGCCGCCACGAGCTCCGCCCTGTCGGTCTCGGTGGGGACGAACTCGACCGTCGCCCGCTCGGTGGCCAGGTTGACCGATGCATCGATGACGCCGTCGACGCCCTTGAGCGCCTTCTCCACGCGGGCGACACAGCTCGCGCAGGTCATGCCGACCACCGGCAGGGTGACCGTCTGGGTGGCCACGTCGTAGCCGCCGCCGCGCACCGCCGCGACGAGGTCGTCGAACGCGATGGACCCGGGGTCGTAGGTGACGTGCGCCCGCTCGGTGGCGAAGTTCACGTCGGCGCTCTCGACGCCCTCGAGCCCGCGCAGCGTACGCTCGTTGCGGGCCACGCAGGCGGCACACGTCATGCCGGTGATGGGGATGTCGGCGACCGCGGCCTGAGGCCCGGCGGACGACGTCTCGCCCTCACGACGCGAGGACGGGGTGCGACGCCGTGTCTCCCCGCCCTCGTGCTCACGAGACTCGCGTCCCGCGTCCTTCTCGAGCTCTGCGTTCGTAGTGACCTCGCTTCATCCGACACGGCGCCTTGCGCCGGCACGTATCCTCGGCACTCTCTGGTCACTTCACTTCTTCCCGTTCCTGCCTGCGGATACCCACTACGGTATATATCAGAGCGGCGACCCCGCCCTCGGAGGAGGACGGGGTCGCGGACGACCGGTGCGCTTCGGCGGTAGTGGCTGGGGTGAGTCGTTTTCGCTTGAGCTGTGGTGAGTCGAGAAGCGCTCAGTCGATGTCGTCGCGGCGGGCCAGGTACTCGTCGCGGTCGAGCTCGCCGGCGGCGTAGCGGCGGTCGAGCACCTGCCGTGCCGTCTCGCCCTCGGGGGCGACCGGCGGCGGACCCTGGGGCATCGGCTCCGTGGGTGCCTCCGGCGTCGCCGTCTGGACGGCCGCGGCGGCCGGCAGGGGTGGACACTTCGACGCCGGCGGCGTGAGCGTGTCGCCGATCTGGTCGTGCGCTCGGCTGGCGTTCAGATACGCGCGCACCGCGAGGGCGATGAGGGTGAGTGCGATGATCCACAGAGCGACGGTGCTCAGGATCGACGTGACCTCCATCCACTCAGGGTGGTGGAACGCGTCCCGGATGCCGTCCATCAAGGGGAAGTCTCCTCGCATCCCATCTCCTTCCTTCGTCGTGCCGGTCTGTCCGGCGCTGTGGCCGGCTCGTCCGAGTATGCGTGACCATGCTGTGCCGGCGGTGGCCGGCGCCTGTGTCCAGGCTGTGGACGGGTTGCATCGGCGGGTATGCGTCCGACCTCAATGTGCCGCGTCTGGCGGACGCATGAATCGGCGCCGACATGCATCGGCGCGGATGTACATCGGCGCCGACTGGCGCCTCGCCGCCGCGCCGGTACGATGGGTCCATGCACGTCCGGCGGCGCACCTCGGCCCACGCGGGAGCGGCTCGCTCAGAGCGCTCCTCGGGACGCCGTGCGCCGTGGACGGGCCGGTCGGGGGGCACGCTCGTCGCGGTGCTGGTGTCGGCGGCGTTGCTGTTCGCCGTGGCCGGCTGTGGCACCGACGACGGCTCGGGCGATCCCGGGTCCGCCTCCGGTCCGCCGACGGCCGTCGAGAGCCCCGTGCCGGTGACCACCGCCCAACCTTCGCCGAGTCCGTCGCCGACGACCGACGCTTCGGCGCCGGATCCGTCCGGTGCTGAGCCAGACGGCAGTTACGAGGAGCGGGCCCGGTACTGGGTCGAGCGCCAGGAGGCGTGGCGGAAGAAGGCCGTCGCCGCCGTCGCCGCCACCGACCATCCGGGCGGCGACATCTGGGAGGCCATGCGGGAGCCCATGGTCATCCCCGAGGACGAGATGCCCGACGATCCGGACGCGCCCGCGTGGCGCGACCTCGCCGCGCTGGCGAAGGAGTACGCCGCCTGGTGGGAACGGGTCGTCGGCGACCCCACGCTGCCCTTCTCCCAGTAAGCACCGCGTTCTCGCGGTTCCGACCGGGGCTGTGACCCCTCGAACGCGGGCGGCGCGGAGAGCTGTTGCGGTGCTTGTCCGTGCACCGGAGCGTGCCGCGTCCTTCGTGTACCTCCTGCGCCGCCAACGTCCACCGCATCCCCCTGTCGTCCACCTCGTCCTCGCACCCACTCCTCCATACCATTCGTGGCAGTGCCGGCCGGCGCCAGCAGGTCGGGGTCAGACCCCCGACGCCGTAATCACGAAGGAGGTTGGCAGTGAGACGACGACAGACGCTGCTCGGACCGCTCATCTTCACCGTGGTCGTCTGCAGTGTGCTGACGCTGTGGGTCGGCACGGCCGCCGGCAGGCCCGACGACGTACGCCTGCAGCCGCTCCCGGCGAGCTTCACGAAGTACCTGGCGAAGGGTGAGGCGCTCTACAGGGAGTGGTTCCGCACCCGCCGGGACAACGACGGCCGGCTCAGCGACGCGCCCCACGGGTTCCTCTCGACGGTCAGCCACAAGCAGCTGCGGAACGACTGGTGCGGCCCGGCGACGATGGCGATCATCGACCACTACCTGCGCGGCGCGACGAAGCACTGGTCGCAGCAGAGATGGTCCGGCTACCGGTACGACGTGAACCGGAACGGGCAGATCGACCCCGCCGAACGGCTGTGGACCGACGCGGTCGGCGCCTATCCGGCGATGATGGCCGTCGGTCTCAAACGGATCACCGGGAGGGAGTACGCGTGCCTGTACTTCCCGTCCCTGTCCGGGAAGACCCGGCTGGCACACCTGATGAACAAGACCGAGTACGCGATCGGGAAGCGGCGCCGGCCGGTCGCCCTGTCGGCCCGCATCCAGCCGAGCGCCTGGACGCGCTACAACTACTACCACGCCGGTCACATCATGTGCGGCCGGGGCTTCGACTGGCGGAAGACCAGCTTCCCCATCTACGTGGACGACCCATATCCGGAGAACGCCGCGCCGCCGCTCGGCCGCGGCAGCGGCGGCGGCAAGACGTTCGGCAAGCGCGTCTACTACGCGCCGCGCATCGCCGACACCATGTACTACATCGTGTACTGATCGTCGCCTGACGCGACCAGAAGGAGGAAGAGTGGGCGTCACCACCCCAACCGTGCGCCGCCGGAAGGCTCGTGAGGGCCGGCGTCATGAGGCCCGGCCGTCCGGCCGGAAGAGGTCGCGGCAGTCGGTGCCGGCCCTGATCGTCCTGTGGGCGGCGGCCGTCGTGGTGACGCTCGCGGTGGGAGGTTGCGGGCGCGACGCGGTGGAGACCGCGTCGCGCCCCGCCGACCCCGCGGCGAACACGTCGGCGAGCGGGTCGCTCGACGATGAGATCCGTCCGCCGGCCTCCGCGCCGCTCATCGGCGACCCGGCCGCCCTCGCCGAACACTCGCTGCCGACGCGCGTCGTCCGCCTGCCCGGCTGGTGGAGTCCGATCGACGCGACGGGGCGGTACCTGGCCGTCAATCGCGTCCCGGAATTCACAGAAGACGGCACGACGGGCGACGCCACGACGGGCGACGCCACGACGGGCCACGGCACGACGGGAGACGGCGCGGCCTCCGAAGCAGGGGTTGCCGCGGGCGACGTCGTGGAGGAGCACTACCTCCTCGATCTCTCGACCGGGAGGAGGCACAAGGTGCTGTCGCAGCCCGTCTCGGGCGCCGGCTGGTGGTCGATGGCGAGGGCACTCTCCTCCGGTGGGTGGACAGTCTGGGAGGAGGTCCACGGTCTGGGAGAGGATCGCTGGCGGCTCTACGGAGCCCGGTTTGACCGCGCGACGCTCGAGTTGAAGCGTCCGCGTCTGCTCTTCGAGGGCCGCTCGGCGGACACCGACCGCTGCCACTTCTCGGTGTACGACGGCCGGCTGATCGCGACGACCAACTCCTACGACGGCGACACGTCCTGGGGCAGCCGGGGCTGGCTGGTGGCGGTCGACATCGAGACGGGCGCCCGCGAGGTCCTCTACCAGGCGCCCGTCAGCGTCGGCCGTCTGTGCGTGGCCGACGACGGGACGGCGGCGTTCGTCGAGTACACCGACCCCGACGATATCCACAGCGCCCGCCTGGTCGTCGTGCGTCTCGCGGACGGTGAGGTGCTGCTGCGCCACCGCTATCGGGGAGGTCCGGTGCGGGCGGTCGCCTGGGACGGGACCAACCTCGCCTGGGAGGCGGACGGCGCCGATGAAGAGGCGGGCGGCTGCTACGTCCTGCTGCGGAGCGGCGACGGGACCGTACATCACGTCTACGACGACGGCCTCGCGCCGGCGCTCAGCGGCGGGCACCTGTTCCTGACCGACTATGCCGCCGACAGCGCCGTCGGGTCGACGCTCATCGTGCGGATCTCCGATCTCACCGCGTGGCGGATGGCCGGCAGGGGGAGCGTGGCGCCGCCGACCGCCAGCCTGCGCAACGCCGTCGTCACCTCACGACGCGAGGCCGACACCGTCGTCCGGGTCGGCCGGGTGGAGTAGACGGGCGGTGCGGGTCAGTCCGGCGTTCGCGGCACGCGGATGAAGAACGGCAGCGCCCGGCGCGGTGGCTGAGGCCCGGCACAGCGCTCAAGGTACTCGGCGTAGACGTCGGGCACGGCCTCCTCCACCGATATCCCGAGAGCTCGCAGGCCGCGCGCATCGAGAGCCGCGTCGCCGGCGGCGCCCGCCCGGTCGTTGGCAGCCTCGACGTTCGCCCTTTCATCGTCGCCGGCAGGGGGTGCATCGACGCCGCCGGCGCCTGGACGATCGCCGCTGGGGGATGCACCGTCGCCGACGGTCGCCTCCGCGCCAAGGAGCACGCGGTCGGCGGCGCGGGCGAGGGTCAGGCCGCCGCTGAGCGCGCTCCGCGGTACCACGAGCGTGGTGGTCGCCGACCGCTCGCCGATGGCAAGGGCGACCGGCCCGGGGTCGAAGCGGAGCCCGGCGGGCATGTCGACGACGATGTCGATGGGTCTCTCGGGAGGCGCGGCTCCGATCGCGGCCGCCACCTCCTCGGGCAGGGGCAGCTGCTCGAACCTGGCGACCGGCAGCCCGTACGTCGCGACCGTGTTCATGCTGAGCACGATCGGGACCACCAGCGTGTCTCGCCGGCGCTCGAGCACCCCGCGGGCCCAGCGGCGGCGGGCCCATGACACCCCGATCTGCGCGGCGGGTGTCACCAGCATGAAGATGAGGAAGAGGATCGCCCAGTAGTCCCAGCTCATGGCGCTATTCCACCACACCGGAGCGCCGGGTGCGGCCGGCGTGACCTCAGGAGGTGACTCTCAGCAGCTCGAGGTAGCTGGTGGTCCCGTCGAGCACCTTCTCGACGCCGTCCTGGCGGATGGAGTGGATGCCCCTGGCGGCGGCCTGCCGCCTGATGTCGGCGGCGAGGCCGCCGCTGGTGATCACGTCGCGAGCGTCGTCGTCAAGCTGCATCACTTCGTACAGCCCGACACGGCCGAGGTAGCCGGTACCGAAGCAGCGGCCGCAGCCGACCGGCTCGTACACGCTCATCGTGGCCGCCGGCGCCTCGCCCAGCCCGAGCTGGTGCCAGCGCTCCTCGGTCAGTGTGGCCGGCCGCCGACAGTGTCGGCAGAGGCGCCGTACCAGCCGCTGGGCGACGACGCAGCGGAAGGCCGCCGCCACCACGTACCGCGGCAGGCCCATCTCGACCAGGCGGAAGACCGTCGCGGCGGCGTCGTTGGCGTGGACGGTCGTGAACACCAGGTGGCCGGTCACGGCGGAGTCGGCGGCCATCTTGGCCGTCTCCACGTCGCGGATCTCGCCGACCATGATGACGTCCGGATCGGCCCGGACGAGGGCCCGCAGGGCGCGGGCGAACGTGAGCCCGATCGACTCCCTGACCTCGGTCTGCACGAGGCCCCAGATCTTGCGCTCGATCGGGTCCTCGACGGTGTAGATCTTGCGCTCGGGATCGTTGATCATCTGCAGGGTGGCGTAGAGCGTCGTCGACTTGCCGCTGCCGGTGGGGCCGCTGATGATGACGCCTCCCTCCGGCATGCGGATGGCCTCCTCGTAGCGCTCTCGCGACTCCCCCCTCATGCCGAGGTCGTCGAGGGTCGGGATGGTCGGCGAGACCTCGAGGAGACGGATCGTCAGGTTCTCGCCGTAGAGGCTCGGGATGATGGCCAGCCGCAGGTCGACCTGCTGGCCACTTGAGGTCTCGAAGGAGGTGCGTCCGTCCTGCGGCAGCCGGTGCTCGGCGATGTCCATGTTGCCCATGATCTTGAGCCGACTCAGGATGCCGGGCATCATCGAGAGCGGGTACTCGCGCATGGGGTGGAGGACGCCGTCGATGCGGCAGCGTGCGATCAGCGCGTCCCCGGCCGGCTCGAGGTGGATGTCGCTCGCCTTCATGCTGGCGGCGTCGGCGATGAGGGCGTCGACGGTCTCGACCACCGATTCGTCGTCGGCCAGCGCGGCGTCGTCGTCGGTCGCCGGCTCGTCCTGGGCGCCCGGGCGGAGCTTGCCGCGTGTGCTCAGGTAGACCGTCACCGTCTCGTCGAACCCGCTCTCGGTGCACATGACGGGGACGACGCGCTTGCCGGTGCGCATGGCCGCCTCGTCGAGGGCCACCACATCGAGCGGGTTGGTCATGGCCAGGATGAGCTGGTCGCGGGCGTCGACCCGCAGCGGCAGCAGGCGATGGCGCATGATGAAGTCGCGTGGCAGAAGGCCGATCGCCGTCGTGTCGGGCGCCAGCTGGTGCAGGTCGACGAAGCCGATGTGCATCTGGCGGGCCAGCGACTCCGCCATCTGCAGCTCGGTGATGGAGCCGTCGCGCACGAGGATGGCGCCGAGGCGGCCGCCCTCCTCCGTCTGCTCGGCGAGCGCGGTGTGGAGCTGTTCCGGCGTGATGGCGCCCGAGGCGACGAGCATGTCGCCGAGCCGCTGCCGGCCCTCGGCGCCGTTCTTCTGCCGCGCGAGGGCGCCGTCGATGCGGATCCGCAGATCGTCGAAGTCGACCGGCTTGGCGATCACATCGGCGGCGCCGAGCCGATGAGCGGCCTCGTACCGGTCGAGCTCCTCGGGGGAAGCCAGCACCAGGGTCACCATCTTGCGCAGTTCGGGCACCTGGCGGATCTCTCGGAGCAGGTCGAGCCACGGGATCGACGTCACGCCGCTGTCGAGGACGAAGACGGTGGGCGGCCGCCGGCGCAACTGCGCGAGCAGGTCTCCTCCGTCATCGAGGATCTCGATCTCGAAGGCGCCGGTACAGCCGTCCTTGACGGCCTGCCCGGCGCGGGGGTCGGGGCTGGCGAGGGCGAACAGGCCGCGCGGATGGCTCGCGGCCGGTGCCGCGGTCGTGCGCTTGCCGGTGCCGGCCCCTTCCGAGACGGGCGGCTGTCCTGTGCGTGTCGCCATCATCGTCCTCTGACCGACGCGTACACGTGCATGTCCACGCGAGTGTCTACGGCCTGTATCGGCAGGGGGGTCGCAAAGGTACAGCGGTCGCGTTGGTATAATCCGCCTTCATCGCGGGACCGCCCGACCGCGAGACCGCGACCCAGGGGGCGAGCGGCGGTCGACCGGCGTCTTGCCGGCCGTGCAGCGCTCCCTCGACACGTGGAGTCCGAATGTTCGAGAAGGTCCTCATCGCCAACCGGGGCGAGATCGCTCTTCGCATCATCCGTGCCTGCCGCGAGCTCGGGGTCGGGACGGTGGCGGTGTACTCCGAGGCGGACCGCGACTGCCTGCATGCGCGCGCGGCGGACGAAGCGGTGTGCATCGGCCCGGCGCCGGCGACGGCCAGCTACCTCGTCCAGCCGTCGCTGATCATGGCCGCCAGGAGCCACGGAGCGCAGGCCATCCATCCCGGCTACGGCTTCCTGGCGGAGAACGCCGACTTCTCGCGGCTCTGCGCCGAGAACGACCTCGTCTTCATCGGCCCCGGCCCCGACGCCATTTCCCTGATGGGCGACAAGGCCGCCGCGAGGGCCACCATGATGGCGGCAGGCGTGCCGGTCACCGCCGGCTCGGAGGGCGTCATCGAGAGCGTCGACGAAGCGGTCGCCGTGGCCGAGGAGATCGGGCTGCCGGTGATGGTCAAGGCCGCGGCCGGCGGCGGCGGCAAGGGTATCCGCATCGTGCAGGAGGTCGGCGAGCTGGAGAGCGCCGTCCGGCAGGCGCAGAACGAGGCCGAGGCCGCCTTCGGCAACGGTGCCGTCTATGTCGAGCGCTACATCGCCCGGCCGCGCCACGTCGAGATCCAGATCCTCGCCGACGCGCACGGCAACGTGATCCACCTCGGGGAGCGCGACTGCTCCATCCAGCGGCGGCACCAGAAGCTCATCGAGGAGGCGCCGTCGCCGGCGGTCGACGAGATGACCCGGGCCGCCATGGGGAGCGCCGCGGTCGAGGCGGCGCGGGCCTGCGGCTACGTCGGCGCCGGCACGGTCGAGTTCCTCCTCGACCCGCAGGGCTTCTTCTCGTTCATGGAGATGAACACCCGGGTGCAGGTGGAGCATCCCATCACCGAGATGGTCACCGGCGTCGACATCGTCAAGACCGGCATCCGCATCGCCGCCGGGGAGCCGCTGGACGTCGACCAGGGCGAGGTGGCGGTCGAGGGCCACGCGATCGAGTTCCGCATCAACGCCGAGGACCCCGACAATGGGTTCATGCCCTCTCCGGGGCAGGTGACCGTCTGGCAGCCGCCCGGCGGGCCGTGGGTCCGTCTCGACAGCCACATCTACCAGGGCTACGCCGTGCCCCCCTTCTACGACAGCCTGCTCGGCAAGCTGATCGTGTGGGGCCGCGACCGAGACGAGGCGATCGCGCGCGGCCGCTGGGCGCTCGAGCAGTTCCACGTCGAGGGCGTCAAGACGACGATCCCGTTCCACCGGCGGGTGCTCGACCATCCGCTCTTCGTGGCCGGCACGGTCTCGACCCACTTCATCGACGAGGAGCTCGCGGACTGACCGCAGCTACCGTTACGGCGTCTGCGTCTCCACCTCGGTCTCGAACCCGGCCGCCGCGATACCGCGCCGCAGGTCGGCGATCACGGGGGTCAGCAGGGCATCCACTGCGCCCGCGTCGGCCCCTCGCGCCGCCGCGGTGATGCGGTTGACGCGGTCCGAACCGATGCGCTGGGCGCGTGACTTGATGTAGACGCGCGGATGGGCCTGTTCGACCTCCGCCAGGACGTCGGCGATCGCCGACTCGTCCTGCGTGGCGACCAGCAGCGAGCGTTCCTCGAAGACGGCGTCGCCGAAGACACGGGCGAGCACGTCGTCGAGCGACTCGTCGACGATCCCCTTCAGCTCGCCGGGCACTCCGGGGAGCGAGACGATCGAGACGACCGGCGGCCCGGAGGACGCGACGGTCGAGTCGGCCTCCGGCGGGCTCCCGCAGGCGTCCGGGTCGAGCTTCTCGAGACGTTCCAGCTGGGCGGCGTCGAGCTCGATGAGGACGCCGGGCGCCCCTCCGACCGGATTGACCAGCGGCCGCGAGCCGCGCGGCAGCCGCGCCATCTTGAGTCGGGCCTCGTTCATGCCCGCGAACGGGACGTGGTCGCGGCTGGCGAACTGCTCGTAGCGTTCGCGCACCATGGCGACGGCTTCGTCGTCGAGCGCCAGGGGCACGTCGAGCGCCGCGGCGACGCCGAGCAGCGTGAGGTCGTCGGTAGTGGGCCCCAGCCCGCCGACTGTGAAGACGAGGGCGGGCTGCCGGGCGATCGCTCCGCGCAGCTCGGCGGCGATCGTCTCCACCTCGTCGCGCAGCATGACCGTCCGCCGGACGTGGCCGCCGAGCCCGGTCACGCGCGTGCAGAGCCAGTTCGTGTTGGTGTCGAGGACGTCGCCGAGCAGCACCTCGTTGCCGGCGGACACGATCTCGACCGCCGGACCGAGGGTCTCCTCGCAGCGCTCCGGGGGCAGGCGCGGCGCGTCGTGATCGTCGCTGTGCGGCATCGGCGGCGCTCCTCCGTGCGTGTCGTGATCCGCCTGACCGGCAGTGTCGCAGAGCCTCGAGGCGCGGGCAAGGGCGGGTGTCTTGTGGGGCATTCCGGCAGACTGCGGTCAGCGAGGGCGTCGTGACCGCGAGAGAGGTGGTGCGATGCCCGGCTCGCGGCAGTAGAATGCCGTCGGGGCGATGAAGCCGATCGCAGTCATCCAGCATGACCGTCTCGATCCGCCGGGGACCATCGGCCGACACCTCACGTCCATCGGCTGTCCCTGGCGGTTGATCGACGTCTCGAGGGGCTATGAAGTCCCTCCAAGTCTGGCCGGCTACTCCGCCCTCGTCCTGATGGGCGGCGACATGCAGGCGCATCAGGAGAGGGAGTACCCGTTCCTCTCCCACGAACGACGCCTGCTGGACCGGTGTCTCTCGGATCAGTCCCCCGTGCTGGCCATCTGCCTTGGCGCGCAACTGCTGGCGGACGTGGCGGGCGGACGGGTCTACCAGCGCTCGTATCCCGAGGTCGGCTGGCTCGAGGTCGAGACCGCCGCTCACGACCCGCTGCTCATCGGGGTCGATTCGCCGTTCATCACGCTGCAGTGGCACGACTACTCGTTCGAGCTGCCGCCGGGCGCCGTGCGCGTGGCCGCCAACGCCGACGGAGAGCAGGTCTTCCGCGCCGGGCTGGGGGCCTGGGGAGTGCAGTTCCACCCGGAGGTCGACCTCGGTCAGGTCGAGCGCTGGATCCGCAAGGACGAAGAGCGATTGCACATGATCAGGCGGGGCTGGCCGGCCGAGATCAGGGCGGCCACCCATGTGCACGTGCAGGAGTACGCAGACCTGTGCCGCCTCGTGGTGGACAACTTCCTGGTGGCGACCGGGCTGGTGCCCGAGGGCGACTGACGGCTCACGAGGGCTTCACCCTTCGGCCGATCGTGCCGAAGAGAAGCCCATGGGGAAGGGCGCCGACACGTCACCGAGCGGTCGGCGGACGCTGCTCGACGTCCGTCGCGAACGACGCTGGCGGGTCTGGCTCATGTTCGCCCTGCTCGTCCTCGTCGCTCTGCTGCCGCTGATCGTCCTGGGCGCGATCGTGAGCCTTCTTCTCCTCGCGTTCGGACCGGCCTGGTCGGTCTTCGCGACCGGGGTGCACTGGTACCACGTCGTGCCGACCGTAGCGGTGGCCCTCAGCGGCGCGGCGGTCTACTGGCACGTCTCCCATCGCCACGCCCGTCGACGGCTGCTCGAAGCGATGGGCGGACGCCCTCTCGACCCACGCGACCGGTACCACCGCCGCCTGGCCAACGTCGTCGAGGAGCTGCGGCTGGCCAGCGGCGAGCCGGCGGTCGACGCGGTCGTCGTGCCGAGCCTGGGGATGAACGCCTTCGCCTTCAGCGACCTGCGCGGCGGGAGCGTCGTCGGCGTCTCCGAGGGCGCCGTCTCCGGACTCTCCCGCCAGCAACTGCAGGGGGTGATGGCGCACGAGTTCGCCCACATCCTCTCTGGCTCTCATGTGACGGTGACGACCTCGTGTCTGCTCTTCGGGACCTGGGAGAGCATCGGGAACCGCCTGGACGCACTGGGCGACGGCTGGCAGGAGACCGACCGGCCGTGGGGCGCCCGCAACGGCGGCGCCGGCAGTCTGCTGGCGTGGTTCGCCGAGGTTGCGGGCGGCATCGTCAACGGCGCCCTCTCACGCCAGCGTGAGTTCGAGGCCGACCTGGCCGCGGCCCAGTACACCCGCGACCCGGTCAGCCTCGCCCTTGCCTTGCGGACGATCGCCCGTCATCCAGTCGGGCGTGGGTACGTGCCGCCGGGGCTGGCCGCGCTCTGTATCACGGGAGAGAGCGCCCGGCCCGCCGGCGCCCTGGAGCGGTGGACGGCGAGCCACCCGCCGGTGGAGAAGCGCATCGACGCGCTGCTGGCGGTCGCCAACGTCGGGCGCCAGGAGTTCGAGGGCCAGGCCGAGCAGCTCGAGCGGATACTGAGCCGCCGCGAGCATGTGGCCCGGGCGCCGGGGCTGCGTCCGGTCGCGGCCGTCGCGGGTGCCGCGCGAGCGAGCGCGGTGCCCCACCCCAGGCCCGCGGCGGCGGTCGGTACCACAGCATCGTCGCTGCGGGCCCCGGCCGCGAGCTCGACCCGGCCGGCGTCGGCACCGCCGGCCGCCGGGCCGCCGGGCGCTCCGCACGGCCCGGCGTCGCCGGACGACCGGCCGGTGCTCACGCCTCTCGGCGCGCCGAGGCCGTGCCCAGAGTGCGGGGGGCGGCTGGACGCGGTCCGCTACGAGGGCGTCCGCATCGCCGCCTGCCGGGGCTGCGGCGGCAGGTTCGCCCGCGCCGACGACGTCGCCCGCATCATGGCCCGGCACGAGGTGCGGTTCACCCCGAGACAGCAGGAGCTGGCGGAGGCGGTCGTGGCAGGCGGGAACCGGTTGCGCAGAGAGGCCGTCCTGGCGCGCTTCGAACCGAAGGGCGGCTCCCGCTCGTGCCCGCGCTGCGGCCGCCGGATGATCCGCCGCCACTTCAGCTACGACATCGCCGTCGACATCGATTACTGCGGCGTCTGCGACGCCTACTGGTTCGACTTCGACGAGCTCGAGGTCGTGCAGCTCGTCACCGAGCGGCGCGTCCGGCCGCGCGGCAGCGCGCAGTCGGTCTGACGCCCTCCTACTCTGCGTCCTCGGCCGACACGCCCTCCAGCATCGCGGCGAGGGCGACGACGTGCCTGCAGGGCCGTTCGCGCGTCAGGTTGCCGCAGTTGCACGCCCAGCCCAGTCGGTCGTCGACGACGCGCAGCGTGGTGTTGTACATCTGCCCGTCGCGGACCGTCCCGGTCACCTGGCGGGGCGACGACTGCGTGTAGCGGACGCAGTCGCTCTCGGCACAGGTCATGCCGGCCAGCGCCGCCTCCTCGCCGGCCGCGGCGCGCAGGGCGTCCAGATCGATGAGCTCGCTGACGGATGCCATCGTTTCCTCCTTCGGCGGGTCTGTGGGCGTGGTACCCGGGCGGACCGTCGGCTATCCATCGAGCCGTCGGCTCTCCATCGGACCGTCGGCTCTCCATGGGGCTGTCGAAAACTGGACACAGCCGCCGGAGGGCAGATGACTGCTCAGAGGGAGTAGGGGAGGTACTCCCCTTTGCACGGCGGACCGTCGCACGCCCAGACCGTCAGGGCGCTGAGGTCCCAGATCTGGCTGTAGCAGGTCATCTCGCGGGCGATCGGCGGGTCGGAGGGGTCCGGGTGCGCGCAGATGGTGTCGGGCTCGTTCGCGTGGTCGCGGAGCACTCGCGCGGCGCGCCGCACGGGGTCGTCCGCGCTGGAGGCGGTCGATGCGAGCAGCTCCCGCGCCCGCGACAGCCGCGCCCGGGTGCTGCGGCTCGTGGACGCCTCATGCGACGTCATACGGTCGAGCACGTAGTGGTTCGTGTGCGCCAGCCACGTCGTCGAGCTCGTGTCGGCCGCGTCGAGCGCGGAGGTCTCGACGTCGATGATCCGTCCGCTCGCGTCGGCGATGAGGTGGTTGGAGCCGCGCGCCCTGGGGGCGAGGTGGACGAAGCGCCGCGCCTCCTCGGCGTCGGAGCACTCGAGCAGCACCCGGCAGATGAAGGCGTTGGGGACGCCGACCCGGGCGTCGGCCGAGTAGAGCGTGTTGCCGCACGCGGCGAGGCCGCGGGAGTTGAGGCCGGTCGCCGACAGCAGCGCCGCCGTGGTGACGGAGAGCAGCCGCAGGTCGCCGGGCAGCGTGGCGCGCACGACGATCGTCCGGCCGGCGTCGACGGCGTACCAGTCCTCGTTGTGGGCGAGAAGCGTGCGGCCGTCGGCCCGGAGGGCGAACGAGGTGCAGTGTCCCGACGGCTCGTCCGGGTCGCAGGTGAGCTCCTCGCCGCAGTTGAGCACGAGCAGGTCGTCGAACGGTACGCCGGAGCCCTCGGCCATGCCCTCCAGTTCTTCCACGCAGTGCGGCACGTGGCGCCGGGCCTGTTCCAGGTACGGCGCCAGCTCCTCAGCGGCCCGATCGAACGACCGGCCGGCGAGCACTTCGAACCCGTCGCGATAGGCCGCGACGTTGGCGGCGATGAGCTCCCGGGCCGCCTCGCCACGCTGGCGGCCCACCTCTCGATGGGTGCCGCGCGCCTCGACTATGAGGAGGGGCGCGGCGGAGGTCGGGCCGTGACCCGGTGTATCGATCGTCATCCCGTGCTCCCGTGACGCCGGCCGGCGGGCGATGGCTGCGGGCCGGCTTCGCTCGTCGTCCGGCCGAGGTGATCGCCGACTTCCGACCATACCTCTACCTTACGCGAAGCGCGCCGGTGTCGGGTCACCGGAGTCGTCTCCCGAGTGTCGTCACGGTCTGAGGGAGCCGACAAGGCCGCCGCTTCCAGATCCGAAGCGATCACCCGGTACGGCCCGGTCGCGTCTGCGGCTCCACCCACGGCATCCAGCCCTCGTCGCCCCAACGGTGCTCGGGGGCCGGCGAGTCGCGGCGGGATGGGGACGCCGGCCGGCCGATCACCTCGAGCAGGTCGTCGACGCGCTGCGCGACGACCGCCAGGCCGTGCTCCTCGTCGTTCTGGAGCTGCCCATCGACGAGCAGGTAGACGGCGTCCTTGAGGATGCCGCCGTACTCGAGGTAGACGTCGTTGAAGACGACGACCTGGCCCAGCTCGGTCTCGTCCTCGAGGGTGAGGAACAGCGTGCGGTGGCCGGAGCGGACCCAGGGCATCTGGGCCCGCTCCAGGACGCCGGCCAGGCGGACGCGGCGGCCATGCGGCACCTGCGGCAGGCGGGCGATGGGGGTGACGCCGAGCGCCTCGATCTCCTCACGGATGAAGCGCAACGGGTGAGCGCTCACGTTGAGGCCGAGGACTTCGAGCTCGTTGCGCAGCACCTCCTGCGGACTCCAGGGAGGGAGGAAGTCGAGCGGGGGCAACTCGTCGGCGAGGAGCTGCAGCGGCTCGCCGGCATCGAGCGGCGGACGCTCATCTCCTCCCGGCCGGGTCCTCGCCGACGTGGCACGTCCTTTGTGTCGTGGCGGGCGCCGATCGTGACGCAGGCCGGCGTAGAGGATCGGCAGCTGGGCGAGCAGCTCCTCGCGGCGGGTGCCGAGGCCCTCGAAGGCGCCGGCCCGGATGAGGTTCTCGGCGACCTCGACGCTCACCCGGGTGCGTTCGACGAAGTCCCTGAGCGAGGTGTAGGGGCGCGGCCGGCCGTCGGCCGGCTCGCCGACCGCCCGGCCGAGGAGGTCGCGCGGCACGCCGCCGCGGCCGGCGACGATGCGCCGCAGGGCTTCCGTGCTCATCTCCCTGACGTACTTGAGGCCGACCCGCAGCGCCGGCCGCGTCTGCGGACCGGTCCGCGGCCTGTGGGGGGTGCGGGTCTCCTCTGCAGTCGGTGGGCACATCTCCCTGCGGTCGGGAGCGGCCGGCACGAGCTCGACGCTGAAGCCCTCCTCGCTGCGGTTGATGTCGAGCGGCAGCACCGGCACGCCGAAGCGGCGGGCGTCGTTGAGGACCACCCGCGGCGAGTAGAAGCCCATCGGCTGGTTGTTGAGCAGGCCGCAGTAGAACTCGGCCGGGTAGTGCGCCTTGAGCCAGGCCGAGGCGTTGCAGAGGATGGCGAAGCAGGCGGCGTGCGCCTTGTTGAAGCCGTAGGCGGCGAAGCCGCGCAGCTGGCGGAACACCTCTTCCGCCGCCGCCCGCTCCACGCCGCGCGCGACCGCCTTCTCGACGAACGTGCGGCCGATCTCGTCCATCTCCTCCAGGGAGCGGTCGTGCGTCATGGCGCGGCGCAGCATGTCGGCCTCGGCCAGCGAGAAGCCGGCCACCGCGGCGGCGACGCTGATTACCTGCTCCTGGTAGACGATGACGCCGTAGGTGCCGCGCACGGCCGCCTCCATGTCGGGGTGCGGCACGGCCGGCTTCTCGTGCCCGTGCCGGCGTCGCACGAACGGCGCGATCATGTCGGCCTGCAGCGGTCCCGGCCGGAAGAGCGAGATGGCGGCGATGACGTCCTCGAACTCGCGTTCCTGCAGGCGGGTGGCGAGGTTGCGCTGCCCGGAGCTCTCGAGCTGGAAGAGGCCGACCGTGCGGGCGGAGCGGATCAGCTCGTACACCTTCGGGTCGTCCTTGGGCAGCTCCCACGGGCTGATCTCGCGGCCGGTGCGTTCTCTGACGCGGCGCACGGTCTCGGCGATGGCCGAGTGCATCTTGAGCGCCAGGATGTCCATCTTGACCAGGCCGAGCGTCTCGATGTCGTCCTTGTCGAACTGGGCGACCACGACGCCCTTGGCGGCCCACTGCAGCGGCACCCGGTCGGTGAGCGGGTCGCGCGAGAGGATGAACCCGCCCAGATGCGTGCCGAGGTGCAGCGGGTAGTCGGCGAGCTTCTCGGCCAGGTGGACGAGCCGCCGGTAGTGGGGGCTCTGGAAGTCGTGCCCCTTCAGCTCCGGCCGCTCGGCGAGCATCTCACTCAGCGTGGCGGCGCTCCCCCAGGGGACCTTGCGGCTGAGCCGGTCGACCTCCCGCGGGCGGAAGCCGAACGCCCTGGCCACCACCCGCACCGCGCTGGGCGCGTGGGCGGTGTTGACGGTGGCCACCATGGCGACGTTGTCCTTGCCGAAACGCTCATAGATGTAGTCGATGACCTCTTCGCGGCGGACCGAGCAGAAATCGATGTCGACGTCGGGCATCTCGCGTCGGTAAGGGTTGAGGAAGCGCTCGAAGAGGAGGTCGTGCTCGATGGGGTCGGCGTCGCAGATGCGCAGCACGTAGCTGACGATGGAGTTGCCGGCCGAGCCGCGGCCGGAGTAGGGAATCTGCCGCGAGCGGGCGAAGTCGACGATGTCGGCGACCGCCAGGAAGTACTCGGCGAAGCCGAGCTCCTGGATGACCTTGAGCTCGTGCTCCAGACGGGCGGTGACCTGGGGGGTGACCGGCCGGTAGCGCTCTTCGGCGCCGCGGAAGCACTTCTTGCAGAGCAGCGAGTAGGCGGTCTCGCCGGGCGGCAGGGGGTAGGCGGGGAAGAGGAGCTGCCCGAGGCCGAGGTCGAGGTTACAGCGGGCGGCGATGAGGGCGCTGTTCTCGACCGCCTGCGGGCAGGCGGCGAAGAGACGACGCATCTGGGCCGCCGACTTGAAGTACAGCTCGCCGTTGCGGCGGCCCAGCGGGTTGGGCAGCGGCATGTTCGCGGCCTCGGCGGCGAGGACGTCGTGCAGCGGCGCGTCCTCGGGCTTCACGTAGTGGACGTTATTGGTGGCGACGGTCGGCAGCCCGAGCTCGTGGGCGAGCACGGCGAGCTCGCGGAGGTAGTCGGCGGAGTCGGGGAGCAGCTCGTTCTGCAGCTCGACGAAGTAGCGGGCGCGGCCGGGGTGAGGGCGGGCCGGATCGGGGCGCGGCGTTCGAACCTGCTCCGAACCCGGCGAGCGGGCCGGATCGGGGCGCGGCGGCCGGACCGGGCCTGACCCGGTCGGGGGAGCCGCGCTCGCGTCCGGCCGGTCGTCGCCAGAACGCCCGTCGCTGAAGACGTCGGCGTAACGCCGGGCGACATGCCGGGCGTGGCGGCGGGCCGCGGCGGCATCGGCGTGGCGGCCCTCGCTCTCCGCGCGGACGACGGCGGCGACCGCGGCACCCAGTTCGCCCCGCCGGCAGCTCGACAGGGCGATGAGGTGGCCGTTGTGCCGCGCGAGCGTCTCCCAGCGCGCGTACGGCGGCTCGTCGGGGTGCTCGAGATGGGCGGCGCTGATGATGCGGCAGAGATTGCTCCAGCCCTCGTAGTCCTGAGCCAGGAGCACGAGGTGCCAGCCGGGCGCCGCCGACTGGCCGCGCAGCGCCCCGTCGTAGCCCTGGTGGGGGCGGTCGATGCGCACGCCGTAGCGGACGGCGGCCTCGCCGGGATCCGCCGACCGGCCGCGCGGCGCCGTCTCGTCCGCCGCCCCGCCGGGCACTGCCGCCTCACCCGCCGCCCCTCGTCCGGCGCAAGGGGGAGAGGCCGAGGTGGCGCTCTCGACGTTGATCTCCGCGCCGGCGATCGGCTTGATCCCGGCTTTCTGGCAGGCCTGGTAGAAACGGACGGCGCCGTAAAGCCCGTCGTGGTCGGTGAGGGCCAGCGACGACATGCCCGCCGCCGCGGCCGTCTCGACCAGCTCGTCGATGCGGCAGGCGCCGTCGCCGAACGAGAAGTTCGAGTGCACATGCAAGTGGGTGAATGTGGAGCGCGCTCGCGACACCAGGCGCCTCCTCGTGACGGCTCCCTTTCGTCTCCCACGTCGCGGGTGAGGTTCAGATCATGATGCGAACATATGTTCGTGTCAACCGGGGTTCAAACTCTCGCCGTGAGCTGCCGATAGGGACTCCGAACGACCGTTGTCGACCATCGGCGTTCACGTCTGCGGCAGGCAATGAAGCGGCGGCACGTGGTCGGCGGCGAGAGAAGCGAGGGTGGAGGCATGAGCGGCGAGACCGATGTCCGGTCGACCGGAGGACCGCCTCACGGTGACGCCGTGCTTGCCGCTCTGCCTGTCGCGGTGCTGACCTATGGGCCAGACGGACGGTGTACGTCGGCGAACGCAGCCGCCGGCGAGCTGCTCGGCGTCTCCGCCGAGGAGCTGATCGGCGACAGCCTGCAGGCCCTCGGCCTCTGGGCGCAGCGAGATGTCGTGGAACACGCCGAGGGGGCTCTGGCGACCGGTGTGCCGGCTCAGACCCGAGGTTCCCTGACATCGAGCAGCGGCAGGGAGATCGACGCCGACTGGCGGTTCCGACGTGCCGGCACCGACGTTCACCGCGAGCTCCTCGTCACCTTCTCTGAGATCATCGAGACACCGGGTCTGGACCAGATGGTGCAACTGCTCCGGTTCTCCATCGACCACGCCTCCGACCTGGTCTTCTGGGTCGACGCCGACGGTCGGCTGGTGGAGGCGGGCGCTTCCACGTGCAGGCGGCTGGGCTACTCGCGCGACGAACTGCTGACGAAGTGCTGCTTCGACTTCACCTCGCCCTGTTCGGCGGAGGCGTGGCGCGGGCTGTGGGCGCAGCTCGAGACCGAGGGTTCGTTCACTGTGGAGCGCACGTACACCGCCAAGGGAGGGGAGGAGTTCCCGGCGGAGGTGCGGGCCCATCGGGTGGTCCACGGAGGGCACGCCTACGCGTGCATGATCGCCCGCGACGTCACCGATCGCAAGAGAGCCGAGGAGAGGCTTCGAGAGAGCGAGGAGCGCTTCCGCGCGTCGTTCGAGGACTCCCAGGTCCCGATGGCGATCAGCGACGCGGAGGGCCGCTTCCTCGACGTCAACGCGGCGCTTGGCGGCATGCTCGGCCATGCGCAGGCCGAGCTTCTCGGACTGAGTGTGGCGGAGATCACGCACCCCGACGATCGGGATGCGAGCCGGGATGGGCTGTCGCGGTGCATCGCCGAGCACGAGGCCTTCACGATCGAGAAGCGGTATCTGACCGCGCGCGGCGAGGTAAGACACGGTCTCACGACGGTCAGTCCCGTCTTCGATGCCACCGGCAGGTTCGTCTACGTGCTGGCCCACATCCAGGACGTCACCGAACGCAAGGAGGCAGAAAGCGCCTTGCGCCTCGCCCAGTTCTCACTCGACCACGCGACCGAGCTGATCTACTGGGTGGACGAGGAGGCCCGGATCATCGAGGCGAGCGAGTACACGTGCGAGCGGCTCGGCTACTTGCGGGACGAGCTTCTCGAGACGAAGGTGTTCGACATCACCGAGGATCTGACCCCGGAAGCCTGGCCAGAGATCTGGAAGAGGCTCGACGATGCGGGCACGTTCGCGACGGAGCGAACGTACGTCACGAAGGACGGAGAGACGTTTCTCGCCGAGGTGAACGCCCACCGGGTCGTCCACGAGGGGACGCCGTACAACTGCGTGTTCGCGCGTGACATCACCGGGCGGAAGCAGGTCGAGAGCGCCCTGCGCCTCACGCAGCTGTCGGTGGACCAGGCGGCCGACCTCATCCAGTGGATCGATCGCGACGGGAGGCTCCTCTACGTGAGCGAGTCGACGTGCCGGCGCCACGGCTACTCGCGCGAAGAGATGCTGGATATGACGATCTTCGATCTCGAACCCGACCTCACTCCGGAGCTGTGGCGGGCGCGCTGGCGGCTCCTCGAGGAGGAGGGCTCGCGCGTCTTCGAGGTCGTGCACGCGACCAAGGACGGCGACACCTTCCCGATGGAGAAGTCGGCCAACCTCGTCGAGCAGGACGGGATGCAGTACAACTTCGTCTTCGGGCGTGACATCACCGAGCGGAAGCAGGCCGAGAGCGCCCTGCGCCTCACGCAGCTTTCGGTGGACCAGGCGGCCGACCTCATCCACTGGATCGGCCGCGACGGCAGGCTCCTCTACGTGAGCGACGCGACCTGCCGGCGCTACGGCTACTCGCGCGACGAGATGCTGCGGATGACTGTCTTCGACCTGGAGCCGGGCATGACGCCGGAGCTCTGGCGGCAGCATTGGCAGGCGATCAAGGAGAAGGGCTCGCTGTGCGTGGAAGCAGAGCACGTCACGCGTGACGGCGACCGATTCCCGGTAGAGATCACGGCCAACTACGTCGAGGATGAGCAAGGGCAGTACAACTTCGCGTTCGGACGCGACATCAGCGAGCGTCGGCGGATGGAGTCCTCGCTGCGTCTCACCCAGTTCTCGGTCGACAACGCGGCCGACTGTGTGTTCTGGCTGGGGCCTACGGGCGAGATCATCGACACGAACCTGGCGACGCAACGACGTCTCGGCTACACGCGAGATGAGTTGCTCGAGCGCACGGTCTTCGACATCGACCCTATCGCCCCCCAGCCCTGGTCCGGCCACATGCAGGAGCTCAAGGACAGAGGTTCGATGGTGTTCGAGACCCGCTACAGGACCAGGGCGGGGGAGGAGTTCACCGGCGAGGTCACCGCGAACTACCTTGAGTTCGACGGCCGTGAGTACAACATCTCGTTCATGCGCGACATCACCGAGCGCAAACGGGCCGAGGAGGCGCTGACCAGGGCCAAGGAGGCGACCGAGGCGGCCAACCGCGAGCTGGAGCACGCGGTCCGGCGGGCCAACGAGGCCGCCCTGGAGGCGGAGCGGGCCAGCGGGGCGAAGAGCGACTTCCTGGCGAACATGAGCCACGAGATACGCACGCCGATGAACGGCGTGTGCGGCATGGTCGATCTGCTGCTCGACACCGAGCTGACGGACGAGCAGCGCGAGTACGCACAGACCGTCCGCTCGAGTGCCGACGGCCTGCTCAACGTGATCAACGACATCCTCGACTTCTCCAAGATCGAGGCCGGCAAGCTCGAGATGGAGTCGATCGACTTCGACTTGCGGCTCGCGTTGGAAGACATGACCACGCTCCTGGCGTTCAGAGCGTTCGAGAAGGGAGTCGAGCTCACGACGCTGATCGACCCGGAGGTGCCGGCGGTCTTGTGCGGCGACCCCGGGCGGTTGCGCCAGGTACTGACGAACCTCGCGGGCAACGCCATCAAGTTCACCGAGGAAGGCTCGGTGGACATCCAGGTGGAGGTAGAGCGCGACCGGGGGCACGACATCACGCTGCGCCTGAGCGTGCGAGACACCGGCATCGGCATCGCGGCCGAGAAGCTCGATGGACTCTTCGAGCCGTTCACGCAGGCCGACTCGTCGACGACCAGGAAATACGGCGGCACCGGCCTCGGGCTGTCCATCTCGAAAGCGCTGGTCGAGATGATGGGTGGCACGATCGGGGCGGAGAGCGAGCTCGGCGTCGGGACCACGTTCTGGTTCACCGCGACGTTCTCGAAGGGAGACTCGCAGACCGCCGACTTCGAGCGCTGGGAGAGCGCCGAGGTCGCCGGCGTCCGGGTACTGGCCGTCGACGACAACGAGACCAACCGCAGGGTGGTCGCCGGCATGCTCGAGTCGTGGGGGTGCCGGCACAACGAGGTGGCATCGGCCGCGGCGGCGCTGGAGGAGCTGCGGCGAGCCGCCGAAGACGGCGATCCCTACCGTCTCGCCGTCCTCGATATGCACATGCCCGACTTCGACGGCGAGATGCTCGGACGGGCGATCAAGAACGACGAGCGTCTGCGCGGCACGTCGATGATCATGATGACCTCCGGCGGCTTCCGCGGCGACGCCGCGCGCATGGCCGAGGCGGGCTTCGACGCCTACCTGGTCAAGCCCGTCAGACAGTCGTCGCTGTTCGATTGCGTGACGGTCGTACTGGGTCAGCATGACGACGAGAACGTCGCGAAAGATGCCGGGGCCGAAGATGACGGCGCCGGGGACGGCGCGAAGCGGGGTTCGTCCGGTTCGGCGGGCGTGATCACCCGGCACACTCTGGCTGAGCGGTCGCGGCGGCGAGGTCGCATCCTCCTGGCGGAAGACAACGCCGTCAATCAGCAGGTGGCGCTCAAGACGCTCGAGAAGCTGGGCTACCGCGCCGACGTCGTGGGCAACGGACATGAGGCGGTGGCCGCCGTCGTCGCTCAGCGCTACGACATCGTGCTGATGGACGTGCAGATGCCGGAGATGGACGGCATGGAGGCGACACGCGCGATCCGCGACCCGGCGTCCGGCGCCCGGGATCCCGGGATCACGATCGTGGCCCTCACCGCGCACGCGATGGAAGGAGACCGGCAGCGCTGCCTGGACGCCGGCATGGACGACTACCTCTCCAAGCCCATCAAGCCGGAGGAGGTGGCCGCCGTGCTCGAGCGTTGGCTGCCCGGTGGCGAAACCGGCCGGCCACCCGCTGCCGGCAAGGACGATACGGGCGGAAGTGCCGCTACTGCGGTCGCAGTCGAAGTGGGTGCGACGCAGAGCGGCGTGGACCGGGGCGGCGAGGCTGCGGCGCCGACGGTCGGACCCTCCGCCGACGAGTCGCTTGGGCCGGTCCTCGACGAGGCGGTCCTGATCGAGGTGCTGGCCGGTGACCGCGACGCCGCGGAGGAGATACTCGCCGACTACCTCGACGACGCGCCGCGGTCGGTAGCGGCCATCCGTGAGGCGGTCGACGCCGGCGATGGTGAGGCTTCCCGGCGGCGGGCTCATGCACTGAAGGGCGCTTCGGCCAGTGTCGGCGCTGTGGCTCTGCGGGAGCTGGCGACACGCATGGAGATGGCGGCTGCCGATGGACGTCTCGGCGACCTGTCCACGCAGGCGGCCGAGCTCGAGCGCCAGCTGGCCCGGCTCCAGGAGGCCGCGAGGAAAGGACCGCTCCTGTGAGAGTGCTCATCGCAGAAGACGACCTCGTCTCGCGCAACCTCCTCGAGCGGGTGCTCGACAAGTGGGGCTACGAGGTGGTGGTGACCCGCGACGGGACCGAGGCGTGGGACGCTTTCCAGGGCGACGACGCTCCGCGGCTGGCGGTGCTCGACTGGATGATGCCCGGGCTCGACGGTCCTCAGGTGTGCTCCCGCGTCCGCGATCTGGAGATCCCCGACCCCCCCTACATCATCCTGCTGACGGCCAGGGGCGGCACCGACGACCTGGTCGCCGGTCTGGCCGCCGGCGCAAACGACTATGTCGGCAAACCGTTCGACCGCGACGAGCTGCGAGCCCGTCTCGAGGTCGGACGCCGCTTCGTGGAGCTCCACGAGAAGCTGCTCGAGACGCAGCGCGAGCTGGAGCGACAGGCATGCACCGACGCGCTCACCGATGTGATGAACCGTCGGGCCGTGCTGGGCACTCTCGAGGCGGAGGTGGCGCGGGCGGCTCGCGAGAAGACCGAGCTCGGCGTCGGCATGGTCGACATCGACCGCTTCAAGCGCGTCAACGACACCTGGGGGCACGCCGCCGGCGATGCCGTGCTCCGCGAGGTGGCGCGGCGCTGCCAGGCGGCGATGCGTCCCTACGACGGCTTCGGCCGCTTCGGCGGCGAGGAGTTCCTGGTCATCGTGCCCAACGCCGGTGACGCCGACGTGCGCAGAGTGCTGGAGCGGGTACGGACGGCGTTCGCCGGAGAACCGGTCGCCGCCGGCGCCGAGGAGATCCCCGTGACCGTGAGTGTGGGGGGCGCGGTCGGGTCGCCTGGGGCCGGTTCGGGGCCCTACGACAGTGGAGCGGCGGCCGCGGTCGGAAAGGCTGCGCGCGGAGACGCTGCCAGGCAGGACGCCGAGACGGCCCGGGCCGCCTTCATGGACAGGCTGCTCAAGGCAGCAGACGACGCCCTCTACCGGGCGAAGGACGAGGGGCGCGACAGGGTGGTGATGGCGCCGCCGGCGACGTAGTCTGACGCCGACCCGCCGTACCGTCGGGTCGGCGAGGTTCCCGGAGGCCGCCACGAAGCTCTTCGACGCCCACTGCGACACGATTCTCAAGATCGCCGAAGACGGCGCCGACATCGCCGCCGCGCCTGGCGGTGAGGGTGCCCCGGACGTCACGCTCGCCGGTCTGGGCGAGGCCGGCGTGTGCGCACAGGTGTTCGCCGTCTTCGTCATCGAGGCGCGGTTCCCGGGGGCGACGCGGGCGACGGCGCTCGAGCGCATCGGACAGATCCGCGACCTGTGCGCGACACATGCCGGGGAGCTTGCCTTCGTCGACGCGGGGCCGAAGGGGCGGACGACGCTGGCTTGCTCGTGCGCAGGCGCCGACGCCGACGAGTCCCGACCGGCGGCCGGAGAAGGGCCCGACTCCGACGATCGGACGGAGGCCGGAAGGCAGGGCGATGCCGACGCCCGGACGGCGGTGATCGTCAGTCTGGAGGGTGCCGACCCGCTCGAGGGCGATCCCGAGGCGCTGCGCGAGTTCGCCCGCCGTGGCGTGCGGCTGGTCACCCTGGCCTGGGACGACAACCCCTTCTGCGGCGCCGTGTTCGGCAAGGACGGTCGCGACGCCGCAGGCTTGAGCCGCCAGGGTGAGGAGCTTGTTGCTCTCTGCGAGGAGCTGGACGTGCTGGTGGACGTCTCGCACGCGTCCGATGCGGCCTTCTGGGATGTCTGCCGGATGGCCGGCAAGCCGTTCGTCGCCAGTCACAGCGACTGTCGCAGCCTGTGCGCGTCGCCGCGCAACCTCAGCGACGAGATGATCCGGGCGCTGGCCGAGGCCGGCGGCGTGATGGGCATCAACCTGTGCCCAAGCTTCCTCTCACGATCGTTCTACGAGGCGGAGACCCGGGCGACGGCGTCGTACATGGACGCGTGGCACGCCGGCGAGCTCACGCTCGACGAGGCGGGCGAGAAGGCCGCCGCGATCGTGCGGACGCTGCCGCGCCCCCCGCTGCGGACCGTCGTCGAACACGTCCGGCACGCCATCGACGTCGGCGGCGAGGACTGCGTCGGGCTCGGCGGCGACCTCGACGGGGTCGACGCCTTGCCGGAGGGTATCGACGGCGTCCATGACTACCCGCGGCTGGTCGCCGCATTGCGGGCCGCGGGCCTCACCGAGGCGCAGCTCGAGAAGGTCTGCTACAGGAACTTCGCGCGGGTGCTCTCGGGCGGCTGAGCGTGGGTCGGCGGCGGAGGCGCAGGCGGGGCCACCGGGGGCCGCAGGCGAAGGCCGACCGGCCGGCGGCGGAGGAGCGGGTGGGTCGGCCAACGTGCAAGTGCGGCCGCGCGCCGTGTCGCCGTCGCTACCCGACGATGTCGAAGCCGGACTCGATGACCCGTTCGCAGGCGGCCACTGCGTCGGCGTCGTAACGGCTACCGGCGCCGGCCCGTACCTCCTCCATGGCGGCCTTGACGCCGAGCGCCGGCCGGTACGGCCGGTGGGAGGCCATCGCCTCGACCACGTCGGCGACCGCCAGGATGCGCGCCTCCGGGAGGATCCCGTCGCCTCGCAGGCCGTCGGGGTAGCCCGACCCGTCGAGCCGCTCGTGGTGCTGGCCGACGATCTTCGCGACCGGCTGGTGGAAGTCGATGCCGGCGAGGACGTCGCGGCCGACGACCGGATGCTGCTGGACGATGCGCAGCTCCATCTTCGTGAGCGCCGAGGGCTTGGAGAGGATCTCCGCCGGCACGGCGATCTTGCCGATGTCGTGGACCTCGCCGGCGAGCATCAGCCCCTCTCTGACGTCGTCTTCGAGCCCCAGCTCGGCGGCGATCGCCAGTGCGAGGCGGGTGACGTTCTTCTCGTGGTGGGCGGTGTATGGGTCTCGTAGTCCGACGACCTCGCCCATGGCCCGCACGGTGTCGTGCAGGGCCGCACGCAGCCGGCCCGCGCTCTGTTCCAGGGCCGCGGCCGCCCGCTCGCGTTCGGTGACGTCTCTCGCGTAGCCGCCGACTCCGATGTGCCCTCCCTCGAGCGCCACCGGGAACTTGTGGACCTCGTAGATGCGGTCGTCGACCCGTTCTTCCACCAGGACGGTGCCGCCCTCTTCCAGCGCTCTGAGGTCGCTGCTGCGGCAACCGGCGGCGGCGTCCGCGTCCATGAGCTCCTCGTCGGTCCGTCCGACGATCTCGTCGATCGGCCTGCCGAGGAAGTCGGCGTTCGCCTGGTTGACGAAGAGGTAGCGCAGGCGGTCGTCCTTGAGGAACGCGATGTCGTCGGTGGCGTTGAGGAACGTGACGTGACGCTGCTCGCTGCGCTGCAGCGCCTCATTGGCCCGCTTGCGCTCGGTGATGTCGAGCATCACACCGATGATGCCCGACGCGACCCCGTCGGTATCGTCCAGCGTGGCCTTGTGAACGGCCATCTCGACGATCTCCCCGTCGGCGGCGGGGAACGGCGTCTGATACGTCTGCGTCCCGGGGTGCTCGAGCAGGCGCCGGTCCATCTCCTCGTACTTGCGGCCGAGCTCCTCGCCGGAGACCTCTGTCGCCGTCTTGCCGGCGATCTCCTCCGGCGGTCGTCCGACCAGCTCGGCGTAGGCGTGGTTGCAGCCCACGTAGCGTCCGTCGCCGTCCTTGTAGAAGACCGGGAGGGGGATGGTGTCGAGCAGGGTCGCCAGGAACTCCTTCTGGCGCTCGATCTCCTCGGTCTGCGCGCGGAGCTGCGCCTCCGCCTGCCGCCTGGCGGTCACGTCGCGCACGACGGAGAGCACGGTCGGCCGGCCGTGCAGGTCGAAGAGGTGGGTGCTCACCTCCACCGGGACCCGGCGGCCGTCCCTGGCCAGGTGCTCAGTCTCGAAGAGCGCCCGTCCAGTCTCGTAGAGGTCGCCGATGATCCCGGACAGCCGTTCGCGCTGCTCGGGCACGTCGATCTCGGTGACCTCCATGGCAAGCAGCTCGTCGGCGGTATACCCGAGCATCGCGCAGGCGCGCTCGTTGACCTCGAGGAACCGGCCCGGACGCTCGGGAGAGAGCTCGTGCACATAGACGGCGTCGTTGGCGTTCTCGAGGAGAAGGCGATAGCGCTCCTCGGCACCGTCGCCGGCACGATCCGGGCGGGAGTTCGGGCTGTCTGCCGTCATGACCTCTCAGCCGCTGGTCGTCATCGACTCTGCTCTACCTGTGGACGTGTGTCCCGACGTGCGTCCGCATCTGATCGGGGACCATTACGACTCTTCTCGGAGTATTCCTGCCGTTCCTTGAGCCCAGGTGCTACTGTTGACCCATGACGCCGTGGTCGCCGTTCCGCTACCGGGTCTTCCGGGCCCTCTGGATCGCCCAGCTCATGTCCAACGTCGGCACGTGGATGCAGACGGTGGGCGCCGCCTGGCTGATGGTGGAGCTGGACGCCTCGCCGGCGGTGATCGCCCTGGTGCAGACGGCGACCTTCCTCCCGGTGGTGCTCTTCGGGGTGGCGGCGGGGGCGGTCGCCGATCTCGTCGACCGCCGCCGTCTGCTGCTCGTCACCCAGCTCTTCATGCTGGCGGCGGCCGGCGCCCTGGCGATCATGACCGCCGCGGGGGCGACGACGCCCTGGTCGCTGCTGGCGCTCACGTTCGCGCTCGGCGCAGGGGCGGCCTTCAACCTGCCGGCCTGGCAGGCGATCCAGCCGGAGCTCGTGCCGCGCGAGGAATTCCCGCAGGCGGTCACCCTCGGCGGCGCGAGCATCAACATCGGACGCGCGATCGGTCCGGCGGTCGGCGGGGCGCTGATCGTCGCGGCGGGGCCGTGGCTGGTCTTCGCGTTGAACGCGGCGTCGTTCGCCGCGGTCGTGGTGGTCCTGTGGCGCTGGCGGCGGCGAGTCGAGGAGGACCCGACGCCGCCCGAGCGGTTCGCCGGCGCGCTGCGGGCGGGGTTGCGCTACGCGCTCTTCTCACACGCCCTCTACGGGGTGCTCGTGCGCGCGTTCGCGTTCGGGCTGGCCGGCGCCGGGCTCATGGCGCTCATCCCCGTGTACTCGAGCCGGGTGCTGGGGCTGGGCGCCGGCGGCCTCGGCCTCCTCTACGCCGGCTTCGGCATCGGCGCCGTATTGGCGGCCGCCTTCCTGCCCGGCATCCGGCGGCGTCTGAGCGCCGACTGGGTCTTCGCTCTCGGCACGTTCCTGGTCGCGGCGGTGCTGCTCGGTCTGGCCGTCGCGACGGCCGCCTGGCTGGCGCTGCTGGTCACCGTGGTCGCCGGCGTGGGCTGGCTCTTCTGTCTCACCGTCCTCAACGTCGCCTCGCAGGAGGTGCTGCCCGGCTGGGTGCGGGCGAGAGGGTTGGCGCTCTACCTGACGGCGCTCGCCGCCGGCATCGCCGCCGGGAGCTGGGGCTGGGGGCGGCTGGCCGACGTGGTGGGATCGCAGGCCGCCTTCGCGTGGTCGTCGCCGGTGCTCGCCGCGACCCTGCTGCTGGCGGTGCGCTGGCGGTTCTCGATCATCTCCCGCCTCGACCTCTCGCCGGCGCCCATGGCCGCGCCGGAGACGCGGCTGGCGGTTGAGGACACAAGCAGCCCGGTGCTCGTGGTGCACGCCTACGAGGTGCGGCCCGAGGCGGAGGACGAGTTTCTCCGGGCGGCGCGCCGGCTGGGCCGCTCCCGCCGCCGGACCGGCGCCGTGAGCTGGTCGGTCTACGAGGATGTCGACCGCCCCCACCGGTTCATCGAGACGTACGTGGTGCCGACGTGGGGCGAGCACATGCGCCAGCACGTGCGCCGCACGGCGAACGACGCGGCGCTGCAGCGTCAGGTCGAGCGGTTCCTGCGCGAGGGTTCCGAACAGACGGTCAGGCACTTCGTCGCGCCGCCGGAACCCACGTTCATCGACGTGCTGCGTGAGCGCAGCCCGGGCAACGTCGAAGAGCGGCTGCGCGGGCTCCACCCGCGAGAGTAGCCGCGCATGCTCCCCCCGCGAGAGTAGCCGCGCGTGCTCGGCCCGCCGGAGGAGTAGCGACGGGTCGGCACGCGCCCGCGTGCCCGCCAGCGCACCCGCCGGGTCGGCACGCGCCCGCGCCGTCGCCGGTGTCCCCGACGGGTCAGCGTCCTATCGTCCAGTACTGCTTGAGCACCAGCCCGGGGATGTCGTCCATCGCCGGGCACAGCACGGCCGGGAACTGGACGGCCAGCGGCAGCAGCACCCTGCCGTCCGCCTTCGGGATGAGCGGCAGGTCGGTCTCCCGCTGCACGACCAGGCGCAGCGGGTCCTGGTTGCCGAAGAAGAAGTCGCGGTAGGCGCGGAGCTCGGCAGCCGAGAGGCCGGGGACGTAGCCGGCGATCTGCGCCGCCGAGGTGTCGACCGGCACCCAGCCGTAGTCGGGCAGATAGACCTCCGCCCAGAAGTGGCCCTGGGGGACGCCCGTGAAGAGCTGGAAGCCGCCTGTGCAGCGGGCGGGGATGCCGACCGACCGGCAGAGGGCGGTGTAGTACATGCTCTGGGCCCCGCAGTCGCCGTAGCCGTGCTCGTGCACGTACACCGACTCGGGATCGCCGCGCGGGTAGGAGCACAGGTGCGGCACCAGGCTGTAGTCGATCTCGTCGACGACGTGGTCGTAGAGCAGTCCGGCGGCGAGCCAGGGGTTCGTCTCCTCGCCCACCACCTCCTGCGCCGTCCGCCGTATCGAGGGGGTGACCGCGGTGTTCCCGTGCGACCGTGTGTACCTGCGGTAGAGATCGCTCTTCGTGTCGTACTCGCCGATCCGCTCCGGGTCGATGGTGAAGTACTGCGGCGCGTGCGAGAACGAGAAGTCGATGGTGAGGTCGAGGTCGCCGTCGAGCTCGTCGAGCGGGACGTCGAGGTAGAGCAGGCCGATGTCGGCGGCGGTGCTCGGCGGGACGCTCATGTAGGTGGTCGGGGAGATGGAGTCGACGGCGACGCCGGTCTGGGGGCCGTCCTCGATGGGCAGCGGGAACCAGACCTGCAGACGGCCGTCGGCCGGCAGCTCCTCACGCGGCACGGCGAGCGCCTGCGTGAAGCGGAAGCGCTTCGGCGTCGCGAAAGGCAGCCACGGGTCGGCGCCGGACGCCCTCTCTATCCAGGGCTTGAGTGTCTCGTAGATCTCCCGATACGTCGCGACACCCTCCGGCCGGGAGCGGAACAGCGACACGTCGCGGAAGGCCAGGTTGGCGGCGAGACCCTCGAAGTAGTGCGTGATGCCGTCGTACTCGCGGCGTTCGGTGGTCGGCAGCTCGAGCCAGGCCTCGCGCTCGGCGGCCGGTACGTCGGGGTAGGTGTCGGCCAGGATGGCGAGCATCTCCTCGCTCGTGTACGGGTACTCGCCCATCACGGCCTGGAGGTCGTGGAGCTGCTCGGCACAGGCGTCCGCGGCAGCGGTCTGGCCGTCGGCCAGGCAGGCGGTGCGGGCGGCCGTGAACAGCTCGACGGCGGTCGTCAGCTCATCGGCCGCTCTCGCGCTCAGCGCCTGTTCGACGAGGTCCGCCGCCTCGCCGGTCGCTTCCGCGGTGGCGCCACCGCTGCCGCCGGGCGTCTCGTCGGCCGAGCCGCCGGGACCCGCGTCTCCGGCTGCGCTCTGCGAAGAGGGCGAGACCTGCTCCCCAGGGTCCGTCCCCGAGCAACCGCCGGCGAGAGTTGCCGCGCCGAGTGCCAGGAGCAGGGCGACACCGACGAGGGAGATGGTCGCCTGCGCGGCGCCACTCACGGACGGCCGCGCATGCCGCCTCTTGCTCCGATGGCGTGCTGTCATCCGCCCCATGCTACCGCCTGCTGCTCCCCTTTGCGGCTTCGCCGCCCTTCCCAACGGGCCTATCGGCGGGTCGCGGCGGCTCCTTGACGCATCTGACGACCCTCGACAGGGCAGAGCCTTCCTGTGTGGGTCACAAGGACGTCACAGCTTCCTCTCAGCATCGCGGGCTAGAGTCCGTCCTGTCAGCCCGCCCTGCCGTCCGGTGACGAGGAAACGTCATCGGGAGTACAAAGGCCGTGATTGACGGGATACTGGCCAGCTGCACGGTCCGCGGCCGGTCGGTGCGGCAGCACGACAGTCGGGAATGACTGGAGGGAGCAGCGTGAGCAAGGCGATGGTCAACTACTTGGTCGACGCGATCATCGCGGCCGCCTTCATCGTCGCCACTTTCACCGGCATCCTCTTCCTCCTGCCCTCGTCGCTGATCGGCATCCTGGGCTCCGGCGAGCCCGGCATGCTCGGCGTGTCGATGGCGACCTGGAACACCCTGCACGAGTGGAGCGCGCTGGCGATGATCGCCGGCGTGATCGTGCACCTGGTGCTGCACTGGCGCTGGGTCGTGAACATGACCAGGTGTGCCTTGCGCGGGGCCGCGCGTAGAAACCGCACGCTGACGAACTACGTGCTCGACATCGTCATCGCCGTCGCCTTCGTCGTCGCCACCTTCACCGGCATCCTCTTCCTCCTGCCCTCGTCGCTGATCGGCATCCTGGGCTCCGGCGAGCCCGGCATGCTCGGCGTGTCGATGGCGACCTGGAACACCCTGCACGAGTGGAGCTCGCTGGCGATGATCGGCGGGGCGATCGTGCACGTCGTTCTGCACTGGGGCTGGGTCGTCAAGATGACGAAGCGGGCGTTCGGCTCGCGGCGTCCGGCGCCGGTGCGGAGCACCAGCCCCGAGGCGGCCAGAGCCGCCGGGGTGCACGTCGTGGCGCCGGCATGCGGTTCCTCCGAGCGGGTCATGGCTGCTCGGGCGACGACGGAGGCCGGTGCGTCCGGTGCCTCCGGCCGTGAGCGCGGCGAACGCCGCATCAGCCGCAAGGCCTTCCTGGCCGGCACGGCCGCGGCATGCGCGGGTGCGGCGCTCGTCCTCGTCCTCGGCCGCGGCGACGGCGACTCCGGCACGGTCTACGCGGCGACGCAGGCCGACCCGGAGACGGACCACGAGAGCAACGGGAACGGCAACAGCTGGGGCGACGAAGACGACGCGTACGAGTCCGACGAGTCGACGGTCCCCGAACAGAGCGCCGACCCTTCAGCCTCGGGCGATGCCGGCTCCAGCTCAGGCACGACGGAGACACAGCCGGCGCCGGCGACCAGCACGGAGCGGGTCAGCGTCGACGCGGGTGCCTGCAACGGCTGCGGTGACTGCGTGGGCACCTGCCCGTACGGCGTGTTCTCGTTCGCCGGCGGCGTCGCCACGGCCGCCAACCCGGGCGCCTGCACCCTGTGCGGCCGTTGCGTCCGCGCGTGCCCCACCGGGGCGATCACACTGCGCGCCTGACCTGTTGGTGGAGCCCGCGGGCTCCACCGACCACGTCGGCACTCCAGCGCACAAGCTTCGGGAAGGCTGCGTTGCACCGAGGCGAACGTGGGGCTGCCGCAGACCTCGAGGCTGCGCTCAGTCTCCGGCGGCATCTACAGCCCGTGCGGTAGGCTGACGACATGCCGCCGACGAGTCCCGCGCTGACGCCTCGCGCCAGGAGCGCCGCGACAGCGGTCTGGCTGGTGGTCAACGCCGTGAACGTGCTCCAGACGACGGGGTTCGCGACCCGGCCGCTCGATCCGCAGATCAACCGTGGTCTGGGCTGGGCTATCGTCGCGCTGGCCGTACCCGCGACGTGGGCGCTCGTCGCCTTCGTGCGCGAGCGGGCCGGATGGCTGCACGTCGCCGGTCCTCTCACCTTCGATCTCTTCGTCGTCCTGTCGCTGGCCGTCGACTACGGGGCCGGGGTGGAGTTCCGTGAGCCCGTGCTGCCCTCCGTTCTCGTCCCCTACCTGGCGCTCTTCTTCGGCAGCATCATCCTCATGGGGCTGCCGATGCTCCGCATCGATCGCCGGCGCTGGCTGCTCACCGTGGCGACGTCCGTCGCCCTGCTCGTCTCGATGGGCTACGCGCTTCGGGCGGGTGTCGCCTGACCGTCATCGGCGCGACGTTGTCACTGCGCGCGGGGCGGGGTACCGTGAGTACGATCACGAACGAGCATGGCCGACGGAAGGTCAGACAGTGCTCGTTGCAGACGATGCTCTGCGATACGAGGGAGAGGAGCAGTCCGTGCGCAAGCGCCTCACATATCTGTCCGCCGTCCTCGCGGTCGTGGCCGTCGCCGCCGTCCTCGTCGCCGGGGGCACCGGCGCGTCGGGCACCGCGGTCGCCGCGAAGGCCGGCGACGAGGGTCCCCGCGCCATCCTCGAGAAGGCGATGGCGGCCGACGCCGACGCGACGAGCGCGACGGCCGAGTTCAAGGTCACGCTGGCGGCCGACCTCGACCCGGATGCGCAGGCCCCGGCTCAGGCTGAGCTCGTCCTCGACAAGCCGATCACGGTGACCGGCACGGCGGCCGTCGACAGCGACCCGTTCGCCGGCTCGGTGACCGTCGACGTCTCGCTCGGCGGCGGCGGCTACAGCACGCAGACGGCGATGCGCTGGATCGGCGATGAGGCGTGGATCAAGGTGATGGGAGCGTGGTACGAAGCGCCGCCGGAGGCGAAGGAGCATCTGGCAGAGGCGCAGGCGAGGATGGCCGACACGCAGCCCGAGGTCTGCCCACTCGAGGGCGCTGGCATCGACCCGTGGTCCTGGGTCACCGGCCTCGAGCTGAAGAGTACGCAGGCGGTCGGCGGCGTCGACGCCTACCGGATCGTCGGCGGCCTGGATGTGCCGGCGCTCATCGACGACGTCGTGGCGTTCATGGCCACACCGAAGTTCGAAGAGCTGATGAAGGAGCACGCTCCGGCCGAGGCCGTCGAGGAGTTCAGGACGGTCGAGCCGGCCGAGCTCGAGGAGGCTGCCGACACGGCTGCCGGCGTCGTCCGCGACGTGAAGGGCGAGGTCTGGATCGCCACCGGCACCTACCGGGTGCTGAAGGCGACGGGCTCGGCCACGGTGGCTCCGCCGGCCGAGGCCGATGCCGACTGGCTGCGTTCGGTGGCCGTGGCAGTGACCGTCACGTACGGCGGTTTCGATGAGCCGGTCGACGTGCAGGCGCCCGTGGACGCACGGCCGTGGCAGGATCTGCGGGAGCTCGGCGGCGGCGCCTGTGAGGCGCCGATGCTCGCTGACTGAGCGTCGGAGGGCCGACCGCGAGCCGTCCAGCCGGTCGGCTCGAGATCGTACGGGACTCCCGACAGCTCAGCCCCCGAATCCGAAGCTCGTCCGGGGCTCCCGGCAGCTCAACCCTCGAAGCTGAAGCCGGCGTCGAAGACGCGGTCGCAGGCGGCAACGACGTCGGCGTCGTAGAGCGTGCCGGCTCCGCCGTGGACCTCCGCGAGTGCCGCCTCCAGCCCGAGCGCCGGCCGGTACGGCCGGTGTGAGGCCATCGCTTCGACCACGTCGGCGACCGTCAGGATGCGCGCCTCGAGCAGGATCTCGTCTCCCTTGAGACCCCCTGGGTAGCCGGAGCCGTCGAGCCGTTCGTGGTGCTGGAGCACGATCTCGGCCACCGGCCGCTCGAAGGCGATGGTGCCGACGAGCCGGTGGCCGACGGTGGGGTGCTGCTTCACCAGCTTGAACTCCATCTCGGTGAGGGTCGACGGCTTGCTCAGGATCTCGGCCGGCACGGCGATCTTGCCGATGTCGTGGACCTCGCCGGCCATCGTGAGTCCTTCGCGTATCGCCTCGTCGAGATCCATCTCGGCGGCGATCGCTTCGGCCAGACTTGTCACCCGCTTCTCGTGGCCGGCCGTGTACGGGTCGCGCAGTTCGACGATGGTGCCCATCGCCTTCACCGTGTCGCGGAGAGTCTGACGGAGCCGCTCGGTGGTCACCTCCAGATCCCTTCGAGACTGAACGCGTTCTGTGATGTCCAGCACATTGGCGATGACGACGCTCGAGTCGTCGCCGGTCGACAGTCTGTCGCCGGTCACCTGGACCCATCGGACGGCACCGTCCTTGCGAACGTAGCGCTTGTCGATCGTGAACGTCGTGCGGTCGGGGTCTCGCACGTACGTCTCGAGCAGGGCCCTCTCTCTCTGCCAGTCGTCCGGGTGGGTGATGTCCTCAGCCGTCAGGTCCTCGAGTTCCCGGGCCGAGTAGCCGGTGATGGTCTCGAAGCCTTCGTTGACGTGCAGGAAGCGCTGCTGCAGGCCATCCATGATGGTGATGCCCACCGGGCTGGTGTCAAAGATGCCGCGGAACCGTTCCTCGCTTTCGCGTAGCGCGGTCTCCGCCCGCTTGCGCGCGGTGATGTCCATGCAGATTCCGGACATTCGACGTGGCTCGCCGGCCTCGTCGTAGATCATGTCGCCTCGCGCGGCGATCCACAGTACCGTCCCGTCGGGCCGGACGATGCGGTACTCGTTCTCGAGGGGGATCCGCCGCTCGACGGCATCGTTGATTCGCGCCTCGGCTGCCTCGAGGTCGTCTGGATGCAGGGTCGCGCGCCATGTCTCAAACGTCGCCGGCGCGTCGGGTGACAGGCCGAAGAGCTCATGGAACTCGCGAGTCCAGGAGAGCTCGCCGGTCGTCATGTCCCAATCCCAGGTGCCGGCGTCGGCGCCTCGTTGCGCCACCGAGAGCCTTTCGTTCGCCTCTCGAAGGGCCCGCTCGCTCTCGATCCGGTCCGTGATATCGCGGGCCGCAGCGTAGATGCGCTCGCCACGCGGCAGCGACTTCCACTCGATCCAGCGGTAGCTGCCGTCCTGGCAGCGATAGCGGTTCGTGAAGCTGGGGACGACCTCCTGACGTCTGAGTGTGGCGATCGCGTCATGGGTGGCCTCGAGGTCGTCGGGGTGGACGAAGTCGAGGAAGCGCGCGCCCTGCATCTGCTCCAGTGGATAGCCGAGCACATTCGCCCACTCCTGGTTCAGGCGCCGGAAGTAGCCGTCGGTGTCCGCTATACAGAAGAGGTCGAGTGACGCCGAGAAGAAGTCGTCGAGTTCCCTCCCCTTCTCTGCAGCAGCCTGTTCCGCCAGCTTGCGGGCAGTGATGTCCCGCGAACTGATCGTCAGGCCGACGATGTCGCCGGTCTCCGGGTCGCGCCGGGCGGAGGCCCGGGACTCGTAGTAGATGGTCTCGCCGTCAGGCGTCTCGTAGGACGTGTCGTATGACTCCTGCTTCCCCGTCTCAAGAACCCGTTGGTGCACTGCCCGGACTTCGGCCTGCCTCTCCTCCTCGACGTACGACCAGAGGGGCGTCCCGATGAGTTCGTCCACGGTGAGGCCCGGTGATGCGCGGTTGACGAGCTCGATGTTGAGGTCACGGTCGAGCGTGAGGACGTGGTCGGGCGAGGTCTCGGTCAGCGATCGCCAGCGCTCCTCGCTCTGTCTGAGCGCCTCCTCCGCCATCTTATGATCCGTTATGTCGGTGATCACGCCGTCGAAATGCAGGGGTGTGCCGTCCGGGGCGCGAGTGAGCGACCCGGTCTCGTGCAGCCAGCGGATCGTACCGTCCCTGTGGCGGATCCGGTAGGAGATCGAGTAAGGCCCGGGTCGATCCGGTTCGCGGGCGAGCTCCTCGCTGCCCTTCTTGAGCACGAGATCGTCCCACCTCTTGCGACCTTCGAGGAAGTCTGTCGCCGGGTAGCCGGTGAGGGCCTCGCAATGATCGCTGATGTAGAGGTCGCGCCACGGCGGCGTGGGCTCGCAGCGGAAGACAGTGCCCGGCACGTTCTCGACGAGCGTGCGGAAGCGCTCCTCGCTCGCGCGGAGGTCTTCCTCCGCCCCCCTCCGATCCGTGATGTCGGCGAATGAGATCGCCACGGCTGCTACGTATCGTTCCGCGTCCGCAGTCTCGTCCCAGATCGGCTCCGTGTTGATCGACACCCAGCGCACGTCTCCGTCCGGCCTGACGACGCCCATGACGACGCCGCTGCAGGGCTGTCCGGTGGCCAGGGTGTGCATGGACGGATGCTCGCCCCCGGGGTAGGGGGAGCCATCTTCACGGATCGTGCCCCACTCTCGGCTTGTCGACGTCTGGCCGATCGCGTCTTCCGCAGCGATCCCGAAGACCCGCTCCGCGGCAGGATTCCAGGTCAGTATGCGGCCCGAGGCTTCCTGCAGGATGACGCCTTCGTGCATGGCGGCGATGACCGAACGATATCGTTCGGTGGTCGCGCGGAGGGCATCGCTTACCGCTCTGCGATCCGTGACGTCCACGATGTTACCGATGATGCGGATGACCCGACCGTCTTCGAGCTCCGGTCGAGCGCTCGTCCGGACCCAGATGCGCTCACCGTCTGCGCGGACGAAGGGAAGCTCGAGGTCATAGGGCTCGCCCTTCTCCAGGGCGCGCTCGAACGCCTCCGTGATCACGGCGTGGGCCTCGCCAGGATAGTGGCTCTTGGCTGCCACGACGTCATCACTGTCGAAGTCGTGGTCGACGCCGTAGATCCGATAGACTTCGTCCGTCCACACGACATGACCGGTGAGGACGTCGTACTCCCAGCCGCCGGCGTGGGTGATGGCCTCCGCCGACTTCAGCAGTTCCTCGCTGCGCCGCAGATCCGATTCCAGACGCCGCTGCTTGGTGATGTCCTGTCCGAATTCGGTGAGACCGATCAACTCGCCGGACTCGTCGAGGACGGGGTAGCCGCGCAGCGAAAAGGTCCGTCCGTCCGGCGTCGTCATCTCGGCTGTGGCGGGCTGCCTGGTGCGGGCCGCGATCAGGACCGGGCAACCGTCGCACGGCTCGTCCCTCCCCTGCCATACCTCGTAGCAGCACAGGCCCACTAACTCGTCGGAGGGCCTGCCGACCGACTCCCCGGAAGCCCTGTTGGCCCACCTGATGTGTAGATCGAGGTCGTAGTAGGCGAACATCTCCGAAGTGGAGTTCAGGATGAGGTCCTTCTGTCGCTCCGACTGACGCAGGGCGTCGCTCCGCCGCCTCTCCTGAGTGGTGTCGCGCCCCATCACGAAGACACCGGTGACGACACCGCTCCTGTCGACGATCGGGTTGAAGCGGTAGTCCATCCAGCCGGGCTGGCTGCCGTAGTGCGTGCTCGACTCGACCGCGAACTGTTCGCCGGACAGCGCACGCTCATAGTAACCGCGCCACTCGACTGCGACCTCTGTGGGCAGGTCGTCCGTGACGAGCGGCTCTCCGGTTCTGATGTCTCGCCCCATGTCCTCTCTGAGGCGCCTGTGAAAGGTCGTGTTGCCGACGACCAGTCGAACGTCGCGGTCTACCGCCCAGACTGAGAAGTCTGCGTTCTCGATCAAAGCGTGTAGGCGTACCTCGTGCGCCGCCGCCGCCGCCTCGGCCTGTTTGCGGGCGGTGATGTCCTGAATCGTCCCATGGGCACGGAGCGGCGTGCCGTCCTCCGCGCGCTCCACGGCCGCCGTCTGGTGGACATGCCGGACTTCGCCGCTCGATCGTCTGATGCGCAGGTCGATCTCGTCTGTGTCGCCATGCCCGAGGAGTCGCGCGACCCACTCGTTGTTGCGGGGGCGGTCCTCCAGGAGGATCGCTGCGGCGATGCGCTCGAACGTCAGCTCGGCGTTGCGATCGAATCCGAAGATGCGATACGTCTCATCGGACCACGTCAGCTGCTCGCCGACGACATCCCACTCCCAGCTGCCGACGTGCGCGAGCTCCTGCGCGCGGGCCAGCGCGGTCTCGGCGACGCGCGCCGCCTTCTCCGCCTCCTTGAGAGGGGTGATATCGATATTCGTCCCGATGTAGCCGCTCGTTGCACCCTGGGGGCCCGGTAGCGGGTCTGCTGTGCCGTGTATCCATGTCACGTTGCCGGCCGCGTCCTCGAACCGGTAGTCGAGTTCCCAGTGGCCGGCCCGTGCGACTGTCTCGTACCAGGCCGCGCCTATGCGGTCGCGATCGTCGGTATGCAGAGCGTCGAGCCATCCCTTGCCGCGCGCTTCCTCAAGGGTGAGTCCGGAGTGCTCCAGCCATCTCCGGTTCGCGTGGATACAGTCGCCGGCGGCGTCGGTGAGGTACACGGCGACCGGCGCGCCGTCCATGAGCGGGATCAGCACACTGGGGTCGAGTATGACAGGCTCCGGCGTGCGGTCCGACACAGGCCCCTCCGGCGTGCCGAGGGGCTGGTCGCTCTTCGTGTCACGCTTGCGCGGCATGGCTCTTTCCCTGTCGCGGAGCTGGTTCGGGTCTTTCGACCTTGATCGCGGACAACCCTTCTGAAGACCTCGATATCTGTCGACGTCCGCTGCCAGCAAGCATAGAGCCGAACCGACGATCATGTGAAGCTCGGATGTTTGCCTGTAGTGGCATCAAACGGGGTCCGCAGCCACGCGAGGAGCCATACACGGACGGAATACGTGCGTGCCGAGCGGCCGGCCGCCATCGGTATACTCGCCGCATGAGCATCGCCGATCCCAGTCGCTGGGAAGTGGTCACCCACAAGCTGTTCACCAACACGCTCGCCGGCGGGTTCTATCGCCGCTTCGTCGACGACATGGGCCTGCGTGGCGACGAGCGGGTGATGGACTTCGGCTCCGGCACCGGCGCCGCGGCCGTGCGTTTGGCGCCGATACTGCGAAAGGGCGGCGGCCGGCTGACGTGCGTCGACGTCTCCGGGACCTGGATCGCAGAGCTGAGGAAGGTCCTGCGCCGCTACCCCGAGGTCGAGTACCTCGAGGGCAGGTTGTGGGAGCTCGACCTGCCGGACGAGAGCTTCGACGTGGTCGTCGCCCACTTCGTGTTGCACGACATCCCCAGCGGAGGGTCGAGCGGGGGCGACGATGGCTGTGCTCGTGAGGTTCGAGGTGAGCGGGAGCGGGCCGTCTGCGAGCTTGCGCGCGTGCTGCGGATGGGCGGCCGCTTCTTCGTGCGCGACCCCTCGTCGGAGAGGCACGGCTTCACGCCCGGGCAGCTGGCCGCGCTGCTCCGCGGGGCGGGACTGGAGGAGGTCCGCAGCTGGAGTGGCCGGCTCTACCTGGTCGAGCCGTGGGTGGCGGCGGAATATCGCAAGCCGCGACCGGGACCGCCTTCGGGACCGCGACCCGGGCGGTGAGCAGGCACGTGATCGAAGCTGTGAGCGCTCGGCAGTCGCCGGACGTTCCGGTCACCGGCGGTGCGGGCGCGTGAAGGAGGGACATCGCAGATGGAACAGGGAGGCGGACGATGGGCGAAGCTGATCTCTCCCGGGAGACGCTCGCGGTATGGGGTGGCGAGGGTGTGCAGGCGCCGTCCGGCGCGACGCAGGTGCCGATCGTCTACAGCGCCGCGTACGGCTACCCGGATGTCGAGACGTGGCTGGACGTGGCGCTCGAGCGTACGCCCGGTCACATCTACAGCCGCAGCTCGAACCCGACGGTAGCCGCCTTCGAGGAGAAGATCCGCGTGCTCGAGGGCGCCGACGCGGCGACCGCCTTCGCGACCGGTATGGCAGCCGTCAGCTGCAGCCTCTTCTCCCTGCTCGAGCCGGGCGATCGGGTGGTCTCGATCAAGGACACCTACGGCGGCACAAGCCGCCTGTTCCTCGAGTACGTGCCGCGCAACGGCGTGGACGTGGATCTCTGCGAGACGAGCGACCATGAGCAGCTCGAGGCGGAGATCGGCAAGGGGTGCGCCGTCGTCTACCTCGAGACGCCGACCAACCCGACCCTCAAGGTGCTCGACATCGAGCGGCTGGCGAAGGCGGGCCACGCGGCCGGGGCCGTTGTCATCGTTGACAACACCTTCGCGACGCCGATCGACCAGCGGCCCCTGGAGTTGGGCGCCGACTTGGTCGTCCACAGTGCGACCAAGTACCTCGGCGGCCACGCCGACGTGCTGGGCGGCGCCGTCTGTGGGAGCGGCGAGCTCGTCGACCGCATCCGTCACTACCGCGAGATCACCGGCGGTTCGCTCGATCCCATGGCCGCCTTCCTGCTCATCCGCGGCATGAAGACGCTCGGCCTGCGCGTCCGGCAGCAGAACCAGAGCGCACTGCGGATCGCTCGCTGGCTGGAGGAACAACCGGCCGTCGGCGCCGTCTACTATCCGGGGCTGGAGTCGCATCCGCATCACGAGGTGGCGCGGCGGCAGATGCGCGGCTACGGCGGCATGCTCAGCTTCACGCTCACCGGCGGCTTCGAGGCCGTGAAGCGGGTGCTGCCGCGGCTGCGGCTGGCTCATCGGGCGGCGAACCTGGGGTCCGTGGAGACCATCGCCGGTCCACCGGCCACGACCAGCCACGTGGAGTGCACGGCGGAGGAGCGGGAGGCGCTCGGCATCCCGGAGGGCCTCATCCGCTACTCGGTCGGCATCGAGGACACCGCCGACCTGATCGCCGACCTGCGGCAGGCGCTCGAGAACGCGTGAGCAGGATCGCGTAGGCGCGTGAGAGTGAGTGGCGGGGAGCAAGAGCGTGGAGCGTGAGAGAGTGAGGCGCGACTGCCCTGTGTGCGCCTGTCTGCGGGCGCGGCGTCCGTCGGCCGCGACGATGGCCGAACGCGCCGACGTGCTGCTGCGTGTCGACGAAGAGCGTGCGATCGAGGCGCTCGTCGAACGCGTGCGGGCCATCCGGGCGGCCGCTGAGAAGCGCCTGCCGGGGCGGGGGGCCGAGGGCGCCACGTCGCCGGCGGCTGAGAGGGATCGGCCGTCCGGGTCGCCGGCGGCGATCATGGGTCTCAGCGGCGGGCTCGACTCCGCCGTGCTGGCGACGATCTGCGTGCGCGCTCTCGGGCCGGAGCAGGTGCGGCTCGTCTACCTCTTCGACCACACGAGCTCCGCCGAGGGACGCGCCAACGCCCGCGCGGTGGCGGCGCGGCTCGGCGTGCCGCTCGAGGAGTCGTCGATCGAAGACGCGATGCGCGCGGCGGGTGTCTACGAGTCGCCGGTCGCCCGCCTCACGTCGGTCTCGAGCGGCGTCAACCGGCTCCTGTACGCTGTCTATCCGCTGTTCATGGGCGAGCCGTCGTTCGTCGGCGCCCTGCGGGCCGGCGAGGCAGAGGCGCGCGGCGGCCGGGCGCCCAGCTTCGTCCACCGCCGCTTCGTGGCGCCGGCGCACGCTGGGTTCGCGGCCCGCCACATCCAGCGGCGCGTGCTGCTCGAGACGGAGGTCGCCCGGGGTGGCTGCTTCCTGGTCGGCGCCGCCAACCGGACGGAGTGGCTCACCGGCTGGTTCATCAGGGGCGGCGTCGACGACCTGCCCGACCAGCCGATGATCGGCCTCTACAAGACCCAGGTGCGCCGACTGGCCCGGGCGCTGGGGGTCGTGGAGAGCGTGCGGCAGGCGACGCCGTCGCCCGACATGATGAGCGGCGTCACCGACGAGATGGGTCTGGGCCTGTCGTACGGCACCATCGACCTCGCCCTCGACTTCCTCTCCGGCGGCGTCACGAAGGAGCAGGCGGTCGACGCCGGGGTGACCGCGCACGACGTCGCCGGCGTCGAGCGGCTGCTCCGCCTGTCCGCCTGGAAGCGGGAGCCGGGCGACGACCTCCAGCGCACTCCCCGGTCGAAGCCTCTCCCGAGGCCGGCGTCGCCCGGCGACCTGCGGACGATGCCGCTGCTGCCGGTCGACGGCGGCCCCCGCGGCGGCCTGCGCGGCGACCCGTGATGGGTACTCTGGGACACCATCGCCGCGAGGGTGGGATAGGGCGGCGCCCCGCGCCCGCGGTCATGGCCAAGCGGGCCGCCGCGCTGTTGCGCGTCGATGCGGACCGCACGATCGCCGCGCTCGTCGAGCGGGTCCGTGCGGTCAAGGCCGCCTCGGACGCGGGCACGGCTCTGATGGGCCTCAGCGGCGGCCTCGACTCCGCGGTGCTGGCGGCGGTCGCCGTCCGCGCCCTCGGAGCGGGCGGGCTCCGGATGGCCTATCTACACGACCACCTGACCCCGGACGACGGTCGAGCCAACGCTCGCGCGGTGGCGGCATGGATAGATGTGCCGCTGGAGGAGTCGTCGATCGAGGAAGAGTTGCGGGCGGCCGGTATCTACGACCCCGTGTCTGTCCGGTTCACCTCCATCTCCGTCGGGCTGAACCGACTCCTCTACCGGCTGCGGCCCCTGCTGACCCGGAACGAGTCCTACGTCGCCGCCGTGCAGGCGGAAGACCCAGATGCCGGTCCCTCGGCAACTTCGAGCTTCGTCGTGCGGTACTTCTCGTTGCCGGTGTCGAGGAGCTTCGCGGCGCGCAGCATCCACCGGCGGCGGGTGCTCGAGGCCTCAGCGGCTCGCGACGGCTGCTTCCTGCTCGGCGGCGCCAACCGGACCGAGTGGCTCACCGGCTGGTTCCGCAAGGACGGCATCGACGACCTCCCCGAGCAACCGATGGTCGGGCTGTACAAGACGCAGGTGCGGCAACTGGCGCGCGCGCTCGGCGTGCCGGGGCGGGTGCGCCGGGCCGCTCCCTCGCCGGATACGCTGCCCGGTGTCACCGACGAGATGGGGCTCGGCCTGCCGTACGGCACCATCGACATCGCCCTGGACTTCCTCTCCGGCGGCGTCACGAAGGAGCAGGCGATCGCCGCCGGCGTGTCGGCGCACGATGTCGGTCACGTCGAACGGCTGCTGTGCGGCTCGGCCTGGAAGCGCAGGAGGAGCGACGGCGCGTTGACGGGCGACGTCGCTCCCGCGGACGTCCATGAGCTCCACACGATGCCGCCGCTGCCGGTCGACGGCGGCCCGCGCGGCGGCCTCCGCGCGGGCTAGCTGCCTCACAGCGGGCGTGCCCGTGCTATGGTCGCCCATGGATGAGCAGCTCGCCTTTCTGAAGCTCATCGCCGAGCGTTTGGACGGTGCCGGCATCCCCTACATGCTCACCGGATCTCTGGCCATGACGCTCTACGGCACACCGCGGATGACGCGCGACATCGACCTCGTCGTCGAGCTCGAGCCCGGCGACGCGGCCGTTCTTGTCGAGTTGTTCGCGGGTGACTGCGTCCTCGACGAGGGCGCCGTCGCAGAGGCCGTGTCGCGCCGGGGGATGTTCAACGCCATCCACGCCGACTGGGTCGTGAAGGCCGACTTCATAGTGCGCAAGGAGTCGCCCTACCGTCGGCTCGAGCTGGAGCGCCGGCGGACCGTCGACGTCCTCGGCACCCCGGTCGCCGTCGTCTCGCCGGAGGACCTGCTGCTCTCCAAGTTGGCTCGGGACCGTGGTCGCGAGAGGTCGCCTCACGGTGATCTGGACGGCCGCTATCGGGCAATGCTGCTCCAGCGTGCGCCTGTCGAGCGCCTGATGATGGCGTGTGGCATGTTCTCGGCGGCGCAAGCACTGGTGCGGGCGGGGATCGTGGCGGGCGGTGTGGCCGACGAGGTCGAGATCCGCCGCGAGCTGTTCCTGCGCTTCTACGGCAGCGAGATCGCCGACCCCGGATTCAGAGAGCGCGTCGCAGACGAGATCGCGGCGCGGAGTGGCTCAGACACGGCCGAGTAGCGCCGGGGAGCGGCCCTGCCCGGGCGTGTGATCGCCGCCGAGCAGCCTCGCTCGTCGTCGCAGACCGAGAGAACGAGAAAGGGGAGGGGGCGCGTCGGCGCCCCCTCCCCTTCTGTGACGACGTGTCGGCTCAGAGGAAGAACGCGTTCCTCGAGCGCGACATCATGTCGACGAAGTTGCCGACACCCACGTAGTCGAGGTGCGGGTAGTCGATCATCTCATCCTTCTGCAGACCCATGACGTCCATCGTCATCGTGCAGACGTGGATGCGCACACCCTGGTCGGCCGCCTGGACCATCAGGTCCTCCAGCGAGGCCACGCCGTGGTCCTTCATGACCTTCTTCATCATCTTGGGACCCATGCCGGCCATCTGCATGCTCGAGAGCGGCAGCTTGCCGGTGCCGGTCGGCAGCATCATGCCGAACATCCTGTCGATCGGCTTCTTCTGCACGCGCTTGACCGGATCGCGCATCGCCGACGTGCCCCAGAACGTGAAGAACATGTCGACCTCGGTGTCGTAGACGCGCGCGCCGAGGGCGATGATGAACGCCGCCATCACCTTGTCGAGGTCGCCGCTGATGACGCCCAGCGTCAGGCGGTCCTCCGGCATCTGCCGCTCCAGCGCGGCGAGGCGCTTCTCGAGCTCCTCGATGCGCTCGGCTTCGGTCTTCGCCGTCTCCATCTTCTCTGCCGTCTCTGCCATGTCTGTGCTCCTCATCACCTGGTGGGCACAACGCGCCTGCCCTAGGTACGCGCGATGTGTCGTTCGCGTGTCCGTGGCGGCTCTCGCGTGGGGAGGTACTACGGCCTCACCGACAGCGCGGGGGCCCGTCGCCGCGGCTCAGTAGTTCAGGGTCGCCGTCGACTCGGTGACCTCCTTGATGACGTGTCCCGCGTGGGTCAGCTCGACGCCGCCGATGAGCGCGTCCGGCTCGATCTTGCGCTCCTTGAGGCAGGGGGTGCAGACGAGGAGCCTGCCGCCGCCTCCCAGGAACGACGCGATCTGCTCGGAGAGCGCCGGCAGCGTCGCCCCGAAGACGTGCTCGGCGATACCCTTCCTGGCCAGGAACACGCCGGGGCCCTGGAGGATGACCACGCTCTCGCAGCCCTCCACCAGCGCGGCGTTCCCCATCAGGAACGGGAGCGTCGCCCGCTCGGGGTCCTCCGGCCCGTGGGTGGCGAACACGGTGACCTTCTGTCCCTTCCCGTCACTCATGCTGCCTTCTCCTCTTCGTACTTGTTGAGTCCCATGTTGCTGGGCACGACACCCATCCGCCGGGCCCGGAAGGCGAAGAACCACAGCGCGACCGGCCGGTAGATGATGTGCGCGAACTTGGTGAACGGCAGGAGCAGCAACAGCTCCATCGCGAGGCCGACGTGGACGAGGAAGACGATGTCCACGGCGATGCCGCTCAGCGTCACGTACTCACCGATCTCGAGGACGAACCCGGTGGCGCCGATGATCCAGAGGAAGATCAGCAGGGCCCAGTCGGAGACCGTCGAGCGGTCGAAGTAGGCCCGGTCGGGCTTGCGGGCGCGCTGGATCATGGCGACGGTGGTGCCGTACATCAGCGCGATGCCGGCGACGGTGCCGAGCAGGCGGATGGGGTAGTAGATCGGCACGTAGCTGCCCGGCTCCTTGAGGAAGTAGTCGAGGACGGTCGCCAGGGCGAGGCCCAGGAAGCCGAACATGATCGACATGTGCACCCAGCGGCGGCGGAGCGGCAGCGGGCCGTCGTCGCGCGACTGCTCGGTCTGGCAGTCACGGAAGCGCCGGTGGGCGATCGCCTCGCCGATCATGTCGCCGAGGGCCAGCAGCGCCGACTTGAGCGGGAACCGCGACGGGTCCTGCGGTGGCCGCGGGGCACCCTGGGCGCTCGTCTCGCGGGCCAGCAGCCAGACCATGTTGACCAGTGCCACGACCGAGAGCACGGCGAGGATGATGATCACCGCCAGGCCGAGGTCGTGGATGATGTCGAACGGGATCCACTCGAGCAGCGAGGCGGTGTTGACGCGGCCTTCGGGCAACGTCTCGGACGTCCCGAGCAGGAAGCCCACGAGGATGCCGAACAGCACGATCATCCAGCCGATGTTGAACGCGCTGGAGGTGAACATGCGGCGCGACAGGGTCGTCGGGTCGAAGCGGCCGATGGAGAACCGCCGGGCGGCCGCCATCAGCTCGCCGGGCGCCGCCTCACGGGGGCACGTCTCCGAGCACTCGCCGCAGTAGTAGCAGGTCCAGACCTCCTTGCAGGCGGCGAGCTTGTCGCGCTGCCCCAGCTGGACGTAGCGGATCATGCGGCGCGGGAACGCGTCGTCGCCCTCGGAGAGGGGGCAGACGGCGGTGCAGTTGCCGCAGTTGAAGCAGGCCTTGACGTCGGGGGCGCCGTAGCGCTCCATGTCGTCGAGGAGGGTGGGGTCGACACGCATCGCCATCTCTCAGCCCTCCTCGCCGGCGTCGGTCTGCGGCGCCGTGTCGGTCGCCGTCTCGGCCGCGCCACCGGCGGACTCGTCCGCGGTTCCGGCCTCGGCCGCCTCGTCACTCGCCGCGTCGTCGGCCTTCTCTTCCGTGACGAGCTCGTAGGTGAAGTAGTCGCCGTCCTTCTCGGCGGCCTCCGCCAGCTCGCCGTACTTGCGCATGGCGGCGATGTGCCAGAGCACGCGGTCGGTCGACATGTCGACTGCCGCCGCGATCTGCGGCACGCTCTTCGGGCCGCTCTCCATCTCGGCGCTGATCTTCTTGCGCTCGGTGCGGACGACCTTGCTGGCGGCCTGCGCTGCCTTGACCTGCGCCTCACGCTCGGTCCGCAGCCGCTTCAGCGTCGCTTTGGTGTCGCTCATCGCGCCACCTCCCCTCCGGTCGCGAGCAGAGCGTCGACCATCGCCTCATACGCCTCCAGCGACCAGCCGTTGAGGTCGATCGCCTTGGTCGGGCAGACCGCCACGCAGGCCCCGCAACCGGAGCAGAGGGCCGGATTGACGACCGCCCGCTTCGTGCCGTCGGGGTACTCCTCCATGGCGATGGCGCCCGGATACGGGCACTCCTCCACGCAGGCGCCGTGACCGACGCACTCCGCCGGCTCGACGTGGGCCACGAACGGCGGCAGCTGCACGTGGCCGGTGGCCAGCAGACCGAGCGCCTTGACCGCCGCCGCGGACGCGGAGGCACAGGACTCGGTGACGTCCTTGGGCGCCTGACAGGTGCCGGCGATCAGCACGCCGGTCGTCGAGAGCTCCACCGGACGCAGCTTGGGGTGGACTTCCTGGAGGAAGCCTTCGGCTCCCACCGGGAGACGAAGACTCGTACCGAGGTCGCCGATGTCGGCCGGCTCCATGCCGACGGCCAGCACGACCATGTCGACGCCCACCTCGACCTCCTCACCCCAGGTGAGGCCGTCGATGCAGCTCACCGTGACGGGGAAGTCGTCGCCCTTGTCCGCCTTGGCGACCTTGGGCGGCTGGGCGCCGTCCCAGCGCATGAAGATGGCGCCGGCCTTGTTGACTCTCTCGTAGTAGTCCTCGTGGCCGCGGCCGTACGCCCTGATGTCCTGGAAGAGCTCGTAGGCCGCCACCTGCGGGAACCTCTCCTTGAGGTGCAGGACGTTCTTGAGCGTCGCCGTACAGCAGACGCGCGAGCAGTACTCGTTGATGTGACCGCTCGGGCCCGGCTTCTGGACGCCGTCGACCTGGCGGCTGCCCACGCAGTGGATGAACGCCACCGAGCGGACCGGCTTGTCGTTGAAGGTCGGGGTGCCGCCTTCGGGCTGCTCGTCGAGCCAGCGGATGAAGTCGACGAGCGTGACCACCTGCGGCAGACGGCTGTAGCCGTATTCGCCCTTCGGCGGCGTGTAGTGCTCGTAGCCGGTCGCGACGACGATGGCGCCCGCCTGTACGGTCGACGTCTGGCCGGCGTCCTCGGACTCGTCCCCGGCCTCGGCCGGCGCGCTCTCGCCGCCGGCGTCCGCGACCTCGTCCGATGCGCTCTCGACGAAGGCGCTCGCGGGGCCGTAGCCCTGGTACTCGACGTACTGCCAGCCGAGCTCGCCCACATCGCGGGCGACCGAGTCGAGGTCGGCAGCGATCGTGAGGCCCTCCGGCCGTTGATCCAGCGTCAGTGTGAAGGCACCCACATACCCCTCAACATCGCTCACTTCCGTGCCGGTGTGGAGGGTGATGCGGGTGTTCTCGAGCACCTCGTCGGCCAGCCGCCGGATGACGTCCTCGGCCTCCTCCTCGTTCGGGAAGAGCTTGCCGAGGAGAGCCGTCCGGCCGCCGAGGACCAGTTCCTTCTCGACGAGGTGCACGTCTAGCCCGGCTCTGGCCAGGTCGCTCGCCGCCCGCAGGCCGGCGACGCCGCCGCCGACGACGACGACGGTCCCCTCGGCCGGGATCCTGACCGGCTCCAGCGGAGTGAGACCGCCCGCCTTGGCGACCGCGGCCCTCACCAGGCCGGTCGCCTTCGCCCGCGCCTCATCGGGGTCGCCGTGCGACCAGCTGACCTGCTCGCGGATGTTGGCGTGCTCGTACAGGTACGGGTTGATCCCGGCCCGCTCGAGCACGCCGCGGAACGTCGCCTCGTGCAGCCGCGGCGAGCAGGCCGCGACCACGACCCGGTTCACGCCGAGCTCCTTGATGTCGTCGGCGATCGCCTGCTGGCCGGGGTCCGAGCACATGAACATGTTCGTCTTGGCGCTTACGACGTGGGGCAGCTTGGCCGCCTCGGCGGCGACCTCCTCGACGTCGATGACGTCGGCGATGTTGCCGCCGCAGTGGCAGATGTAGACCCCGACGCGCGGCTCCTTGTCGTCCTCGTCGCCGCCGGCGGGCTCCACCGACAGCTCCTCGGCCGCCATGTCGTCGCCCGTTCCCGTGGACTGGTCCGCGGTGCCACCGGGCTCCGCGCCGGCGGCGCCGGTCGCGTCGTCCCGCGGCTCGTCGGTGCCCTGCGGCTCGTCGATGTGCTCAGCCACGGTCACCCTCCCGGCAGATCTCCATCGCCGCGGCGCTGGCCTCGGCGATCGTGTCGACGATATCCATGGGACCGGTCGCGGTCCCGGCCACGCTCACGTGCGGCAGCGATGTACGGCACGGCGCGTCCTTGGGATGCGGGACGTCGAAGAAGCCGTCCTCGCCGGTCTCCAGCGGCAGCAGCTCGTGAGCGTCGGCGGTGGGGGCCAGGCCCAGCGAGAGCACTACCATGTCGTGGTTGCGGACCTCCGCCTGACCACGGTCGTCGATGCGTTCGATGTGGACGTCCACCGAGCGGTCGGTGGCCTCTTCGAGACGCCCGACCTTGGCCTTGACGAACTCGATGCCCATCGCTTTGGCGGAGCGGAAGAACTCCTCGTAGCCCTTGCCGAAGGCGCGGATGTCCATGTAATAGATGGTCAGGTCCGCGAACGGCAGGGCGCCGCTCAGCAGCATCGCCTGCTTGATGGCGTACATGCAGCAGACGCGCGAGCAGTACGGCACGCCGAGCGTCCGGTCGCGCGAGCCGGCGCACTGGACCCAGGCGATCGAGGCCGGGTCCTTGCCGTCGGCCGGCCTGATGACCCTGCCGTACGGCCCGTGCGGCGCCAGCAGCCGCTCCATCTGCAGCGGCGAGATGACGTTGGCGATCTGGTCGGCGCCGTACTGCTTCTTGCTCGACGCCGAGGTCAGCTGCCAGCCGGTCGCCACGACGACGTGGTCGGCGGCGATCGGGATCAGCTGGTCCTTCTGGTCGTAGTCGATGCAGTCCTTGGGGCAGACGCGGGCGCAGGCGCCGCACAGCGTGCAGGCGTCCTTGTCGATGAGCGCCACCTGGGGGATGGCGTTGGTGAAGGGCACGTAGGCGGCGCGACGCGAGGTGTAGCCGCCCTGGAACTCATCGGGGACTTCGGCCGGGCAGACGTACTCGCACTGCCGGCAGCCGATGCAGTCGTCCTCGACGACCGAGCGCGCCTTGCGGCGGATGGTCGCCGTGTACCCATTCTCGTTCGGGACCAGGTCCTCGACCTCGGAGTAGGTGTGGATGGTGATATCGCCGTGGTGCGCGGCGGCGGCCATCTTCGGGGTCGTGATGCAGCTGGCGCAGTCGAGGGTGGGGAAGACCTTGCTGAGGCCGATCATGGCGCCGCCGATGCTCGGCTGACGCTCGACGATGACGACCTGCCGTCCCTGGTCGGCGAGGTCGAGGGCGGCCTGCAGGCCGGCGATGCCGGCGCCGATGACCAGCGTGTCGAAGTGCTGGACGCCGCCGGCCTCGGCGAGGCGCTCCGCCAGCTTGCGGGGATCCTCCTGGGCGCTCACGCGGCATCACCTCCGGCGGCGACGGCGTCCTTCTCGGCGGCCGCCTTCTCGGCCGCCAGGATGCGCGCGTTCATGTCGTCGATCTCCTTGATGTACGCCTTGGTGCACACCGTGCAGATGGCGGTGAGGCGCAGCAGGCCCGGGTCGATGCCGCGCTCCTTGAGGCCGAGCTTGACGCGGTCGATGCGCCTGGTCAGCCGCTCGAAGGCGCCCTGGTAGGGGCACTCGTGACCGCACGACATGACGATGATGCCGGCGAAGCCCTTCTCGAAGCAGTCGTAGTAGAACTGGTCCGGGAAGAGCACCGGCGACGGCACCCGGATGACGTAGGTGTTGGCGGCGTGGTGGAGGTGCGCCTGGCCCACCGCATCGGCGGCCGGGTCCGCGCACGAGATGGTCGACAAGATGAGGATCTTGCCATCTGGGGTGGGCGCGACGCTCATGTCAATCCTTTGTCAGACGACCGGGGAACGGGTGCTCGGGCGCCCGCGAGGGGCGCCGTCGCGTGCGTGCGTCCGTCGTCACTTGCCGCGGCGGACGAAGAGGCGGTCGTAGCCCTCCTCGGCCTGCAGCAGGCCGAGCCACTCGTGGCCGACCTTCTCGGCCCAGACCGGGATGTCGGCGCGGGAGCCCTCGTCGTCCGAGCGGACCTCGATGACCTCGCCGACGCCGACCGTGCCGATGCCCTTCTTGGCCTCGAGCAGGGGACCGGGGCAGGCGCTGCCGCGGGCGTCGACGACGCCGTCCGGATCGAGCATTTCGAGTTCGTCGATCTCGAGTGTCATGGCTGTTCTCCTCTCGTACGCATGGTCTGTCGGTGTGCTGACATGTGCTGCGTGGACTGTGGGCCCGGTCGGCCCTGTCAGGGTCTCTCCTCGCCACGGATGATGGCCTCGTTGGCGAGGTGCTGCTCGACGAGCGCTTCTCGGATGAGGTGGCAGGCGGCGACCAGCTTGGGGTTGGCGACGGCGTAGTAGATGGTGCGGCCGTCGCGCCGGCTGGTCACGAGGCCGCGAGCCTTCATGACCCGCAGGTGCTGCGAGACGTTGGCCATGGTGAGGTCGAACTCCCCGGCCAGGTCGCCGACCGAGCGCTCGCCCTCGGCGAGGGCGTAGAGGATGGCCAGCCGGTGCTCATTGGCGACGACCTTGCAGTACTCGGCGTGGAGCTGGAGGAGCTCCCTGTCGGCGCGGGCCGCCGCCGCCTCGGAGGCGCTGGGGAGAGGCGCGTCCACAGACCGCTGCGACTCCGCCGTCCCCGGCGTCTCGGAGACCGCCCGCGGGTACCGTCTCTCCGTTGCTCGTTTCGATACTTGCATGATTGCTGAACTGTATACCACATGCCCCCAGGGGTATGCAAGCATCTTTCTGCGAGCCGGATCCGGAGCTCTTTCTCGGAGGGTCCGGAGGGCCGTCGACCGGGCAGTCGGTCGAGAGGCCCGGGCCATCACCAGGGCCATCACCACATATACTGGTCGCGTGAAGCACTTGAGCACACCATGCGTGGCGCCGGGGTGGACGCTATTGCGACGATATCGCCGCGATCGTCCGGCCGCGGGAGTGGGAGAGTGGTCCGCGTGAACGACCAGGAGAAGCTCGGGCGCGTGCTGGTCGTCGACGCGGAGGAACAGATCCGCCGGGCGTTGCGGGCGATCCTCCACCCGCGCGGGTACCAGGTCGTCTTCGCCGAGTCGGGGCAGGAGGCGCTCGTCCGGGCGGTGGACCAGCCACCCGACGTCGTCATCATGGAGCTCGACCTGCCCGACCTCGACGGCCTCGACGTCTGCCGCGAGCTGCGCAGCTGGCTGTCGGCACCCATCATGGTCCTCTCGGCCAGGAGTGCCGAGACCGACAAGATCGCGGCCCTGGACGAGGGTGCCGATGACTACGTGGTCAAGCCGTTCTCGGCGGGAGAGCTGCTGGCGCGGACGCGGGCCCTCCTGCGGCGGGCGGCCGCGGTCGACGGCCCGCCGCCGCTCGTCAGCGTCGGCGACCTCCACATCGATCTGGCCCGCCGGCGGGTGGTCAGGGCCGGCAAGGACATCCACCTGACACGCACGGAGTTCGACATCCTGGCCCTCCTCGGCAGGAACGTCGACTGCGTCGTCACCCAGCGCCAGATCCTGCAGTCGGTGTGGGGTCCGGAGTGGGTGCACGATGCGCAGCCGTTGCGGGTACACGTCAGTCACCTGCGCAAGAAGCTCGGCAAGGGGTCGGCGCACCGCTACATCGTCACCGAACCGGGCGTCGGCTTCAGGCTGTCGGCGCCGGGCCGGGACCCCGAGGCCGGCGATGGGTGAGCCCGCCGCCGGGCGAGGCGCGGGCGGGTTGCGTACCTGCCGACCGCGGGAGGAGGCGGGACGTGTCGGTCGTTAGCTCCTGGCGGCTGTTCGCCGTCCGCCGTCTCGACGCCGGTCAGCTGCTCGACATCTTCCTGCTCAGCGCCATCACGTGTCTGCTGGTCATCCGTCTCTTCCTGTATCTGACGGACTATCCGCAGATCGGCAACGACACGCTGCACATCGCCCACATGCTCTGGGGAGGTCTCGGCATGCTGGCGGCGATCATCGTCCTGATCGCCTTCCCCACACGGGTCGCGGCGAGGGTGGCGGCGCTGATCGGCGGCCTCGGCTTCGGGGCCTTCATCGACGAGCTGGGGAAGTTCATCACGAGCGACAACGACTACTTCTTCCAGCCGACCATCGGCATCATCTACCTGATCTTCATCGCCCTGTACCTCGCGTTCCGGGAGCTCGAGGGTATGCGGCCTTCGCAAACGACCGATCTCATCAATGCGATAGAGATGACCAAGGAGGCGGCGCTGCGGGCCATGGGTGTCGCCGACCGGGAGCGGGCCCTGGCGCTGCTCGGGCGCTGCGACCAGCGGGACCCGCTCGTCCGGGGGCTCACCGTGACCCTGCGCGGCTACGAGGGGGTCGCCACGGGCCCTCCGGGGCTCGGGAAGAGGATGCGCGCCGCGATGGTGCGCTTCTACAAGCGCCTCATCGCCTGGCGGCTTTTCGGCGGGGCGATAGTGACGGTCGCGGTGGTCATCGCGCTGGTCGGCCTGGGGACGGCGGTCGCCGCCGTGTGGGAGGACCGGATCGCCGACTACACGTTCAGCGACTGGGGTTCGATCGCCTCCGCCGTCGTCTCGGGCATCCTCGTGCTGCTCGGCGTGCTCCAGTACCGCCGCTCACGGCTGCGCGCCTACCGGCTGTTCGACGGCTCGGTGCTCGTCGGCATCTTCGTCGGCCAGTTCTTCAGCTTCCTCCAGCAGGAGCTGGCGGCCATCGGCGGCCTGCTCTTCCTGCTGCTCTGCCACGGCGTGCTGCGCTACCTCATCGACCAGGAGGTGCTCGTCCGGGTGGAGCGCGCGGGTGAAGGGTACGCCGTAGCGGCCGAGGGCGACACCGTAGCGGCCGCCGCGGACGAGAAGCGGTAGGCCGCCGCGGACGACGCCGGAACGGCCGCCGAACGCGACGCCGCGGCGGCCGCCGCGGGCCGCGAGCGTTAGGCCGCCGTCAGTGGGGGCCGGCGATGCGCATCATCGTGCGGGCCCACTCGCGCGCCTTCTCGAGCCGGCCCTCGTCGGGCTGGCCGGCGCTGTCGTCGGCCTCGGCCCAGGCCTTCATCGCAGGATCGTCGGAGTCCAGCAGCGCCTGCTTGACCGGCTCGGCGAGCTCGCCCTGACAGTCGAACAGCCCGATCAGCTCGCACCCTGAGGCCGCCTCGCGGAACGCGTTCATCCACTCCTTCAGCGGCGGCGCGTCCTCGGGGCTCGCGTGGGTGACGAACATGGCGACGCAGTGGCCGCCGCAGACGTCGCTGAGGAAGCCCTTCGCCACGTCGTCGGGGCCGAACTGGTGCATCGGGAAGCCGACGAACGCGAACTCGAAGCCCTCGATGCTGTCGCACTCGTCGACGGTGGCGACCACGGTGTCGTCGGGGAGCTGCGAGATGATCGCGTCGGCGACCTTCTTCGTGTTGCCGGTGCGGGACTCGTAGACGACGGCGACGGCCATGACGTACCTCCCTCGGCGCTGGCGCCTCTGCTGCGGCGCACGTCTGTCGCCGCGACGCTACCCGACGAAGCCTCGGCGGTAAAGGTCCACGACCCGGGGCGAGTGACCGACCGGTCCGAGGAACGGACGCAACGAGGACGGAACGCGGCCGGCAACAAGCGCTGTTCTGAACAGATGTTCACTATATACTGATGCTTCCATATCGAAGAAGCTATTGACGCGTTCACAAGGGCTCGATAGGCTGATCGTCGGTGAGCCTGCGGACCGATCCCGGCCGCCGCTCATCGGGGGGAGGTGCGATGCGCGAACAGCCCGCCGGGGCGACCGTTCCGAGCGTGAAGGTGACGGCTGCCGCGCCGGCACGCGCGGCGCGGACCACCGTGCGCTCGAACTATGGTCCGCGTCCAGACGATGGTCGGCGGAGGAGCGCTGATCCGCGTCGCGCCGACGCCCCGCCGCTCCGCTTCACACCCGAGGAATCCGGGGCGCTGCACGCGCTCGTTCTCGAGATGGAGGCCGAGGGGAAGGTCACGCGCACGTTCCGTCGCCTCGAGCCTCAGCAGCAGGCCGATCTCGTCGACGTCGTCCTCAGGGAGGCGGCCCGCTCCGGGCCGCGAGGGGTGACGGTGCGCGCGGTGGCCCGTGAGCTCGGCATCTCCGCCGCGACGCTCTACACCTACTTCGATGACCGGGAGGCGATGCTCGAGTTCGCCAGCCGTGTCGCCGAGCGCATCAGCCTGATGGCCGCCGAAGACACGGAGGACTTCGACCCCGCCGGCACGACGACGCTGGAAGAGGGCCTCCACGAGCACATGGCCATCGACCTCGACTACGAGACCACCCACCGGTCGATCGTCACCTACTTCTCGCAGGCCGGCTACCGCGGCGAGGTGCAGACCGGCAAGGGCGTCCCGCAGTCGATCGCCGCGGGCATGCAGGCCCGCATCCGCCGCCGTCTGGAACTGGCCGAAGAACGTGGCGAGCTGCGGGACGACATCGACAAGGAGATGGCGAGCCGGCTGGTCAACGCCACCCTGCTCGTGCTGGCCGACGCCCGCATCCTCGGCAACCTCAACGACTACCTGCAGGTCTATCCGGCCGACGGACCCGGTACCGACGAGACCGTCGCCGCCGCCATCGACATCATCACCCGCGGCCTCTGCCGCGGGGCCTGAACCGGCGCCGGGCGGCGCCGTCACGACACAAGGGGGAGAGGACATCATGCGAGACCGCATCCGCAGGATCGGCATCACCGTCGTCGCGGCGCTGGTGCTGCTCGGCCTGGGCGCCGCGCCGGCGCTGGCCGAAGACGAGGCGAGCCCGGCGTCGATCTCGGAGCCGCTGACGCTCAAGGTCGGCTGGGTCAACGACCTGAGCAGCCTCAACCCGTTCCTCGGCCTGATCAGCCCGTCTGACTACGAGGTCTACCAGATCAACTACGACTTCCTGGTCGGGTTCGATTCCGCCACGCTCGACCCCGAGCCGGCGCTCGCCACCGAGTGGAGCGTCTCGGACGACGGGCTGGTGTGGACCTTCAAGCTGCGCGAGGGCGTCACCTGGCAGGACGGCGAGCCGTTCACCGCCGACGACGTGGCCTTCACCATCAACTACATCGTCGAGCAGGGCGCCAACGCCTACTCGTCCAACGTGCTGTTCATCGAGAAGGCCACGGTGATCGACGATCTGACGGTCGAGGTCACCTGCACCGACCCGAAGGCCGACATGCTGGCGGCGGCGATCTTCGTGCTGCCCGAGCACATCTGGTCGCAGGTCGACATGGAGGAGGCCTTCACCTCCTACGAGAACCCGGCTCCGCTGGTGGGCACCGGGCCGTTCCAGGTGGTCGAATGGGAGCAGGGCAAGTACCTGAGAATGGAGGCCAACAAGGACTACTGGGGCGGCGCCCCCAACGTCGACGAGCTGCTGTTCACCTACTACACCAACCCGGAGTCGATGGTCTTCGACCTCGAGGCCGGCAAGGTGGACGCGATCGTCAACGTACCGGAGGCTCAGTTCAAGAAGCTGGGCGACAAGGAGGGCATCACCACCATCGCCGCCGACCAGGCGTTCGTCGAGTCCATCTACTTCAACTGCAGCCAGGACCCCACGTCGAAGGGTAACCCGGCGCTGACGGACCCGGCGTTCCGCAGCGCCCTCAACTACGCCATCGACCGCGAGCAGCTCGCGACGGTCGCCTACTCGGGGCTGGCCGCGCCGGGCTCGAGTCTGTTCCCGCCCGACTACACCGCCTTCCCGTGGCATTGGGAGCCGGGCGCGGACGCCTATCCGTTCGACCTCGAGATGGCGGCCAAGGCGCTCGACGACGCCGGCTACACGGACGGCGACGGCGACGGCGTCCGCGAGGCCGATGGCACGCCGATCGAGCTCGAGCTGCTCACCCGCACCCAGTCGCCGGCCGAGCAGCGAGCCGGCAAGCAGATCGCCGGCTGGTTCAAGGAAGTGGGCATCGACGTCGAGGTCTCAGCGGTCGACGAGGGCATCTACCTCGACCGCATCTACGCCGTCGACGACGCCGGCAACCTGGCCCCGGATTTCGACATGGTCATCTGGTACGTCGGCGGCACGCCCGACCCCAGCTTCCTCATGGGCATGGAGACGACCGACAACATCGGCTACTGGGGTGTCACGTACTGGGCCGACCAGGACTACGACGGCATGTGGTACGAGCAGGCGACGACAATGGATCCCGATGCGCGCAAGACCGTCGTCTGGGACATGCAGAAGATGATCTACGACGACAGCCCGCTGATCTCGCTGACCTACCCGGGCCTGCTGCAGGCGTACAACACGGCCGACTGGACCGGCTGGGTCCGCTCCCCTGAGAAGGGCGGCGTGATCATGACCTGGTACAGCAAGGAGACGTACATCAAGGTCAAACCGGCCACGGCCGCGGCGACGACCGACTCGGGCTCGTCGAGCTCCTGGGTGCTGCCCACGGTGCTCGGCATCGTCGGCGTCATCGTCGTCGCCGGCATCGTCATCTACGTGGTGCGTCGACGCCGGCCGCAGAGCGTGGAGCACGGCGGCGAGTGACGCCGTCGCAGGCGACTGCGGTCTGAACCGACGGGGCGGGCGGCGCCCAGGAGCGCCGCCCGCCCACCGAACCCGTCTCGCTGGAGGAGCCATGATCCGAGTGCTCGGCGTCTGCGCCAGCCCGCGCAAGGGCGGCAACAGCGCCTTCCTGCTCGAGCAGGCGCTGCGCGGCGCCGTGGAGGCGGCCCCGGACGAGGTGAGCACGTACACCTTCGCGTTCGCCGGCAGGGAGATCGCCCACTGCAAGGCGTGCGATGCCTGCATGCGCAACGGTGGTGAGTGCACCACCGAGGACGACTTCCAGGAGCTACGCGACCTCTACCTCGCGGCCGATGTGGTCGTCTACTCAGTGCCGGTCTTCCACATGGGGTGTCCGAGCATGTTGCGCGCGTTCATGGACAAGCTCGGCACGACCCTGCTGTATCGCTTCGGCGCGGACCCCGACGAGCCGAAGGCGCAGAAGCTGCTCAAGACCGTTGGAGCCCTCGTACAGGGGAACGGTTTCGCCTCGGGCCAGGAGCAGACCGCCCTGCAGCTCATGGTGCACGCGCTGATGATGGGCAACGTCCCGATCGTCGGCGACGACTGGGAGGCGTCGCTCGGCGCCGCAGGCTGGACCGGCTGGGATATCGGCAAGGACGCCATCGAGCGGCTGGCCGCGGAGGGTGACCGCATCGCCGAGGCCAGCGTCCGGGCCTCGTACTCGGTCGGCCGCAGCTGCGTGCAGACCGCGCAGCTCGTGCTGGCCGGAGTGGCCGGCCGTGACGACGTGGTGGCAGGGGAAGAGATCTACGAGGTGCTGAGGGCGCGGGTGGCCGGCCGGCCGCTCGGCCCCTGGCCGGGCGCGGCGCCGGCCGGCCGGGCCGCCGTCGAGCGGCGGGCGGGCGGCAAGTCCGTCGCCGGCGGGTCGCTCGCCGGCGGGTCGTGCGGCGATGGTGCCCACGACGAGAGACGCGCGGACGATGGATCTCCGGCCGGCGCGCCTGCGCGCGCCGCGGACGAGGGGCCGGAGGCACCGTGAGTCCGGCCGGCCTCGCGCAGCTCACGGCGGCGATCCTCGACCTGGACGAGGGCGCGACCCGGCGTTTCGTCGACCGGGCGCTCGACGGCGGGGTCGAACCGGCGGCCGTGCTCGACGCAGCCCGCACGGCGATGGGGGAACTCGGGCGCCGCTTCGAGACCGGCGAGGCGTTCCTGCCGGAGCTGGTGATGGCCGGCGAGCTGATGGCCGCCGTGGCCGACACGGTGACTCCGCTGCTCAAGGCCGGACCGGGCGCGGCCGGTGGGAGGATCGTGCTCGGCACGGTCCGCGGCGACATCCACGACATCGGCAAGAACATCGTCGCCACACTGCTGCGGGCGGCCGGCTACGAGGTGACCGACCTCGGTGTGGACGTGTCGCCCGACCGGTTCGTCGAGGCGGCAGCCGAGAGCGGGGCGGACGTCGTCGGCCTCAGCTGCCTGCTCACCGTCGGCTTCGCGCCGATGAAGGAGACGGTCGAGGCGCTGCGCGAGGCGTCACCGGAAGACGGCGCGCGGGTCATGATCGGCGGCGCCGCGGTGACGCAGGCGCTCTGTGAGCACACCGGCGCCGACGGCTGGGGCGCCGACGCCCCGGCGGCCGTTGCCCTGGCCCGGGAGTGGACGAGCGAGCGCGGCGGCGGCACGCGAGAAGCTGCAGCAGGCGACGCGGCGCCCGCGGAGAACCTCGCCGGCGACACGATCGAGGCCGTGGCGAGGGTCGCCGATCGCTCCGGGACGGACGGGCCGGACGCCACGGGTGCAGGCGCCGGCGTCCCGGCCGCGGACGGAAGCGCCGCCGGCCGGGACGGGTGGGAGCCCGGAGCGTCGCCGGACGAGCTGTTCGCGGCGCGCTTCGACGCCTGGCAACGGGCGGAGCATCTCGAGTTCGCCGGTCCGGAGGTCGCCGGGAGATACCGGCGCCACGCCGGCTGGATCCGCGACACCATCGCCCTGAAGGGCGAGGTCGTCCCGGTCTGCGGCAGCTTCCTCCACTACCCCTTCCGCGAGCTGGGGGTCAGTGTGCGCCGGGGGATGTACGACGACGAGACCCTCTCCTCGCTCCTGCTCGACTTCCACGCGGCTCATATGCCCGACGCCATCTCGGTCGACCCGCTGCTCCCCGGGCCGGTCTTCGACCTGCTCGACTGCCGGCAGTGGGTCTGGCCGGGGCACGGCGTCGACGACGAGGGCGCCTTCCAGTGGGTCGAGGGCGAGTACATGCGCGCCGACGAGTACGAGCTGCTGATCGACGACCCGACTCGCTTCTGGCTGACGCGCTACCTGCCGCGGGTGTTCCCGGTCCTGGCGCCGCTGGCGGAGCTGCCGCCGCTCACCGACATCGACTCGGCGGCGGTCACGGGCGTGCTCGGCGCTCTGGCGACCGACGAGGCGGGGGCCATGTTCGACGCGCTGCGGGCCGCCGCCCGGGCATCGGTCGCCTACGACGAGGGGCTGGCGGCGGCCTACGACGGCGTCAGCGCCGCCCTCGGGCTGCCGGCCTGGTTCGGCGGCGCCGTCACGGCGCCGTACGACACCCTCGCCAACGAGCTCCGCGGTGCGCGGAGCACCATGACCGACACGATGCGGCGCCGCGACCTGGTGAAGGCGGCGGTGGCGCGTCTCACGCCGCCGGCCATCGACAAGGCCGTCCGGGCGGCCGATCTGTTCGGCGTGCCCATCGTCCTCATCCCGCTGCACTGGGGTTCGGACGGCTTCATGTCGGACGGGGACTTCCGCGAGCTGTACTGGCCGCCGCTGGAGGCGCTGATCCGCGGCTGCGTGGAGGCCGGCGTGGTGCCGCTGCTGTGGACGGAGGCCGACTACTCGACCCGTCTGCCGGTCATCGCCGAGGCAGAGCTGCCGCCCGGTCGCACCCTCTGGGGCTTCGAGCACACGCCGATGAAGCTCGCCCGGGAGACCATCGGCGACCGCTGCGCCATCACCGGCAACCTCTCCGTCTCGCTCCTCGAGCTGGGCACGGAGGAAGAGGTCCGAGGCGCGGTGCGGCAGCTCTTCGACGATGCCGCCGGCGACAGCAACTTCCTGTTCAACCTCGGGGCCACGGTGGACGAGGCCAGGCCCGAGAACGTCCGGGCGATGTTCGCCGAGGCGAAGCGCCTGTCGGGCCGCGGCGACGAGGACTGAGCCCGTGCGCGAGCCGCCGATGACCACAACCATCATGTCCTGTGACGAGGAGCGACGATGAGGACCTTGACGCTCGATGACGTGAAAGACGTGCTGGCCGGCTTCGCAGTGCTGGGGAGCGGCGGCGGGGGGAGCACGGCGGCGGCCCTCGAGCGGCTCGAGCAGACGGCCCGGGGCGGCTACGAGTTCCGGCTGGCGGAGCTCGACGACCTGGGGCCGGACGCCCGGCTCGCCTGCATCGGCGGCATCGGCGCCCTGGCGGTGAACGAGAACGAGGCCTACGACCGCCTGCCGAAGTCCGAGAAGCACGCCGGCCTGCTGGCAGTCGAGGCGCTCAACGCCTACCAGGGCGCCGACCTCGACGCCCTGCTGACCGGCGAGATCGGCGTAGAAGCCCTCTCAGACGCCTGGTGCCCCGCTGCCGAGCTCGGCCTGCCGCTCGTCGACGCCGACCCCATCGGCAGGGCCGTCCCCGAGATCCAGCACTCGCTCTACAACGTCCACGGCGTGTCGATCACCCCGCAGGCGGTGGCGACGGAGGTCGGCGACACGCTCATCGTCACGAACGTCGTGTGTGACGAGCGCTCCGAGGCGCTGCTGCGGGCGATGGCCGTCGCGAGCGGCGACGTGGTCTACGCGCTCGACCACCCCGGCACCGTCGCCGAGCTGCGGCGAGCGCTGATCCCGGGAGCGATCTCGATGACGCAGGAGATCGGCCGGGCGCTGCGCGACGCGCTGGCGGCGGGTGAGGACCCGGCCGCCGCGGCGGCCGTGGCCGCCGGTGGTTTCGTGCGGTTCCGCGGTACGATCTCCGCGGCCGACACGGAGAGCCGTGACGGGTTCACCGTCGGCGAGACCCACCTGACCGGGGTCGGGGCCGACGCCGGTGCGCGGTACCGGATATGGCTCAAGAACGAGAACCTGATGAGCTGGCGCGACGGTGCGGTCGACGTCACGACGCCCGACGTCATCACGCTGATGGGCGAGGGCGGCGAGGTGCTGCTCAACCCGTGCGACGACGCAGTGGGCGCTGCGGTGGCGGTGATCGCCGTCCCGGCCTGGCCGCAGCTGCGCAGCGATGAGATGGTGGCGCTCCTCGGCCCCCGCTCGTTCGGCTTCGACGCCGACTACTCGCCGGTCGCCGGCCTCGGGCCGAGAGCGTGAGCGACCGCGGAACCGGTCAGGAGGAGCGATGAGCGAGACGCACACTCCCTCTCGAGTGAGACCCTCCCGCCTGGAGCGACCGGCGGTCGTGCTGATCGACGCCCAGCCGGGGTTCCTGGAGCTGTCCGCCGGGCCGCAGGAGGCGGTCGCCCTGCGGCTCGAGAAGCTGCTGGTGATGGCCGACTGCCTGGAGTTGCCGACACTGGCGACCTTCGAGAACCCACAGGAGTGGGGCCGGCTCACGGAAGCTTGTGAGGCGGCCTGGCCGAGCTTCGGCGTCCGCTACGAGAAGCGCTTCTACGACTGTTGCGGCCACCCCGAGATCGTGGCCGCCGCGGAAGCTTTCGACCGTCGCCAGCTGCTGGTCGCCGGCGCCGAGACCGACGTCTGCGTCCTGCAGTCGGTCCTCTCACTGCTCTCGCACGGTTTCGAGGTGTTCCTGCTCGAGGATTGTCTGTTCAGCAGCGAGCCGCACGTCGGGCCGGCGCTGCGGCGGATGGAGGCGGCCGGCGCCGTGCCCTGCACGCTCAAGACCGCCTACTACGAGCTCATGCGGACGGTCCACGTCTTCGACGAGCCCGCCTCTGGCGGTCCGGGCTGGCCGCGGCTGATGGAGCGGTTCGGCGAGCCGGAGCAGTGGCCGGAGTGGGGAGGCGGCCGGTGAGCCGGCGCGGGTGCGTCGTTCGTCGCGCCCTGGCGCCGACGGTGCAGGACATCGTCGAGAGCGGCCTCTGCATGGGTTGCGGCGCCTGCGAGGCGCTGGCCGGTCCGGACCGCATCCGGGTGCGCTGGAACGAGCACGGCGCTTGTCGGCCGCACGTGATGGCACCGCTCGACGAGGCGGCGCAGGCGCGCATCCGGGCCGTCTGTCCGGGTCTGCGCATGGAGCGCCGCGACGTGGGTCCGCCGTCTCTGTCGAGAGCGGGAGGAACGGGCCGCGTCAAGGGGGAGCGCCCGGACCTGCAGCCGCCGGTCGTCGACGACCTCATCTTCGGCCATGTCGAGCAGATGGTGGAAGCGTACGCCGCCGACCCCGAGATCCGGTTCGCCGGCTCGTCCGGCGGGGTGCTCACGGCGCTCGGCGTCCATCTGCTCGAGAGCGGCCGGGCGGCGGCCGTCCTGCACGTCGCCGCCTCGCGCACCCATCCCCTCCGCAGCGAGGCCCAGGTGAGCCGCACCCGTGACGACATGCTGCGGGCGGCGGGCGCGCGCTACGGGCCCGCCGCCCCGCTGACCCCGCTGGCCGAGCTGGTGCGCGGCGGCGAGCCGTTCGCCGTCATCGGCAAGCCGTGCGACGTCGCCGCCGTCCGCAATCTCACCCGTCACGTGCCTCGTCTGGAGGGACAGGTCGTCGCCCTGCTGACCGTCATGTGCGGGGGCCAGGCCGAGCTGCCGTTCATCTGGGGCGTGCTCGAAGACCACGACGTCACGGAAGACCAGGTCACGAGCTTCCGCTGCCGCGGCAACGGTTGCCCCGGGCCCACGGCCTTCGAGACCAGCGACGGCCGTCGCGTGGAGCTCACCTATGAGCAGGTGTGGGGCGATGCCATTCACGAGTGGGGGCTGCCGTTCCGCTGCAAGATCTGTCCCGACTCCCAGGGCGAGCAGGCCGATCTGATGGCGTTCGACTCCGTGGCGCCGGAGCACGTCGACGTCGACAACGAGGGATTCAACAGCGTCATCGTGCGCACGGACCGGGGCCGACGCCTGCTGCACGAGGCCGTGTGCGCGGACGCGGTCAGGGTGACCGGCGATCTTCAGGTGGCGGCGCTACACGAGTGGCAGACACACATCGTGCGGCGGCGCGAGGGGGTCCTGGCGCGTCTGCTCGGGACGGCGCTGCGGAACGGTGTCGTGCCTCGTGTGCGCGGCTACAGGTTGCGGGAGGCGGCAGCCCGCGACGGCTGGATCGGCTTCCTGCGCAACGCGTGGGGCGCCTCAAAACGGGCCGGCGGGGCGCGTGAGCGCATGCCGGGCGCGGAGACCAGAGGAGGCTGACGTGCGGAGGATCCTCGTGCTCGAGCCGATCGAGTGGAGCGCCGAGGTGGACACCGACGGCCCCTATCTCGACACGGTCAGAGAACCGGACACCGAGATCGAGGTGGCGTGGGTCGACGGCCTCAAGGCGATCGAGGGCTGCGTCGACGAGGCCCGCTGTGCCCCCCTGGTCGTCGACGTCGTCCAGGAGCGCGCTGCGCGCGTGGATGCGATCATGATCAACTGCTTCGCGGACCCGGGTCTGCGCGCCGCGCGAGAGATCGCCCGCGTGCCCGTGGTCGGCGCCGCCGAGTCGTCGCTGTGCCTGGCCCTGCAGCTGGGCCACAGGTTCGGCGTCGTGGCGCCGTCCACGCTGGCCGCGAAGGACGCGCGCCTCCTGGTGCAGGCGTACGGCCTGTCGGCGCGCCTGGCCGGGGCGGAGCCTGTGAACATCCCCATCCTCGACCTCGAGAAGGACCCGGAGACGACGATAGCGGCGCTCGCCGATGCCGCGAACGCGTGTGTAGAGCGCGACGGCGCCGACGTCGTCGTGCTGGGCTGCACCGGCATGGCGCCGCTGGCCGAGAGGGTGCAGGCGGCGCTCGACGTGCCGGTGGTCGAGCCGATGCTGGCGGCCTTCAAGACCGCCGAGACGCTGGCCCGGCTCGGTCTGGTGCACGCCGCCGTCGACGTGCCCGGCGGCTGTTGCGGCGTCTGAGCGTCACCCGCGACCGCGTCTGAGGAGTCGATCGCCGCGCCGCATCGGGTCGGCGGCGATCGCTCAGCCCGTGGGGCGGTCGCCGCGGACCGGGTGCGGGTCGCTGAAGAGGCACACGTACTCTTATCCTCAACCTAAGATTGACGGTTCGTCACCTCCGTGCGCGTCCCGCGACTCCCCCAGGTAGTGCCGGCTGTGCGATGCCGGTCAGGGCGATGTTGACCGCGGCGCGCGGCCCCGACTACCATCGTAGGGAAAGGCGAGCGAAGAGGCAGGCGGATGACCGCCCCGGTGAGCTATCTCGACAACGCGGCGACCAGTTGGCCCAAGCCGGCGTCGGTGGCCGATGCGATGCACGGCTTCCTGACAGACGTCGGCGCGAACCCCGGTCGGGCCGGCCATCACCTCGCCAACGAGGCCGGGCGGGTGGTCTATCGGGCGCGCCGTGCAGTCGCCGGACTGCTCGGCGTCGCCGACCCGCTGAGGGTCGTCTTCGGCGCCAACGCGACCTTCGCGCTCAACCTCGCCCTCCGCGGACTGCTGCGCCCCGGTCGCCACGTGGTCACGACCGCGATGGAGCACAACTCGGTCATGCGCCCGCTCCGGGCCCTCGAGGCCGAGGGCGTGGCGGTGACCGTCGTGCCATGCTCGCCGGAGGGGGTGCTCGATCCCGCCGCGGTCGAAGCTGCGGTGCGGCCGCAGACCGACCTCATCGTCATGACGCACGCCTCGAACGTGGTGGGGACGATCCTGCCCGTCGCGGAGGTGGCGGCGGTCGCCCGTCATCACGGCGTCCTGCTGTTGGTCGACGGCGCCCAGACGGCCGGTGCCCTGCCGTGTTCGATCGAGGAGCTCGGCGTCGACCTGTTCGCCTTCACCGGCCACAAGTCGCTGTACGGGCCGATGGGGACCGGCGGGCTGGTCGTGGGCGAACGCGTCGACGTCGAGCGTCTCGATCCTCTCACCCGGGGCGGCACCGGCAGTCGCTCGGAGTCGGACGAGCAGCCCGGGTTCCTGCCCGACAAGTACGAGAGCGGGACGCTGAACGTGGTCGGGCTCGCCGGGCTGGCGGCCGGGGTGGACTGGGTGCGCGAGCGTGGCGTCGAGGAGATCCGGGCCCGGGCGGTCGAGCTTGGCGGCATCCTGATCGATGGCCTGCGCGAGCTGCCGGGAGTCACGGTCTACGGCACCGGAAACGCAGCCCGGCAGATGCCGACGGTGTCGTTCACCCTGACCGGGATGGAGCCCGGCGAGCTGGGCCGGCGCCTCGACGACGACTTCGGCATCGCGGCGCGGGTGGGCCTGCACTGCAGCCCCGTCGCCCACGCCAGCATCGGGACGTACCCGAGCGGGACGGTGCGCTTCGCGCTCGGGGCCCTGTCGACGCGGCAGGACATCGAGACGGCGCTGCGGGCCGTCGGGCACCTGGCGCGGGAGGTCGCGTCGTGAGGTGCCCGGAGGGTCGCGGTCGCGAGACCGTGCGTGGGTGACGTGGGAGCGACGTCTCACACGCTCTTCCTCGTCCCGTCGGCGAACCACGCGATGGCGGGTGAAGAGGCGCTGAAGGACGCCGGGATCCCCTGTCGGCTCATCCCCGTGCCGCGCTCCCTGAGCTCGCAGTGCGGTGTCTGCCTGCGCGTGGCCGCTGGTGACCGGGCTCGGGCGCTGGCGGCGCTCGAGGCGGCGGGCACGACGCTCGAGGGGGTACACGACAGCGAGTGATCAGGAGAAACGGCCACGCGACGGCGTCGGAACGAGGACCGCGTGCCCGGGCGGAGCCCGGGCGCGCGAACGAATCACGGAGGAGGCAGACCATGCTGGTCGAGGCGATATCGAGCGACAGGATGGGACGGGGTGACGAGCAGCTCGGCGAGGTGCTCATGCGGAGCCATCTGCACACCCTGACGGAGGTGACGCCGACACCGGACGTCCTCATCCTCTTCAACAGCGGCGTGAAGCTGGCGGTGGAGGGCTCCCCGGTCCTCGATGATCTGCGCGCGCTGGGAGAGAAGGGGGCGACCATCCTGCTGTGCGGCACCTGCCTGGGGCACTTCGCGCTCAAGGAGAAGGTCGCCGTCGGCGAAATCTCAAACATGTACGCGATCTCCGAGACGCTGCTGAAGGCGGACACGGTCGTCAACCTGTAGCCGGAAGCTCTGGTTTGGCCGCGAGGGGTTCTGGGCTACTATCTGAGTGAAGGCACGCCGTCGGCGTGCACCCGCGCGGCCCGCGAGGGGTCACGCATCCGCTCGGCATCGAGGTCGTCATGCCTCTCGGCGGCTACTGCGAGAAGTGTCAGCGCTGGGTCTGGGTCTCCGCCTACGGCGAGTGCGAGAACGGCCACCCGGCCGACGTCGTCCGCGATATCCAGCTCCTGACGCCCCAGTCTGGGCGCGGCTCGTCCCAGGTCGCCGACAAGCCGGTCGTGGTCACGGGCCGGGCGAAGTACCGCTGGTGGTGGCGTCACTCCCTGTGGATCATCTGGACGTTCGCCTTCGGTCTGCTCAGCTGGGTCGCCTTCTTCTACATCGGTGTGCGCGCCCGGAGCGCCGCCTGGCTGGCCGCCGGCCTCATGTATCTGCTGCCGGTCGTCGCGTTCGCGGCCAGCCTCGGCACGTGGTGGTGGCGGATCGCGCTCCCGGTGATGCTGGCCGCCGGCGCCCTGTCGGTGGCGCACGCCCTGGCGGCGCGTCCGAAGTACCGGGCCGTCATGTTCGGCGACGTGCCGGACAAGGCTCTCCCGGCGCCGCCCCAGCCGCCGCCGCTGATGAGTGGCCAGCAGCGACCGGCGCTGCCGCAGAGCCCCGACGTGGAGGCTCGCGAGGTCATCGCCGCGGCGCACAGGATGGTGCTCTCGATCATCGACGCCGCCGACGGCATCCAGAAGCCCGACGTGCGCGGCCGGGTGGCGCGCATCTGCGGCACCGCCGAGGAGATCCTCGCCGAGCTCGGGCGCGAGCCACGGCAGGTGCAGCTGGCGCGCGCCTTCCTCGCCTACTATCTCGAGGCGGCGCAGAAGATCGTCACCGGCTACGCCGACCTCTCGCGCACGAGCTCGCCGTCGCCGCAGGCGGCTGCCACGCTGGCCCGCGCCGAGGGGTCGCTCGACTCGATCCAGCAGGCCTTCGACCAGCAGCTCGCGGCTCTGCAGGAGCACCGGGTCATCGACCTCGACGTGGAGGTCGAGGTGCTGGAGAAGACGGTGCGGATGGACGCCGGCGCGGCGAGCGCCGAGGTCCTGGAGCCGATGGACGACCTCTCGTCACCGGCGGGATCATCGCCGGCCGAGCCGCTGCCTCGGTCGGCCGGCTCGAGCGGCGGGGCGTCGGCCGGGAAGCTCAGCGAAGACGCGCGATCGCGACAGCTGTGAGGCGCGCTCGCGCGGCCCGATCGGACGGCCGCGGAGTGTGGGCCGGCAAGCCTGCACCGGTGTCCTCCGTCGGCGGCGCCTCGGGTCGGGCGCGCCTTATCCGAGCGACTTCTCGAGGAACCAGCGCCGCGTGAGGCGGTCGAACCCGAGGTCGAACAACCGTCCTTCGGCGCGGACCCGGTAGTAGCGTCTGTCTGTGCGGAGTCGCTCGTCCCACCAGCCGGTCTGGGTGACCCATGTGCGGAGGACGCGCTCAACCCGGTAGCGGCGGCCGCGCCAGACGAAGGTGACGGGACGCCGCTGGCGCCGGTCCCAGACGACGGCGATCGTCGTCGTCTCTGTCGATGGTCTGCTCATCGCGGTCTTCCCGGGGAGTGGAGATGCTTCGTGCGGGGATTCCTCACCTCACGCGGGAGATGGCTCACGCAGGAGATGCTTCGCGCAGGCGTCGCGCCGTCTCGTGATGTGGTCGTGATGTGGGGCGGGCCCGAGACTGCGGATCAGGGGCGAGGTCCAAGCGTAAGGCGAACATATGTTCGTGTCAAGAATCCCGTCGTTGGCTCCCCTCCGTTGCCTCCCCTCCGTCGGCTCCCCTCCAGATCTCCCGACGGTCTCGCGGACCGCTTGACAAGGTGATCTCACGGTCTATTATGGGCATATGCCAATTACATGACCGGCCGTAGCGGGTCCGACCGGTCCTGACCACGAGGAGGCGTCATGCCGCGTGGAGATGGAACCGGCCCGCAGGGAGCGGGACCGATGACGGGTCGAGCGATGGGACGCTGTGCAGGCTACGACACACCCGGCTTCGCGAGCACGCCCGGCTGGGGCGGCGCCGGTCGCGGAATGGGTGGCGGCCGCGGCATGGGCGGCGGTCGAGGCGGCGGACGGCCCGGCGGCCGCGGCTATCGCAACCGCTACTACGCCACCGGTCTGACGGGCTGGCAGCGCGCGGGCAGGGGCATGCAGGCGTGGGGTCCCGTGTGGGACGCCCCTTCCGCCGGCGGCCCTGTCGAGACGGGCGGCCTGGTCACCGACGAGCTGCAAGCCCGGGCCGCGCAGCTCGAGCGGGAGCTGGCCGAGGTGCGTGAGGCGTTGACGAGGCTGGAGGCCAAGGAGAGGCCGGAGGCCGACTGACGAGAGCGGCGGGCCGGGCGTGGCCGCCCGGCGCTGCCGGAGACGATCCTCGAGAGTGGACGAGATGGGCGACGGGAAGCGGAGACAGAGGGGACGGGAACGTGGTCGCGACCGACGCGGCGGCCGCCGAGCGGGCGTTGAGCGGCCGGCCGGCTGCGGCGCCGGGCGCGGCCAGAACCGGACCCGCCGAGCCGTCGCCCGGACGGCAGTGGCCGGCGCCGGCACCGATCTGAGGACCGGCGCCGGCCACGCTGACCTTCGTGTGCCCCGGCCGCCGACACACATTGCCGCGGCCGACGTACCCGGCGATCGCGCCGACCCGCTGAAGCGCGTGGAGCGCTTCACACGGGAGCAGATCGAGGCCGTGAGGCCGGTGCTCCCCGCGCGGCCGACGGGCGGGCCGGCGGATGAGGGGTCGGCGCCTTCCGCTGAGATCGCCGTCATCGTCCGGCCCCAGGAGTGCAGCGCCTGCGGGGCGTGCGAACGTTTGTGCCCCTTCGGCGCCATCACCCTGAACCGTGATCGCGCCGACGCCTCGGAGCCGGCAGTCCTTTTGGAGGCCGACCTCTGCACCGGCTGCGGCGCGTGCGTGCGCGCCTGTCCGCAGGACGTGCTCGGTCTGGGCCCGGGAGGCCTGTCATGAGGATCGCGGTCGCCAGCGGAAAGGGCGGGACCGGCAAGACGACGGTCGCCGTCAACCTCGCGCGAGCGGCCGCCCTGGAAGGCCGTCCGGTCCAGCTGGTCGACTGCGACGTCGAAGAGCCGGACTGCGCCCTCTTTCTGCGGCCGCGGATCGCGCAGCGGCCGTTCGTCGAAGTCCCCATCCCGACCGTCGACGAGGAGGCCTGCACCCACTGCGGGACCTGCTCGGAGGTCTGTGCCTACAAGGCGATCGTGGAGCTGCCGAGCGCCGTCCTCGTCTTCCCAGAGCTCTGCCATGCGTGCGGCGCATGCGTCGTGCTGTGCCCCGAGAAGGCGATCGGCGAGGAGCCGCGCCGGACCGGCCAGCTGGAGATCGGGCGGGCCGACGGCGTCGCCATGGTCACCGGCGTCCTCGACGTCGGCGAGGCCAAAGCGCCGCCGGTCATCAAGGCGGCCAGAGAACGGATCGACCCGGCCGCGGACCCGATCATCATCGATGCCCCGCCCGGGACGTCATGTCCCGTGATCGAGTCGGTCCGGGACGCCGACCTGGTCCTGCTGGTGACCGAGCCGACGCCGTTCGGGCTCAACGACCTGCGGCTGGCGGTGGAGATGGTGCGGGCCATGGGACTGCCGTCGGCGGTGGTCGTCAATCGTTGCGACGTCGGCGACCGTGAGGTCTACGAGTACTGCGAGGCCGAGGGCATCGAGATCGTGCTGGAGATCCCCGACGACCGCTCGCTCGCCGAGGCGTACGCGCGCGGCCACGCGGCCGTCGACGCGGTGCCCGGCTATCGCGAGCGGTTCGCCGGCCTGCTTGACCGGCTGGAGGAGCGGGTGCCGGCATGAACGAGCTGGTGGTCATCAGCGGCAAGGGCGGCACCGGCAAGACGAGCGTGGTGGCAGCGCTGGCACGGCTGGCGGGGCGCTCGGTGGTGGCCGACTGCGACGTCGACGCCGCCGACCTGCACCTGGTCCTCGCGCCGCGGGTCGGCGAGTCGCGGGAGTTCTCCAGTCGCTCGCGGGCGGTCGCCGACCCCGACGCCTGCACGGACTGCGGCCTCTGTGTCGAGCACTGCCGTTTCGACGCGGTGCGCCTCGATCCGCTGCGCGTCGATCCCATCGCCTGTGAGGGCTGTGGGCTATGTGCCCGCCTCTGCCCGGCTGATGCCCTGCGCATGGAGCCGGTCGTCAACGGCGAGTGGCGCATCTCGGAGACGCGGAGCGGGCCGCTCGTGCACGCCCGGCTCGGCATCGCCGAGGACAACTCAGGCAAGCTCGTCACCCTGGTACGCACCCAGGCGCGGCAGCTGGCCGAGGACCGCGATCTCGACCTTGTGCTCGTCGACGGGGCGCCCGGCATCGGCTGTCCGGTGATCGCCTCGCTGTCGGGAGCCACCATGGCGCTGATCGTCACCGAGCCGACCATCGCCGGTGAGCATGACCTCGGCCGGGTGATCGGCGTGGTGCAGCACTTCCACCTGCCGTTCGCCGTCTGTATCAACAAGCACGACCTCCATCCGGAGGTCAGCGACGAGATCGAGGCGGGTTGCGTGGAGGCGGGGGCGAGGGTCGTCGCCCGGGTTCGGTACGACCGGGCGGTCACCGACGCGATGGTGGCCGGCGAGAGCGTGGTGGACCGCGGACGCGACGGGGCGGCGGCCGATCTGATCGCGCTCTGGTCCTCGCTGCGCGAAGAAGTCACGGAACGGATCGTGTGAGGAGACGGCATGAAGGACAGTGACGGACGACACGACGCCGGTGGTGGCGCCGATCCACGCGGGGGGGCCCCGCAGCAGGCCGGCGCCGCACACGCATGCGCAGCCCAGGCCGGAGTCGACGCCGAGGAGGCGCGCCTGGCGGCCCGGCTGGCGAAGATCGAGCACAAGATCGTCGTGTTGTCCGGCAAGGGTGGCGTCGGCAAGAGCACCGTTGCGGTGAACCTGGCCGTCGCTCTTTCCGAGCGGGGTATGCGGGTCGGCCTGCTGGACATCGACCTGCACGGGCCCAGCGTCCCCAAGATGCTGCACCTCGAGGGCTGGCAGCCGCAGGGGGGTGAAGAGGGCTCGATCACCCCGGTGCAGTTCACCAGCGCGCTCAAGGTCATGTCGATCGGTTTCTTCCTGCCGTCCGACGACCAGGCGGTGATCTGGCGGGGGCCGAGGAAGTACTCGATGATCCGTCAGTTCCTCTCGGACGTCGACTGGGGCGAGCTCGACTACCTCATCGTCGACTCCCCTCCCGGCACCGGCGATGAGCCGCTGGCCATCCTCGAACTGCTGGGAGGCATCGACGGGGCGGTGGTGGTCACGACCCCGCAGCAGCTGTCGATCACCGACGTACGCAAGTCCATCGCGTTCTGTCGCGAGCTCGACTGCCGCGTGCTGGGCGTCATCGAGAACATGGGGACGCTGGCGTGTCCGCACTGCGGAGAGGTGATCGAGGTGTTCGGCGCCCGCGGTGCCGAGGCGATGTCCCGGGAGGCCGGCGTGCCGTTCCTGGGGTCCATCCCGATGGACCCGGCGGTCGCCATCTCCGGCGACAGCGGCAGACCGTACCTGCTCTCGCAGAACTCGTTGCCGGCCGCGGAGGCGTTCCGCGAGGCGATCCGGCCGCTGGTGGCGCTCGACGAGAGCGAGGGGGCGTCCGAGGAGACGATGGAGAGGTCGTCCTGACGCGCCGTCGGGCGACCGAGCGACGGAGGCCGACGACGAGGCGACAGGCGACGAGACGGTGGACGACGAGACGGAAAGGGTGACCGAGGTGAAGATCCTGATCAGCGCTCAAGGGCCCGACATCGACGCACTGCTCGATCCGCGGTTCGGCCGGGCGGCGCACTTCGTCGTCGTCGACGGCGAGAGCGGCGAGTGGATCGCGTACCCGAACCCCGGCGCCGGTTCGGGGCATGGCGCCGGCATCGAGGCGGCCCGTTTCGCGGCGGACAAGGGCGTCCAGGCCGTGATCACCGGCGCCGCCGGGCCGAACGCGTTCCGCACCCTTACGACGGCGGGCGTGAAGATCTACACGATCGACGGCGGCACGGTCGCCGCGGTGCTCGACGCGTGGCGGCGCGGCGAGCTCAAGGAGATCACGGACGCCACGGCGCCGGCTCACGCCGGGATGGGTGCCGGAGCGGGCGCTGCCGGCTCGGCGGGCGGTCCGGGTGGCGGCGGCAGAGGTATGGGTGGCGGCGGTCGCGGCATGGGTGGCGGCGGCAGAGGCATGGGTGGCGGCGGCACGGGCGGCGGTCGACGCGGTGGCGGGGGCGGCGCCGGGCGCTGAGGGCCGGCGACGCGGATCGACGTGCGAGCTCGCCGGTTGAAGTAGCATCGGAGGAACATGAACGGCGTGCGGACAGAGTGTGACTGCCGGGGCCGGCGGGAACGGCGCCGCGGCGGAGGGCGCGGACTGCGCGGCTCAGCCGGGCGTCGCAGCGGTGGCTCCGGCGGCGGGACGGGCGCTCGCCGGACCCCGTCGACGCGCACGACGACGTCGGGCGCGCTGGCGGCGATCGGCGCCTACCTGGCCAACGACCTGCGAGACCCGGAAGGGCTCGCCCGGCCGGTGCTGCGCCGGGCCGCGCAGGCCCTGGCGGCGTCGCGGATCGCGGCGCTGCGGCGTACGGGCAGCGGCTACCTGAGGCTGGACCCGCCTCGTCTCACGGAGCCGGAGCAGGCGGGGGCCGGTCGTCCGGTGACAGACGGGGACGTCGAGAACGAGATCATCGACGCGACCGTGGTCGAGGTAGTGGAACCCGACTCCACCGACGAAGGAGGCGACCGCTGACGTGGGCCGCCCGCCCCTGAAACGACGCATCGCCCGGCTGCCCGAGGTCACGTTCTTCAAGCCGGCCGGTATCCGGGCCCGCGACCTCGATCAGGTCGGTCTGGGCGTGGACGAGGTGGAGGCCTTGCGGCTGGTCGACCTCGAGGGCCTCAGTCAGGAGCGCGCCGCCGAGGAGCTGGGCGTGTCGCGACAGACCGTCGGGCGGATCGTCGACGAGGCGCGGCGCAAGGTCGCCGACGCGCTGGTCAACGGCAAGGCGGTCGTCATCGACGGCGGTGCCTACGCGCTGGCCGCGGGACGTTTCTGCGCCGACTGCGGCGCGTACTGGTCCCAGGGTTCGACGGTGGTCGACGAGGCGACCGGACAGGAGCAGTGCCCAGCCTGTGGATCCTCGGCGGTACGGGTCTGTCCCGGTGGCGGCCGCGGCCGCGGGTGCGGCGCGCGTCGTCGTCAGGGGGCCGCGAGCGCCGCAGGTTCCGGTGCGGGTGACGAGCCGTGCCGGGGCGGTCCGTCGGCCCGGGCGCGCCGGTGCGAAGAGGGAGAGGAAGAAGACGGCCCGCAGATCGGTGCCCCGCAGGCCGGCGGCCGGCGAGGCCGCGGCAAGGGAAGTGGCAGACGACGGGCGCACGGCGGCGCGGACGCAGGCGCCTCGCGACGCCGGTCGACCGAACAGGACGAGAAGGAGTCCCATGAGCGAGAGCAGCAGTGAGAACGGCGGCGCGCGCCGCGTCGCCGTCCCGTCCCTGAGCCCGGGCGGGCTCGAAGCCCCCCGCAGCGCCCACTTCGGCCACGCCGAGTGCTTCACGCTGGTCGACGTGACCGATGGCGGCATCGGGGAGGTGACGATCATCGCCAACGCGCCCCATCAGGAGGGCGGGTGCATGACCCCCGTGATGCTGTTGGCCGACAACAAGGTCAACGCCATCGTCGTCGACGGCATCGGCGGCCGTCCGCTGCAGGGGTTCATGCAGGTCGGCATCACCGTCCACGCCGGCGTCGGTGAGACGGTGGAGCACGCCGTCAAGGCGTACGCGATGGACCTGCTGCCGCCGGTCGGGCCGGGAGGGACGTGTCAGCACTGACACGACCGTCGTCCGGTGGACCGCATCCCGGGCCCGGCCCGACGGCCGGGTCCGTACACGTACCGACCCGGGACGGGACGGGCCCGGCCGCGGGATGAGCGAGTGACCGCGAACAGAGGAGTGCGCAACATGGGTGAGGCGACGCGCGTGGTGATCGTCGGTGGAGTCGCGGCGGGACCCAAGGCGGCGGCGAGGATCGTCAGACTCGATCCCACCGCCGAGGTGACGATGCTGGAGAAGGGCCGGTTCCTCTCGTACGCTGGCTGCGGGTTGCCGTACTACGTCTCCGGTGTGGTGAAGACGCAGTCGGAGCTGATGGAGACGCCGGTCGGCGTGCTTCGCGACACCTCGTTCTTCCGCGCCGTGAAAGACATCGAGGTGCAGAACGAGACGGTCGCTACGCGTATCGATCGTGAGAAGAAAGTCGTGTACGCGGACCGCTGCGAGAGCGGCGTGGGGTGTGAGTTCCCCTACGACAAGCTGGTGCTGGCGACCGGCGGCCAGCCGGTACGGCCGCCGTTGCCCGGCGCCGACCTGAAGGGCATCGAGGTCCTGCACGGGGTCGAAGACGCGGAGGAGATCAAGGCCGCGCTGGCCGACCGGAAGGCGACCGACGTGGTCATCGTCGGCGGCGGACTGATCGGCGTCGAGGCGACCGAGGCGCTCGTGGAGTCGGGCTGCCGGGTGACCATCGTCGAGCTGCTGCCCCAGATCCTGACCATGCTCGACGCCGACATGGCCTGGCACGTACAGAAGCACCTGGAGTCGAAGGGCGTCCGGGTGCTGACCGACACCAAAGTCACCGAGTTCAAGCCGTCGGCCCGCGATGAGACGCACGTCGGCGAAGCCGTCACCACGGCCGGCACGATCCCCGTCGACCTGGTCATCATGGCGGTCGGGGTGCGGCCCAAGGTCGATCTCGCCCGCGAGGCCGGTCTCGAGATCGGCCCGACCGGCGCCATCGCCGTCGACGAGCACCTGCGCACCTCCGATCCCGACGTCTACGCCGTCGGCGACTGCGCCGAGCAGCGCAGCCTCATCACCGGCGAGCCGACCTGGATACCGCTCGGGTCGACCGCCAACAAGCAGGGACGGGTGGCCGCGACCGACATCTGCGGCGGCGGTGACACGTTCCCCGGCGTGCTGGGGAGCGCCATCTGCCGGGTGTTCGACTACAACGTCGGGCGGACCGGTCTGACCGAGCAGCAGGCCCGCGACGCCGGCTTCGACGTCGTGACGGCGCTCACACCGGCGCCGGACAAGCCCCACTTCATGCCCGACGCCAAGCTGCTGATGCTCAAGACGATCGCCGACCGGAAGACCCGCAAGCTGCTCGGCGTGCAGGCGGTCGGGCCGGGCCAGGGCGGCCGCCGGGTCGACATCATCGTCATGGCCCTCACCGCCGGCATGACGGTCGACGTAGTCGCCAAGTCGGATCTGGCGTACGCTCCTCCGTACTCGCCGGCGATGGACAACATCATCACCGCCTGCGACGTGCTGCGGAACAAGATGGACGGCGTGGCCGTCGGTCTCTCGCCCGAGGACGTCAAGGCGGGGCTCGACGACGGCAGCATGGTACTGCTCGACGTGCGGGGGCCTGCGGAGGTCGCGGAGGTGCGCATCCCCGGCGCGCTCCACATCCCGCTCGGCAAGCTGCGCAGCCGGTGTGACGAGCTGCCGCGCGACAAGCGGGTCGTCGCGTACTGCAAGATCAGCCTGCGCGGCTACGAGGCGGCGCTCATCGCGAAGGCGGCCGGCCTCGAGGACGCGGCGTACCTCGACGGCGGTGTGGTCATGTGGCCGTACGAGAAGGAGTCCGGTCCGGTCGAGTGACGGGAGCGACCGGTCGAACGCGTATCATGGGCGGGCGGGAGCGAGCGCTCCCGCCCGCCCATGTCGCTCGAGGAGGTCGAGATGGCTCACGGTCCCGGTCGGAGTGAGGTCCCGCGAGCCGAGCTGGTGATCGGCGACTCGCCGCGGGACGCCGGACTCTCGTTCGGAGCGGCGCACGCCGCGGCGATCGCGGCCCAGGTCGACTCGTACCGGCCGCTTTACGACGTGCTGGGGATGCCGCTGGAGCACGTGGTGGCGAGGGCGTTGGAGGAGCTGCTCCCGGCTGCCGAAGAGCTCCTGCCGGCGTACACGGAGGAGCTCCGCGGGAGAGCGGAGGGCGCCGGGGTCCCGTTCCCCGAGCTGTTCCTGCTCAACTGCCAGGAGGAGGTCTCGACCTGGGTGTCGCCCGAGAGATGGGCCGAGCTCGAGGAACGGTGGCCGAGCGGGCCCGGCGGTCCGTCGGCGCGCGGCTGCACCACGTTCGCGCTGCGGGCCGGCGGGGCGACGGTGCTCGCGCACACGGAAGACTGGACGGCGGTCGACCTCGACAACGAGATCCTGCTGCAGGACGTGACCGCCGCCGACGGGACCCGCATCCTGGCGCTGCAGTCGGCCGGCATCCTGCCCTGGCAGGGGCAGAACTCGCACGGCGTCACCCTGACGGCGAACACGCTTCTCTCGAACGACACCCGCCCCGGCGTCCCCAACGCGCTGGTGCTGCGCTGGGCGCTCGAGGCTCCGACGCTCGAGGAGGTCTATCGGCGGCTGCGGCTCCCGGGGCGGGCGATCGGCACCTACGTGCTGGCGGCCGACGCCTCCGGCCGCGTCTGGTCGATCCAGACCACCGCGACCCGGTCCTCGTGCCTCCCGGTCGACGACACGGTGGTACAGACGAACCACTACACCCACGAAGAGCTCGTCGACGAGCAGCGGCTGCCGGTGTGGCCCGACAGCCCCGGTCGTCATGCGCGAGCGAGTGAGCTGGTCGCCGCCGGCATGCGGGTTGGACGGGGGGCCCTCGAGCTGGCCTGGAGCGTGGTCCGCGACCACGGGACGGGCGCCGGCGACGCGATCTGCGTCCATCCCCAGGGCGGTGAGGCGCCGCGTGTCTATCAGGATGCGACCATCTCCTGCGCCCTCTACGAACCGCTCGCTCGTCGCATGCACGCATGCGTGGGATCGCCGTGCGAGAACGAGCTGGAGACGTTCGGGCTCGCATGAGCGACGGGGCCACAGTGGACCCCGTGTCGCAGCCGGCGGTCGCCGTCACGGTGCTCGTCGAGAACGCGCGCGGTCCCGGCCGACTGCGCTCCCAATGGGGGCTGTCGTGCTGGATCGAGGCCGGTGGCTCGCGGGTGCTCCTCGACTGCGGCGCCAGCGACGCCTTCCGGGCCAACGCCGACGAGCTCGGCGTGGAGCTCGCCACGGCGGATGCGTTCGTCCTCAGCCACGGCCACTACGACCACGGGGGCGACCTTGCCGCGCTGATGGCGGCGGCGCCGGGCGCGCGTCTGGTGCTCCACCCCGGCGCCCTCGTACCCCGCTACTCGCTGCGCAGGACGGGCTCGCCGGAGGCGATCGGACTGCCGGAGCGCAGCCTGTCGGCAGTCCGCGGACACCCCGATCGCGTCGACTGGGCGGTGCGGCCGCGGCGTGTCGCGCCGGCCGTGTGGGTCACGGGACCGGTACCGCGGCGCGAGCCGATCGAGGAGGTGGAGCCGAGCTTCCACCTCGACGAGGCCTGCACGGTGCGCGACCTGGTCGTGGACGACCAGACCCTCTGGGTGGAGACCGAACGCGGGCTGGTGGTGGTCTTCGGGTGCGCCCACGCCGGCGTCCTCAACAGTGTCGCGTACGTGCGACGGCTGGTGGCCGAGCGGCTGTCGGGACCCGCGGCGGAGCGGCCGCGGGTCCCGACGGCCGCCGACGGACTGCCCAGGGTGCGGGCGGTGCTCGGCGGCATGCATCTTCTGCGCGCCCGCAAGGACCGCCGTGAGACGACGGTGGACGAGCTGACGACGCTCGGCCTGGAGCTCTGCGGACCATGCCACTGCACCGGCAAGCGGGCGACCGACCTCCTGCGGGCGCGGTTGCCCGATGCGTTCGTCGACGTGCGTACGGGCAGTCGCTACGTGTTCGACTGACCGGGGCCGACGCCGATCTCGTCGAGCGAGCGCACGACGACGTCGGCACCGTTCCGCGCGAGACTGGCGGCGTGGCCGCTCCTGGGGCCGGTGCGGTCGACCCCGACCACCAGACCGAAGCCGCCGGCTCGCCCCGCCTGGACGCCGGCCAGGGCGTCCTCGACGACCGCCGCGCGGCAAGGCCGGGCTCCCAGGCGGTGGGCGGCCTCGAGGAAGACGGCGGGGTCGGGCTTGCCCGGCAGCCGGAGCTCCTCGGCGTCGAGGCCGGTCACCTCTACCGCGAAGAGCGAGGCGACGCCGGCCGCGGCGAGCACCTGATCGACGTTGTCGCTGGCGGAGATGATCGCCGTCGCGATGCGGTGTTCGTGGAGACGTCCGATGAACCGGACGGCGTCGGTCCATGGGTCGGCGCCGTGCTCCGTCACCGCCTCGAGGAAGTAGCCGTTCTTGCGGTTGCCGAGCCCCCAGACCGTGTCGGCGTCCGGCGGGTCGCCGGGGTCACCCCGTGGCAGCGTGATGCCGCGAGACGCAAGGAAGTCGCGGACGCCGTCTTCGCGCGGCTTACCGTCGACGAGCGGCAGGTAGTCCTCCTCCGCGTCGAAGGGGCGGAACGGCGTTCCATCGCGGCGGGAGCGCTTCCGCAGGAAGTCGTCGAAGAGCCGCTTCCAGGCGGCGGCGTGGACGCGGGCCGTGCGGGTGACGACACCGTCCATGTCGAAGACGACGGCGTCGGTGTCGGCGGGGTCGATGAGGAGGGCGGTCACACGCAGACGGTCTGCACCCGGCGGACGAGCTCCCGGGCGTGCGCATCGACGATCGTGGCCCCGGTCGCGGGATCGGCCGGGGGCTGCGGCAGATGGAAGACGTTGACCGACGCCCGGTGCCGCCTGAGCCAGCTCTCGACGAGGAGGATCTCGTCGATGGTCTCGCTGGGGAGCGGGAGACGGGGCGGGGTCGCGGCGTAGAGCCGGCTGAGGAAGCCGGCCGCCCGGAAGACCTCGAAGTCGCCCGGCGTGACGTCTTCCTGGACGACGATCCCGCCGCCCGAGACGCCCCACAGACGGGTCACTCCCGGCTCGCGGGAAGGGTAGGCGATGACTGCGTGGAGGCGCGACACGGAGCGCAGGCGGCGCGTGACGCGGACCGCCTGGGTGGCCGCCTCGCGCAGGTCTCTGAGCTTGGCCGCCTGCTCGAACGCGAGGGCGTCGACGTGCTCCTCCAGCCGGCGCTCGAGGGTCGCCTGCAGGTCGGCGTCATCGCCCTTGAGCACCCGCCGTACCTTGTCGACGACGGCGGTGTAGGTGCCGTCCAGCTCGGCTCGGCACGGGCCGAGACAGGCGCCCATGTCGAAGCGGGGGCAGCTGCCGGAGCCGTTCGTCCCGGGCGCAGCCGGTGGGGCCGCCGGCAGGCGGCTGCAGGTGCGCAGCGGGTACACGGTGGTGAGGCACTCCGCCAGCCGCCGGGCGAACGCCCGGGAACGGAAGGGCCCGGCGTAGAAGCCGCCGTCGTCGAGGTGGTTCGGCGTGACGTAGAGTCGTGGATAGACCTCGTCGGTGAGCTTGAGGTAGTGATATCCCCCGGATCGCGTGCCGCGCTCGTTGTACGGCGGGTCGAGGTCGCGGATGAGCCGCGACTCCAGCAGCAGCGCCTCGAACTCGGACCCCGTCTCGACGACGTCGAAGCGGTCGAGAAGCTCGAGCGCCTGACGGGCGCCGTAGGCCTGCTTCTGGAGGAAGTGGTCGCGCGTGCGCCGCCGCAGGCACTCGGCCTTGCCGACGTAGAGCGGCGCGTTCTCCGCGTCGCGCATGATGTAGACGCCCGAGCAGTCCGGCAGCTTCTCGGTGAGCACGATCTTGTGGTAGTTGCGGCGCGACTCGACCTCACAGAAGCGGACCACGTCTTCGAGCGTCCGCAGGCCGTCCTCCTCCAGCCGGGCGAGGAAGATGAGCAGGAGCTCTGCCGTCGCCTGGGCATCGGCGAGGGCGCGATGTGACGGTTTCGTGGCGGTGTTGAAGCGCTCGCTCAGGATGGCGAGAGAGCTGCGCTTCTGCGGCCACAGACGGCGGGCGATGCGCATCGTGTCGAGCACCGGCCGGGAGAAGCTCTGCCGGGTCAGGATGCCGAGCTCGTAGTCGAGGAAGGACAGGTCGAAGCGGGCGTTGTGGGCGACCAGGACCGAGCCCTCGGAGAACTCGACGAACCGCGGCAGGACCCGGTCGATGGTGGGGCATCCCCGGACCATCTCGTCGGTGATGCCGGTGATGCCGGTGATGACGGCCGAGATCGGCATGAGCGGGTCGACCAGCTCCGAGAACTCCCCCACGACCTCGCCACCCTCGATGCGCACGGCACCGATCTCGGTGATCCTGGCGAAGCCCGGCGTGCTGCCGGTGGTCTCGAGGTCGACGACGGTGAAGGCCACCTCGGCGAGATCGTGATGCGCAGCCCGCCAGGCGGCCAGACCGATGTGGACCGAGCTCTCCCAGACGAATCGCTCGTCCGCCTCGACGAGGTCGGCCACCAGCTTCCTCATGAGCTCCGGAGGGCATGCCTCCAGGGCGAAGACGCGCGGCCAGACCTCGCGGTAGTCGAGCGGTTCTCCCGCTCGTTCGAGGAGATCGGCCAGCTCTTCTGCGGTCGTGAAGGCGAGTTGCACACCCCTATGGTAGCCGCTTCGGGGGACGCGTGCAGCACGGCTGTGGGTCGGACGAGAGCGCGAGCGGAGCCCGGCGTGGGGGCGGGCGGACGACGTCGTCAGCGGCGGACACACTTCGGCGGCGTGTAGGCTGTCGCTCGGTGGGTCCGCGTCGATAGCAGAGCAGAGGGGCGGCGCGGGACGGTGTCGCCTGACCGCCGCGGAGCGAGGAGGAAGTCCCTTGGGATTCGGGCGACATCGGGAGACGACGGACGTCGGCCCGGAACCGTGCCCGGGTCGCCCGGTGGTGCCGGCGTGGCTGGCGGTCGGGGTCCTCACGCTGTCCGGACTGCTGGGGCTGGTGTCGTGCGCCAACGCGGGCTCCGAGCCGGCGTACGGCGACGCCGGCACGCCCGGACCGACTGCGTCGGCGACACCTGGCGTGCCCACCTCTTCGGCGGACGACGGTGAGGTCAGACTCGAGCCCGGTGCGCCGCTGACGCTGCCGTTCCCGCGGCTCGGTATCTGGTGGCCCGACACGCGGCGGCAGGACCACTCCCGGATCGCCCGCTACGACTACGTCATCCTCGACGAGGGCGACCGTGATGCCCTGCCGGGGTTGCGCATGCGGAACCCCGATCTGATCGCCCTGACCTCGACCAATGCCTGCGAGCTCTCCTACGACGGGGACGGCGACGGGGATCCGGCGGTGCGGGAGGTCCCCGGCGAGTGGTTCCTGACCCAGGTCGGCAGCACGCTGGCGAAGGGCGTCGATGCCCGCGCGACGACGCTGCGCGTGGAGGCCGTCACGGCCGTTCCCGGGAAGGGGGCTTGCGGCGCGGGGAAGACGCTGAGGTTGTTCGTCCCCGGGGACGAGGTGCTCATCGGGGACGAGGTGGTCCGTGTCCGCGCGGTGGACGCCGGCGGGCGGACGCTCACGGTAGAGCGCGGCTTCATCCGTCCGGCCGCCGCGCACGTCGCCGGCGAGCGGCTGGCGGCGCTGATCAGTTTCTGGCCGGGCACCTGGCTGCTCGACCTCAGCAGCACGTGTCCGCGTGTCACCGTGGATCCCGCGGCCGGTCCCGAGACCTGGGGGGAGTACAACGCCCGGGCGGGAGCCGAGCTGGTCGCCGACCCGGCGTGGGACGGCATCCTCGTCGACCGCAGCGACGGCGACGAGAGCTGGCTCGTCGGCGACTCGACGGCGCGCAGCATCGATCCCGACCGGTCGAACCGGGTGCCGACCGACGGCTACTCGGGCTTCGACGCGGCGTGGAACGAGGGTCTGCGCGCCTACGAGCAGCGGCTGCGCGAGCTCGTCGGCGACGACCGGCTCATCTACGTCAACTGGGGCCATCCCAACTACGAGCTGCTCAACGGCGACAACTTCGAGGGCTTCCCGGCGGCGGACGGGACCGCGTACGGCACGTCGTGGTACGCGACCGTCTTCGGCCCACGCCCCGACGGCGGCTACCTCGACTGGCTGCGCAGCGCCCGACAGCCGAACCTCACGACGATCCAGACGTACGAGGACGACGGCTTCCCGGACCCGGCCGGTGACGGCGGCTACCGCAACCCCGCCACCCGCGAGGGGTTCCGTCCCGACTACCGCAAGATGCGCTTCGGTCTCTGCACCGCGCTGCTCGGCGACGGCTTCTTCAGCTACGAGATCAACACGAACGGCCACGCGGCGCTGGCGCTCCTCTGGTTCGACGAGTACGACGACGCCGGCCGCGAGCCGGGGTATCTGGGGCGTCCTCTCGGCCGGGCGCGGCGGGCGGTTGGGTTGCCGACGACCCGCGTGCTGAGCCGGGGCGGCCGCTTCGACACCGCCGCCGACCGCCGGCGCTGGGACCTGTGGACCGACACGTCCGCCGGCTACGCGGCCCGCTCGAGGCTCGACAGCGGCGTGCGGAAGCGGGGCCGGGCCAGCCTGCGCGTGACGGTGAGTCGGGCGGCCGGCGCCGACTGGCGGGTGTCGCTCGGGCAGCGGGTCGCGGTGAGGAAGGGGTACGACTACACGCTGAGCTTCTGGGCGCGGGCGGACGGCGAACGGGAGCTGTCGGCGATCGTCGAGCAGTCCAGAGCGCCGTGGCGGACGAGGGTCGAGCTCGGCTCCGTCCGCCTCAGCACCGGGTGGAAGCGGTACGTGCTCTGCGCGCCGTCACGGGCTCGGGACACGACGGCCGAGCTGCTCCTGCAGCTTGGCCAGAGCGAAGGGACCGTGTGGCTCGACGACGTGCGCTTCCAGGCGGGCAACACGCAGATATGGCGGCGCGACTTCGAGGGCGGCGTGGCGATCGTGAACGCCGGCAGTCGCGCCCGGGTCGTTCCCTTGCGCGGGACGTTCAGACACATCCGGGGCCGCCAGGCCCCCGGCGTCAACGACGGCACGCGCGTCCGCACGGTCAGACTGCGCCCGCGCGACGGCGTCATCCTCCTGCGGCCCTGAGACGCCGGCCTTCGGGTCACCATCTCTTCCGGCCGCGGCCTTGCGCACTACCGAAGTCCGGGCCCCGCCCCACGCGCCGCGCGCGTGCGGGGGCGCGGCCGCGGCGTGCGAACGCGCGAGGCGCGGCACGGTGCCCTTCCTCCGGCTCACCGTTGCGGGTGCCGGACGCTGTCGACACCCGGGTGCACGCCGGCCGTCTGCAGGCGCGGTCGAAGCTGGTAGCATGGGCCGCATCGACGACTCGGAAAGCGAGGCGCACGTGAACTGGGATGCCTACGACTACCACCCCGAGAGCGGCTCGTGGATCGCGAAGGACTTCGTCCACGGCGAGGGCTTCGACCACGGACTCCAGTGCATCATCGACCCCGACGTCGTGGTCGGCGACGACGTCAAGCTCGGCCACCGCGTGCATCTCGCCAGCGGCACCCGGGTGCTCGACGACGTCGAGATCGCCGACGACTGCGTCACGACCGGCATCTGCATCATCGGCAACCACGTGCGCGTCCGCACCGGGTCGTGCGTCTCCAAGTCGGTGATCGTCGACGACTGGTGCTTCATCGCCGCCGGCATCATGTCGAGCCACACCAAGAACATCGACCACGCCCGGCCGAACGCACCGAAGAGGCAGCTCATCACCAGATTCGGCTATGGAAGCGTCATCGGCAGCCGCACCAACACCAGCGCCGGCATCACCATCGCGCCCGGGGCCATCGTCGGCTACGGCTCTCACGTGGTGGTCGACCTGGAGGAGCCGAACGCCGTCTACTACAACAACCCGAAGCCCTACGCGACGCTGCAGGCGAAGCTCGCGGCGGACGATCCCTACTACGTCGAGGTGCCTGAGGACTACGAGCCCCTGCAGTTCGACGCCGAGATGCTGGCAAGGTACCTGCCGCACGCGGTGAAGAAGGGGTGACGACCGGCGCCGACATCCTCGAGTACCTGACCGCCCAGGGCCACGAGCTGCGGCTCACGAACCCCGAGCAGGCGGACCCGTCGCAGTGCGCCGTCGAGACGGTCGAGGTCGACGACACGGCCGGGCTCGGGGCGCTCGCCTGGAGCAAGCGGCAGGGCGCCGCCCACAGCTTCGGCGGCACCCTGTTGCTGTGCACCGAGGCCGCCGTCGGCGAGCCGCCTCCCGTCGACACGTCGGTGCCGGCTCGCCTGTGCAGCCCCAACGCGGCCGCGGTGATCGCCGTGTGCGCGCGGCCGCGCCTGGCGCTGGCCGAGGCCGTGTGGCGCTTCTTCCCGCACCTCGCCGAAGACCGGCCCGGCCGCTTCCACGACAAGGCTCTGGCCGAGCGTGCCGACGACCTCGGCGCCTGGGTCCGCAACGCGTTCCTGTCGCAGCACGTGCGCCTCGGCGCTCACGTGGCGATCGGGTGCGCGGGCATGGGGTACGAACGCCGCGACGACGGCACGCTGGTCGGCTTCCCGCAGCTCGGCAACGTCATGGTGGAGCCGGACGTCGACATCGCCGCCCACGCCACCATCCAGCGCGGCGCCCTCGGCGAGACGCGCATCTGCCGCGGCGCCAAGGTCGGCCCGCACGTCAACGTCGGCCACAACGTCTACGTCGGCCCCAATGTACTGATCGCCGGCCATGTCCAGATCGGCGGCGGCGCCACGATCGGCGCCCGGGCCGTGTTGTGGCAGAGCTGCGCCATCGCCAACGGCGTCACGGTCGGCGAAGACGCGGTGATCGGCATGGGAGCCCAGGTGCGTCACGACGTCCCCGCCGGCGAGACCTGGGTCGGCAACCCGGCCCGGCCGCTTCACGAGAGCTGACCGGCGCGCCGGCTCAGGGCTCGCCGCGGACGGTCACGCCCGCGTGTGAGGTCGCCGGGTCGGCGTACAGTTCAGCCCGGCGGCGGCTTGATGTCCGGCGGCTGCAGTTCAGCGGAGTACGGTCCCTCGTCGTCCAGATGCTTCAGCATCGGCAGGGCCGAGAACCCAAAGCACACGGCGACCATCAGTATGCCGGTGGCCAGGAAGACCGTCTCTGCTCCAAGGCGGGCCGCCAACCATCCGGCCAGCAGGTAGCCGAGCGGCCCGGCCGCGTACTCCGCAGCTATCAGCACGCCGAGCACCCGGCCGCGCATGGCGGGCGGCGTGAACGTCTGCATGCGCAGGTTGAGCAACGGTCCGAAAGGGCCCCAGAAGAAGCCGGCCAGCGCCGCCGCGGCGACGAGCAGCGGGTACGGAGGCAGGAACGACATCGCCAGGATCGCCAGCGCGGCGCCGATGAGTGATGTCACGAAGACGGTCCGCCTTGAGAGTCTCTGGGCCACGACGCCGTAGAGCAGCGATCCGGCCACGCCGCCGGCGCTCAGCGCCATGAGCGTGCCGCCGAGTCGCCCCGCCGCTCCCTGCGCCTCGAAGACCACCGGGAGGATGACGCCCTCGATCGGCAGGTAGATCGCCACGAGCACCATGGTCAGGAACATGAGCGCCCGCAGCACCCGGTCGCGCCACACGGAGGAGAGGCCTTCCAGGCTGCCGCGGAGGATTCCCGCCGGTCGTTCGTGCGTCGCGGGACGGCCGACTCCCGGGGTGCGCAGGAACGCGACGAGCAGCACCGATGCGACGAACGTCACGGACGTCGCCCACAACGCCCCGCTCGCGCCGACCGTCGCAATGAGCAGTCCACCCACTCCGGGGCCGACCATGTACGCCACGCCCCATGCCGCCTCATGGATGCCGTTGGCGCGCTCTAGTCGCATGCCGGCCCGGGCGGCGACGTCTGGCAGCATGGCCTCTCGTGCCGTGGCGCCGGCGGGATCGAAGACCGCCCCGATCGCAGCCAGCAGCACGAAGAGCGGCAGATCCAGGCCGATGGTCGCGTCGATGAAGGGGATGGCCGCTACCGAGATCGCCGAGAGCACGTCGGCGACCATCGAGGTGGCGCGTCTGCCGAGAGTGTCCGCCACCGAGCCGGAGAAGAGGCTGCTGAGCAGCAGCGGGAAGGCGGCGGCCGCGCCAATGATGCCGGCGGCCGCCGGGTTCCCGGTCCGCTCCAGGACGAGCCACGGAAGCGCCACGGCCGCGACACCGTTGCCGGCGCCCGAGATGACCACGCTGCTCTCGAGCAGCACCAAGGGTGCGACAGAGCGACCACCCCTGCTGCGTTCTTCTACCTCGGATCCGTTGGCTTCGCCGGACAGGCAGCGCTCCTCTCCGATGCTGCGGGCGATCGCAGCACGACCGGTAGTCCACCGGTTAAAGGGTATTCCTCGGATCGTGGCAGGTCATCATCGACGTCGTACCGCGCCTCGCGGCTGAGGGCGGGTCGGAGTTGCTCGATGTGCTTGTGGCGCTGATGACCGCCCTCTGCGACCGACCCGTTCCGGTGGACGAATGAGACGCGTCTTCCGGGTCAGCCGACGCCGCGTGTCGAATGGCATGCTGTTCTGCGAGTCGGATCGTGCCGATAGGGAAAGCGATGAAGCTCCTCCCGACAGCTGGGTCCGCGATCTCGCGTCTCGGACGCCGTTGGACGGCACCGTTCCGGGCGGCGTCTGCGCGCTTCGACCTCTGGCCTCGCCGCTGCTCGTCCGAGACGGAGGCGCAACAGCGTCGCGTACGTCTTCTGACGGCGATCCTCGTGACGCTCATCCTGCTCATGCTGGTCGCCACGGTGGTGATCGTGGTCGACAACCCGGCGGGCAGCGTGCGGCGGAGCGGCTACCTGCCGCTGGCCGTCAGCATCCTGCTGGCGCTGATCGCGGCGCTCGTCCTCAACGGCGCGGGCCACTTCCGCTGGGCGGCGGGCCTGGTCGTGATGAGCGCCATCGCCGGCCCATGGGGGTCGGTGCTGCTCGACCCGCAGATCGTGGCCGGCGATTTCGTGCCGCTCACCTACGCGGTCGTGCCGATCCTGCTCAGTGGCATCCTGCTCTCGGCCGGCACTACCGCGACAGTCGCCGTACTGCAGCTCGTGCTGCTGCTGGTGTTCAGCGTGTCGGTGCCGAACCCGGTCTCGGTCAACTGGCCGAGCCTGCTGATCATGGTGTCCTTCGTCGGCGTCCTCAGTGTCGTCGGGAATCTCATGAGCACGAGGGACATCCGGCAGATCGTGCGGCAGAACCAGCGTCTGGAGGAGAGCGAGGCCCGCTTGCGGGAGCAGTCGGTACGGGATCACGTCTCAGGCCTCTTCAATCGGCGCTATCTGGAGGAGACGCTGGCGCGCGAGCTCAGTCGCGCCGAGAGGAGCAGCAGCCCGTTGGCGGTCATCATGATCGACATCGACCACTTCAAGCAGCTCAACGACACCTACGGCCACGCCGCCGGTGACATCGTTCTGCGCCGACTCGGCGACCTGCTCAGAGAGCATCTGCGGGGCATCGATATGGTGTGCCGGTACGGTGGTGACGAGCTGACCGTCGTCATGCCGGAGGCTCCCTACGAGGTGGCGCTGGAGCGCGCCGAGCACGTGCGCAGCGAAGCCCGGGCGCTGAGCATCGACGTGAGCGGCGGGACGATCCCCGGGCCGAGCCTGTCGCTGGGAGTCGCGGTCTTTCCGGACGACGGTCTCAGCGGCCCTGAGTTGCTGGCTGCCGGCGATTCGGCCCTGTACACGGCCAAGAGCGAAGGCCGCGACCGGGTACGAGCGGCGAGCTCTCCGCTCATCGTCGGACCGGCGCCGGGATGCGCCTGTCCGACCGCCGCGTCTGCGGGCGAGCAGATCATCTCGTGCCGATGCCGCCCGTAGAGGCGATCGGTCGCCGCCCGTTACCCGTCGTACGCTGCTGGGAAAGAACCTGCAAGACGTTGTCCATGAGCGACCGGCGCTGGCGCCGGCGACGAAGGAGTCATCTGGTGGCACGAGACGACCTCCACAGGGAGCTTCTGCGAGTGTTCGCCGACGCGTGCACTCCCAGGGCCCCCAGACCCATCGGCAAGCACGGCTACTGTCCGCCGGCCGACGTCTTCTACGAGGCGGCCGGCGACGAGGTCGTGGTCCGGTTCGAGCTCCCGGGGCTGGAGCGCGACGAGATCAACCTGTTCGTGGAGCGGCGCGAGCTGCTGGTCCGTGGCGAGCGTCGGTTCCCGGTGGCGGAGAGCCGCAGCTACCAGCAGGTCGAGCTCGACTACGGCTCGTTCGAGCGGCGTATCCGTCTGGCCGTCGACGTCGACCCCGACAAGACGGTCGCGACCTACGACCACGGGATCCTCGAGGTGCGGCTCGCGCTGGCCCCGGTCGAGACGGCGAGCCGGCAGGTCCCCATCACCTGCGACGATGACGGGGAGGAGGCCGGATGAGCGGCGGCGACGACTTCGACAACCCGTTCGGCGACGTCCTGCGGCCGGAAGCCGCCTCTTCGGAGGCCGAGACGATCGAGCCGTCGACCGAAGGTCCCGGCGACGTGGTCATCGACGGCAAGCCGCAGATACCCGACATGCTGCCGGTGCTGCCGCTGCGCGATACGGTCGTCTACCCCGACACCATGATCCCGCTCAACATCGGGCAGGACCGTTCGGTGCGGCTCATCGACGACGTGCTCGGCGGCAACCGTCTGTTCGTCATGATCGCCAGCAAGGACGCCGAGGTGGAGGAGCCGGGTCCGGACCTCCTGTACCGCATCGGGACCGTCGGTCTGGCACACAAGATGATGAAGCTGCCGGACGGCACGATGCGGGTGCTGGTCCAGGGTCTCAAGCGCGTCCAGGTGCGCCGCTACACGCAGGAGAAGCCCTACCTGGCCGCCGAGATCGACCAGCTCGAGGACATCGAGGTCGAGGGCAAGCAGGTCGACGCGCTGCGCGCCAACCTGCTGAACGTCTTCGCCAAGATCGTCGACCTCGTCCCCTACCTGCCGGAAGAGCTCGAGATGGCGGCCGTCAACGTCGAGGACCCCGGCCCGCTCGCCTTCCTCATCGCCAGCGCCATGCGCATCAAGACCGAGGACAAGCAGGAGCTTCTGGAGGAGAGCAACATCGAGGCTCGCCTGCGGGCGCTCACCCGGATCCTCGCTCAGGAGCTCGAGGTCCTCGAGCTCGGCTCCAAGATCCAGAGCGACGTGAAGTCGGAGATCGACAAGAGCCAGCGGGAGTACTTCCTGCGCCAGCAGATGAAGGCCATCCAGGCCGAGCTCGGCGAGACCGACGAACAGCAGGCGGAGGTCAACGAACTGCGTGAGCAGCTCGACGAGATGGAGCTGCCGGACGAGGTGGAGAAGGTCGCCCGGCGCGAGCTCGACCGGCTCGGCAAGCTCCAGCCTGCCAGCGCCGAGTATCCGGTCATCCGCACCTACCTCGACTGGATCCTCACGCTGCCGTGGGACAAGAGCAGCGAGGACAACCTCGACATCGCCCACGCCCGCAAGATCCTCGACCGCGACCACTACGACCTCGACAAGGTCAAGGACCGCATCCTCGAATACCTGGCGGTCCGCAAGCTCAAGAGCGACCTGCACGGGCCGATCCTCTGCTTCGTCGGCCCGCCGGGCGTCGGCAAGACGAGCCTCGGGCGCAGCATCGCCGAGGCGATGGGCCGCGAGTTCGAGCGCATCAGCGTCGGTGGCGTGCGCGACGAGGCCGAGATCCGCGGGCATCGCCGCACCTACGTCGGCGCGATGCCGGGCATCATCATCCGCGCCATGCGCGATGCCGGCACCAACAACCCGCTGTTCATGATCGACGAGATCGACAAGACCGGGGCCGACTGGCGCGGCGACCCGGCCAGCGCTCTGCTCGAGGTCCTCGACCCGGAGCAGAACTTCACCTTCCGCGACCACTACATGGACCTGCCCTTCGACCTCAGCAAGGTCATGTTCATCACGACCGCCAATCAGCTCGAGCCGATCCCGCCGCCGCTGCGCGACCGGATGGAGATCATCGAGCTGGCCGGCTACACGATCGACGAGAAGCTGCACATCGCGAAGAAGTACCTGGTGCCGAAGCAGCTCGAGGCGAACGGCCTGCGTGACGACCTGGTGAGCTTCACGCCGGCGGCGCTGCGCGATGTGGTCTCGAACTACACGCGCGAAGCCGGCGTGCGGAACCTCGAGCGGCAGATCGGCCAGGTATGCCGCAAGATCGCCCGCGAGGTCGCCGAGAAGGGCGAGAAGAAGTACCGGGTGGGCGTGAAGATGGTGGAGGAACTGCTCGGCCGGCCCCGGGTCTACGCCGAGGTCAAACGCCGCACCAGCGTGGCCGGCGTGGCGACCGGTCTCGCCTGGACGCCCACCGGCGGCGACATCCTCTTCATCGAGGCCAGCGCGATGCCCGGCGACGGCAAACTGATCGTCACCGGTCAGCTCGGCGACGTGATGAAGGAGAGCGCCCAGGCGGCGATGAGCTACGTCCGCTCACACGCCGACGAGATCGGCGTCGCCGACGACTACTTCAAGGAGCACGACATCCACGTGCACATCCCGGCCGGCGCCATCCCCAAGGACGGTCCCAGCGCCGGCGTCACGATGTCCACGGCGATCGCCTCGCTTGTGACGGACACCCCGATCGACGCCGACGTGGCGATGACCGGCGAGATCACGCTGAGCGGACAGGTGCTGCCGATCGGCGGCGTGAAGGAGAAGACGCTGGCCGCCCAGCGAGCCGGGATCACGACCATGGTCCTGCCGAACCGCAACGAGGCCGACCTCGAAGACGTGCCCGAGAACCTGCGCAAGGACATGAGGTTCGTGCCGGTCGACCGGGTGGAGCAGGTCTGGAAGACGGCGATGGGGCTGCGAGTCGGCGACCGCGCCGGCCGCTCGACCGACGTCGCCGGGGCCGAAGAGGTGCTGCCCGCGGCGAAGAGCCGCTGAAGAACGTGGAAGAGGGCGGGGCCGGCGACGCGTGTGGCATCGCCGGTCCCGCCACGTGTCTCCGCCGCCGTGGTCTTCAGCTCTCCCCTCTCAGTCGCACGATGGTGATCGCGACCGCGACCGCCATCAGCACAGAGGCGACCAGCATCAGGGCGAAGTCGACTCCCAGACCCTCCGCGGCGGCATCGATCGCGAGCGCGGCGACGAAGCAGAAGAGGGCGGCCGAGAAGAGGCCCAACTGCAGCTGCCGGCCTGTTCGACTGAGGTGAGAACCGCTCATGATCCCTATGGTGCCCGGGCTCGATCCTCGCCGGGAGTATCGGCCCGCGAGGGCGGCATCTTGAACGGCCGCGGGTCGCCGTGAAGCTTGATCAAGCCGCTCCACATGGGCTGGCGCCGCCCTGGGCGAAGGGAGAGGATTGTCGCGGGACGAGCGGACGGGGATCGCGGGCACCCCACTGGTCCCAAGGACTGTCGACGGCCTGACGCAGTGCGAGGAGGGGCGATGGGTGCTCTGGACGCGTACTACCGCTCGCGGAGTCTCTGGCTCGATGGGGTGCCGGAGTCGCTGGAGCCGCGGCCTCCCCTGCCCGGTCACCTCGACGTCGACGTGGCGATCATCGGGGGCGGCTACACCGGGCTGTGGACCGCCTACTACCTGGCGGGTGCCGATCCCTCCCTGCGCATCGCCGTCCTGGAGCGGGAGATCGCCGGGTTCGGCGCGTCCGGCCGGAACGGTGCCTGGTGCTCGTGGGCGTTCGCGGCGCCGTACGAGAAGATGGCCGAAGAGGCCGGGCGCGAGGCCGCGGTCGCGATGCAGCGCGAGATGTTCAACGCGGTCGACGAGGTCGGTCGTGTCTGCGCGGGCGAAGGCATCGACTGCGGCTACGTGAAGGGTGGCTGCCTCATGGCCGCCACCACGCCGGCACACGTGGAACGGCTCAAGGCCGAGGGCGAGTGGCACGCCTCCTGGGGCCTCGGGGAGCACTTCAGGTGGCTGGAGCCCGACGAGGCCGACCGGCACATCCGCGTGGCCGGCTCGCTGGGCGGCCTCTACACGCCCGAGTGCGCCGCTGTCGATCCGGCTCGCCTGGCGCGCGGCCTCGCCCGGGCCGTCGAGCGTCGCGGCGCGACGGTGTACGAGCGGACACCGGTCCTGTCGTTCGAGGGCGGCGGCGATGGTTCGCCGGGCCGCGTGCAGACGACGCGCGGGACGGTGCGCGCTCCGGTCGTCGTGCTGGCGACTGAGGGTTACACGGTGGGCGCGCCCGGCCGTCAGCGTGCGCTGCTGCCGATGTACTCGCTCATGGTCGCCACCGAGCCGCTGCCGGACGAGGTCTGGGCGCAGATCGGCTGGGACGGCCGCGAGACGTTCGCCGACGGCCGGCACCTGATCATCTACGCCTCGCGGACGCAGGACGGGCGGATCGCGCTCGGCGGCCGGGGCGCGCCGTACCACTACGCCTCGCAGATCAGCGATCGCTACGAGGACGAGCCGGACGTCTTCCGGGAGCTCAAGCGGGTGATCGACGAACTGTTCCCGGCCGCCAGCCACGCGAAGGTCACGCACACGTGGGGCGGCCCGATCGGTATCCCCCGTGACTGGTACACCGGCTGCACGTACGATCGTGAGAGCGGCCTCGCCTGGGCTGGGGGCTACGTCGGTGACGGCGTCTCGACCACGAACCTGGCCGGGAGGACGCTGACCGACCTCATCCTCGACCGCGAGAGCGGGCTGCTCGGTCTTCCTTGGGTCCAGCACAGGTCGCCGTCATGGGAGCCGGAGCCGCTGCGCTATCTGGCCGCCTCTCTCGCCACACGCGTGATGCGGACCGCCGACGACGAGGAGCGGCGGACGGGGTCGCCGTCGAAGAAGGCGGACCTGCTCATGAGGCTGATCGGACGATGAGGGAGGGGGAGAGGCCGTGAGTCAGACAGAGACGCCGCCGGCTGCGCCGGGTGTGTGGTTCGCGACCCTGCCGGAGCCGGTCGAACCGCGGCCGGAGCTGCGGGACGACCTCGTCTGCGACGTGGCCATCATCGGCGGCGGCTTCACCGGCCTGTGGACCGCCTACTACCTGAAGAAGGCGGACCCCGGCCTCGACATCGTCGTGCTCGAGCGCGAGGTGGCCGGGTCCGGGGCCTCCGGCCGCAACGGCGGATGGTGTCATCCCTACCTCCCGGCGCCGCTGGAGCGCCTGGCGGAGCTCTCCGACCGCGACGGCGCGATCGCCACCCAGCGGGCCATGTACGAGACGGTCGACGAGATCGGACGCGTCTGCGCCGAGGAGCGCATCGACTGCAGCTACCACAAGGGTGGCACGATGTTCGCGGCGACCGGTCCCGAGCAGCTCGCCAGGGTGCGTGAGGAGCCGGGCTACTTCGACTCCTGGGGGTTCGGCGACGAGGTCCGCTGGCTGGAGGCGGACGAGGTCGACAGCAGGGTGAAGATCGAGGGCTGCCTCGGAGCGAGCTTCACCGCCCAGAGCGCCGTCGTGCAGCCGGCCGCGCTCGTACGCGGGCTGGCGGACGTGGTGGAGAATCTCGGCGTGCGGATCTTCGAGGGCACGCCCGTCCGCGGCTTCGGCCCCGGCGACGTCCAGTGCGCACGCGGCTGGGTCAGGGCCCGGTACGTCATCCGTGCCACCGAGGGGTACAGCACCGGCTTCTCGCGGTTCCGGAGGAGCTTCATCCCCATCTACTCGCTCATGATCGCCACCGCGCCGCTGCCGGCGGCGTTCTGGGACGAGGTCGGCTGGAGCGACCGGGCGACGTTCACCGACGGGCGTCACCTGTACGTGTACGTCGCCCGTACTCCAGACGACCGCATCGCCATCGGCGGCCGCGGGGCGCCGTACCACTTCGGCTCGCGTGTCAGCCGCGGGTTCGAGGACGTGCCGCAGGTGTTCGAGAAGCTGCGCCGGGTGCTGCAGGGCTTCTTCCCGGTGCTCGGCGACGTGTACGTGACCCACCGGTGGGGCGGGCCGCTGGCCATCCCGCGCGACTGGACGCCGTCGATCGGCGTCGATGCCGCGACCGGTCTCGCGTGGGCGGGCGGGTACGTCGGCGACGGCGTGGCCACCTCGAACCTCTCGGGACGCGTGCTGCGCGACCTGCTGCTCGGCCGCGGGAGCGACCTCACGCGACTGCCGATCGTCAACCACAGGAACCCGTGCTGGGAGCCCGAGCCGCTGCGCTGGCTCGGCGTGAGCACCTCCATGGCGGTGCTCGGCAGGGCGGACGGGCGGGAGGCGCGCAGCGGCCGGCCGTCTCCGGTCGCCGCGGTCGTCAAGCGCCTCCTGGGCGTCTGACGGAGCCCGTCTCGGCCCGCCGGACGACACCGACGCAGATCACGAAGATGCCGCGCGACTGGGGGACATGATGGTTGACGCGAACAGGGAGGCCGGGGCCGGCTCACAGCGCACGCCGGGAGCCGCGGTGGACGCGCCGCACAGCCCGACCCGCACGCCGGACATACTCGCGATCACCCCGCTGCGGACGGCGGGGGTGCTCGACGAGGAGCAACTGGCCTCGCTCAAGGAGGCCACGCTGACCCTCCTCGACGAGGTCGGGGTGCACGTGCCGTTGGAGCGTGCCCGGACGCTGCTCGGCGACCACGGCGCCCGTGTCGGCGACGACGGGGTCGTACGCATCCCGCCCGACCTCGTCGAGCGCGCCATGGCGACGGCGCCGCGTTCCTTCGTGCTCGCCGGCCGCGAGGAGCGGTTCGATCTGCTCCTCGACGGCGGTCGCAGCTACGTCTCGACCGAGGGCGTCGGCGTGCACGTGGTCGACCCGGCGACGAGGGAGCTCCGCGCGTCCGCCAAGGCGGACGTGGCCCGCTTCGCCCGCGTCTGCGATGCGCTGCCGCTCGTCGGGTTCTTCTGGCCGCCGGTGAGCGCCCAGGACCGCGGCGTGGCGGCGCCGCTGCACGAGTGCCACGCCGGGCTGACGAACACCCTCAAGCACGTGCGGGGCGCGACGACGGTGCGCCCGCAGCTGGCGCCGTACCTCATCGAGATGGCGACCGTGGTGGCCGGCGGCGAGGAGCGCCGCCGCGCCCGCCCGCCGATCTGCGGCAACATCTGCACCATCAGTCCGCTGGCGCACGACGAGCACGGCCTGGAGTGCGCGCTGCAGTACGCGGAGGCCGGCATCCCGTTCAGCTTCATGGCGATGACCACGATGGGGACGGTGGCGCCGGCGACCGGGCTCGGATCGCTTGTGCAGGGCGACGCCGAGGTGGTCAGCGGCATGGTCATGGCCCAGCTGGCGGCGCCCGGAGCGCCGGTCTTCCACTCGATCCTCGTCTCCATGGTCGACCCCTACACGGGCGGCTACGTCAGTGAGGTGCCGCTGCCGGTGGCCTGGATGGCGGTCGAGCTGGCGCACGCCTGGGGCGTGCCGAGCATCAGCGGCGGCGGACTCGACACCGACGACGCGGGCATGGGCTGGCTGGCCGGCCGCAGCGCCGGCCTCGGCTCGGCGCTGACGGTGCTGGCCGGCAGTGAGATCTGCGGCTACCTCGGTCTCACCGGCGGAGCGATGGTGCTGTTCCCCGAACAGGTGATCCTGCAGCACGAGACGCTGCTGGACGCGATCGGCGAGCTCGGCGCGGCCGGGCTCGCGGGCCGGCTCGAGGTGCCGGGGCCGGCCGGCCCGCTCACGGGCGACGGCGCGGCGCTCGACCCCGCGGAGCTCGCGCTGGACGTGATCCGCGAGGTCGGCCCGCGCGGCCACTTCCTGAAGCAGCGGCATACGCGCGCACGTCTGCGCGAGCTGCGCTACCCGCCGTGGGTGCGGCCCGTGGGGGCCGCCGGCGCCTCGGTCGCCGGCGCGACGACCCCGGGGGGCGATTCCGGACGGTCGTCCGCCGCCGACTTCGACGACCGGGTGACGAAGGCGAGCGGCGGCGTGCATCCGCAGGCGCCGCTGGCCGCGGCTCGGGAGGAGTACGCGCGCATCGAGCGCGAGCACCATCCGGTGCCGCTGCCGGATGATGTGCTCGCGGAGCTCGATCGCATCATGGCCGCCGCCGACCGGGTCGCGGACGGTCTTGCGTGAGCATCGATCACGGACGGTCCGACGTGATTGAAGGCGGCGGACAGGGAGACGAAGGGTCGACGACGGTCGCCGGGTGGCCGGCCCGACGGAGGGGGGACGCCATGACGAGGCAGGTCGAGTGGTCGACGCCGCAACAGCGGCGGCTCATCATCGACGAGGCGCTGGGTCTGCTGGAGCGGCACGGCATGCGCTTCGGGCACGGCGACGCGCTGGAGGCGCTGTCGGCCGCCGGGGCGAACGTCGACCGGGAGCAGGGCACGGCGCGCATCCCGGCCGAGCTGGTCGAGCGGTCGCTGGAGCTTTGTCCGCGGGAGTTCGTCCTTGGCGGCGCGACGCCCGAGCACGACTGCCACATCCGCGACGGCGTCCCTCACTACCTGAACTCGGGGTCGCCGACGATCATCCTCGACTATCGTACCGGCGAGCGCCGCGAAGCCACGACCGACGACCTGCGCGAGGCGACGTCGGTCCTCGATGTCACGCCGTCGGCGAGCATCGTCTGGGGACTCGTCTCGATCACCGACCGCGATGAGGAGCGGGCCGGGCTCTCGGCGCTGGCGATCGAGCTCGCCTACACCCGGAAGCACGTCCAGCACGACGTCGACTACCGGCGTCAGGTAGGGCCCTTCCTGCGTATGAGCGAGGCGGCCGGCGGCGACCTGCGCACCCGGCCGCGCACCAGCATCGTGTGCTGCACCGCGTCGCCGCTGCAGGTGCACCCGGAACTGCTCGACGCGTCGACCGACCTGGCGTCCGCCGGCATCCCGGTCGTGGTGATGGCGATGCCCATCGCCGGCGGCACGACGCCGATCACCGTCGCCGGTTCGGTGACCGTCGGGGTGGCCGAGGTCCTGGGCACCATCACCGCCATCCAGGCCCGCGCCCCGGGGGCCAAGCTGTTCTTCAGCATGGTCCCCGGCCTGCTCGACATGCGGCAGACCACCTTCGCCTACGGCGCCGTCGAGGCGCACCAGCAGACGGCGCTGGCGGTGGAGATCGGCCACGACCTGGGGCTGCCCTGCCTGGCCTCCGGGCCGGGCACCGACGCCAAGCATCCCGGCGTCCAGGCCGCCTTCGAGAAGGCGCTCAAGGGGCTGGTCGTCACGTCGACCGGGTGCGACCTCATGACCGGCCTCGGGATGCTCGAGTCGGCCAACCTCGCCTGTCTGCCGCAGCTCGTCATCGACGACGAGATCGCGCAGATGATCCTCCGTCTGGTGGGCGGCGTCGAGATCACGCCCGAGACGATCATGACCGCCGACATCGAGCGGCTGAGCTTCTCGGCGGCGTACCTCAAGGAGAAGGAGACCCGCCGTCGCCTCCGCTCCGGGGAGCAGCTCCTGCCGCTCATCGCCGACCGGAGCTCATACGACCACTGGAAGGCGGTGGGGAAGGACGAGCTGGCGGTGGCGTGCGAGCGCGTCGACGAGGTACTGGCGACGGCCAAGGATCGTGGCTCCTACTTCGACGAGAAGCAGCAGGCCGTCATGGAGGCGAGCATCGAAGAGGCGGCGAGCGCGACGCCGTCATGACCGCCGGCCGGTCCGCGCGCCATCGCTCGGGGGGCGAAGCCGATGAGACGAGGGAGGACGACATGAGGGGAGAGATCCCGGGGAGTGGGGCGGCGCCGACGGCGGCGGTGTTCTGGTTCGACGGTGACCCGCGCTGGGCGCCGCCCGAGGACGTCACCCCGCTGACGACGACCACCACGACCGACGTGTGCGTGGTGGGCGGCGGCTTCACGGGCCTGTGGAGCGCCCTGTACCTCAAGCGGCTGGCGCCGGAGACCGACGTCGTCCTGCTGGAGCGCGAGTTCTGCGGCTCCGGGGCGGCCGGCCGCAACGGCGGCTGGGTGAACGGTCTCGAGCAGGACCTGGCCGACCTGATCGAGCGGTTCGGGGAGGAGGCGGCGCTCTGGCTGGTCGACGCCGCCGATCGCGCCCTCGACGACATCGCCGACACGGTCGAGCAGGGCGGCATCGACTGCGACCTCGCCTTCAACGGCGGGGTGTCGATCGCGACCTGCGAGGCGCACCTGGAAGGCGCGACGGCCGTCGTACCGGTCGCCGCCTCGGTCGGGCGGGAGGAGCTCTTCCGCGTGCTGTCGGCCGAGGAGGCCCGGGCGCAGTCGGGCTGTCCGTCGGCGGTCGGCGCCCTCGAGATCAGGCGCGCCGGGAGCGTCCAGCCGGCTCTGCTGGCGCGCGGACTGCGGCGTCTGGCGATCGAGGCCGGGGTGCGGGTCTTCGAGATGAGCCCGGTGACGCGCTTCGAGCGACGCCGGCCGTCGCTCCTGGAGACGAGCGCCGGCTCCGTGGTCGCCGACCGCGTCGTCCTGGCGACCGCGTCGTGGCTCTCCGGCCTGCCGGAGCTGCGGCGTACGCTGTTCGTCATCCCGTCCAGCGTGCTCGCCACGGCGCCGTGTCCGGAGACGCTCGACGCCATCGGCTGGGCGAAGGGCCGGCCGTGGTCCGACTCGCGCGTCACCGTCCACTACGGACAGCGGACCGGCGGCGACCGGATGGTCTTCGGCCGCGGCGGCGGACGGCTCGGCTTCGGCGGCCGCATCATCCCCCAGCACTTCCACGACGAGCGTGAGGCGCTCGACATCGCCGGCGACCTCGGTCAGCTCATCCCGGCCATGCGCGGCACGCCGATCGAGTGGCGCTGGGCCGGTCCGGTGGACCGCGCCCAGCACGGGATGCCGTGGGTCGGCAGGCTGGGCGGGGGCACGCGGGGAGCCGACGGCCGCGGCGCCGTCGGGCCGGCCGACGGAGGGCCCAGCATCCACTACGCCGCCGGCTACTCCGGCAACGGCGTCGGGCCGTCGAACCTCATCGGGCGCATCCTCGCCGCCCGGGCGCTGGAGCTCGACGACGAGTACGCGACCTGTCCGCTCGTCTCGGACCCGCCGACCTGGCTGCCGATGGAGCCGGTCCGCTACGTCGGCGCCCTCGCCGTGCGCAAGGCCATCAAGCGCTGCGAGGACGCTGAGGCCGTCGGTCGCACGCCCGACCCGGTCTCGCGCCGGCTGCGCAAGGCGATCTACGTCAGCATGCCGCGCGGCGTGGAGACGTGGCGCCTCATGCGGTGAACAGCGCGGCATCGTCGTCCCGAAGGACGTGTCCACCCCGGCCGGGCGCCCCGCCCGCCCGGGCGATCACATCCCGTCGAGCGTCGCGAGGAGCACGCCGATCAGTGTGACGGCGGCGCCGAACACCACCCAGCGTCCGCAGCGTTCCTTGAGGAACAGGACGCCGCCGATGATGCCGAACACCGGCGAGGTGGCGACGATCAGCACCGTGAGCACCGAGCCGATGGCGTCGATGAGCAGGAAGAAGAAGACGGCGAAGAACACCTCGAGGGCGGCGGTCACGAGGATCAGGATCGTCACGAGCCGGCGGGCGGCGTGGTCGACGGGGCGCACGAAGACCTTTCGACGGGTGAAGGCGACCGGCAGCATCAGCACGAGTCCGAGGCCGTGACCGTAGATCATCATGGAGGAGGTCGGGCCGCCCATTGAGTCGACCGCCAGCTCGATCATCACCGGCCCGAACCCCCAGGCCGCCGCCGTCACGAGCGAGAGGAGTACCACGATCACTCCGGCGCCGAGGCGCCCGCCCGCGAGCGACCGGGTTCCCGTCTCCGCCATCAGACCGGCCGACACGTCCGCCGGCCGCCCGACCGGCGTGTCGGGGGAGGCGGCCGGCTCGGCGCCGGTCTCTCGCGCCAGGATGGCGACGCCGGCCGTCGCCACGACCAGGCCGGCGATGAGGAGCGTTCCCATCGACGTGCCGAGCAGGATGAGCGCGAAGATGGCGGTGAACAGCGTGTCGGTCGCCATGATCGGGACGACCACGCCTATGCGACCGAGGCGCAGCGCCAGGAAGTAGGTGTTGAAGGCGATCAGCCAGGTGGCGACCGCATCGAGGGCGATGTAGCCGGCTGCCGTCCAGGTGAGATCGAAGCCGAGGTCCCAGGCCCCTGACAGCGTCAGGGCCACGGTCACGGTCACGAGGATGACGAGCGCCGGCCCTCTCAGCAGGGCGTTCAGGGCGATGGGGTCGACGTAGTGCAAGGTGCGTTTGTTGATGACGACGGTCGCGCCCCAGGAGGCGGCCACTGCGAACGCCGCGACGATCCAGAGTGTGTATTCGGCGGTGCTCATCAGGGTGAGCGTGCCGGCAGGTCGCTGGCGCCGCGGCGTCCGACGCTACTGTCGCCGACGGTCATCACCCCTTCACGTCCGCGTCCAGCGCGGCGACGATGCCGGCCAGCTCGGTCCTCAGGTCGGGCGGCAGGCGCCGCGGCTCGTACTCGGCGAGGATCTCGTCGGCGCGCTCGCGACCGGCCTCCAGCGGGTCGCGGTAGGCCAGGCCGTCCTTCGCCGGCTGGTGGCACATGCCGAGGCGCACGGAGTCCCTCAGGTGCTTCCTCGTGTGTCGGGCGGCGAGGAAGTGGCCGCCGGGTCCGACCTCGTCGATGGTGTCGAGAGCCAGGGTCTCGTCGGAGACCGTCTCGTCGCGCAGCAGGTGCGCAACGAGCCGGTAGATCTCGTTGTCGAGCACCAGCGACTCCGGGGTGGAGAGCTGATAGGTGGCGCGCAGCCCGATCCCGGCCGACATCTCGGCTTCCTCGAAGAGCCCCGTGCAGACGCCGAGCGCCTCTTCGACGCCGGCCTGCCAGCCGCCGGCCTCGGGGCAGTCGGTCCCGCCGGCGCCGCTGAACACCGGCAGGCCGAACGCGTGCATCAGCTCGTGGGGCGTGAACGGAGCCCGGAGCTCGATCGGCCAGCTGATCGTCGTCCCGGTGCGGGGGTCGGCGTGCGACTGCATGATCGACGTCATGACCGGCGTGCCGGGATACGCCAGTTGCAGAAGGACGGCGCCGGCGACCATCTCCGCGGCGCCCAGCGCCCAGGCTCCGGGCCTGGTGGCCGGGGCCGTGGTCCCGAGGGTCGGCATCGTCACCCAGCAGACCGGCACTCCGGCTTCCGCGAAAACGAGCGCTGCCTCGGTGGCGTCGCGGTCGAGGACCAGCGGCGAGACCGTGCCGATGAGGTCCGAGATGAGGGGACGGCGGCGCAGCTCGTCGGCGCCGCCGGCGACGGCGCGGGCCATCTCCACGGTCGCGCAGGCGAGCCTCTCTCCCTGGACCATGCCCATGAGGTGCTTCTCGGTCCAGTCGAGGCCGACCTCGACCTCGTGGACCTGAGCGGTCTCGCCGCAGTCGCCGGCGCCGACGGTGGGCCACCAGAAGCTGATGGAGCCGAGGTAGTCCTGCAGGTGGGTGAGCTCGGCGAGGTCGGCCTTGGTGGAGGCGCGTCGCTGGCCGGTGGCGCGGTCGATGACCTCGGTGCCGCAGCCGTCGGTCGACACGTAGGTGCGGTCGGGCGAGAGCGGCAGGTCGAGGCCCGGATCGCGCGCTCCGAGCGTGAAGGTGCGCGGCGCCGTCTTCAGCGCCCGTTCCACGAGGTCTGGACTCAGGCGGACGCGCTTCGATCCTCGGTCGACGGCGGCCCCGGCGTCGGCGAACAGCTCGAGCGCGGCCGGCGCGTCGACCTGGACGCCGGTGCGCTCGAGGATCGCCAGCGTGGCATCGACCAGCGGCGCCACCTGTTCTGAGCGGTGCCAGTGGACGTCGAACTCGCGCTGGAGCGGCGTCAGCGGCTGGCGAGCTGCGTATCGCTCTGACTCGGGAGAGCGTCCTTCTGCCTTTCGTGCTGATCCAGAGCCTGATGCCGTCGTATGCTCACCGTCGACCATGTCGCATCCCTCTCCTGTGTCGTCGATGCCCGCCGCTGAGGTGGGCAGCGGATCCCCGTCTGTGGACCCCGGATTTCATACCGCGAATGCCCGTGCGTTGTCCACGAGGGCGAACAGGACTGAACAGGTTCCGGTCGGGATCCGCAGAGCTCATGCGGGGAGCAGCTGGACCCACGGCCGGATGGTCAGACTCCGGAGTGGGTCCGGTCTCGCGGGCCGGCGGGGGCGTCGGCGTGTCGCCGGACGTCGTCACACGGGGACGGGCGGGCGACCTGCGAAGGTCGCCCGCCCGTTGCGCCCGTCACGGGTCCCCGGCCACTCCCCGCGTGCGCGGCGGGCCGGGCGCCCTGACGTCCGTGTGGTCGGTCTTATTCCTCCTCTGCCGGTCCGCCGCGGCGCGATCGCATCGCGAAGAAGGCGATCAGCGCCACGACCACTGCCGCGCCGACCCCGACGCCGACCCAGAGGCCGACGTTCGTACCGCCGTCCGTGGCGGCCATGTCGTCGGTGGCCAGGGTGAGCCGCAGGTACTGCTCAGGTCCTTCCTGGGTGCAGATGGTGGCGCCGTTGCCATCCTTGGACGCCGGCGACCAGCCCGCATACGTGTCGGTGCGCCAGGCGGCCAGCTTCAACGGGTGCGTGGTCACGATGCACGGCGACTCCTCGTAGAGGATCTCCTGCATCTGGTAGATGTACTCGGCCCGCTTGTCGGGATCGAGCTCAGTCGCCTGCAGGCCGTTGAGGCGGTCGTACTCCGCGTTGGACCAGGCGTTCTCGTTCCAGTCCTCGATCTGGTCAGTCGTCCAGCAGTTGAGCGTCTGGGCGGGGTCCTGGTAGCCGTCCCACTGCCAGTAGTAGGCGTCGAAGTCGGGCACGAAGGTGTCGCCCTCGTAGTTCCAGATCTTGTCGAAGTAGACGCCCTCGTCCTCGACCGTCAGGACGACATCGATGCCGACGTCTTCCCACCAGCCGGCGATCTGCTTGGTGGCGCGCTGGGTCTCGGGAGCCTCAGGCAGGCCCCAGAGACGTATCTTGATCGGTTTGCCGTTCTTGTCCTCGCGGACGCCGTCGCCGTCGCTGTCGACGTAGCCGGCGTCGTCGAGGGCCTTGTTGGCCTGCTCGGGACTGAAGTCGCGGCGCACGCCGTCCGGCGGCATCCACGACCAGTCCGGGTTCTTCCAGTTGTTCGGCGGCAGGAACGTGTAGCCGGGCCAGGCGTGGCCGCTGTAGGCGACCTGGACGAGGCTGTCGCGGTCGATGGCGTACTCGAGCGCCTGGCGGAACGCCTTGTCCCGCAGCACCGGGTTGCCCTTCGACTCGCCCTCATAGCAGTTGAAGCCGACGTAGTCCCAGTTGGCGAAGGTGTACTCGCTGACCGTGATGTCCGGTTCCGCTTCGAGCGCGTCGAACTGCGCCGGCGGGAACAGGTAGATGGCGTCCAGGTTGCCGCTCTTGAGGTCCTGCACCATGGTGTCGCCGTTCTTGTAGACGACGTAGATGATCTCGTCGATGAGGGGCTTCTCCCCGTACCAGTTCTCGTTGTACTCCAGGCGCAGGAAGCGGTCCTTCTGCCACTCGACCACCTGCCAGGGGCCGTTGCCGATGTTCGGCGGGTCGTTGGCGAAGGTGGCGCTGGCCTCCTCGGCGCTGAGTTCGCTCCAGATGTGCTCCGGCAGACAGGGCATCCAGAGCCTGAGCATGTTGGCCATCGGCTTCTTCGTGTAGACCTTGTAGGTGGTGTCGTCGATCAACTCCGCCCGGTCGACGTCCTTGAGGAAGGCCATGTAGGAGCCGATGTCGTTCTCGATGATGTAGTTGAAGGTGAAGACCGCATCCTGGGCGGTCAGCGGCGTGCCGTCGTGCCAGGCCTGCCCCTCATTGATGGTGAAGGTCCACTCAAGACCGTCGTCGGAGACCTCCCAGGTCTTGTTGACGCCGGTATCCGGATTCGGCTCACTCCCGTCCCAGCTACGCCCGGTCATGAGCAGATACTCGTTGCACCAGACCTCGTAGACGGAGTTGGTCCAGCCGATGAACGGGTTCAGGTTGTCGATCTCCGTCATCCAGCCGATCTTCAGCGCGTGCTTCTCTCCGTCGTCGGCCGGACTGGCGTTCTCGTCCTGCGCCGACGCCAGCCCTCCGAACGAGAGGACGGCGACCGATGCGACCAGAGCGCAGGTGGCGATGGCCAGCCACCAGCGCTTCCTCAGTCGTGTGCTCTCCATGTGCGCTCCCCCTTTGTCGGCTCAGGTGCCACGCCGGGCGGGTGCCCGGCGTGCGTGGACGGTCGACAGTGGTCGGTCGCTGAGGCAGTGAGACGATCGCGATCTCCGCGGCCAACGGCGATGGCGTGTGCGAAGACGCGTGGGATGGTGCGCTCGTCGGCTGCAGGAGGGCGCGTTGCGTGCGCCGCGCGGCGACAGGATGGGGTAGCGAGCGGAGAGTAGGCAGACAGGACCGCTTCGGGCGTGGCCGGCGCACGCCTGTCAAGAGCGGCATACGACCGGCGCCCTGTCGTCGACACCTCGCTGCGTGGTGACGGCCCCCCGGCCGTCATCAGCTCGGTCATCGGTACTCCCCCAACTGCTCCGGATCGCCGCAAAGCGAGCCCGGTATCCACCAGACTAGAACGCCTGGCGGTCCTCTGCAAGGGTCGTCCGTCTGTCATGAGGATGCGCGGGTGGGGGTGAGGCGGTCGTCTGACACTGTGCCGGCTGCCCCGCGGCCACCGGGTCGGCGCCGCGCCAGAGGCAGAGCTGTCACCCCCCGGCGGCGCAGCGGCCTCCTTCGCCGCCGTCGTCCGCGCGGTACCGGCAGGGCCGCCGCTCAGCTGTCGAAGCCGAGCCCCAGGCGGTCGAGCGTCCGCAGCCAGAGGTTGCGCCGCCCCTGCCGCTCGTCGGCCCGGGCGAGCGACCAGCGGGTCAGCTCGACCACCGCCGTGCGCAGCGGCTCCGGCGGGAACGCCACCGGCGTCGAGCGCACCAGGGCCAGGCCGGTGAGCTCCGTCTCATGGCCGCCGAGCAGGTCGAGACAGACCAGGGCCCCGAAGCGCGTCTCGGCGACGCCCATGCCGGTGTAGCCGAGGGCGTAGGCGACCCTGCCCGCAAGCGCCGTGCCCCAGAAGCAGAAGAGGCGGGAGCAGGTGTCGATGGCGCCACCCCAGGCGTGCGAGAAGCGGAGGCCCTGCAGCTGCGGGAAGGTCGCGAAGAAGTGGGAGGCCAGCTTGTCGAAGGTCGGCGGCCGCGAGTCGAGGGTCGAGTGGATGCGGCCGCCGGCGTGGTAGACGGCGTCGTAGCCGCCCCAGAGCAGGCGGCCGTCGTCGCTGAGCCGGTAGTAGTGGAAGCGGTTGCCCTGGTCGGCCATCCCGAACCGGGTGCGCCAGCCGATCGAGGCGCGCTGGGCCTCGCTGAGCGGCTCCGTCATGAGGGCGTAGTCGTAGACCGGCACGACGTAGGGACGCACCTTCGGGAGCAGCGAGCGGAAGACGTTGGTGGCAAGGACCACCCGCCGGGCCCGCACGTGTCCGCCCGGGGTGCTGAGGCCCACCCCTCCGCGGAGGGAGGTCAGACCGCGGACCGGCGAGCCCTCGTAGATCCGTACGCCACGCTCAAGGCAGGCGCGCCGCAGGCCCCAGACCAGCCGGGCCGGGTCGGCCATGGCGCAGCCGTCGCGGTTCCAGAGCGCCCCCTCGTAGGTCGGCGAGTCGACCTCTGCTCGCATCTGGTCGCGGTCGAGGAGGGCGACCTCGTGCCCCAGGCGGCGCATCTGGCGGTGCTCCTCGCGGAGCTCCTCCATCTGCCACGGCTGCGTGGCGACCATGACCTCGCCGGTCCGCTGCCAGTCGCAGTCGATGCCGTAGCGCTCGATCGCCCGCTGGACGGCGTCGAGGTTGGCGAGGCCGAGCTCCTCGAGGCGGGCGTGCTCGCCGGGGAAGCGGGCGACGCCGTTGCCGCTGCCGTGGGTGAGGGTGGCCATGCAGAAGCCGCCGTTGCGGCCGCTGGCCGCCCAGCCGGCGGTCACCGCCTCGAGGACCACCACTTCGCTTCCCGGGTCGCGCTCCTTCTGCAGCAGGGCCGTCCAGAGGCCCATGAGACCGGCGCCGACGACCGCCAGCTCGCAGCTCTCGGCGCCGGCCAGCGGCGGCTCGGGAACCGGGCGGTGGGGGCTGTCGAGCCAGAACGGCGCATGACGCACGCGGCGCAGGGAGGGATGCTCGCCGGCGGGTCCGGTGGTCACGGGTCGATCAGCCGGCGAAGAGGTCACCGGTTCGCCGGCTCTCGCGGCGTGTCTGCGATCGCTGTCGTCCGTCCCGCTCGTCATGAGGTCACCTGCGCTGCCCGGTACGAGGGCCGACAAGACGGCACGAGCCCCGATCCGTCGTGCCGATCGGAGCCGCGGCCCGGCTCGGGGCCGTGTCCTCGCTGCCGGCGACATGCGACCGCACGCCACGAAGAAGCAGATCCGGCCGGCATGTGGTCGTCTTCCACTCAGGCGGCGTCGATCGGCGACGCGACGCCCGCGACCCTGTCGGCCTCCGCGACGATCGTGCGCATCTTCGTCCTCATGTCGTCCGGCAGGGGCTCGGGCCGGTGGTCGGCGAGCACCTCGAGCGCCACCTCGCGGGCCCGGTCGTAGGCATCGTGGCCACCCATGTCCTCCCACTCCTCGCGCACCCGCCGGTCCATCAGAGCGGGCTGGCTCTGCAGCCGCATGTGGCGCATGGTCGCCTCGAGCGAGAGGAAGTCGTTGAAGGGTCCGACGGCGCGGATGTCGTCGACTGCCAGCGTCTCGTCGTCGACCGGGATGCCGGCGACCGTCTGCCTGATCATCGCCGCCAGCTCGTTGTCGAGGACGAACTGCGCGGCATCGAACGTGACGCCCGACTCGATCATGCCCGCCCCGTAGATGAGGTTGGCGCCTGCCAACGCTGCCATCAAGCCGGTGAGGGTCTTCTCGTGACCGGTCTGCACGTCGCCGAGCTTGCTGTCGGCCTACAAGCCGGCCACGAAACTCGGCAGCCGGTAGCGGTGGGCGAGCTCGGCCACCGCGGCGCTGATCAGGCCGAGCTCCGGCGAGCCGACGGAGGCCGCCGCCAGCCGCAGGTCGATGGCCGTCGTCGACGAGCCGTAGATGCACGGCGCGCCGCGCTCGGTCAGCTGCGCGAGGACGATGCCGGCCAGCACCTCGGCGTTGTGCGTCACCAGCGTACCGGCGAGGGTCACAGGCGAGGAGGCGCCGGCCATGGCCATCGAGAGGACGTTGTCCGGGATACCCGCCCGGGCCGCAGTGATGATCACCTCGGTGACGCCGCTCGGCAGCTTGAGGGGGCTCACCGGACACACGCCCAGGTAGACAAGCGGCCGCTCGCGCAGGGCGTCGCGTCCTCCGGCGATGGCCGCCCCGAGGTCGAAGACCGCTTCCGCCTCGAGGGTGGTGAGCGGGCCCGTCCCCACGCACTTGCGCGTGTTGGCGAGCGCCGCCTCGGCGTTGTGGACGGCCATGGTCACTTCGGGGACGTCCCTGGCGCTGACCGCCATCTCATAGGTGTCGAACTCGGACAGGTAGTCGGCAAGGCGCGCCAGCTCGCCGACGTCGCGCTTGGTCGAGTCGCGCAGCTCGCCGGTCTCGGGATCGACTACCCGCACACCCTCGCTGAAATTCGTGAAGGCGACCCTGCCGGCCTCGAGGACGACGTCGTAGGCCGGCTCGCGGCCGCAGAGGACGACCTTCGCCGGTGCCGACCGGATGGCGTCTTCCACGACCGTGGAGGGTATCCTGACGAGGCCCTTGTCGCGCTCGACGCGGCAGCCGCCGTCGGCGAAGACGGCGAACGCCTCCTCCTGCTCGACGTGTACCCCCGTGCGCTCCAGCACCTCGAGGGTGGCGAGATGGATGTCGTCGAGGTCCGCCTCGGAGAAGACTTCCATCCGCAGACCGGCGTTGCGCCGCGCTCCAGCTTGCAGGTTGCGCTTCACGACGGTACCTCCCTGCCGACGTTCTCGGGCCGGCACGCTCGGCGCCTGCGGTGACCCGTCCCAGCTGTCGTACCCCGGAGGGGCTCGCGGCGGTCCAGGTCTCTCGCGAGACACACTGGTCCACCCACGCAAACAGATTGCCACGACCACGTCAAGGAGGCGGCTGAGGTTCGAGGCTTCCGGCGGCTATTCCAGCGCGCCGGCGCTCTCCGGGAGCAGCTGACCGCCGTCGACCACGATCGTCTGGCCGGTGATGTACCTGGCCTCATCGGAGGCGAGGAAGAGCATCGCGTAGCCGATGTCCTCGGGATCGCCGAGCTTCCTCATCGGGATGGCGGCGGCCATGGCGTCGATGTGCTCCCGGCCGAGCTCCTCGACCCCTTCCGTCATGATGTTGCCCGGGAGGACGGCGTTGATGGTGACGCCCTGGCGGGCGATCTCGATGGCGGCGCTGCGCATGAAGCCGAGCATCGCCGCCTTGGTGGCGCCGTAGTGGGCCCAGCCGGGATAGCCGGTCAGCGGGCCGGTCACCGAGCTGGTCAGCACGACCCGACCGTAGCCGCGTTCGCGCATACCGGGAAGCACGGCGGTGACCATGAAGAACATGCCCTTGACGTTGATGGCGAAGACGTCGTCCCAGTCCCTCTCGGTCATCTCGTCGAGGAAGGCCTGCGGGTAGACGCCGGCGTTGTTGACCAGCACGTCGACCCGGCCGTGCTTCTCGAGCACCGCCTTCACGGCGGTGTTGCAGGAGTCACGGCTCGTCACATCGGTCCGTACGAACTCGGCGGCGCCACCGATCCTGGCGAGCTCAGCGGCGGCAGACTCACCAGCATCGGCATCGATGTCGGCGACGATCAGGGTGGCGCCTTCGGCGGCGAACACGCCGGCGACGCCACGACCGATGCCCTTGGCTGCGCCCGTGACGATCGTGATCTTGTCCTTCATGCGGTCGGTCATTCGCCGTTCTCCAATCCCAGACGTTGAGCGCTGCGGTGCGCATGATGTTCGCCTGATGGCAGTCGCTTTCCGTATCCCTCACGCCAGCCCGGCGCGCTCACTGAACCTCTCGACGCAGTTGATGGGGATGTCGAGGGCGCGGCTGATGTTGAACTTGGCCTCGATGGCACTGCTCTCTGTCGGGTAGAGCGTTTCGAAGGTGGTCACCCGACCCAGTCCATGGTCGCCACGGACCGCTTCCATGACCAGTGGGTCGGACAGCTCCGGAGCAGTCACTCCGAGGCGCTCGGCAACGTAGGCCTTGGCGTCCGGCAGGCGCATCCTCCTGTTGATCTGCATGCGGGCCACCAGGTCTCCGGCGGCTCGCAACCCGCACATCCCAGAAGCTGCGGCGTGAGCGCACGGCATGCCGAGCGGGTCGCCGCCGCCCACCTACAAGCCGTCGACCCTGAGCACGTCGACGCAGGCTCTGGAAGCACGAGAGACGGCGTCGAGCGCCATATAGGTGTTCATGGGGACGCCCCCGACCCCCATGCCCACGTTCATGTGGACGGGGATGTCGGCCTTCTCCACGCAGGGCTTCGCGATCGTCAATGCCCGGGCGACGTTCCAGGCTCCGGTCTTGTCCGTCTTGACGTTGATCGCCGGTCCGAAGATCGACGCGCCGGCAGCGCTGGCCAGTCGCATCTGTGCCTCCGGCCAGAGGCCGGCCAGCCGCACGCCGTCGTAGGTCAGCTCGCCATGCATGCCGAGCACGAACTCGCCGGCCATGCCGACCTGGATGCCCATCTGCGGGTGTCTGGCGCGGATCTTCTCGACCGCGAGGAGGGTCGCCAGGAAATCGCCGTCGCCGGCGGCGCCGGCGGTATCGAAGTCGATGCCGTCGGCGCCGGCCTCCCACATCGCGTCCGCGACATGCACCATGTCCTGAACGGCGAGTCCGACCGCCTGCTCCTGGGCCTCCCGGGCCTCCTCGACCCGCCCCTGCGGCAGCAGCGTCGACCAGTTCGGCGTCGGTCCGTCCGGCTCTGAGTAGAGTCCCAGGTTCGGCATGGCCCCATACATGACGGGCACCGTCGCCACCAGCTGCGTGTCCTTCATGAACTGGGCCTCGTAGGGCAGGATCGTCTTGACCGCCTTGTACGAGTAGTCGACGTGGGACAGCTCTATCGAGTCGGCACCGAACATCTGCTCGTAGATGAGCAGGTCCTGCACGCGGGCGCCGATCATCTTCGACCCGGAGCCGTCGTAGGTGAGTACGACCTCGTCGCCGATGTCCACCGCGGAGAAACGCGCCGGCGAGGCGAAGATGTCGAAGAGATGGTCGAGCTCGTCGGCTGTGAGCGGCGAGACCTTGGCTCGCGTCGCTCCGGCCTGCGTGCCGGCCTCTATTTCGGCGCGGATCTCGCCCACCGACAGGTGGCCGAGGCTGCCGTCACCGAACCGTGTGGGGATACTCTCGTGCATGCGCTTGCCTCCACCGTCCTTCTTCTTCGGTTCGCCTAACAGTCACCGACGGACCGGTCGCTATCCCTCGTCTGCGACCTCCAGAGCATCCTCTGCCCGTTTCCGCGCCCTCACACCTCGACGATCTGGTGCGGCAGGTCGTTCAGCCGCACCCCGCCTCCTGCGGTCACCACGAACTGGTCTTCGATCTGTATCTCGCCCACGTCCGGAAGAGCCACGGTGGGCTCCAGGGAGATCACCATGTCCTCCTCGAGGACACGGTCTTCGTAGGCGACGTCGTCGACTATGCGCTCGCAACCGATGAACGGCCATTCGTGGACTTCGAGGCCCACGCCGTGCCCAAGGCCCCACCACCCCTGGTCCGCCCATTCGGCCGGCAGAGCGCCGACGGCTGCCGCCATGAGAGCGGATGTGCGGACCCCCGGCCTGGCGGCTTCAGCTGCGGCGCTGTGCGCTTCGAGCGCGGCCTCAAGCGCCTCCTTCAGTCGCGCCGGCGCCCTGCCCAGGACGAACGGCCGCGCCAGATCACAGCAGTACCCCCGGTACATGGTGCCGAAGTCGATGATCATCGGGTCTCCGGCCTCAAGCCTCCTGTCGTCGTCCTGCCACCACCAGCTCGTGTGCTCCTCATCTGTGCCGGAGACGACCATGGTGTAGTGAGGGAAGGCCTGCGATCCGTGCCCTCTGCAGACGCGCTCGATCTCCCCCTTGACGGCGGCTTCCGTGACCCCGGGCCGAACGAAGCCGGCCGCGGCCCTGAGGCCTTCACCGGCGATGGCGGCCGCCTTCTTCATGCAGGAGATCTCGTACTCCGACTTGACCGACCGCTCGCGTTCCAGGATGTCCGACGCCCGCGCCAGTCTGTTCGGTCCGAGGTCGTCGAGCAGCCGCGAGAAGAGTGCGGGGCTCATCGAGTACTCGCCAGCGACGCCGATGCGGGACCGGCCGAGTCGATGCTCGGCCAGGAACTCGCGGACGATCTGCACGCTGTCGCCGGCTCTCCTGACGTCGGTGATCCACGTGCATCGCAGGGGAAGGTGGTCCGGGGTGTCCCTCACGAGGACCGTCTCGATGCCGTCATCTAGAGGCAGGATCATCATGCAGTCGCCGAAGTAGGGCTCGTACCCGGACAGGTAGAGTACGTGTCCCCGCTGCCCGAAGCGGAGGCTGCCGGGGGAGGAGTAGACGACCAGTGCCTCGAGTCCCCGGTCCGCCATCCTGCGCCTGACGTTGGCGAGACGCCGCTCGATCTCCTCTCGCGGGATGCCGACCGCCGCCGGCGCTGGATGCTCCATGGTGCTCTCCTCGCTCGGGACACTTGGAGACTGCCTGCCGTGCAGCCATACTCTGTGACAACGACATGAGTTCCGCAAGGCCTGCCGGAGGGACGTGGACCATGACGATCGTGCCGACCGCCGACGACATCGACAGATCACTCGGGGCCGCTGGGATCCCGGCATGGGGGGCGGCGCGCGCTCGACCACGGCTGCCGCTGGCGCCGGACCTGCCGACCGCCATCAGTCTCGTGCTTCCGTACGAGCCGGAAGAGCTGCGGGGAGTGGAGCGAGGACCGACCGAGGCCTACTACGCCGGCTACCAGCGTCTCAACGAGGACCTCGATCGGGCGGCTCGCAGCCTGGCGTCGTTCCTCTCGGACGCGGGGTTCGCGGCTGAGCACGTGGAACCGACCGTGCCCGAGGAGCGCTCGGACGAGATCGCCGACTGGGGAGCAGCGGGCGTGTTCCCGCACAAGACGGCAGCGACGCGAGCTGGCCTTGGCTGGATCGGCAAGACGGCCCTCTTCGTGTCTCCGGTCTTCGGACCACGCGTCCGTCTCGCCACGGTGTTCACCGACCTCGTCCTCGAGTACGGCGATCCGGTCACGACCGGAAGCTGCGGGTCGTGTCGCCGGTGCGTCGATGCGTGTCCGGCCGGCGCGGGTCGCGACGTCACGTGGTCGGCAGGCATGGCCAGGGACGACCTCTACGACGAGAAGGCGTGCGAGCGCGAGACGGACAAGTACGTCCACCTCGGCGGCGTCTGCGGCGTCTGCGTGGCGGTCTGCCCCCGCGGTCTGGCGGGACGCACGACCGAGGGCGGGTGAGGGGCCGGAAGCCGAACCTGCCCGATCCTCGCCGCAGTGCTGGTGTTGAAGCTTGGCGGTGGAGGAAGATGATGATGACGACCGGGGAGGGACGATGGGGTCACTGGACGCCTGCTACCGCTCGCGCAGCCTCTGGCTGGATGGGGTCCCCGAACCACTCGAGCCGCGACCGTCGCTGCCGGGCGACCTCGACGTGGACGTGGCGATCATCGGGGCCGGCTACACCGGTCTCTGGACTGCCTACTATCTGGCCGGGGCCGACCCGTCGTTGCGCATCGCCGTCCTCGAACGGGAGATCGCCGGCTTCGGCGCCTCCGGCCGCAATGGAGGCTGGTGTCTCTGGAACTTCGCTGCCTCCTTCGAGAAGATGGCCCGGCACGCCGGCCGCGAGGCGGCGGTGGCCATGCAGCGCGCCATGTTCGACACGGTCGACGAGGTCGGCCGCGTCTGTGCGGCCGAGGGCATCGAGTGCGGCTATGTCAAGGGAGGGAGCCTCGCGGCGGCGACGATCCCGGCCCACGTGCCGAGGCTCAAGGAGGAGGTGGACTACTACGCCTCCTGGGGGTTCGGCGAGTCGTTCCGCTGGCTGGAGCCGGGCGAGGCCGATGAGCACCTGCGGGTCGCCGGTTGCCTCGGCGGCCTGTACACGCCGGAGTGCGCCGTCGTCGACCCGGCTCGTCTGGCGCGAGGCCTCGCCGTCGCCGCCGAGCGTCGCGGCGTGACCATCTACGAGCGGACGCCGGCCCTCTCGTTCGAAGGCGCCGCGGCGGGGGCGCCGGGGCGCGTCCAGACGGCGCGCGGCGTGGTGCGGGCGCCGATCGTCCTGCCGGCGACCGAGGCCTACACCGTCGGCGCGCCCGGTCACCACCGCGACGTGCTGCCGATGTACTCGCTCATGGTGGCGACGGAGCCGCTGTCTGACGAGGTGTGGGCGGAGATCGGCTGGGACGGACGTGAGACCTTCACCGACGGACGCCACCTGATCATCTACGTGTGCCGCACGCAGGACGGGCGCATCGCCCTCGGCGGGCGAGGGGCGCCCTATCACTACGGCTCCGCCCTCAGCGACCGCTTCGAGCGCGAGCCGGACGTGTTCGCCGACCTGCAGCGGATCATCGGCGAGCTCTTCCCGGCCGCCCGGGATGCACGCATGACCCACACGTGGGGTGGGCCGATCGGCATCCCGCGCGACTGGTATCCGGGCTGTTGTCTCGACCTGGAGACGGGAGTCGGCTGGCCCGGACGGTACGTCGGCGACGGAGTCGCGACGTCGAACCTCTTTGGGCGGACGATGACGGACCTCATCCTGGAGCGCGACACGGAGCTCACGGCGCTGCCCTGGGTCCAGCATCGCTCGCCGCAATGGGAACCGGAGCCTCTGCGCTACGCGGCGGCCAACCTGGCGACACGGATGATGGCCGCCGCCGACGCGGAAGAGCGGCGGACCGGCAGGCCTTCGGAGAGGGCAGACCTCGTGCGACGCCTGATCTGGCAGTGAGTGCCGGCGAGGCCGTGTGAGACGAACTGTCGGCGAAGTGGACAGGGGAGGCCATGACGACAGAGCGCTCGCCGTCGAGGGCGGCACGAGATCCACTGACGAGGAGCACCGAGTGGTCGACGCGGGAGAAGCGGCGACTCATCATCGACGAAGCCCTGGGTCTGCTGGAGCGTCACGGCATGCGCTTCGGCCAGGGAGACGCGCTGGAGGCGCTGGCCGGAGCGGGGGCGCAGGTCGATCGCGAGACCGGCGTGGCCCGCCTCCCGTCGGCGCTCGTGGAGGACGCGCTGGCCCGCTGTCCGCGTGAGTTCGTGCTCGGCGGCGCGACGCCGGAGCACGACTGCCACATCACCGCCGGCACCCCCCACCATCACAGCTCGGGTTCCCCGACGATCATCCTCGATCATCGCACGGGGGAGCGTCGCTCGGCGACGACCGACGACCTTCGCGAGGCGACGTCGATCCTCGACGTGCTGCCGGCGGCGGACATCGTGTGGCCGCTCGTGTCGATGACCGACTGCCCGCAGGAGCGCTGGCAGCTCACCCATCTGTCGACCATGCTCGCGCACACGCAGAAGCACGTGATGACCGACGTGGATGCCCGCTGGCAGGTGGCGGGGACCAGGCGCATGGCGGAAGCGGCCGGAGGTGATCTGCGCACCCGGCCGCGTGTCAGCATCATCTTCTGCACCGCCTCGCCGCTGCAGGCGCATACGGAGCTGCTCGACGCTTCGACGGACCTGGCGGCCGCCGGTCTTCCGGTCGTGGTGATGTCGATGCCCATCGCCGGCGGCACGGCGCCGATCACCATCGCCGGTTCCGTCACCGTCGCTGTCGCCGAGATCATCGGCACCATCACGGCCGTCAAGCTGCGAGCTCCGGAGGCCAGGGTGTTCTTCAGCATGGTGCCGGGCCTGCTCGACATGCGCCAGACCACCTTCGCCTACGGCGCCTTGGAGGCGCACCTGCAGGCGGCGCTGGCGGTCGAGATCGGCCATGAGCTGGGTCTGCCGGTCCAGGCCCCCGGCCTGTCGACGGATGCCAAGCATCCGGGCATCCAGGCGGCGTTCGAGAAGGCGCTCAAGGGGCTGCTCGTCACCTCGACCGGCTGCGACCTGATGAGCGGGCTCGGCATGCTCGAATCCGCCAACCTCGCGTCGTTGCCCCAGCTCATCATCGACGACGAGATCGTGCGGATGATCGACGGTCTCCTCGGCGGCATCGAGATCACGTCCGAGACCATCATGGCGGCCGACATCGAGCGGCTGAGCTTCTCGGCCGCCTATCTCAAGGAGAAGGAGACGCGGCGCCGGCTGCGTGCCGGCGAGCAGTTCCTGCCGCTCATCGCCGACCGCAGCTCCTACGATCACTGGCAGGCGGAGGGCAAGGACGAGCTGGCGGTGGCCTGCGAGCGGGTCGAGGAGGTGCTGGCAGAGGCGAGCGAACGCGGGTCGTACCTCGACGCCGAGCAGCAGGTCGTCATGGAGGCGAGCATCGCCGAGGCGGCTGCCGCCGCGCTGGCGCCGGGGTCCGGCCGCTGACTGCCGGCGGCCGGCCCACCACCCAGCGGTCGGCGGGCCGGCGGCACAAGTCGGGAACCGGGGGCCCGGATCCGAACACGCCGGTCAGGCGCGCAGAGCCGCCCCGTCGATCTCGACGACCAGCGGCACATCCAGTCCCGCCGACTCGGTCAGCAGGCGTGAGAGCTCGTCACCGTCGCGGGCCGCGGCAGCCCGGCAGCCGAACGCTCGCGCCAGCGCGACGGGGTCCGGGCACTCGATGTCGAAACCGCCAGACGGGATGCCCTTCTCCTCCATCAGGAAGCGGATCTCCTCGTAGCCGCTGTTGCGCCAGACCAGTACGACGATCGGGATACGCTCCTGGACCGCCGTCGCGAGCTCCGGCAGCGTGAACTGGATGCCCGCGTCGCCGATGACGGCGACGACCGGACGCGCCGGCGCTCCCAGCTTCGCCCCCATGGCGGCCGGCAGGGCGAACCCAAGCGTGCCGTAGCCCATGGTGGCGGTCATGTAGGAGCGCGGTCCCGCCGGCTCGAAGAGGTGGTCGAACCCGTAGGCCGGTTGCGTGGAGTCACCCACGAGCAGGACGTCGGGCAGCGTCCCGGTGATGGTAGTGAGAAGCCGCCCGGCGACGTCGGCGCCCGGCCACCAGTGCTCCTTCACTTCGGTCCGAAGAGCGCGGACCAGGTCGGCGGCCTCCCGGTCGTCCGTGGAACGAATGCGGGTCGGCTCCCGCAGCGCGTGCGCCAGGGCTGCGAGCCCCTCGCCGGCGTCGCTCACGATGGCGAGTGCCGGACGCTGGGCGCGGGCCAGCTGGGAAGGCTCGATGTCGATCCTGATCAGCCGCCCGCTGAGGCTGAGATCAGTGTCGAACAGCTGGGTGTCCGTCTCACCGAACTCGGTGCCCACCGCCAGCACGACGTCGGCGCTCTCCACGTACTTGCGGATCGGCGCGAACTGCAGGTTGGAGCCCAGGCTGAGTCGGTGACCTCCCGGCAGGACGCCTTTGGCGTTCGTGGTCAGGACCGTCGGTGAACCGAGCACGTCGACGAGGTCACGGGCCTGCCGGGCCGCATCGACCGTCCCACCTCCGAGCACGACGGCAGGGCGTTTCGACGACGCCAGGAGACGCGCCGCCTCGGCGGTGGCACCCGGGTGCGGCGACGGCGGACTCGGCGCGGGCCATGCGAGCGGCTCGAAATCGGCCGGCAGGTCGGCGATGTCCGGGGGGATCTCTATGTGGACGGGCCGCGACCGAGCACAAGCGAATCTCGCGAACGCTCCGGCAAGGAGTTCCGGGAGCTGTCCGGGGGCCAGCACGGTGTGGCTGGAGGCTGCCACCTGGGCCGCCAGCGCAGACTGGTCGCGCAGCTCGTGGGTGATGCCGCGCCCCATTCCAAGCGTGTCGCTGCGGCCCACGCCGGACAGGACGAGCATCGGGACCGATTCGGAGTAGGCCTGCCCCATGGGGGTAGCCACATTGGTCACTCCGGGACCGCCGATCACAAGGCACACGCCGGGGGTGCCGGTGGCCCGCGCGAACCCGTCCGCCATGAAGCCCGCACCCTGTTCGTGGCGCGTTGCGATGTGCCGGATACCCGATCTGCTCAGCCCCCGGTAGAGTTCAAGGGTCTGGGCGCCGGGGATGCCGAAGACCAGACCGACATCGTAGGCCTCGAGCAGGCGTATCGTCGCCTCTCCGCAGGTGAGCATTCGTCCTCCCGCGCTCACGGCTGCTGCTCCTCGGCCAGGACTTCTTCCAGCAGATTCACGACCAGTCCATTCTGCTCAGGCCGACCCACTGTGACGCGCAAGCAGGTCGTGAGGCCCCATCCCGATGCGGAGCGCACGATGACGCCACGCGCCAGGAGTCTGTCGAAGAGTGCGTCGGCATCGCGCTTCGTGTCTACGAAGACGAAGTTCGCCTGACTCGCGACCGGCTCCATGCCCAGTCGAACGAACTGCTCGGTGAGGTACTTGCGGCCGAGCCTGTTGTTCTCCACACACCGCTCGGCGAAGTCGTGATCGGCGAGAGACGCCTGACACCCTACGATCGCGAGCCTGTTCACATTGAACGGCTCCCGGATACGGTTGAGGTAGCTGCACACGTTAGCGGCCGCGATGCAGTAGCCCGCGCGCAGCCCAGCCATGCCGTGAGCCTTGGAGAAGGTGCGGAGGACGAGGACGTTCTCGTAGCCCTGCTTCAGGAACTCGACGCCGTCCGCGTAGTCCGGGTCGTCGACGAACTCACGGTAGGCCTGGTCGAAGACGACGGCCACGCTGGACGGCACAGCGTCCAGGAAGGTCTGGGTCTCGCGGCGAGTGACGGCCGTACCGGTGGGGTTGTTCGGACTGCAGATCCAGATCAGTTTCGTCCTCGGGGTGACCGCTTCGGCCATGGCCTCCATGTCGTACCGGTAGTCACGCAAGGGAACGACGACCAGGCTCGCATCCATCACCTCGCTGGCGTGCCGGTACAGACCGTAGGTGACGTCTCCAAGGATGACCTCGTCGCCGGGGCACACGAACAGCTGGGGCACCAGGTGCACCATGGCCTCAGACCCGTGTCCGGCGACGATCATCGACGCGGGCACACCGTTCGCGGCGGCAAACGCGTTGACGAGGTCGTAGAAAGCGTGTTCCGGATACATGGACACGTTGGGCAGTTCGGCCGCCATCGCCTCTATCGCCCGGGGCGAGGTCCCGAAGGGGTTCTCGTTCTCCGAGAGCTTCGTGATCTCGTTCAGACCCAGTTCGCGTTGCACTTCTTCGATCGTCATGCCCACGTCGCAGTCCTCGAGCTCTGCGACACACGGCCGAGCGACTCTCTCGATGTTCCTCATGCGGCATCACTCCGACGATCCGTCGCCTTCGCGGGCCTTGACCCGACTCGCCCCCCGACGGTCCGCCTCCCGCAGGACTGGCGTCGGTCCGGTGAGTCGGTGGCCGTGCGTCGAAGTGTACGTCCTTGTCGCTCACCGGCATCACCTCCTGAGGCATCTTGTCCAAGTACTCCGGGTAACGGTGGACTCGACGGGATGTCCAGTCCGGAGGGCCGGATGAGCCCTCCGGTCGATTGCGGGTCGCGCGTCCGGCGGGCTAGGATTACTGTGTTCGGTCGTCTGTCACGCACGGCGTTCGGGGGCACCCATCGCGGGCATAGATACCAAGCCGAGGGAAGAGACCAACGTCGGATCCGGCCTGTGGAAGGGCATCGGCATGTGGGCCTGGATCCTCTTCCGCATCAGCGGCCTGATCCTCGTCGCCTACCTGTTCGTCCACATCGTCATCATCTCCCAGGGCGAGCTCTCCAGCGCCGACACGCTCGACCGGCTCTTCGAGATGTTCGAGAACCCGTTCCTCGCCTTCCTCGACTTCATGCTCGTCGCGGCGGTGCTCTACCACGGCCTCAACGGCGTGCGTGTCATCCTCATGGACCTCTTCGGAGTCAGCGTCCGCCGCCACAAGGCGCTCTTCTGGGCCGTCATGGCCGTCGCCGCCGGCCTGCTGGCCTGGTTCGCCGTGGTCGCCGCGCCCCACATCTTCGGCGGTGCCGGATGAGGTTCGTCCCCGCCGATATCGAGCGCCTCGACCGCCAGAAGGGCGGCATGTGGCTGTGGCTCGCCCAGAGGGTCTCGGCCGTCATCCTGCTCTTCGGCCTGCTCACCCACCTCATCGCCACCCACATCTTCAGCATCGGCGAGCTCTCCTACGACAATATCGCCGAGCGGCTGCAGTCGGGGTTCTTCATCACCGTCGACATCCTGCTGCTCGCCTCGGCGGTCTTCCACGCGCTCAACGGCGCCCGGATGGTCCTCCTCGACTACTTCTTCAAGGACCTCGCCCGGCGGCGCCTCCTCGACTGGGCTCTGTTCGTCTTCGGCGTGGCCGCGTTCGCCTACGGCTTGTGGGCCCTCTGGCCCTGGATCACCACGTGAGCGTCTTCCGCCATCAGCTGCTCGTGGTCGGCGGCGGGCTCGCGGGTCTGCGGGCGGCCGTCGAGGCCAAGCTGGCCGGCATCGACGTCGCCGTGCTCAGCCAGGTCCACCCCGGCCGCAGCCACTCCGGGGCGGCCCAGGGCGGCATCAACGCGGCCCTTGCCAACAACCCCGAGGGACGCGACGACACGCCCGAGAAGCACGCCTTCGACACCGTCAAGGGCAGCGACTACCTGGCCGACCAGCCCGAGACGCTGCAGATGTGCAAGGACGCCCCCGGCGTCATCTACACGATGGACCACTGGGGCTGCCCGTTCAGCCGCTACGACGACGGCCGCATCGCCCAGCGGCCGTTCGGCGGGGCCGGCTTCCCACGCACCTGCTACGGGGCCGACAAGACAGGCCACTATCTGCTCCACACGCTCGTAGAGCACTGCTACAAGCTCGGCATCACGCTGTATGTCGAGTTCTTCGTCACTCAGCTCATCGTGGAGGAAGGCCGGTGCGTGGGCGTGGTCGCCTACGACATGACCGGCGCCGCCGGCGACGGCGAAGACGCCGGCTTCCACTCGTTCCTGGGCGAGGCGACGATCATGGCGACCGGCGGCGCCGGCCGCATCTACAGCAACACCACCAACGCGATCATCTCCACCGGCGGCGGCGCCGGGCTGGCATACCACGCCGGGGTGCCGCTGGAGGACATGGAGTTCATCCAGTTCCACCCCACCGGTCTGCTGACCAGCAACATCCTCATGACCGAGGGCTGCCGGGGCGAGGGCGGCTACCTGCTCAACGACCTCGGCGAACGGTTCATGGAGCGCTACGCGCCCAAGGCGATGGAGCTGGCCCCCCGCGACATCACCGCCCGGGCCATCTGGACCGAGATCCTCGAGGGTCGCGGCATCGGCGGCAAGGAGTACGTCTACCTGGACATGCGGCACCTCGGCGAGGAGAGGATCGCCGAGCGGCTACCGGGCATCCGCGACCTGGCCATCCACTTCGAGGGCGTCGACCCCGTGAGCGAGCCGGTGCCGATCGTGCCCTGCCAGCACTACACGATGGGCGGCATCGACACCGACGTCGACGGCCAGACGGTGCTCCCCGGACTCTACGCCGCCGGCGAGTGCGCCTGCGTGAGCGTCCACGGCGCCAACCGCCTCGGCGGTAACTCGCTGCTCGAGACGATCGTCTTCGGGCGCCGTACCGGCGTCAGGGCGGTCGAGAATATGGGCGGCGAGGCCGAGGCGGCGGTGGAGCGGGCGGCCGCCAGCGGCGTCGGCGAGAAGGCCGCCGCCGACATGGCCACCTATGTGCGCGGCCTCGTCCGCAACGGCGACGACGGCGGCTCGGAAGATCCGTACGCCATCCGCGACGAGATGACCCGGCTCATGCGGGAGCACTTCTTCATCTTCCGCGACCAGGAGATGATGCAGGAGGGTCTCGACCGCCTGCTGGCGCTCAAGGAGCGGGCGAAGCGCGTCCACCTCAAGTACGCCGGCGGGCCGTTCAACCTCGACATGATCCGCACCGTCGAGCTCGCCAAGATGGTCGACCTGGCGGTCGCGGCGGCGGCCGGGGCGCTCGTGCGCACCGAATCGCGCGGCTCGCACGCCCGCACCGACTACCCCGACCGCAACGACGCTGATTGGCTCAAGCACACGATCGCTCACCACGTGCACGAGGACCTCATGCCGCGCCTCGACTACCGTGCCGTGGAGCTGGGCCTCTTCGAACCGCAGGAACGGAAGTACTGATGCCCGAGTGCAGGCTGCGCATCAACCGCTACGACCCGGCCGCCGACGGCGAGCTGACCTGGGGCCGGCGCACCGACCGCTGGGACGAGTTCACCGTCCCCTATGAGGGCACCATGACCCTGCTCGAGGCGCTCTTCTACGTCCAGGAGCACCTCGACGGCTCGCTCGCCTTCCGCTACTGCTGCCGGGCCTCCATCTGCGGCTCCTGCGCGGTGTACATCGACGGCCGCTACCGGCTCGCCTGCCAGACCAATGTCACCCGTTTCGAGGGCAAGACGATCAGTGTCGCCCCGATGCCGCACCTGCCGCTCGTCAAGGACCTGGTCTGCGACATGACCAGCTTCTTCGCCAAGTACGAGTACATCAAGCCGTGGCTCATCCGGGAGTCCGGGGACCCCGAGAAGGAGATCCCCCAGTCGCCGGAGGAGCGCAAGAAGCTCGACATGCCGATCGACTGCATCCTCTGCGGCGCCTGCTACTCGTCCTGCCCCTCGGTCTGGTACCAGGACGACTACCTGGGGCCCGCCGCCCTGCTCAAGGCCTATCGCTTCGAGGTCGACTCACGCGACGAGGCCCGCAAGGAGCGCCTGCCGCGGTTCGACAACGAGCGCGGCGTCTACCGCTGCCACACTATCGCCAACTGCTCGGAGGCCTGCCCCAAGGAGCTCAACCCGACCGAGGGCATCCAGTGGCTCAAGCGGGCGACGGTGCGGCGGCGGATCTTCGGGCGCTGGAAGTAGTCGAGAAGGAGCGTCGGCCTCTGCCGCGCGCCGCTCAGTCCGAGGCGGGCGTCCAGAATGTCGGCGGCCAGTCGAGCCGTGTCTGAAGGCCTTTCTTGAAGCGGAAATCGCACTTCGGCGCGCCCTCGGAGAGCGTCATCGTGCGCTCCATGCCCACGTGCAGCGCGCGTGTCATCGCGAAGTCGCTCGGGCAGGCCCACTTCGCGAAGTCGCCGGCGCCCTGCTCCTCGTAGAGCTTGCACACCCCGCACTTCGTCATGTCGATGCCCCAGTCCCACTCGGTACCCTTGCAGTCGACCATCTCGCAGGCCCAACCGCCGGGATAGGGGTGCTTCTTCGCGTACTCGGCCACCATGACCCAGTAGGGCTTCGTGAACCCGACCTCCTTGGTCACCCAGCGCTCGATCGCGTTGTCGTCGTCGAAGCGGTGGGCGGAGACCTGGTAGCAGAACTCGCCGACCTCCTCGTCGCTCATGCCGCGAGCCGAGAGGACCTTGTAGAAGCCGAGGACCACGGCGGAGCCGACGAGGTACTCGGTCATCGGGTTGCCGCCGCCGCCGATGTAGGCCATCTGCGGCAGGACCGTCACGAACTCGTCGCGGGCGCCGTCGACGATCGTGTCGGCCTCGGCCTCCCCGTGGCGCTCGACGAGGATGCGTCTGAACGCCCCCGACTGCTTGTCGAAGTCCTTCACGAACTTGTCCTGGTGTTTCGCGTAGTAGTCGGGATCGTCCTTGAGGTGCTCCGTCGTGCCCATCGTCGAGCTCCTTCCTCCACTCTCGCGGTGGTCTGCTGACCCTGCGGGCGCGGTGAGCCCGACCCGGGTCGTGTGACTCCAATCGGCACGCGTCCCGCGAGAGTTGAGATACGGTCCGGGCTGGAAGCGAGCGGTGTTCCGGGAGGCCCGCGTGAGATGCCGTCGTACGGGTAAGAAGGGCCGTGAGACGGGGCCGGTGCGAGACGGCCGGTCTCATGGTGTCGACCGTATGGCGGGAGTCGAGCTGGAGGACGAGGTGAAGGGCAACGACACCATCACGGCGGTCCCGGGGATCGTGGCCGGACACTGGACCGACCTCGACGCGGCGACCGGCTGCACTGCGGTGCTGTGCCCTGAGGGAGCGGTCGTCGGCGTGGACGTGCGAGGTGGTTCTCCGGGCACGCGGGAGACCGACCTGGCGCGCCCGACGGCGAACGCGCCCGGCGTCCATGGCGTGATGCTGTGCGGCGGCAGCGCGTTCGGCCTGGCGTGCGCCGACGGCGCGATGCGATGGCTCGAGGAGCGCGGCCGCGGCTTCGACGTCGGCGTGGCGGTCGTGCCGCTGGTGCCGGCGGCGGTGATCTTCGACCTCGCCGTCGGCAGCGCCGACCGGCGGCCGGACGCAGAGGCGGGCTACGCGGCGTGCGCGGCCGCCTCAGGCGGCACGCTGGCGCGCGGCTGCGTGGGCGCCGGCACCGGAGCGGCCGTGGGGCACGCCTGCGGCACGCCGATGGCGACCAAGAGCGGACTGGGGAGCGCCGTACTGCGCGTGCCCGACGGCCCGACCGTGGGCGCGGCGGCGGTCGTGAACGCGTTCGGCGATGTGCGCGACCCCCAGACCGGGGAGATCGTCGCCGGCGCGCGCGCGGAGGGCGGCGGCTTCGCCGACACCGCCGCCCGCATCCGCGACGGCGAGCTGCGCGACGTCGCCGGCGAGTTCGCCCGCGACGAGAGCGCGTCGCGCGGGGTGCCACACACGGTCATCGGCGTGGTCGCCACCGACGCGCGCCTGAGCAAGGCACAGGTCGCCCGGCTGGCGACCTGTGCGCACGACGGCCTCGCACGTACCATCCGGCCGGCGCATACGATGCTCGACGGCGACACGGTGTTCGCGCTGGCGACAGGCCGCCTCGGGGCGACGCAAGACGGCTCCGGCGCGAAGCGGGGCGATGCGGGCGGCCCGCATGCCGTGGACGGATGTGCCGACGTCAGCGCCCTGAGCGCGCTCGCCGCCGACGTGTTCGCCGCGGCGATCCTCGACTCTGTGCGCTCGGCGAGCAGTCTGGCCGGCCTGCCGTCGGCTCATCACTGGACCGGCCGCACACGCGGCCGCTGACGGGTCGACCGGCCGCGCTACGGCCGCCGGCGGAAGATGGTCCGCGCGGTGGAGCAGCCGGACGGAGGCGGCACTGCGGAACGGACCTCCGCTGGCGGGGCCCGCCGCGGGAGCGACGACGAAGGGAGTACGTATGAAGGTCGTGGCGTTCAACGGCAGCCCTCGAGCGAACGGGAACACGACCATCCTGGTCGATGAGGTCCTCGGCCGGCTCGACGCGGCCGGGATCGAGACGGAGCACCTCCGGGTGGGCGGCCGGGCGCTGCGCGGGTGCACCGCCTGCGAGAAGTGCTGGGAGACGCGTGACCTCACGTGTCCGCCGTTCGACGATGGCCTCGACGACTACGTGGCCAGGATGGTGGCGGCCGACGGTATCATCCTCGCCTCCCCCGTCTACTATGCCGACATGACCCCCGAGCTCAAGGCCCTCATCGACCGCTCCGGCTCGGTCACCGGCGCGGCCGGGAACCCGCTGCGGCGCAAGGTCGGGGCCGCGGTCGCCGCTGTGCGCCGCGGCGGCGCCGTCCACACCTTCGACTCCATCAACCACTTCTTCCAGATCAACGAGATGATCGTGGTCGGGTCGTCCTACTGGAACTTCGGCATGGGCTACGAGAAGGGGGACGTGCGCAACGACGAGGAGGGCCTGGCGACGATGCGGACGCTCGGGGACACCATGGCGTGGCTGCTCCAGAAGCTCCACGGGTGACGGGCGCGACGCGATGGTCCGAGATGGCGACATGATGATGGTGCACGGCGACACGGTGACCGAGGGCGGACTGCTCTACCTGTCGCGCGAGGACGTCGAGCGGCTCGGCCTGACGATCGACGAGGTCGTCGAGGCGGTCGACGAGGCGTTCGCGCGCAAGGGGTGCGGCCAGGCGGTGCTGCCGCCGAAGGTCACCATGGACGGCGACGCGGGATCGTTCGCGCAGGTGATGCCGGGGTGGCTGCGAGAAGCGGGCCGTGGCGATGGAGCGGACCCGCGCGTCGCCGGCGCGAACGAGAGCGTGTCCGACGTCCTCGGCGTCAAGTTCGTGACCGTGATGCCCGGCAATCCGGGGCTTGGGCTGCCGGCGACGAACGCCCTCATCGTGCTCGCCGACCCGGTCACCGGCCGGCCGGCGGCGGTGCTCGAGGGCGGTCTTCTGACCGCGCTGCGCACCGGGGCCGGCGTCGGTGTGGCGGCGCGGCATCTCGCCCTGCCGGACGTCGAGACGGTCGGCGTCCTCGGCTGCGGCGTCCAGGCGAGGACGAGCGTGAGGGCGCTGGCGGCGGCGCTGCCCCGTCTGCGGCAGGTGCGCTGCTTCGACATCTCGACGGCGGCGATGGAGGCGTTCGTCGCCGAGGTGCCGGAGCTGCTCGCCGGCGACCGGCGGGCGCGGCGGGCCGATTCCGCCGCCGTGACGATCTCGGCCTGTGCGGAAGCGGCCGCCGTGTGTGGCGGGGCCGGCGTGGTCGTCAGCGCCATCAGCATGACCGCGGGCGTGGCGCCGCCGCTCGACGACGGCCTGCTGGAGGAAGGAGCGCTGGCGGTGGCGCTCGACTACGACGCCGCCTGGACGTCTGCGGCGATGTCGGGCTGCGACCGGTTCGTCACCGACGACGTGCCGCAGACTCTGGCCACCAGGGCCCACGGCGTGAGACTCGAAGGCATCCCGGCGGCGATCGACGCCGACCTCGGCGAGGTGGCGGCCGGCCGCGCCGACGGCCGGGCATCGCCGACGGACAGGGTCTTCTGCCTGAATCTCGGCGTGGCGGTGCAGGATCTGACCTGCGCCGCGCTTGCCGTCGAGCGGGGCACGGCCCTCGGCCTCGGCCGCCGCCTGCCCCTCTGAGCGCGGCCCCGCTCCTCCCACGGCCACTCTCCTCTCGCGCCCCTCTCCTGGTGCGATCCGCAGCGCGCGAGCGGAGTGCGCTCTCTGCCCAAAGAGAAGGCCGCCCGGGGGGGGACGAGCGGCCTTGGGGAGGGCGACTATGGGGGGAGGGGGATGTCGCCAACGGTCTTTTACCCAGGGGGGTATATGGCGAAACACCCCGATCCGAAGTCTCTTCTCGTCGTCTCAGTCACGTGCCACGCGACGGCGGTCGCCGGCGGTGGTGAGAAATGGACACGCGGCGCCGCATCGATCGGTGCGGCGCCGCGTGTCCACAGGATGCGTCAGAAGACGCGTCGTGCGTGAGCGGCGGTCAGTAGGCGGTCGATGCCCAGGGCTGCCAGCCGCGACGCGAGTAGAGCTGCTTCGCGACACGCACGTTGGTGACCGGGTTGCGAAGGTCGAACCGGCCTCTGCTGAACGACCACGAGATCTGGAAGAGACCGTGGTAGCCGCCCGAGCCGATCAGCCGGGGGTTGCCCTTCGACTCGCGGTAGATGACCCGCATCGCCATCGAGATCTGGGACTTGGGCCAGCCCTCGTGCCGAAGCAGCGGGATCCATCGGCGCACGCCGGAGCCACGCGGGTTCTTGATCTTGCGCCAGGTGACCCGGACGTACTTCGCATTCTTCTTGGCCTGCTTCTTCCAGGCCCTGCCATAGGCTTTCCAGTCGGCGGCGGTGAGCCGCTCGCCGGCGGCCGCACGCGGCCTCTTCACCGAACGCTTGATGCTCTTGGGGAGCCGCTTACCGAGGTATCTGGCGTGCTTGGCGGCGTGACGGCGGTTCTTCTTCGCCTGCCGGGCCCACTTGTTGGCCCAGCGCTTGGCCTTCCTGATGGCCCGCTTCTCGGCCGCGGTCAGCGGCGCGAGCGCTGCGGTGGCCGTCTCGGCCTCCGTCGTGTCGGTCGCGGTCTGCTGAGCCGCCACCTGCTCGGTGGTGGTCTCGCCGGTCGCGTCCTGGCCGACCACCGTCGGCTCGGGGACGACCTGATCGCTCGTGCCCTGGTCGGCGGTCTCGCCGCTCGTCGGCTGCGCTGCCGCCGTGTCGTCGCCCGTGGTCTGGCTATCGGCGGAGGGGGTCTCCGCTGGTACCGGATCCTCGGCGGTCGTCTCCGCGAGGGCCGGGGCCGCGGCCACCATGAGTCCGACCACGGCAAGACTCATGACGGTCGCGATGATCGCGCCTCTCCTTCTCGTACCTCTCATACACTGCCTTCCGTCGCCTGCAGGTGCGGGCCGGCCATGCTGCGCCCCGAGAAGGTGTCGGTGGGGGCGGTACCAGGCTCCTGGCCGGCCGTGGACGCCGTGTGACCACGCGTGAGCGCCGTTGAGAAAAGGGGGGAGAAGAGGGCGCGGCCGTGTGGTTCGGCGTCGATGTGTTGCGCTGGTCGGGCATGCTACCAAGTCCGCAGGGCGATGTCATCCCGGGGGGAGAATCTGTCTGACCGGTCGGACAAGTGCCTCGATCTCAGGGCGGGCGCGTCCAGTGGGAGACAGAGAGTGAAGGGGTCTGCGGCGTGGAAGAGGGATGTCGCCTGTTCTGACAACGGCGTGAGGCAGGCGCCTCAGCCTGCCGCAGGCCATGCCTCCAGCAAGCCCACAGCGCCGGAGATCATCATGTCGCCCCAGGGCGCGGGGTAGCGGACGTCGAGGTCCGACGCCGCGAGGAGCCGACGGTTGGGACCGGTGACGAGGAAAGGCCGGTCGTCGCCGACCGGCTCCGCCAGCACGGCGCCGTGCCCTGCGTCCTCCCGCACCTCGTCGCTGCCGAGGTCGCCGGCCAGGAAGCGGCGCAGCTGGGCGCTGAGGCGGGCCGTGTCGAGGCGGCTCGTGTGGTGCTCGTAGACGCCGGCCAGCCGCCCGTCGACGGCGACGGCGGCGATGGTGTGCGTGTTGCCGACGTTGACCAGCACGGTGGCGCCGTCGACCAGGCAGGCGGGAGCGGCCTCGCGGTCGACCAGCGCGCCGATGAGGGCGGCGGGGCCGGTGTCGCCGACCAGGAGCGGCAGCGGCCGCTCGGCGGTGAGGCCGGCCAGACACCCGGCGGCCGCCCTCATGCGCGTGAACTGCGGCGGCACGGCGGTCACGTCGACGGCGACCCTCGCCGGCGTCGCCTCCGCCCGCGCCGGGGTCGCTTCTACCCTCGCCGGCGTCGCCTCTACCGTCGCCGACGCGGAGTAGAAGAGGTCCTCCAGCCGTCGTCGCTCACTCACGGCGCGCTCCCACAGCGAGAAGCGCAGGACGCGGTTGGAGCCGTCGGGGCGGAAGCCGTGGTCCTGGACGGCGACGGCGGCGCCGTCGAACGTCGTCGGCGCCCCGAGCAGGCCGAGGGCGCCGCGCAGGGCCGCGGCGTCGAGGTCGCCGGAGGGGATCACGGCCAGCTCGCGGCGGCCGCCGCTCGAGGACAGGCTGCCGGCCCCGGCCAGGCGGGCGGCCTCGTCGTCCGAGATGATCTCGACGCCTCGGGAGCGCACGCGGTCGAGGTCGTCGGCGAACGTGAGGGCGGCGCTCTCGGCCGCCAGGAACGGCAGTCCGGCGGCGGTGTGCTCCTTCATGGCTTTGGTGTCGGCGCCGCCGCCCATCGTCGGTCCCAGGAAGAGCACCGCCGCCTCAGACCTGGTCGCGGCGCGGATGCGGGCGGCGACGACCCGGGTCTGGGAAGGCACGACGAGCTTGAGGGAGTTCTCCGGCGGCTCGTCGTCTCTCCTGATGACGACGTCGGCGGTGCCGGCACCGACGTCGACGGCGATCCGGCAGGTCGTCACGGTGCGTTCCCCCTCGTCAGACCCGGCGCGGGGAGCGGCGGACGGCGGTCGAAGCGGAGCTTCCAGACCAGCGCCGCCGCCTCGAGGGCGATGCCGGAGGTCATCTTCGAGGCGCCGACACGCCGGTCGACGAAGATGAACGGCATCTCGGCGATGCGGAACCCGAGCTGATGGGCGCGCCAGGTGACCTCGATCTGGAAGCCGTAGCCGCTGGCGGCGATGCCGTCGAGGTCGAGCGCCTCGAGCACCCGCCGGCGCAGACACTTGAACCCGCCGGTGAGGTCGCGATAGGGAAGGCCGAGGATGGTCTGCGCGTAGAGGCAGCCGCCGCGGCTCACCAGCCGCCGGCCCGCGCCCCAGCCGGTGACGCCTCCGCCGCGGACGTACCGGGAGCCGAGGACGATGTCGGCGCCGCGGTCGATCAGGGCGACCATGCCGGGAAGATAGGCCGGCTCGTGGGAGAGGTCGGCGTCCATCTCGAAGACGAGCTGGGCGCCGTCGGCCAGCGCGCGACGGAAGCCGGCGACATAGGCAGGTCCGAGGCCCTCCTTGGTCGTGCGGTGCAGCACGTCGACCCTCGCGTCGGCGGCCGCCAGGCCGTCGGCGAGCTCGCCGGTGCCGTCGGGGGAGGAGTCGTCGACGATCAGGACCGACAGACCGAGGTCATGCTCGTCCGAGACGGCGAGCACTCGCGAGACGGTCGCCGCGAGCGTCTCGCGCTCGTTGTAGGTCGGCACGATGACGGTCCGTCTCCGCTCGTGCGCCGCGGCGGACGGCTCGGAGCCCGGGGAGGACGATGCTGGTTCGTGGGTCCTGGTCGTGGGAGTCATGGCCGTGGATTATACGGGCGCGGGGGCGCCAGATGTCGCGCGTGATGCGGGAATGGGCAGGAAGGTGGGGTTCCGCAGCGTTCATCCGGCGTCCAGGTGCGGTCTCGAAGCATACACTAAGTCTCAACGTGAGATTTAGGCTCGCCGACGCTGCGAGTATGCCCCTCTCCCGACCGTCCCGCGACTGCCGCTCACCGGCCGTCTCAGGCCGCTCACAGAGAAACCCCAGAGGACACCCTTGCGTTCTGTCGAAACCGGTCTATATTGGTGTCGAGGGGTGACCGCACCACAACATGTTGTGGTTTCTATGCAACATGCAGGTGCGTCCGCAGTCCGCTTCTCGTGGGAGCAGGGGTCTTTCATGCGCTGTCCGTTCTGCAGCAGCGACGAGAGCCGGGTCGTCGACTCGCGCGACACCGAGGCCGGGGACGCCATCCGCCGCCGGCGTGAGTGCCTGGCGTGCGAACGGCGGTTCACGACGTACGAGCGGGTCGACGAGATGCCGCTCACGGTGCAGAAGCGCGACGGCAGCCTGGAGGTGTTCGACCGCGACAAGCTGCTGCGGGGGCTCATGCGGGCGTGCGTCAAGCGCGACATCCCGCAGTTGCGGCTTGAGCAGCTCGTCGACGAGGTCGAGAACCGTCTGCGCCAGGGGGCGTCGCGGATCCGTCACGGCGAGCCGGTACCCTCGGCCGAGATCGGCGAGCAGGCGCTGCGGCTGCTGCGCGCCCTCGACAAGGTGGCCTACGTGCGGTTCGCGTCGGTCTACCGTCATTTCGAAGAGGTCGACGAGTTCCAGGAGGAGCTCAGCCGGCTGGAGGACGACGTCCCGCAACTGGAGGGCCAGGAGCCGCTGGCCGCCGATCCGGAGGCGGGTTTCGGGTGGGAAGAAGAGGATGCCGGTCGGCGTCCCGCCGTCGCGGGGCGCGTGGAGGGGGTCTGAGATGGAGCACAGGAGCAAGGTCGTCGAGCTGTCGCCGAACGCCCTCAAGGTGCTGCAGAAGCGCTACCTGCGCAAGGGCGAGAAGGGCGAGCTGCTCGAGACGCCGGAGGAGATGTTCCGGCGGGTGGCGCACGCCGTCGCCGAGGCAGAACGCGCGTACCCCGGCTCCGCCCCGGTCGAGGAGTGGGAAGAGACCTTCTACGACCTCATGGCCCGGCTCGAGTTCATGCCCAACAGCCCCACCCTCATGAACGCCGGCAAGTCGCTCGGCCAGCTCTCCGCCTGCTTCGTCCTCCCGGTCGGCGACTCCATGGACTCCATCTTCGAGGCGATCAAGAACACGGCCCTCATCCACAAGAGCGGCGGTGGCACCGGCTTCGCCTTCTCCCGCGTCCGCCCCTCCGACGACGTCGTCTCGTCCACCAAGGGCGTCTCCTCCGGCCCCCTCAGCTTCATGAGCGTCTTCGACGCCGCCACCGAGACGATCAAGCAGGGCGGCACCCGGCGGGGCGCCAACATGGGCATCCTGCGCGTCGACCACCCCGACATCCTCGACTTCATCTGCTGCAAGCAGGACGACACCCGGCTCAACAACTTCAACATCTCGGTCGCCGTCACCGACCAGTTCATGGAGGCGGTGGAGGCCGACGAGGAGTACCCGCTGGTCAATCCGCGCTCCGGCGACGTGGTCAAGCACCTCAACGCCCGCAAGGTGTTCAAGAGCATGGTCACGCTGGCCTGGAAGAACGGCGACCCCGGCATCGTCTTCATCGACCGCATCAACGAGGCGAACCCCACACCGCACATCGGCGAGATCGAGAGCACGAATCCTTGTGTCACCGGCGACACGCTCGTGTCAACGGAAGAAGGCCTCGTGAAGGTGGCCGACCTCTTCGACGAGCCCCATCTGCCCCGGGTGCTCCTCGACAGCCGCCTGTCTCCGGATGAGCGCAGTTCGCGCCCGACCCAGGTCGTCGTCAACGGCTTCAAGCCCGTCTTCAGGCTGAAGACGATCGAGGGCTACGAGCTGCGTCTGACGGCCGACCATCGGGTCATGACCGAGCGCGGCTGGGTCGCCGCCGAGGACCTGAGACAGGGCGACCGTCTCCATCTGCTCGACCGCAAGGGCGGCTTCGGTAAGAGCGGCTCCGAGCAGCTCGGCATGCTGCTCGGCTGGCTGGTCGGCGACGGCACCATGAAGGCCAGCGAGACAGTACTCTCGTTCTTCGGCGAGGAGAAGTACGAGCTGGCGCCGGTGTTCGCGGGGATGATGGAGCAGGAGGTCGAGGGCCAGCAGTTGCTGGACCGCCGCTATTCGGTGAGCGCTTACGCGGTCGAGGGCCGGGACGAGTACCGGGTCAAGTCGCAGCGCTTCTGGCGGGTGGCGTTCGACCACGGTCTCACGCCCGGCAAGAAGCACAAGGTGCCGCCCACCGTCCTCACCGGCTCGGAGGAGATGCAGCGCGGCTTCCTCAAGGCGCTGTTCACGGCCGACGGTCATGTCTCCGGAACCGAAGTGAAGGGTGTGACTGTGCGGCTCACGTCCATCGAGCGGCGGCTCCTGGTGGACGTGCAGCGGCTGCTGCTCAACTTCGGCATCCCCTCGAGGATCTACAACGACAGGAGACCCGCCGGGATGCGGGAGCTCCCGGACGGCCACGGAGGCAAGGCGGGCTATCGCTGCAAGGCCTATCACGACCTCTCCATCTCGCGGCAGGGGCTGGCGGTCTTCGCCTCACAGATCGGCTTCATGACCGAGGCGAAGCAGTCCAAGCTGGAGCGCGCGCTCGCGGCCTACAAGAACGGTCCGCTCCCCTCGAAGTTCACGGCGAGGTTCGCGTCGCTCGAGCCCGACGGCAAGGAGATGGTCTACGATCTCACCGAACCGGCGACCCATTCTTTCCCTGCAAATGGACTCATTATTCACAACTGTGGCGAACAGCCATTATTGCCGTACGAATCGTGTAATCTCGGCTCCATCAACCTCAACGCGGTGACCGCCGAGAATCAGGTCGACTGGGACGGCCTCAAGCGCATCGTCCACACCGCCGTGCGCTTCCTCGACGACGTCATCGACGTCAACAAGTACCCGCTGCCGCAGATCGCCGACATGACCCGCGGCAACCGCAAGATCGGGCTCGGCGTGATGGGCTTCGCCGACATGCTGTTCCACATGGGCGTCCCCTACGACTCGGACGACGCCCTGCGTACCGGCGAACAGGTGATGCAGTTCATCGACGACGAGGCGACGAAGGCGTCGGTCGAGCTGGCCGAACAGCGCGGGACGTTCCCGAACTTCGCCGGCTCCATCTACGACCAGACCGACGCCCCGCGGGTGCGCAACGCCACCCGCACGACCATCGCGCCTACCGGCACCATCAGCATCATCGCCGGCTGCTCGAGCGGGGTGGAGCCGCTCTTCGCGGTCAGCTACGTGCGCCGCAAGGTCCTCGACGACGACGAGATGCTCGAGGTCCATCCGTACTTCGAGAAGGTAGCTCGTCGCGAGGGCTTCTACAGCGAGGATCTCATGAAGCGGATCGCGGAGGAGGGCACGGTCGCCCACATCGACGAGATCCCCGAGAAGTGGCGGCGCACGTTCGTCACCGCCCACGACATCTCGCCCGAATGGCACGTCAAGCTTCAGGCGGCCTTCCAGCGGCACACCGACAACGCCGTCTCCAAGACCGTGAACTTCCCCAACCAGGCGACCGCCGACGACGTCGACGGGGTCTACCGGATGGCGTACCGGATGGGCTGCAAAGGCGTGACGATCTATCGCGACGGCAGCCGCGAGGAGCAGGTCCTCAACGTCGGCCAGAAGAAGGAGCGGGCGGCCAAGGACCCGGCGAGCGGCCTCGCCGTCACCCGGCCCTCGCGGCCGCGGATGCTCACCGGCGAGACGGAGCGCATGGAGACCGGCTGCGGCAAGCTGTTCGTCATCATGAACGACGACGAGTACGGCGCCCGCGAGGTCTTCGCCAACATGGGCAAGGCCGGAGGCTGCGCGGCGTCCAACACCGAGGCGCTCGGGCGGCTCATCTCACTGGCGCTCAAGAAGGGCGCCACGCCGGCGGAGGTCGTGGAGCAGCTCAAGGGCATCCGCTGTCACGTGCCGTACGGCGTCGGACCCAATGCGGTGACCTCCTGCGCCGACGCGATCGGCAAGGCGCTCGAGCGGCGCTACGTGCGCGGCGCCGCCGGCGCCGCGCCGGTGGAGCCTCAGCTCAGCCTGGTCGGGGTGGCCCAGGGCGCCTGCCCGGACTGTGGCGGGGTCATCGAGCACGAGGGCGGCTGCGTGGTCTGCAGGGCGTGCGGGTTCAGCAAGTGCGGCTGAGACGCCTTCGGCGTCACCCGCGCAGCTTCGCCTGCGGTGAGTTGTGTGGGTAGTGACGACGTAGCTACCACGGCAACCCCGACTACGTCGGGTTGCGCGGGTGAGTGGCTGCGCCGCTCTCAGGGAGCGGCGGCCACGACGTAGACCATGACGCCGGCGGCGACCAGCACGACGACGCCGACCGTGAGCAGGACCATGAACAGGGCGCCGGGGTGCCCCCGTCGCTTGCGCTGCTGCTCCTGACGCTCGCCGCAGTGCGGGCAGACGTCCGCACCGGCGGGCAGGAGGTGGTTGCACTCGCGGCAGTACTCGAACTCCGGCATCGGCCTCTCCTCCGCCCGGCGGGCGTGTCGCCTGCTGTCAGCGGCGGCTCAGCGCGCGACCGCCGGCGTTCTGGCGCCGGCGGTCGCGCGCACTCACTCGTCGCTCGATCTGCGGTGCTCGCCCGGAGATCCTCTCACGGACGCGCGCACTCTCTCAGCGCTTGATGCTCAGCGTGAGGAACTGCAGGTCGTCCGGCGTGGTGTCCATATAGCCGCCGACGACGAAGGCCGAACTGGGGGACAGGGCGATGTCGAGGGCGAAGTCGTGGCCGTTGTTCGACGGCGGCGGGCTCGGCGCGGCCGTCGGCCACTTCGTGTACCAGAGCGTCGAGCCGTTGGCGGCGTAGCCGATGACGACGATGTCGAGGTCGGCCGGGCCGGTACGCATGCCGCAGACGTACGTGCGCCGCGCCCCGTCGACCGCCAGAGAGAGGGCGTAGTCCGTCTTGTTGCCGGCCGTGGTGTACGTGCGCTGCCAGAGCTTCTTTCCGTACGCGTTGCAGAGCCGGGTGACGATGTCGTCGCCGGAGGCTTTCCGGTTCAGGCAGCCGGTGACGTGCACACGGCCCTTGCTGTCGACGGCCACGTCGAACCACTCGTTGTCCTGCCCGCCGCCGCTGCTGGCGTACTTCACCCAAAGCCGCTTACCGTCCGACGACCGGTACTTCATCAGCAGGGCCTTGCTGGCGTGGCTTCCATCGTCCTTGCCGCGGCCGCAGACGTAGAGGGAGGTGCTGGTGAGCGCAAGGGCCCAGGGTTGATCCGACCTGTGCAGCGCGTCGTCGTAGTACCGCACCCACTTGCGTGAACCGCCGAGGGAGTACTTGATCATCACCACGTCTTCCGCGCGCCCCACCCGCACACTGCTCCCGACGACGTAGACGTAGGAGCCCCGTGTGCCGAGCGCGTAGGACAAGTCGTTGCGGGAGCCGCCGTTGTCGTGGCGTCGAGCCCAGGCCTGCGTGCCGTCGGGGCGCCACTTGACGGTGGCGATGTCCCAGCTACCGTCGGCGCGCTGGCTGTCGCCGCTCACATAGATGTTGCCGTACTTGTCCCTGGCGACGGCGGCCGCCTGGTCGTCGCTGCTGGCCGGACCGTCGTAGGTGCGGGCCCAGAGCAGGCTGCCGTCGCTGTTGTCGAGTTTGAGGAGCACGTAGTCGTAGCCGGTCGGGCCGTCGGTCGTGCCGGCCACGTAGACCCACCCGTTGGCGTTGTCGACGACGACGCCGGCAGCCCAGTCGTCGCTGCCGGTACCCCGATCCCAGGTGGTGGCGACGGTGTTCCAGCGGAGGATGCTGCTGTTCGACTCGTAGCTGACGTAGCGGATGTCTCTGTCGCCGCCGGACGTGGCGGCGTCGCCCACGACGATCGGGTGGCCGGCCGAGTCGACGACGACCGCGGCGGCCCACTCCTCCTGGGTCACGCCGGTCTCGTGCCACCAGTCGTTCCAGAGGACCGTTCCCGGGGCGGGGGCGGCCGACGCGGCCGGCGCCGCGAGAAGAAGCGCAAGTGCGGCGGCGAGCACCGACCAGACGGCGAGGCGTCGGACGGCCAGGAGCGGCGTTCGTCGGCTCTCTGTGGTCGGGGTACGGGTCGGCGTGCGCGGCTCCATGGTCTCCCCCCTGCTCGTCGTGTAGCTGTGAAGTGTAGTACGCGCCTCTGCCGACGGCCAGGGCATCAGGCCGGCGCGAGTGTCGGCCGCCGGTGGACCGTGGCGTTCCCACGTCGCCGCCGGGCGCGCAAACGGGTAGAGTTGACGCTGGAGAGAGACGACGGGAGCCGCCCGCCCTCGCTCATCTTGGGCAGCGCGCCGCGCGGAGACCGTCGTGGTGACGATGCGCCCCCGAGGAGGGTGACATGGACGACGAGCCGCGCCACGACGAGACCCCTGACGAGCAGCCGCCGAAGGACCTCGGGTCGGTGAACCCGTCGGTGACGATCTCGGACAACGTGATCGCCAAGGTGGCTCACAACGCCATCCGTGAGATCGCCGGCGTGCACGCGCTGGGCGGCGCCGCCTCGCGGGCGCTCTCGTCGCTGCGCGGCGAGAGCCGCACCCAGGGGGTCAGCGTCGACATCCACGAGGGCGTCGTCGACATCGACATCACCATGGTCGCCACGTACGGCTTCAACATCTCCGAGGTCGCGGACAAGTGCCGCGCCGCGGTGCGCTCCCAGGTCGAGCAGACGACGGGGCTGAAGGTACGAGAGGTGAACGTGGTCGTGGCCGACGTGTTCTTCCCCGAAGACGAAGAGAAGGGCGAGCCGTCGGGGTGAGCGCGCCGACGCGCAGGATCCCGCCGACGGAGCGTTTCGCGGCGGTCGTCGCCGGGGTGGTGCTGCTCGCCCTTACGGCCCTGTTCGTGCTGCTGGCCGTCGACTTCGTCGCCGCCGCCACCGGCTCCGACTTCTCCCCGTGGGGTCTCTTCCCGGTCCCGGACGGTCTGGGTGAACGGATCGCGATCCTCGTCGGGCTGGGGGTCGTCGGCGTCCTCCTCATGGTGGCCGGTCTGCGCCTGCGCGAGCCGCTGCTGCGGGTCGACGTGCCCAATGGCCGGGTGACGGTGCGCGCGCACGCGATCGAGCTGGAGCTCGAGGCGGCGATGGCGGCCGACCCCGACGTGCTGGAGACCGAGGCGAGCGTGCGCTCGAAGAACGGCGAGCTGTGCGCCGACCTCGACATCGTCGCCCGGCCGGACGCCGACACGGAGCGCCTCAAGAGGGAGGCCGCCGCCCGCCTCCAGGAGCGGCTCTGTGAGGCGGCCGGTCTGGTGTGTCCGCTGCCGCGCATCTCGGTGCGCTGCGTCGGGGTGCGCGAGCTCTCGAGGTATCTGACGTGACGCGGCTGGCGCGCACCGTGCTGGTCCTGGTCGGCGTGGCGGCGCTGGTCGTCGGGGGCGCTGCCGCCGCCCGCCTGATCGTGCTGGCGGCCGACCCGGACGTCGTCTGGCCGCTCCCGGACTGGTGGGAGTGGGTCGTCGAGGCCGACCAACCGCTTCGCGCCGCCGTGGCCGCCGCCTGCTGCGGCGCCCTGGCGTTCGTCTGTCTCGTCCTCGCCGGCCTGGTGGTACGACGTCCGGAGGCGCACATCCGTCGCCTCGACTTCCCCGGCGACGGCGGGACCACCTCGATCGACGCCGGGCCGCTCGACCGGTATCTGGCCCGGGCGCTGCTGCGCCACGCGCCGGAGATCGAGGAGGCGAAGGTGACCCTTTTCCAGGGTGGGGAGCGGTACGATGCGCTCGCGGTGGTCGCGACCCGGCCCTGCGACCTCGCACAGCTCCACCCCCGTCTGCTGCAGGCCATGAGCGAAGACCTGCGGCTGGCGACGGGAAGCGAGATCGGCCGGTTGGAGATCGAGGTCGATCGGTTCATCCTCGACGACAAGGGAGGCACGTGAAAGGCAGGTACGTCGGCCTCATCATCGGTGCCGTGGTGGGGTTCCTCTGGATGTGGCTCGGGTTCGGCGAGATGCTGGTCGTCGCGGTCTGTGCGTTCGTCGGCTACCTGGTCGTCGGGCTGCTCGAGGGGGACATCGACCTGGAGAAACTGCGTGACGCGTTCCGCCGCAAGTAGGCGGGCGTGTCCCACAACGGAAGAGGCCCGGGTCAAGCCGGGCCTCTTTGAGAAGCGGTCCCATGTTGTGGGCTCTCGTCTTCTCCGCTCTGGTCGGTGTGTACCCCGCCCAGGCCCGTCCCACACGCGTCGCCGTTGTGGCGCCGGGGGCGATCATGGCGCCCTCGCGACGAACCAGGCGGGCTCGCGTGAGCGCAGCGGGTGCGAGATGAGCGGCGCGATGCGCCTCGCGGGCTCGCGTGAACGCAGCCGATTCGAGATGAAGGCGGCTGGCGGACCGTGCCGGTGAGCTCACGTCCGGTGTTGCCGGTCAGGCCGCCCGGGGGGCGTCCGCTGCGCCGCCCCCGGCTGCTCGCCTCAGACCTCGACGGGACGCTGCTGCCGCCCGACGGCGTGTTCCCCGACGACCTAGTGCGGGCCGTTGCCGCGGTGCGCGCCGCCGGCGTCACCTTCGTCGTGAGCACCGGGCGGATGTTCCAGAGCGCCCGCAAGGCGCTCACCGGCCTGGGGCTCACCGACGGCCCGATCATCTGCTACCAGGGCGCCATGGTCGCCGACCTGGGCACCGGCGAGCGCACCTACGAGTGCCCGCTCGAGCCGGCGGTGGCGCTCGAGGTCGTCGACTACGCTCACGAGCGCGACCTTCACATCAACGCGTTCATCGACGATCGGCTCTACAGCGACCGGGAGGACGACTGGCTCCGCCGGTACGCGTCGTTCGGGGAGGTCGAGGCCACCGTTGTCCCCGACCTCTGCCGACTCCTCACGCACAGGCTCACGAGCAAGCTCCTCATCCTGGCGGAGCCCGAGCGAGTGGAGCGGCTGCGACCGGAGATGCAGGAACGCTGGAAGAAGGAGCTCTACATCACCCGCTCGCTGCCGCATCACATCGAGGTCAACAGGGCCGGGGCGACGAAGAGCGCGGCGCTCGAGACCATGCGCGCGCAGTTGGGCGTCCCGGACGACCGCACGGTCGCCTGCGGCGACAGCCTCAACGATCTGGACATGCTGCGCTGGGCCGCGCTCGGGGTGGCCATGGAGGAGGCGCCCGGTGAGGTCTGGGCGGCCGCCGACCTGGTCGTGCCGCGGTCCGAGCTGGCAGCGCTCCTCTTCGACCTCGCGGCGGCGCCCGACGGGCCGGCCGGGGACGAGGAGAGGGCGGCGGCTGGAGGGTAGGCCGCCGCCCTCGTGGGGCTCCGGATCCTGGGGTAGGGGCAGGAGTCCGACTGCGCCCCGATCCGCGCGTCCTCGTTGTGTGGTTAAGAACGCACACAAAGTGTACAACGAGGCTCACGCACCGTCAAGAGGGGGTCGCGTGGACTCCGACGTCACCGCTGGGACTCGCACGCCCTTGGCGGTGACGACGGAGGCGGCGAAGGTCCGGCGCTCAGTCGGCCTCGTAGACCACGCTGCGCAGGAGACCGATGGTCTCGCCGTTGTCGCCGGTCGTGGTCGCGTCGCTCATCGCGAAGACCGTGCGAGCCCGCTCTGTCGCCAGGAACGACGCCACGTCGCGGTCCAGCTCCTCGAGCTCGCGCGCGGCGGCGAAGATCTTGATCGGCGTGCTGAAGGTCTTCACCTTGATCATGGCGGTCCGCCCTTTCCCTCGTCGCTCTGTCGTGCGGTGTGGGGACTATTCCCGCCGTCGGCGCGCTCCACGCCGTTCCGCCAGGTCGTTGCGATCCCCGCCGTTCCGCCATGCCGTTGTGATCACCGGTCCGCCAGAAGCCGCTCACCGCCACGCCGTTCCGCAGCGATCCGTTCGGTCACGCGGTCTCGGCATCTTGTCTCACCGCAGGCGGAGCGAGGCGAGTAGATGGCGGACGAGTCTCGGCAAGGGACCGGTATGCCCGCGGCGAAGACCCGCGGTACTGTGGCCCCCGGTCAACGGAACGGTGGTGAGGCTGATACGATGCAGCGCATGGAAGTGCAGGGCGCCGACGGCCGGCGGACGGCCGAGCAGGAAGCGATGCGGGATGGCGGAAGGGCACGTGACCACGATGCCGCCGAGGCTCGCAGGCGGGCGGGACGACGCAGGCGTCCCACCGACGGCCGAGGCCGGGAGCATCCAGACGAGCTGACGCGGCTCGGCGCCGCCTTCGCCGACGCCTCCCGGCGTGAGCTCTACCGCACGGCGATCGAGTCGCCGGAGCCGCTGTCGGCGGGGGAGCTCGGCGCCGAGTGCGGGCTGCACCGTACCGTCGCCCGCGCCCACCTGGAGAAGCTCGTCGAGGCGGGGCTGCTCAAGGCGTCGCTCCGGCACAGCGGACGAGGTGGGCGGCCGCCACGCGTGTACTCGGCGTCGGGGGCGGGCGCGCAGCTCTCCCTGCCGCCCCGGCGGTACGACTGGCTGGCGCGCGGGCTCCTCTCGGTGCTGCCGCGGGTGGCCGCCGATCGCGAGGCGCTGCTGGCGGCGCTCGCCGAGGCCGGCGAAGAGGAGGGCCGCCGGGTCATGGCCGGATCGGACGGCGCGGCGGTCGCCTGGCTCAACGATCGCGGCTACAGGGCGTCGCTCGATTCATCGGGCGACGAGCGGATCCTGGAGATCGGGACCTGTGTCGTGGCCGAGCTCGCCTCGGTCGCCCCGTCGCTCGTCTGCAGCTACGACCAGGGACTCATACGGGGACTCTTCAACGTGTCGGTGGAGGGGATGGAGGAGCTGTCGTCATTGGCCGAGGGCGATGTCACCTGTCGGCTGCGGCTCGAACGCCGGCTCTGAGCGGCCGATCGGGTCCTGCGACCGCGGACGCCCGGGCCGGAGATCGCGCCCTCACCCTCCGCGCCGGCGACGGCCTCACCACCCGGGGAGCGACTGCTCTCCCTCCAGTGTGCGTACATCGGTGATGTCCTGCAGGGTCTCGAGGATGCCCTTGTAAGTGCCGCCGCCGTCACGCACGGCGAAGTAGCGGACGAGAGTCGTCTTGCCGTGCTTGTCCGTCGACCAGCCCTCGGCGACGTCCTTCTCGCCCGCCTTGAAGGCCCGCAGGATCTCCTCGAGGACGGGCAGGGAGCTCTTCGGGTGGCAGTCGCGGACGTCGCGGCCGATGAAGCGGGCATCGCACGACTTGTAGGCACTCGCGCCGGACCAGAAGCGCAGGATGTCGTCCTCGTCCGCGAAGCTCATGTCGATGGGAAGGTGCTTGCACACAAGAAGCACCTGCTCCTCGGCCAACTCGCCGCGCTGCCAGTACATGAGCTGCCTCCTTGCCGTCGCCGCCGAACACGCACCGATGGCGCTGTGGACGGCACGCGACCGCCCGTCCGGTCGTACGTCCATCATACTCCCGTCACGCCCCGCCGCCGCCGGAGGGGAGTGGTAGCCTTGCCGGCATGACCGACGACCGCGCAGACGGACCATCGGAGCCGCCGGCGGGCTCAGCTCCCCCCGAACTGAAGCCCACGGTCCGGCCCACGCCCCGGCCGCGACCGCTGGCCGTGCACAGGCGGCTCTTCGGTCGCGGCCAGCAGGGCGCAGGCGCGGAGGGGGCGGGCAGGGCGCTCAGGCTGCACCGCTGGCTGGCGCAGCGGATGTTCTATCCGCTGCTCGGCGCCAGCCTGCTCGCGCTCACACTGTTCGCCGTCCAGTGGTTCTCCTCCGGCTGGTACGGACCGCGGATGCACGTCAATCTGGCGCTCGCCTGGGTCCCCTACCTGGCCGCGTTGTGGGCGGTGGCGATGCGAGCGTGGACGAAGTGGCGCCGCTGGCTGCTCGTCTTCCCCGTGCCGGTGTGGCTCGTCTTCTTTCCCAACGCGCCCTACATGGTCACCGACTTCGTCTACCTGCGCTGGCTGGACGCGGACACGTGGCTGCAGATCGGCATCTTCATGGCGTTCGCGCTGTGCGGCCTCTACCTGGCGGTCGCCTCGCTCTACCTGATGCACACCCTTGTGCGGGGCGCGTTCGGGCTGTTCGCCGGGTGGGTCGTGGTGTGGGCGGCGATCGTCGCCAGCGGCATCGGTATCTTCGTCGGACGGTTCCTGCGCTGGAACAGCTGGGAGCTGTTCACCCGTCCCGACGACCTGTGGCTGAGGGCCGGACAGCGGCTGAGCGAACCGGCCGGGCTCGCCGGGCCGCTGGCGTTCTCGGTCATGTTCTCGCTGATGCTGGCGGTGTTCTACTTCATGTTCCTGGCGGTGCGTCGGTCGGCGGCCAGCCCCGAGGAGCTGGCCGCCGAGCAGCGGGAGCTCACCGACTGGCAGGCGGAGAAGAGCCGCCCGGACGATCGCTGATCGGGGCGGGCGGCGGGTCGCTACTGCGACGCCGCGTGATCCCACGGCGGCGCCGCGACGGCGTCGGCGAGGGCGCGCGCGGCGCCGTGCATGACCGGCGGGCCATGGGTCACCAGCGCGTGCTCGGCCTCCAGTTCGAGCAGGGGCCGCAGCGTCGGCAGGAACTTCTCCCGGTACCAGGCGGTCGAGAACGGCCCCGGCTGCCAGATGCGGAGCGTGCCCTCGACACCGACCACGGCGTCGCCGAACGTGATCGCGCGTAGCTCCGGGATCCACAGCGGCGTCTCGTAGCGTCGCGGGTTGCCGATCGGATACGGCACGGCGACGACGCGCTCCTCGTCCCGGATCGGCTCGAGCGGGACGTACGTGTCCAGCTCAGTAGAGGGGTCCTGCAGTCGCTTGGCCACGGAATTGTGACCCCACAGACGCGGATGAGGCTCGCTGCCCGCGTAGCGCTGGTACAGGGTCTCGGCACTGCGCGTGTGGTAGGGGATGGTCACCATGATCTCGAGCGCCCGCGAGCCCTCGGCGAGGCCGTCAAGCTCATCGATCAGCGGATCTCTCCTGGGGTCGTCGGGCGGTGGCAGCAGCGGGTCGACGAGGACGACCGTGTCAAAGCACACGAGCGCGTAGCTGTTGACCGTGTGCCCCCATTCGGCGGCGGTGCGCCACTCCGGATGGGGTGTCGCCCAGCTGTAGATCTCGGCTGCGAGCTGCTCCATCATCTCGTCATCTCCTCGCTTTCGGTCACGTCGTCCCGAGTGGACGGCGCGCGGCGTTCGCAGAGTCTCGTCGACCGCAGGATGCGCCCTCTGCGCGCTCACGAGCGGTGATAGACGACGGCAGAGACGGCCCGCCGCCGAAGGCTTCCGACGGTCAGGTTTTGCCCGGTGGCGACATGTCGCTACCCTTCAGGGCATGGAACGACGCAAGCGATGCCAGGCAGGACGGGGCCGGTCGTCGGCCGTCGCTCTTCTCCTCATCGCGATGACGATGATGTGGGCGACGGCCTGCGGTACCGGCGGGGACGCCGACGGGGCGCAGCCGACGTCGAGCGGCTCGCCTTCCGACGTCACGTCGTCCGGGAACGGGCGCGACGACGCGGGTTCGTCGCCGGATGCGGACGATGGCTCCGGCGGTCTGCCCGTCCTCGGGCCCTCTTCCGAATCGTTCTCGTTCGTGGTCGTGAGCGACACGGTCGCGCCGGGGTACCTCCCGTTCACCGAGTCCCAATGGGCGCTGGTCCAGAGCCTCGTCGGGCCGATGACGGGCTACGCGGCCGGCGGCTCCGGCGGCGTCGTGGCGGAGCCGACTTTCGCGGAGGGGGGCGGCCTGCTGAGGCACCTGAGTCTGACCATCCCGGGCCGGGCCACGAGAGAGATCGACTACCGGGCCGGCTGGCCGGTGAAGGTCGTCGAAGTCGACGGCGGCGTCGGCCGGCAGACGTTCCGGCGCGCCGGCCAGTCCTGGGTGTACCGGTCGGCCGCCGCTGCCCTGGGGAACGGGGGCGCGGCGTTCCTGCTCCACGCCGGCGACCTCTCGTTCTGGGGTCTGCAGGGTCGCGCCGCCGACGACAATCCGTACTGGCGGGATGCTCGAGAGAGGCTGCTGGACCGGATACCGGCGGCGCGACTGAAGGTCGGCGACGCTTCCGGCGGCGGGTCGGGCGCCGTGAGAGAGCTCAGTGGACGGGTCCTGGCGTCGGTCGGCAACCACGAAGTCTGGGGTGACGAGGACCTCGAGGGGATGCGCGGCGCGCTCCCGGCGCTCGAGGAGCTGGGGTTCTCGGCCGACCGGCCGGTCTGGGCTTTCGACTTCGGCGACACGCGGTTCATCTCATTGGACAGCGAGGCGTTCGTCGAGCCCGGCAGCGCGAGGCGGCCCCTCGATCACAGCGCCCAGATGACGCTCCTCCGGCAGTGGCTCGACGGAGCCCTCGAGGCCGGTCTCGACCGGGCCGTGGTCCTGTATCACCGGCCGAGCTTCACCCTGGGACGGGTGAACGGACTGCCGGCGGCCACCGATCCGCACCTGGTACTGCGTGACTACGCCGAACGGCTGGATCTGCTGGTGTTCAACGGGCACGTCCATACGACCGAGGCGTTCGAGGTGGAAGGCGTCCGCTACGTCGTCTGCGGCTCGGGCGGGTCGGAGCAGGAGCTCGGGACACGGGTGCCGCGGCCGGGGTATCCGGCCGACTCCTACTGGGCGGGGGCGCCGCGGGAGGAGGAGTACGCGTGGGTCGAGGTGCGGGTCGACGACGCGACGGCCCGGGTGCTGCTGCACCGGATGCGGCCGTCGGATCCGGACCTGCCCGAGACCGTCGAGCTGTTCGCCGACTGATGGCTGCTCGCGGACCGGCGTCCGCCCGTCACTCCACCTCCGGCAGCTCGCCCCGTTCGACGAGCCGCTCAAGCGCCTCCACCACCTCGCGGTCGAACTCGGTGCCGGCTCCGCGTCGCATCTCCGTCATGACGTCGTCAAGCCTGAGCGCCGCGCGATGTGGCCGGTGCGTCCTCATGGCGGTGACCACGTCGGCCACGGCGAGGACGCGCGCCTCGAGCGCGATCTCGTCCCCGGCCAGCCCTTCCGGGTAGCCGCTGCCGTCGAGACGTTCGTGATGCTGAGCGACCGCGCGGGCGACCGGCAGGTCGAAGGGGATGTCGCGCAGGACCCGTGCCGCGGCCTGTGGATGTACCCGCACCAGCATCCGCTCCGTCTCGGAGAGCGCCCCAGGCCGGCCGAGGATGTCGATGGGGACCGCGAGCTTGCCGATGTCGAGCAGCTGACCCGCGTACCAGAGGCTCTCGGCGACGTCGTGGGGCAGCTCCATCTCGTCGGCGAGGGCCTGAGCGAGGCCGGCGACGTTGCGCTGGTGCCGGGCGGTGTCGGGGTCGCGAAGCTCGATCACGGCGCCCATCGCCCGCACACTCGCCTGGAGCGCAGCCCGGGTGCGGGTGGCAGATTCCGCCATCGCGATCTCGGTCAGTCTGCGGGCGGTCACGTCCTGGGTCAGGGCGACCAGCGCGCTCACGGTGCCGTCGTCCCCGATTACCGGGTACGCCCGGTGGAGGAAGTAGCGGTCGCCCTCGCCGCGTCGTTCCGACTCGGCCGGGGTTCGTGTCTGGAGTGAGGCGACCGCGGCGCAGTCCGGACAGGGTGCATCCGCTCCGTGAAGCACCTCGTAGCAGCGGCGTCCCAGCAGTCCCTCCCGCGACCGGCGAGCCTCTCCCGCCGCCGCGTCGTTGACCCACAGGATGCGCATCTGGGGATCGAGGATCGCGAAGAGCTCCGGCATGGCGTCGAGGAGCGGTCCGGCTTCCAGCGAGCCGGTGGCGGAGCGGAGCTGCGGCGACGTCGCGTCGCCGCTTCTGTCTTCGTGTCGAGGCCTCGCGTCGCCATCGTCCAGCGATCGCGTGACGTGGGCGCAGCCGGCGAGGTGACCGTCCGAGTCGGTGAGCGGGACGCAGTGGACGCGGACGCGTCCTCCGAGCTTCGGAACGTCAAGGTCGGCCGTGTGCGGGAGGCCGTCGACGAGCAGACTCTCGTGCGGACAGCCTTCAATCGGGCAGTCGCTGTCGTGGACGAGCCGGTAGCAGGGCCGGCCGAGCAGCGCATCGACGTCCAGGTCGAGCCGTTCGCAGGCGGCCCGATTCACCCGGACGACGCGGTGCTCCCGGTCGAGCACGAAGACGGGCTCCGAGACGGCATCCAGCGCCGTCGCCGCCTCTCGAGGGTCGCGCGAGGACCCGTCGGACCCGCTGCCGGATGTCGTCGACCGCTTTGACCAGATGGGACGGGGGGTGTTCGTCGCCGTGCCGACCACCTGCCGCGTAGACTAGTATCTTCGTCGGTAGAGTGCGGTAGGCGTTGACGCTACACCCGGGCGAAGTGGCGGTCAAGGTCGATGCGTAGCCGCGCCTGGCTGCGCCTCACGTCGTCGGCTGCGTGTCACGCCGTCGGGTTCGGGTCGCGTCGCCGGCTGCGCGTCAGGCGGCCCCGCCGACCGACGCGATGAACACCCCGACAAGTGCCAGCGCGGCGCCGACCCACGCCGGGAGGTTCAGCCGCTCCCGGAAAAACACTACGCCTCCGAGCACGGCGAAGACCGGCGCCATCGTCAGGAGGATCGACGTCAGGACGGGGCCGAGCTCCTCGACGAGGAAGAAGAAGAACACGCCCCACGTGAGCTCGAGCACGCCCATGGCGAGGAGGAACCACGCGACGCGACGGCCGGAGCCGGGCGGCGGTCGCCAGCCCCGGGACAGGCGGCGGCCGGCGGTGAGGAAGGGGATGAGGAAGAAGGCGCCGAGGAGTTGGCTTGCGAGCATCATGCCGACCGTAGGCCCGTCGGCGGCCCGTTCCGCGGCTTCGACGAAGATGGGGTAGGCGCCCCAGGCGATCGTCGCCAGCAGGGCCGGAACGAGCACGAAGAGGGGATTCCTCCGCCGTCGCTCGGGATCGGGAGCGTGGCCGGCCGCGGGGTCGAGTTCGGGCGTGGTACCGGGATCCGGGTCGGGCTCGAGGCCGGACGCAACGTCGGTGGCGGGTCGAGTCGGGGACGGGTCCGGCGACTCGCCCGCGACCACGAGCGTGTCGCCGACCTGTGAGGCGGGCATCTCGGTCTCGTCGGACGGCATCCAGCGGGTCAGGATGACGACCCCCAGGACACTCACGGCCAATCCCGCGATGGTGTAGGCGCCAAGGCGCTCGCCGAGGAAGACGGCCGCGATGAGCGCGGTGAAGAGCGGCGAGGCGGCGATGATCGGCATGACGACCGAGATCGAGCTGACGCGCAGCGCGTAGTAGAAGCACGAGAGGGCCACGGTCCACTCGAAGAACGCGGCCGCGGCGACCCAGCCGATGGCGACGGGGGGTGTGCCGACGGCGAGTGACCAGGCGCCGAAGACGCTCAACGGCACGGCGGTGAGCGTGATCATGCCGAATGTCACCAGCCGCACGAGGAGGTTGAGGTTGAGCGGATGGAAGTACCTCAGCAGCGGCTTCTCGCACCACACGAGCGCCCCTCCGCCGATCGACACGACGATGCCCAGGATGACCCAGAACGCGTAGCCCACGCTGACCCCTCCGCCGACGTCTTCCTCAGGCATCCTAGCAGGGTCGTGGAGTCCGCTGTGCCGGGCGGTCGAAGTGTTGACTGCTGACTGTACACTAAGTGTCAGGTTGAGGGTCAGGTCAATCCTGCATCGCACTCAGCCGCGGTCGATCGGGCATTGCGCCGGGCTGCGGTGCGCCGTGGACGACGGTCGCCTGCGGGCCGCGGTCCGTCGTGTATGGTGAGTGGGCAGACTGACGACTCATGGGAGGGGACCCGCATGAGATGGCGTGAACGTCCGGTGCCCCGGCTTCTGGCGCTTGCCCTGGGCTGTGCGCTGCTTCTCACGGTCGCGGCGTGTGGCGACGACGGCAATGAGAAGGGCGACGGGGGGAACGGGGCAGCGGAGTCTGCCTCATCGACGGCTGGGAGCGAGACGTCTCAGTCGGACGCGCAGGGGACCACGTACGCCAACGACGAGTTCGGCTTCTCCGTCACCTACGATCCGCAGCGGTTCGGTGTCTTCGAGGAGATGCCCGAGGGCTCGGGGTACGGCGTCCTGATCCTCGATGAGAGTGAGGGCAGCGGGCCGGCGGCGGTCAGGATCTCGGTGGCGCCGGCCGCCGGCGCGCAGGCAACGTACGAACCGGGCTCCGGCGAGGCGATGACGCTGCTGCGAGACCAGTTCGACGGTATCCGCGAGGACCTCTCGGGGGCCGACTACGGCGCGCCCGAGGAATGTACGCTGGGTGGCCTGCCGGCGTTGTGCGCCGAGGTGGAGGGGGCGATCCCGGCACTGCCGATCGAGGGGGAGACACTCACCGGACGTCTCTACGGGACGGTCTGGGGAGGTTCTACGATGCTGGTCTTCATCGGGGCGCCGACGTCGACCTGGGGCGAGGCGGAGGGGCCGCTCGTCCAGGTCGTGGACTCCATCAAGATCGCCGGCGACTGAGAACGGCGACCGGCCCGTCTCGGGAGAGCGGAGCTGGTGAGCGCTGCGCCCGTATCTTTGCCGAGGCTCCGTCGCTGGCGCGGGCCATCAAGCGTGGTGATAGCGGCCGTCGCGCCGGTAGAGCTCCTCCGCCCGCGCGACGGCGTCGAGGTCGAGCTCGACGCCCAGGCCCGGGCGTCCGGCGACGACCGCCTCGTCGAGGGCGCCGTCGCGCAGCGTGAGGTCCGGCGCCTCGATGAGGTCCTCCACCAGGAGCTGGTGCATGATCTGGTTGCCGGTGGTGAGGTTCGGCACGGCGAGGCCCAGATGGTGCTGGGCGGTGTCGCTGATGCCGGAGACCGACTGGCCGTGGAGGCAGACCGGCAGACCGGCGGCTTCGGCGACGGCGGCCGCATGCCGGAACGCAAGAAGGCCGCCCGTCTCGTGCGGCGAGAGGACGAAGGCATCGGCCGCTCGCAGCATGCAGAGATCGTAGACATCGTGGGCGGTGAACACCGACTGGTCGGCGGCGATCGGCACGTCGACCGTCTCCTTCACCTGGCGCAGCGCCGTGACGCTCGTCGGCGGCGTCGGCTGCTCGATCCACTCCGGCTCGAACGGGCGCAGACGGCGGATCATGTGGACGGCCTCCGGGACGTTCCAGGCGCCGTTGGCGTCGAGGCGGAGACGAAGCCCGTCGACCGCCTCGCGGACGGCGGCGACGTTCTCGAGGTCGGCCGCCTCTCCGCGCCCGACCTTGAGGTAGATGACGGAGTGTCCGGCGGTGGCGAGCATCCGCGCCTGTCTGGCGAGCTCGACGGCGCCGTAGCCCTGCGGGAACCCGAAGTAGTCGACGGCGCCGCGGACCGCGCCGCCGAGAAGCTGGTAGACCGGCCGGCCGGTGGCCCGCCCGAGCACATCCCAGATCGCCATCTCCAGCCCGGCCAAGACGAGGTTCGCCTGCCATGGGACGTGGTTGAACCCGCCCAGCCAGCGGGCCTTGTGCATCAGGTGCTCGATGTCGTGGACCGGCTGGCCGACGAAGAGGGGGGTCACTCCCAGCAGGGCGGCGAGCGTGCCCTCCGCCGGCCGGCAGGCCGTCGATTCGCCGATGCCGACGATCCCGGCGTCCGTCCGGACGCGGACAAGGACGATCGTGGCACCGTGGTCGACCCTCCCGGCCCAGTGGTAGGGCTGCCGGAAGGCAAGAGCCAGCGGGGTGAGCTCGATGTCGGTGATAAGGATGTCGCCGGTCGCCATGGCGTCCTCGCGATGCCGGGTCGGAGCGCCGCGCACACGCCGGCGCTGCGGTCGATCCGCCACAGTACTGGCTGAGTTCGCGGTGACGGGCACCGGTTCCTGCCGGTATGCTCGTGGATCGATGCATGAGAGATGGAGGAAACGAGCGCGTCATATGGTCCTGGGGGGGCGGAGAAGAGGGGAGCGACGTCGGTGGGGTCTTGCCGCGGTCATCGCGGCCGCGTGCACTCTGTCGCTCCTCGCGGCCTGCGGTGAGCAGACCGGGGGTGGCGCGTCCGGCGACGCCGCGGGGTCGGCCTCACCGTCGGCGTCGGTCTCGGCGCTCCCGGTGGTGCTGCCCGACGAGTACGTCAACGAACGCTTCGGGTTCTCCGTCAAGTACGACGCGGAGCTCTTCGAGCTCAAGGAGGAGCCGGGGGAAGAGGGCGCCGTCGCGGTGGTCATGGAGTCGGCCGGCGACGCGGTGGGACCGCCGGCCGCCGCCCTCGTGGTGGCCGGCCCGCTCGAGTCCGGGACGGGCGAGGCTGGGTCGTCCGACACTCTGGTGTCGCTCAAGGGCAACCTGCCGCGGCTGGCGCGCAACTTCGGGGTCACCGTCGAGGGTGGTGTGGAGGAGACCACGGTCGGCGGCCTGCCCGGCGCCACGGCCGAGATCTCCGGCCCGCTGCCGGTGTCGCTCGAGGGTGAGGGGCTCTACGGGCGCATGTCGATGACGGCGTGGGACGGCAACGCGATGATCGTCATCGAGGGCGCGGCGCGGGATGACTGGCCGCGTGCCCGCGAGACGACGCTGACGCGGCTGCGGATCGACATCGACGCGGCGGTCGAGTGAGGCCGGGCGTCCGGGCCGCCGTGGGCCCGGACGCCCGGCACCGTCCATCCGATCAGTCCGTCGGCTCCCAGACGTAGGCGCCGCTGGTGTCGATGTAGCCGGTCGCGCTGCCGATGCCGACGCGCGCCAGTCCGTCCCGGAAGCTGCGCGCGTCGTCCCACTGTGGGGCGATGACCCAGGCGCCGTTCTGGTCGATGTAGCCCCAGCGGTTGTCCGCGTCGGCGGCCGGCGCAAGACCGTCGCCGAACTCCCAGGCGTTTGTGAACATGGCGTCGATCACCAGGTCGCCGGTCGTGTCGATGTAGCCCCAGACGTTGCCGATCTGGACCGGGGCGAGCCCGTCCGAGAAGCGGCCGCAGTTGTCGAACGCAAGCCGGATCGCCAGGTCGCCGTTCGTGTCGATGTAGCCGTACTTGACGCCGTCGGCGACCCAGCAGAGGTCCTCGTGGAACTCGTCCGCCCAATCCCAGGTGGCCGGGTAGACGATCTCGCCCCCGGTGTTGATGAACCCCCATTTCTCGCCCTCGAGCTGGACGGCCGCCACGCCCTGTGAGAACGAGCTGGCGTTGGTGAGCTGCGGCTCCACCACCCACGAACCGCTGCTGTCGATGTAGCCGGCGAGCTGGTCCTCGGTGAACTCGCCCTCCTCGTAGCCGCCGGCGTAGACCAGGGCGCGGCCTTCCGAGAAGGGAAGCGCGCTGGCGAAGACGGGGTCGATGACGAGGGTACCGGTCGCGTCGATGTACCCCATGCCCTGACCGGCGACGGCGACGGGGGCCATCCCCTCGCTGAAATCGTCGCCCCACTCGAACTGGGCCGGGATGACGAGCCGGCCGGAGCCGTCGATGTAGCCGGTCTTGCCGCCGACGATGACCGGGTACAGGCGGCCGGCCGAAGTGGCCGTCGGGGAGGGTGTCGTCGTCTCGTCGGGCGTCGCGGTCGCCGTCGGCGTGGGCCCGTTGGTGGTCCGTGTCGAACCGTCGTCCCGAGTGGCGAGGTACCAGACGAGTACGGCGATGCCGATCGCAGCGACGATGCAGCCTGCGATGATGGCGGGAATGAGCCAGCCGCGATCGCCGCGCGGCCGCTTGGGACCGCCGGCCGTTGGAGGAGCCGGCGGCGGTGAGGGTGGCGGACCCTCGGCCGGCGGCGGACCTCCAGCGTCGACCCCGCCCGCGGCGGGCGCGTCGGAGGCGGCCCGGGTCACGGCAGGTCCCACTCCGCCGGCCATCGCGGCGACGGGCGGTGCCTCGTCGATGAGCTGAGTCTCGGCCGCCGACGTATCGCTGTCGACGGGCTCCGCCTCGGCCGTCTGATCGGGCGGCGCCGCCTCGCCGGTCAGCGTGTCGTGCGCGGCGCGCTCGCCGGCGGGCACGACCGTCGATGCCGACGCGCCTTCGGCGCCGGATGCGGCAGCGGCACCGGCGGCGGAGGATGCGCCGGCGCCCCAGATCGAGTCGGCGCTGACGGCGGCACCGGACGCGGGGACCGGCTGCGCTGCGGCAGCAGACGGCACCTCGTCGTCGGGCGCCCCGGGAGCCTCCGGCACAGGTGTCTCCCGCGTCTCGGGCGGGCTCTCCGCCGCCGGCACCGTCTCGTCCGGCACCGCCTCGTCCCCCATCGTCTCACCGGCGGCCGCGTCGGGCTCGGTGTCCGCGTCGACCGATTCGCGTGCGTCGGCCAGCGGTGTCCCGCACGAACCGCAGAAGGCGGCGTCGTCCGGCACCTCCGTGCCGCATTGTGGACAGAACATGAGCACCCCCTCTCCTCAGCGGCAACCGTATCGGAGTCGGGGCATCACCGCACCCGATTCGGAGCGCCTCGTCGTCGCGCGGCGCCCGGTACGCGAAAGCGCCTGACGTTCCGCTCTGCGCCGGGTGCGGCGGTCAGGTGCTCTCAGTCCACTCCCAGAGACGACACAGGGGCATCCGAGACCGGTCTGCGATAAGGGGCGTGGGAAGGGCGCCCCGGAGGGCGCCGGTCTGCCGGAGGGGATCGCATGACGAACGGATTGACTGCAGAGAGACGTCGCGGCGCTCGTGAGCAGGCAGAGGTCGTCATGGAGGCCGTCGAGTCGCGGATGCCGACCGGCCCGCCGCCCGGCGGAGGCGGCCCGATGGAGCCGCAGGATGAGCAGCCCGAAGACCAGGAGACGTCGTCTCCCGACGCCGTCCTCGGGGTCTGACCGCAGGCAAGGAGGGATCGGATGTTCTTCACGTACGTGTGGCGCGAGTTGCGCCGCAGGAAACGCCAGGCGCTGCTGACCTCGCTCGGCCTGGCGCTCGGCGTGGCGCTGGTGGTGATCGTCTCGGCGGTGACCACAGGCGTTGGCGACGCTCAGGACGAGGTGCTCGAGTCGCTGTACGGCGTCGGGACCGACGTGACGGTGACCAAGGCCGCCGAGCTCGAGAACGCCAACGTCCGCGGGCAGTTCCGAATGACGACCGACGATGTGGAGAAGGTCGGCGACCAGTTCGTGCGGGACTCCGTCCTCGCCACCCCGGGCTCCGGCAACTTCAACGACACTCGGGTCACCGAGGTCGCCGGTGTGGAGGGCGTCTCGGCGAGCGTCGGCGGGCTGATGCTGACCAACGCCCGAGTGACCGGCGACTACGAGTGGCTGGAGGCGCGAGAGCTGCAGGCTCAGGAGCAGGGCGAAGGCGGCTTCGGTCAGGGGCCGCCGCCCGAGGGCGAAAACGGACAGGAGGAGCGCCCCATCGAGATCACGACCTACTCGATGGCGGGTGTCGACGTCGCGGACGTCGACCTGGGACCGCTCGGTGGCGCCGAGGTCGTCGACGGCCGGCTGTTCGAGACGACCGAGGCGAAGGACTTCGTCGCCGTGGTCAGCCAGAGCTACGCGACGCAGGAGGACCTCGCGGTGGGCGACGAGATGAGCATCAACGGCAAGGACTTCGAGATCGTCGGGATCGTCGCCTCGCAGTCCGGAGGCAGCGGTGTGAACGTCTACATGCCGCTGACCAGGGCCCAGAAGATGGTCGACCTCGAAGGCAAGGTCAACCAGATCTACGTCCGCGCCGACAGCGCCGAGTCGATCCCGGCGGTGAAGTCGGAGATCGCGACCCTGCTGCCGAGCGCCACCGTGACGAGTGCCGAGGACCTGGCCGAGGACGTGACGGGGTCCCTCGGCAGCGCCTCCAGCCTGGCCGATCGGCTCGGCACGTGGCTGGCGGCCGCCGTGCTGGCGGCCGCGTTCCTCGTCGCCGGACTGCTCACCATGGCCGGCGTCTCACGACGCACGACGGAGTTCGGCACTCTGAAGGCGATCGGCTGGCGCAGCCGCCGGATCGTCGGCCAGGTGATGGGCGAGTCGATGATGCAGGGCGTGATCGGCGCCGTCGTCGGCGTCGGTCTCGGCCTCCTCGGCGCCTTCCTGGTGGCGCAGTTCTCACCCGGCCTCGAGGCCTCGGTGACGACCGGGCCGCAGATAGAGGAGGGCGCGGGACCGATGGGCCGCATGGCCGGGGAGCTGCTGAACGAGACACAGACCGTGACCACCGAGCTGACCGCGCCGGTCGGCGTGGAGCTGGTGCTGCTGGCCGTCGGCCTCGCCCTCGCCGGCGCCGTGTTCGCCGGCGTCCTCGGCGGCTGGAGGGCGGCCAGGCTGCGACCTGCCGAAGCGCTGAGGAGGGTGGAATGAGACGCCTCGACACTGAGATCGAACACGGACGCACGGTCGCCGGCGATGCGCTTGGTGATGAGTGGGCCGTGCCGGCCGCGGATGCGGTCCGGACCGACGGGGTACCCGCCGCCGAGCCACTGTACCGGATGGACGGCGTCGGCAAGCTCTTCAAGCGACGCGGCACGCGGGTCGCCGCCCTGGACGCGATCGACCTGACGATCGACCAGGGCGAGTTCGTGATCGTGATGGGCTCGACCGGCTCGGGCAAGTCGACGCTGCTGATGCTGCTCGGCGCCCTCGACAGGCCGAGCGGCGGGACGATGAGCTGCGAAGGCCGCGAGCTCGATCGCCTGAGCGAGACAGAGCTGTGCAGGCTGCGCGGCCGCATGTTCGGGTTCGTCTTCCAGTCGTTCAATCTGATCCCGACGCTGACCGCGCTGGAGAACGTCGAGACGGCGCTCGTGCCGCTCGGCGTGCCGGGCGAGGAGCGCCGGGAGCGCGCGTATGCGGCGCTCACCGACGTGGGCCTGGCGCAGCGGGCCGGTCACGTGCCGACGGAGCTCTCCGGCGGCGAGCAGCAGCGCTGCGCGATCGCGAGGGCGCTCGTGAAGGACCCGCACGTGCTGCTCGCCGACGAGCCGACAGGGAACCTCGACGAGAAGACGCGCGACGACATCGTCGGCGTGCTGGAGTCGGTGTGGCGCGAGCGCGGCAAGACGCTCATCGTCGTCACCCACGACAGCACGGTGGCCGCGCGCGCTCCCCGGCTGCTGCGTCTCCACGAGGGCAGGATCGTCGAGGACGTGCGCCAGAACGGCACTGTTGAGCGGGCGCCGGATGGACGCGTGGCCGACGCCGACGAGGGTGTGGCCTTCGAAGCCGGCGCGCCGGCGTCGACGCCGGCCGGCGTGACGGCGCGCTGAGACGGCCGGAGCGCGGGCCCGGGCAGCGGAGGCACTCCGCCGCCCGGGCCCGGCCTCGAGCACGACAGGAGGATGTCCCGGGCGCTTGTGCGATCCTCGCGGTGGACTAGAATCCGGCCCACCCGCTCCCGTCCCGACGACGCGCTCCGCCGCGTACCGCTCGAGGGTCGTCGTGGGTGGCGTCATCCACGTCGCGGATCGGAGGCCCCATGGACGATCTGGCGCACCTGCAGTCGACGGCCAGGAGGGGCGCCTCCGGCGTCACCGGACTGCTCGGTCGGCTGCGCAGCGGCGACACGTTCGTGTTCCTCTTCGTCCTGCTGATCATCGCCCTCGGCACGGCCATCATCGGCACGAGCACGACGGCCGGGCGCGTGGCCGTCGAGGTCCTTTCTGGCGCCACACTTCTGGTGACCGTCCTTGCGGCCAGGATCTCGAAAGGCTGGATGATCGCGGGCTGGCTCGTGTTCTTCCTCGCCCTGTTCGTCGCGGGGGCGGGCGCCGTACTGGGCGACCATCCGCTGACCCTGACGACCGTCGCCGTGTCGCACGTGGCGCTCCTCTGGCTGTGCGCGGTCCTCGTCCTCCGTCGTCTGCTGCGTCACGAGACGGTGACCGTCGAGACCATCGCCGGCAGCCTGTGCGTGTACCTCCTGATCGGCCTGGCGTTCGCCAACCTCTACGTCGCGATGAGCGCGGTCGCCGGCGGGCCGGTGCTGACGTCGACGGTCCAGGACACGCAGCCGTTCGTCACCGGCGACTACGTCTACTACAGCTTCATCAGCATGCTGACGGTGGGCTTCGGTGACGTGTTACCGGTCAGCCAGTGGGCGAAATCGGTGACCGTCGTTCAAGCGGTCATCGGACAGGTCGTGCTGCTGACGCTGGTCGCGCGTCTGGTCTCAGTCGCCGAGTTCCGGAACGTGACGCGCGCGACCGCAGCCGAAGAGGAGGACGCCGTGCAGGACCCTTGAGCCCGAGCGAGTATCTGTCGGGCGGGGTCCGCAGGCCCGGCGGGTCACGCAGTACCGCAGGCAGCGAGCTGTCGCGGGCGTCTCGCGGGAGGTACCGGTGGCGACCGAATCGCAGCAGTGGCAGGAGGAGGCCGTGGAGCGGGCCGCCATGTTCGGGGGTCTCTTCAAGCGGCTCCGTGACGGCGACACGTTCTTCTTTCTCTTCCTTCTGCTCCTCGTCAACTTCGCCGTGGCCGTGACGGCGAACGAGAGCCTCCCCGGCCGGATCGTCGCCGGCGTGCTCTCGGGCGCGGCGCCACTGGTCGCGTTCCTGGCCGCCAAGGCACCGCGGAGATGGGTCTTCGTCGCAGCCGGCGCTTTCGTCGCAACGTTCTTCCTCTCCGGCTTCGGCGAGTGGATCGACAACCCGCTGGCGGTCAGCGCCGTCAACACTCTCCACCTGATCCTGCTGTTCTGGAGCGTGCCGATCGTCCTCCGCCGGCTGTTCGCGCACGAGCAGGTCACCTTCGAGACGGTGGCCGGCAGTCTTTGCGTCTACCTGCTCATCGGCCTCGCGTTCGCCAACCTCTACATGGCCATGAGCGCCGGAGGGTCGGATCCCGTCATCTCGGCGACGTTCCAGAAGGACCTCCCCGTCAACCGCGGCGACTTCTACTACTTCAGCTTCATCGGCATGCTCACTGTCGGCTTCGGCGACTTCGTCCCGATCACTCAGGCGGCGAAAGCTCTGACCGCCTTGCAGGCCATCCTCGGACAGGTGGTCCTGCTGACGCTGGTCGCGCGGATGGTCTCTACGGCGAAGCCCGGCCGGCGCTGGATCAAGCGGATGGAGAAGCACGCCCGCGAAGAGGCCCGGGTGGATGACAGAGACGACGACGTTCACGGCGAGCATGCGACCGCCACCGGCCGGGATCCGAAGGCCGGCGAGAAGCGCGAGGGGAAGGGTTGACACCGCGGGTGCTTCTTCGATAGAAACTCTCATCGCACGGTCGACCCAGAGAGGGTCAGAGGGAAGACGGTGAGAAGCCGTCGCGGTCCCGCCGCTGTGACCGGGGACGAAGGCCGCTGATGCCACTGTCCGTGAGGACGGGAAGGCGCGGCACGTAGATCGATCCGGGAGCCAGAAGACCTGCCGTGCGCGTCGTGTCGCTTCGCCCGCGTGGATCGGGCCGCACCGGCGGACATGTGGGATGGAACACGGCATCCCCCGGACTTCTCTGGAGTCCGGGGGTTTTTCTGTTGGCGGAGGCGGCGTGGGTCACATCATTCTGATCACCGGCGGCAGCCGGAGCGGCAAGAGCACCCTGGCGCAGCGCATGGCCGAGTCGCTGCCCGGTCCTCACGTCTTCGTCGCGACCTGTCCCATCTTCGACGACGACGAGATGAAGGAGCGGATCCGGCGGCATCAGGACACGCGGACCGCGGCCGGCTGGACGACGGTGGAGGAGGAGACCGAGGTCGCCGCCGCCATCGCCCGCGCACCCCGGACAGGTGTGTTCCTGGTCGACTGTCTCACACTCTGGGTGAACAACCTCATGCGCCGGGCCGACGAGGCCGGCGTCGCGATGACCGACGACGACGCGGTGGAGGAGATCGAGGCGGTGACGGCGGCCGCGGCCGCCGTGCCCGGAACGACCATCCTCGTCACCAACGAGGTGGCGATGGGCATCGTGCCGGGAGACCCCGTCTCCCGCGCCTATCGAGACTTCGTGGGCCGCATCAACCAGCGCGCCGCGGCGGCCGCAGACCTGGTCGTCCTCACCGTCTGCGGCCTGCCGCTCGTGCTCAAGGGCGATGACCATCCCCTGGCGGCTCTGGTGCGGTCGGGGAGCGGCGGAGCTGCTCGCGGACCCGCGGACGGTGCCGTCGCAGACGACCGACCGACGGGAGGGACGCCGTGACGCCAGCCACTGGAGCGCGCCGCCGGCAGGAGCGGCCGTCGCTGAGAGACGTGCCGTTCTTCTGTTCGTGGAGCGGCGGCAAGGACTCGTGCCTTGCGTTCCTGCGCGCCGTGCGCGCCGGGGGGATACCGAAGGCGCTGCTCTGCATGCTCGACGAGAGCGGCGAGCGCACGCGGTCGCATGGCCTGCCGGTCGCCTTCCTGCAGGCGCAGGCGCGGGCGCTCGACATCCCGCTCGTGTTCGGGTCGGCGACCTGGGAGGACTACGAAGAGGTCTTCCTCGGCAAGCTGCGCGAGCTGGCGGCCGACGGCATCGTCGCCGGCGTCTACGGCGACATCGACATCCAGGACCACCGGGACTGGGAGGAACGGGTCGCCGGCGAGGCCGGTCTGCAGGCGTTCCTCCCGCTCTGGAACGCCGGCCGGCGCGACCTCCTCGAGGAGGTCTTCGCGATGGGCATCAAGTCGACCATCGTGACCGTCGACGCGCGGATCCTCGGCAAGGAGTTCATCGGCCGCGAGCTGACGCCGCAGTGCGTGCGAGACCTCGAGGCGGCCGGCTCGGACGCCGCCGGCGAGAACGGCGAGTACCACACCGCCGTGACCGACTGCCCCCTCTTCTCGGGTCGGGTCGACCTGCGGATTGGGGGCGTCGACAAGATCGACGAGGACCACTGGCAGGCCGAAGTGGCCGTGCAGAGAGTCGTGCGGAGTGACAGTGAGAGTGGCAGCGAGGAGGCACAGTGAGGACGAGCACACGAGGAGCTGGAATGAAGTACGTACGGATGGGCGTGGCCCTGGCCGTGGCCGCGCTGCTGGTGCTGGCTGTGCCCCTGGTCGCGGGGTGTGGCGGTGACGAGGAGTCGACGACCGACGCGTCGCCGACGCCGAAGGAGATCAGCATCACCGACGACGCCGGCAACGAGATCACCCTGGAGCAGCCGGCCGAGCGGGTCGTCTCCCTGGCGCCGTCGACGACCGAGGACATGTTCGCGATCGGCGCCGGCGGCAAACTCGTCGGTGTGAGCGACTTCTGCGACTATCCTGAAGAGGCGCTGGAGATCGAGAAGGTCGGCGGCTTCGCCGATCCGAACTCCGAGAAGATCGTCTCGCTCGACCCCGACCTGGTGCTGGCCACCGTCGGCGTCCAGGATGAGGTTGTCCAGCAGTTGAAGGACCTCAACGTGCCGGTCTGTGTGCTCGACCCCACGACGATCGACGGGGTGTTCACCGACCTCGAGAAGCTCGGCCTGCTGGTCGGCACCGAGGACGAGGCCAAGGCCGTCGTCGCCGATCTCAAGGCCGCCGTCGACGAGATCAGGTCTGCCGTCGCCGACGTCGACAAGCCGACGGTGTTCTTTGAGATCTACTCCAAGCCGCTCATGACGGCCGGCAAGAACTCGATCATCGACGACATCGTCACGCAGGCGGGAGGCGTCAACATCGGCTCCGCCTCGGGTGAGGGGTACGGCGAGTTCAGCGAAGAGGTGCTGATCAAGGACGACCCGGACGTCTACATCGCCGTCAAGGGCTCACAGGACGACCCGGGCGACATCGTCAAGCGGCCCGGGTACGATGCGTTGAGCGCGGTCCAGAACGGCACCGTGTACGTGATCGACGACAACCTGGTGACCCGGTCGGGTCCGCGGGTCGTTGAGGGCCTGCGCGAGGTCGCCATGATGCTGCATCCGGAGGCGTTCGAGACATCGCAATGACCAAATGGCTGGGCAAGGGCCGGAAGGTCTACTTCCTTCTGGCCCTTGCCTTCCTCGTCCTGTCATTCTTCATCTGTGTGACGCTCGGGCCGACGTCGATCTCTTTCAGCGAGGTCATCAGCTACCTCGGCGAAGGGGCGAGTACCGACGACCCGAGCGGCACCATCTTCTGGCAGATCCGCCTGCCGCGGGTGATCATCGCCTTCCTCGTCGGCGGCTGTTTGTCGGTGGCCGGCGTCATCCTGCAGGGCCTGCTGCTCAACCCGCTGACCGACCCCTATGTCACCGGCGTGTCGTCCGGCGCCGCCCTCGGGGCCGCCATCGGCATCGTCACGCACATCCCCCAGGTGCCGTGGCTGCCCGCCCTGGCGCTCGTCGGCGGCATGCTGACCCTGATCATCGTCTACTCGTTCGCCCGCCGTCGCGGCAAGCTCAACATCTTCATCATGCTGCTGGCCGGGGTGACCATCTCGCAGCTGCTGAGTGCCGTCATCGCGGTCCTCATGCTCAAGGCCGGCAGGGACGTCCACCAGCTACTCTACTGGCTGCTCGGCAGCTTCTCCGGCCGGAGCTGGCCGGAGGTGCAGATCGCTCTGTTCGCGGTCCCGTTCTTCGTGGTGCCGTTCTTCTACGCGCGGGAGCTGAACATCATGCTCCAGGGCGAGCAGCGGGCGCTCGAGCTGGGCGTCGACGTGGAGCGGGTGAAGAAGATCCTGCTGGCCGACGCGGCCATCCTGACGGCCATCGCCGTCTCCGTTTCTGGCATCATCGGTTTCATCGGCCTGGTGATGCCGCACCTGGCCCGGCTGGTCATCGGCCCGGACCATCGCAAGGTGCTGGCTCTCTCGCTGATCTTCGGCGCCGCCGTGATGGCGCTCTCGGACCTGGTGGCGCGCACGATCATCGCGCCGTCGGAGCTGCCGGTCGGCATCGTGACCACGTTCTTCGGCGCTCCCCTGTTCGTCTACCTGCTGCGCTCGCGGCGGCGGTTCTGATGGCGCCGGGCCGGGAGACGGCGGTGATGGAGTCGCAGGCGCTGCAGGGGTCGGCGGCGGGAAGAGAGGCGCACAATGGACACGTGCCCTCTTCGACCCAGCCGCAGCTCGAGGTCGACGGCGTGGCCTTCTCCTACCCCGACCATCCCGTGCTGCACGACGTCTCGGTCTCGGTCGAACGGGGCGAGTTCGCCGGTATCGTGGGCCCCAACGGCAGCGGTAAGAGCACCCTGCTGCGGGTCATGGACGGCGTCGCGCATCCCCAGGGGGGCGTCGTCCGCCTCGAAGGTGCCGACGTCCGCTCGTACACCCGGAGGGAGCTCGCTCGTCGCGTCGCTCTCGTGCCCCAGACTTTCGCGCTCGACTTCGACTTCTCCGTCATCGAGGTCGTCGAGATGGGGCACTACTGTCGGCGCGAGGGCGACGCCCGGGAGAGCGCCGAGAGCGCGCTCGAGACGCTCGGCATCGACCATCTGGCAAAGCGCCTCTTCCCCGAGCTCTCGGGCGGTGAGAAGCAGATGGTCGTGCTCGCCCAGGCGCTCGCCCAGCAGCCCGACGCGCTGCTGCTCGACGAACCGGTCTCGGCGCTCGACGTCTCCCATCAGCTCGAGTTCTTCGAGTGTCTCCAGCGGCTCAACGCCGACGGTCTCACCGTCGTCTGCGTCCTCCACGACCTCAACCTCGCCCTGCACTACTGCCGCTCCCTGCTGATGCTGACTGACGGCACCGTGGCCGCGTGGGGGTTCGCCGGCGACGTGCTGGTCCCGGAGACGATCGAATCGGTCTACGGCGTGGACGCCCACGTCCATCGTCACGCCGGGCGGTCGTTCCTCACGTTCTCGCCGCGCGTCCAGGTGGAGCATCGCGAGCGGGTCCACGTGGTATGCGGCGGAGGCACCGGCGCCGCCCTCATGCGGGTGCTCGCCCAGGCGGGGTTCAACGTGTCGGCCGGGGTGGTCAACGCGCTGGACGCCGACGAGGTGACCGGGCGCGAGATGGGTCTGCCGATGGCCGTCGAGGCGGCGTTCACCGTCATCTCGGACGAGGCCCAGCGGGACAACCTGGCGCTCGTGGAGCGGGCCGATCTGCTTCTGCTGACCGACGTGCCGATCGGGCGCGGCAACAGCCGCAACCTCGACGCCGTGCGCCACGCGCTCGAGCGGGGTGCGCCGGTGTGGATGGTCGCCGGCATCGAGGAGCGGGACTACACCGGCGGCGCGGCGGACCTCGACCTCCCCGGGGCGCGGCGGTTCGAGACTATCGGGGCGATGATCGACGAGCTGCAGCGCCGGGGCCGCCCGCCGGCGGCGTCGGGGGCAGGAACGCTTGACTGACGCGCCCGGGGGGCGCCGCCGCAGACCGGCGCTATACTGAAGTGGCAGGGCCGCCGGCCGCCGCGGGAGGCGGCGCGCGGCGGAGCAGAACCCAGGGCAGGTGAGAGTGGAAGCACGACGAGAACGCTCCTGGGCCCGCCGCATCTTCCTCGACTTCGGCGCCCCTATCGTCGTCGCCGTCGTCTTCGCCTTCCTCCTGCAGGCCTTCGTCGTCAAGCCGTTCGTGATCCCCACGCCGTCGATGGCGACGACCGTGACGGCCGGCGACCGCGTGCTCGTGGATCGCATCAGCTACCACTTCACCGCGGTCGACCGGGGCGACATCATCGTGTTCGAGGGGCAGGGGCCGATACCGCTGCTCAAGCGCGTCGTCGGTCTTCCCGGTGACGTGCTCTCGATCCGCGACGAGCGTCTGTACGTGAACGGGGAGCCGCTCGGCGAAGACGACGTCCGCCATATCCACGGTGAGCCGGCGCCGACGCTGCCGGGACCCGACCCGGGGCAGCCCTGGAGCCTGCACGATGAGTACGTCGTCCCGGCCGGACACTACTTCGTGATGGGCGACAACCGTATCGACAGCGCCGACAGCCGCTGGTGGGGCACCGTCGACCAGGATGAGATCGTCGGCAAGGCGGTGCTGGTCCTGTGGCCGCTCGGCCACTGGCGCGGCCTGTGAGCGCCGTGGACGACGAGCTGGAACAGGCGCTCGCCGAACTGGTCGAGCGGATCGTCGCCGAGGCGCAGCCCCTGCGGATCGTGCTCTTCGGCTCGGCGGCCCGCGGCGAGGACCGTCCCGACAGCGACATCGACCTGCTGGTCGTGATGCCAGAAGGGACCCATCGTCTGCACACCATGCAGCACCTCTACGGATGCCTGCGCGGCGTGCGGGTGGCGTTCGACCTGCTGGTAGCGACGCCGGACGACCTCGAGCGCCATCAGGAGACCTCGGGCCTCGTCTACCGCGAGATCCTGCGCGAAGGTCGCGAGCTGTACAGCCCGGAGTCCGAGACGTGAGCCGCGGCGGTCGCGACTCGGCCGATCCGCACAAGTGGGTGCGGCACGCTCGCAGCGACCTGGCGCTGGCCTCGATGTCGCCCGACGGCTCCGAGGTCCTGCTCGAGTCGCTCTGCTATCACTGCCAGCAGGCAGCCGAGAAGGCGCTCAAGGCGGTCCTCATCGCCCGCGGCGTCCAGGTGCCGCGCACCCACAACCTCGGTCTGCTGCTCGACCGCCTGCCGGTCGGCATCTCGCTGCCGCAGGGGGTCGGCGAGAACGACGTCGCCGGACTCAGCGCCTTCGCGGTCGTGGCCCGCTACCCGGGCGACCTGGAGGAGGTCGAGATGGACGACTACGAGGCCGCCCTCTCCACCGCCCGGGCGGTCGTCGACTGGGCGGACGGGCTGATCGGCGCCTGGGCCGCCAAAGAGGGACGCGGCTGACCCGACGCCCCACGCGTCTGCGCGACGGGCTGACTCGACCTCACGCATCCTCAGAGCGTTCCTGAGCCGCGACTCCCGTGCATCCGTGCCGCCGTCGGACGCCGTCCCCGGTCCCGCACACCGAGCCTGCCGCCGGTGGTAGACTCGCGTCGTCTTTCAGACCGGAGGACGGCCGGACGACGACCGTGTGAGAGCTCTCCGCCGAGTGGCGGGGGCGCCGAAGGGGCAAGGCGGCAGGCGGGAAAGACGCCGCCGAAACTCTCAGGCACCCGGAGCACGGTCCGACGGTCCCCTGGACGAACGGACGGCGGGCACGGGACGGCCGCGCGACATGTCGATGTGGCATGTCGCCGGTGGCGGACCCCTCCGTCGTCCCCGGCGCAGACGTACGCCGCGAGGACAGGGTGATGGGTCGCACATCACCCTGTCCTCGCGCCTTCTTCCGGGTGAGGGAGGCCGCGGCCGCCGGCGGGCGGCTGAGTCGCGCAAGGAGGAGCCGTGACCGACAGCGATCGTGCCGCCGAGACCCTCTCGAAACTGGAGCGTGGCTCGTCGGTGCCCGCGCCCCAGGTCAAGTTCACCATCAGTTCCGGCCCCGTCGGCGTCGACGAACGCGTCTCGCTGGCGCTCGCCCGGCCGCCGTACGACCACGAGGACCCGGATTTCCAGGAGCTCTTCCGCGACGCCACGGAGAAGCTCAAGCAGGTCTTCCGCACCTCTCACGACGCCATCATCATGCAGGGCGAGGCGGTGCTCGGCCTGGAGGCGGCGGCCGCCAACCTCGTCGAACCGGGCGACAAGTGCCTCAATCTCGTCTCGGGCGTCTACGGGGCCGGCTACCGGCGCTACTTCGACTTCTACGGCGGCGAGGTCGTCGAGCTGACGGTCCCCTACAACGAATCGATCCGCGCCGAGCAGGTCGAGGAGGTGCTCAAGCGCGAGGGCGACGTGAAGGTGATCGCCGTCGTCCACTCGGAGACGCCGAGCGGCACGATGAATCCGATCCGGGAGATCGCGGCCCTGGCGCAGGAGTACGGTGCCGTCACCATCGTCGACGTCGTCTCGTCGCTCGGCGCCACCCCGCTCGAGTTCGACGAGTGGGGTCTGGACATCGCCGTGGCCGGCCCGCACAAGTGTCTGGGCGCGGTGCCGGGTTCGGCACTGGTCGCGGTGAGCCACCGGGCCTGGGAGAAGATCCGCTCGCGGCCGAATCCGCCGCGCAAGCGCTACGTCTCGCTGCTCGACTGGAAGGAAGGGTGGCTGGGCGAGGGACGGTGGCCGTTCACCCCGTTCGTCGCCCAGGTCATGGGCGTCCGCGAGGCGCTCATCATGCGTCTCGAGGAGGGCCTCTCGGCCGCCTTCGCGCGTCACGACTTCGTCGCTCACATGTGCCGTGAGGGGGCCCGCGGCATGGGGCTCGAGCTGTGGCCGGCCAGCGAGGAGATCATGGCCAACTGCATCACGGTGATCCGGGTGCCGGAAGGGGTGTCGGAATCCGAGGTGCGGTTGCTGATGAACCGCCGGTACGGGGTGGTGGTCGCCGGCGGGCTGAAGGACCTGGCCGGCAAGGTCTGGCGGATCGGTCACATGGGCCACATGGCGCAGCCGATGTACGTGGTGATCGCGCTGTCGGCGCTCGAGCGGGCGCTGCACGACGTCGGCTATCCCGTGCGGTTCGGCGCCGGCCCCGGCGCGGCGCTGGCGGCCATGGACGACGCCGGCTGAGGCGAGCGCGCACCCGCATCCGGGCCGGACATCGTCGCCTCGTGCCGTGAGGATCCTCGTCGCCTACTACTCGCTCAGCGGGTACACGCGGAGCCTGGCGGAGGCCACGGCCGCGGCGCTCTCGGAGCTGCGGGCCGGCGGCTCCGCGATGTCGGAGACCCAAGCCGGCGCGTGTTCCCTGCCGGAGGCGCAGTCCGATGACGGGACGCGCGCGCCGGCGCGAGCCGGCGAACAGGCGGACGGAACACGGGACCCTGGCGTCGAGCTCCTCGAGGTCGTCCCCGCGAAGGCGTACTCGTACTTCACCGCCGGCGTGAAGGGCGTGACCCAGGCGATGGCGGGGACCATCGTCGAGCTCAGCAGCCCACTGCCCGAGGCGGGGTCGTTCGACGCGCTCGTGGTGCTGTCGCCCACATGGGGCTGGATGTCGTCGCCGCCGGTCCGCAGCTTCGTCGCCGGGCTGCCTGAGGGCGAGGGGCGTCCGACGGTCGTCGGCGTCACGCACGCCGGCGGGCCGATCGGCTCGTTCGACCGGCTCGCCGAGCTGGTGGAGGAGCGTGGCTACGAAGTGCGCGAGCGGCTGTCGGTCTTCTGCTACGACAGGGCGGCGATCGCAGCCGCCGCGGAGCGGGCCGCCATCGCGCTTCTGGGCGAACGAGCGGTCGGCGACTGATCCCGTCGTCGAGTGCGCCAGGCGTCTCCCGTCGATGGCAGAGAAGGGCTGGGAGGCTCCTGCTGCCGCGTGTCTCCGTCAGCGTTCGGGCGCGCGGAGGGCGAGGCCGAGATACGCGTCGCCGTCGCGCAGCAGGAAGCCCTGCTCGACCAGCGGCGCCGCCAGTTCCTGGACGTCGGCGGCTTCGAGCGGCGCCCCCGACCCGGCAGCGGTCAGGTCGGCGGCCAGCTCCGCCGCGGGGCGGGCGGCGTCGCAGGCGAGGTACAGGAGACGGTGCTCGCCGTCGAGGACGGTGAGCTGCTCGGTGTCGAAGCCCGGTCGCGAGTCGCTGATCGTGAGCTCGCGGCCGTCGTCCGACCACCAGAGGAGCGCCTTCGGGTAGCTGCGCTTCCATGCGTCGACGCGGTCCGCGAGCAGCGCCGTCGCCGCGACCGCCCGGGCGTCCCGCGCCGGTGCACCCGTCTGCCCGTCGCGTTCCCGCTCGATCCGTCCGCCTCCGCGGGCCTGCCGGTCGGCTGCCGCTCCGCCGCCATGCTCGTCCCCGGCCGCTCCGCCGCCGGCCTCGCCCGTCGCGAGGTCGCGGACGCTGAAGGTGAAGTGGGCCGCCAGCCGAGCGAGCGCCTCGTCGGGCAGGTCGTAGACGTAGCCGTAGGCGGGGTAGGGTCGCACGTCCTCTATCCCCCATGCTTCTCGCTCCTCGAAGAGCGGGCTGAACCGGTCGAGGCGGACGGCTCCGACGGCGTTCGGAGGCTGCAGGTGGGAGAGCGACGGGACGAGACGCGCCATCTCCTCGTTCCAGGCCGGGTCTTCTCCGGGCAGGCCCCAGAGCAGGTTCCAGACGATCTCCACGCCGAGCTCCCGAGCCCACTTGAGCAGCTCGACGCCCTGCCGTGCCGTCGTGCCCTTGCGCATCAGCCTCAGTGACGGGGTGCTGAGACTCTCGATCCCCACCTCGAGGCGTCGGATGCCGGCGGCCGCCAGCGCCGCCAGGTGCTCCCTCGACAACCCCGGGCGGGTCTCGAAGTAGAGGACCCGGAGCCCCGGCAGGCGTGCCGGCAGGAGGGGCGCGACCTGCTCTATCACCGTTCCCGGGACGATCTCGTCGGTGAACAGGACCGGGCACCCGGGGTGGTGGCCGAGGAGTCGCTCCATCTCGTCCAGGACGCGGCTCGGGCTCTTCTCCCTGTACGCCAGCGAGTCGCTGGCCTGCCCGCAGAACGCGCAGCGGCGTTTCTCACCCCACCAGCAGCCGCGGGAGGCCTCGATCGGAAGACGGGGGGAGAAGACGCCGCCGAGCGGGCTGCGGGCGAGACGCTCGAAGTAGTCGCCGTAGTCGGGGAGCGGGAGCTCATCCAGGTCGGCCGGCTCCGGCTCGTACGGCGTGAGCGGTCTGCCACCGGCGTCATCGAGGTCGGCTCGGGTGAGGAGTCCCGGGACCGCCTCCTGGGCGGAGGAGCGGCCGTCGATGGCGGCAGGCCCGACTCTGGTCTTGTCGGCGGTCCCAGGCTCGGCGGCGTCGTCTCCGGAGAGGCGCCGAACGAGCGCCGGAAGTACCCCCTCGCCGTCGCCGGTGGCGATCGCGTCCACAGCAGGGAAGCTGCGCAGCGTCTCCACCCCCATCTCGCCGCGACAGCTGGGACCGCCCATGACGACGAACGTGGCCGGGAACGCTGCCTTGACCCGTTCGGCCAGGGCCAGCGAGGCGGCGTGCTGGTGCACCATGCTGGTGAGGCCGACGACGAGGGGGTCCGACGAGCCGATCTCCTCGACGAGTTCGTCGAGGAACGCGTCGACCCGCTCGCGAGCGGCGGCGATGGCACGGCGGAACGCGTCGGTGACCGGCGGTTTACCGAAGTGGGGGACGCTGTGCTGCGGGAGGCCGCCGGCCAGCACGTCGCGCTCGTACTCCGCGACCGACCGGCGGCCGCCCCGCGACAGCGCCGGCGAGAACACCCAGTCACCGAGCAGGTCCTCGACCCGCCAGGTCGCGATCGCGTCGTAGGCCTCTGGTGAGATGAGCTCGGCGAACCGCAGCGCGGCGTCGACGACGACCACCTCGGCGCTACCGTCTCCGGCCCGCGTCTCGGCGGTCGGTCGCTCCAGCTCGGCCTTGAGCAGACCGAGGGCGGCGGAGGGCTGCCGGAAGCTCGCGAACGGCATCGAGACGAGCACGACACGTGGCGGCGCCCCCGTCCGGCGGTTCGCGGCTTCCGGCGCGCCGCTCACTGCGCTGTCCAGCCTCCATCGATGGTGAACTCCGCGCCGGTCACCCAGCGCGACTCGTCGCTCGCCAGATAGAGGTCGAGGTAAGCGATGTCGACCGGCTCGCCGATGAAGCCGATCGGATGCTGGGCACCGACCTTCGCGAAGTACTCGTCCGGGCTCATGCCGAAGTCGGCCGCCTCCTGCTCGGTGAGCGGGGTGTGCACGTAGCCCGGATGCACCGAGTTCACCCGGATCGGATAGCCCTTCTCGCCCATGGCCAAGGCGGCCGACTTCGTCATGACCGTCACGGCGCCCTTAGACGCGCAGTAGGCGAACAGACCCGCCTCGCCGACCTGACCGTCGATCGACGAGCGGTTCACGATCGAGCAGGGCTCGCCGCTCTCCTTCATGGCGCCGATCGCAGTCCTCATGCCGAGGAAGACCCCGGTCGCGTTCACCCGTAGCACGCGGTCCCACTCCTCGAGGGTGGTCTCCTCGACGTCGTGTCCGAGCGAGATGCCGGCGTTGTTGACCAGGGTCGTGAGCTTCCCGAAGCCATCGACCGTGTCGGCGATCACGCGTCGCCAGTCGTCCTCTCCGGTCACGTCGAGCGCCATCGCGACGGCGCGGCCGCCGTCTGCCTTGATCGCCTCGGCGACCGCCTTGCCGGCCGCCACGTCGATGTCGCCGATGACGACCGCCGCCCCCTCGGCGGCGAACAGCTCCGCCGTCCCCCGGCCGATGCCCATGGCACCGCCGGTGACGATCGCCACCTTGCCGTCGAGTCGACCCATGTCGCCTCCCTCCAGCCTTTGCTGCGTACGGTCTGTGCTCGCGCGCGGGAGTGCCCGCGTACGGCTCACTCCACGGCCCCTGCGCCTTCCGGCAGGATCTGACCACCGTCGACGACGATCGTCTGACCGGTGATGTACTTGGCGTCATCAGACGCGAGGAACAGCATCGCGTAGCCGATGTCTTCGGGGTCACCGAGCCGCTTCATCGGGATGGACGCGGCGATCTCGTCGATGTACTCCTGTCCCATGCCTTCCATGCCCTCGGTCATGATGTTGCCCGGCATGACGGCGTTGATGGTCACACCCTCCTGGGCGACCTCGATGGCGGCGCTGCGCATGAAGCCGAGCATCGCGGCTTTGGTCGCGCCGTAGTGCGCCCACCCCGGATAGCCGGTGATCGGCCCCGTCACCGAGCTGGTCATGACGACCCGCCCCTGCTTCCTCTCGCGCATCGAGGGAAGCACGGCCGTCACCATGAAGAACATACCTTTCACGTTGATGGCGAAGATCTTGTCCCAGTCGTCCTCAGTCATCTCATGGAGGAAGGCCTGGGGATAGACCCCGGCGTTGCTCACGAGGATGTCGATGCGGCCGTGCCGGTCGAGGATGGCGTCGACCGCGGCTTCGCATGACGCGCGATCAGTGACGTCGGTCTGCACGAACTCGCCGCCGCCGCCGCCCAGCTTCAAGAGTTCGGCGGCGGTCGCCTCTCCCGCCTCGGCGTCGATGTCGGCGATGACGAGGGTCGCCCCCTCGGAGGCGAACACGCGCGCGATGCCACGGCCTATGCCCTTGGCGGCGCCGGTGATGACGGTCACCTTGCCCTTCATTCGGTCTGCCACGTCAGTTCCTCCAGTCGACTGCGATTCTCGTCAATGCCGGCCGTCGGCCGGCGGTGTCCGGAATGGGCGAGGGGGGCGGCAGAGCCGCCCCCCTCGCTGTCTACGTGCACATCGTCAATGTGTGCGCGTGGATCCGATCGGAGTCAGGATCCGGCGGCCATGATCAATAGTCCTTGACGCCTTCCGGTCCCTCCATCCAGACCTTCTCCTTGCGCCACTTGACGAAGACCATCCACATCCACAGTGCGAACCCGACACCGAGGTACTCGGCCATCTGGATCCAGCCGGGCTGGCCCCATGCCGTGAGAACGGCGATGACGACCGAGATGAGCAGCGCCAGGACGCGCATGAACATGCCGCCCGGGATCTTGTACGGGCGTTCCCACTCGGGATGCTTTATCGCCGTCCTGATGCTGGCGGTGCAGATGATCGTGTAGCAGACCGCCACGCAGAACGCCATCAGGGCGAAGAACGTCGCCAGGAAGTTGGAGTAGTTCATCGTGATGATGGCGATGATGCTCAGGGCGAGGATGAGGACGTTCGGCACGATCGGCTGATGGTGCTTGTTGGTCTTGGCGAACACCTTCGGCAGGAAGTTCTGGCGGCCGGCCGCGTAGAGCATGCGGACCGAGCTGAGCCAGAAGCCGAGGATGGACGCCGCGATCGGGAAGAGTACCACGCCGATGCTGAACAGCCACAGCCAGGCGGTGCCGCCGGCCCCGGTGCCGACGACGACCTTCATCTGGTCGAGCGACACGAACGGGGCGGAGGTGCCGCCGCCGGTGAGCGTATCCCAGTTCGCCATGCCGGTGAGGGCGAAGAAGTACAGGACGTAGAGCGCGCCACAGGTGACGACGCAGCCGATGATCGCCCGGTTCATCTTCTTGATCGGGAACGTGCCCTCTTCCACCATGTTCGGCACGATCTCGAACCCGAAGTACGGTGTGATCAGCATGGCGATGCCGATCGCCAGACCGAGCGACTTGTTGCCGTCGCCGAAGCCGGTCTGCACGAACGGGCTGAAGTTGTCGAAGCTCCACTGGGCGCTGCTCATCCAGATGATGGCGCCGACGACGCACATCAGGAAGGCGTACATCATCATGACGGTCTGCACCTCGCCCGCGAGCCTGATCTCGTAGAGGCTCAGGAAGGTGAGGAGGCACAGCACGATGATGGCGATGAAGGCGATCCAGCCGATCGACATGTTCCAGTCGAACATGTAGTTCAGCCACTCGATGATGCCCAGTGTGCCGGCCGGCGGGACGGCGAGCCAGGCCGCCAGGATGAACCACGTGGAGATGAAGCCCCAGTGCTTGTTCAGGCCCAGCGTGCCGTAGACGAGCTCGACGCCGCAGGTCGGCGCCATGGCCGCCCATTCCGCGTAGACATACGCGATCGGCAGGACGGCGATGGTCAGGATACCGAAGGTAAGGAACGTGAACGGGCCCGTGGCGGTCAGGAAGTAGCCGTCCCAGTAGCCCATGAACGTGAAGATGGCGCCGGTGGCGATGATGTAGACGAAGAAGAGGCTAAGGGCGCGCTTCAGCGTGCCCGATCCCTTCATGCGCTCTTCGAGCGCGGTTGCCGCGGCTTCTTCGTCACCCGCCTTACCGTCGATGGGACCCAGGTCACAGGCAGAGCCCTGCTCCGGTCCCGGTGTGCCTTGATCATCCGATGCCACTTGGTGATCCCCCTTGGTTTCTCCCCGTGACTGAGGAAAGTGCTCGTATCTCCGATACTCCCACGATCGAGCGACCCGAGCGATCGGACCGGGGCGTCAGGAGGCGACCCGGACGGCGATCTGCTCGTGGTACCCGGTGATCACCCTCGTGTAACCGGACAGCATCTCGTTGACCTCCTCGCTGCCGGTGTCGACGAGCAGCGGCCTGCCGCCGAGGGCGGCGATCTTGGCCTTGGTGGCGACGACCATGATGTTCTCCTTGCCGACGCGCTTGATGACGCGCGGGCTCAGCTGCTGGTTGCCGCGGCCGAAGATGTAGCCCTGCCCACCGATGACGGTGACCACGATCGTGGCATTCTCACCTCCTTCCTTGTCGAGCAGTTCGAGTAGCTGCTGTTCGGTGACGTCCTTGCCGATCTGCTCGCGGCCGCGAGTGACGTCGACGCCGAGGAGGGTGCCGTCGATGTCCAGCCGCTGCTTGATCCCGAGGACGGTGCTGCCGGTGCCGAGGATGTAGAGGCGGTCCGGCTCGATGTTGTCGATGAGGTAGAAGGCGATGGCGTCGAGGGCGTGCTCGTCCTTCTGGGCCCGCCCCGCCTTGCCGCCCTGGACGCGGACGGGGTCGCGGGGGACGGTGAGGTAGCCGTAGAGCTCGGCCGAGACGCGGCCGTCGCGGAAGGCGTCCTCGTCGATGTCCATGACCTCCGCCTGGGTGGTGTCGGACACCTTGTCCTGCAGGTAGAGGGAGACGAGCTCGCCGGCGTTGCGCGGATTGATGGCGTAGACGCCGGAGTGGATCTTGCAGCCGGCCGGGATGCCGAGGCAGAGGACGTCGGGGCCGACGGCGGAGTAGATGTCGCGAGCCGTGCCGTCGCCGCCGGCGAAGAGGATGAGGTCGACGCCCATGTCGGCCATGGCTTTGGCCGCCTGCCGGGTGTCGTCGGCGGTCGTCGGGCGTCCGTCGGTGTTGACGAGCACCTTGACGTCGAACCCGATGCCCCGGGCCTCTTCGGCGCCCATCTCGTCGGAGACGGTGATGACCTCCACCGAGTCCTTGAGCGAGGCGAACCGCTCGAGGGCGGCGCGGGCACGGTCGGGCGCCTCGGGCACCGCGCCGAGTTCTCGTGCCCTGGCGAGGATCTCGGCGCCGTCGGTGCCCTTGAGTCCGCACCGACCGCCCATTCCCGCGATGGGGTTGACGATCAGGCCCAGTTTCTTCATGACGTGACCACTGCCTCCACGTTCGTAAGGCGGCCTGTGGAGTCATTCTATTCGAATGGCTCCGGCGGCCGCTGCCGTCGCGGCGCCTGCGCCCGGCTCGCCGGCCGCCCCCGGGAAGGAGCGGCCGGCGAGCCGACGCGATACCGCGTCGTCAGTCCTTCAGGATCTTCCTCTTGTACGCCTTCCAGGTGGTCGCCCACTTGGCCGGGTCGTCGAGCTCCTCCTCGGCGGCGCGCTTGTGCGCGGCGCACTTGTGCGGAGCGTTCTTGACCGTCTCCGGGTCGTCGTAGGCTTCCCTGGCGACGATCTGCAGCACCTGCGCGTACTCCTCGAGGTCCTCGACGGAGAACGTCTCGCACGGCTCCAGCGTCATCGGCTCGGGCACGACCCACGGATGGTGGCTGCTCCAGTAGTGCTGGAGGCCGAAGTCGCCGACGCGGCGCAGGATGTCGTCGGTGCCGACGCCGGTCTTCTCGGTGAGCCGCTCCCAGCTGCAGCGCGCCTCCTCGAGGCGGCGGTGACCCTCGGCGTACGGCCAGTACAGGTCGGGTACCTCCTTGAGCAGCTCAAGGAAGTAGTTGTTGTTGAGGGCGCTCATCTCGGCCGTCTCGCGCAGACCGTCGGGGCCCATCATGACGGCCCAGGCGTAGGCACGGAAGATCACGCCGGCGGAGCCGAGGAAGCCCTTGATCTTGCCGATCGAGTCGGGCCGGTCGTAGTCGAGGTAGTACTTGCCGGTCTTCTCGTCCTTCTCGACGGTCGGGTACGGCAGGAACCTGGCGAATTCGTCGCGGCAACCCATCGCGCCGGTGCCGGGGCCGGAGCCACCGTGCGGTGTGCCGAAGGTCTTGTGGACGTTGAAGTGACAGAGGTCGAAGCCGGCGTCGCGCGTGCGTGCGATGCCCATGAGCACGTTGCCGTTGGCCTGGTCGTTGTAGCAGACGCCGCCGGCGTCGTGGACCACGTCGACGAACTTGTCGACGTTCGGGTTGTAGATGCCGGTGTCCTCCGGGTTGGTGATGAAGATGGCTGCGGTCTGCGGGCCGACGACGGCCTTGAGCGCGTCGAGGTCCGGGTAGCCGTCTTCCTTGGGCATGAGGGTCACGATCTTGAACCCGGCGGTCGCCGGCGAGGCCGCATCGCAGGGGTGGCTGAACATGGTCGTGATGACCTCGTTGCGCTGCTCCAGTTCGCCCCGCTCGCGGTGGTAGGCGCGGATGATGGAGGCCGCGGTGAAGGCCCCGTGGGCGCCGCCGCCCGGCTGCAGGGTGAAGCGGTCCAGACCCGAGACCTCCTTGAGGATCTGCTCGAAGGTCCAGTACATATGGAGGATGCCCTGGATGGTCTCGTCGTCCTGCCACGGATGGCTGTAGGCGAAGCGCGGATCGAGGGTGAGGTCCTCGTTGATCCGCGGGTTGTACTTCATGGTGCAGGTGCCCTGCGAGAGGTCGGGGTGCACGTTGCTGCCCAGCGTCTCCTGCGAGAGGTGCAGGTAGTGCGAGAGCACGTGCTTCTGGTCGACCTCGGGGAGCGCCGGCGGGCTCTTGCGCTTGACGCCCTCAGGCAGCCCGGCGGCCACGTCGCCGACCTTGTCGGCGATCTCCTTGCCCGGGGCAGGCGGGATGATGCCGCGCACGCCGGGGGTAGACATCTCGAAGATCATCGGCTCGTCCCAGCGAGCCTGATGGTAGTTCTTCCGTACCTTCACGATTCCCATGGACTCTCTCCCTTCATCCGATCCGTCCTCGCCATGGCGGGCCGGATCAGAGGATCTCCTTCAGTGCGGTGACCAGGGCGTCGAGGTCGCTCTTGGTGTGGACCTCGGTGACGCAGTAGAGCGCGCTCTGGCCCAGGTCGGGACACATCTCGGAGAGGTCCTTGCCGCCGAAGATCTTCTTCTTGAGCAGCGCCTTGTTGATGTCGGCCACCTTCTTGCCGGTGCCGCTGAAGTCGACGACGAACTCCTTGAAGACCGGCGCCGAATACTTGGGGGCCTTGACGCCCTTGAGCTTGCCGAGCTCGCCGACGAGGTAGGCGGCCCGCTGCATGATTCCCTCGCCGAGCTCGACCATGCCCTGCGGGCCCATGAGGGAGAGGTACACGCCGGCGCCGATGCCGTGCAGCTGCGCCATGGTGCCGAGGAAGTCCTTCGCCTTCTCGCGGGAGGCGTAGGAGGTCCGCTCGAAGAAGACCTCGCCGTAGCCGTACTCGCCCTCGACGATGGTCGGCGTGACACCGAAGAGCAGCGACGGGAACTCCGCCGTGAACTTCTCCTCATCCTGCGTGGCGACGAAGCCGCCGGCGCCGCCGCCGCACTGCATCGGGATGCCGAGGCCCTGGACGTCGCCGCAGGCGATGTCGGCGCCCCACACGCCCGGTGCCTCGATGACACCGAGGGAGCTGGGGTCGACGCCGACCGCGACCAGCGCGCCGGCCGCGTGCACGGCCTCGACGATCTCGGCGCACTGCGTCTCGACCATGCCGAGGAAGGCCGGCTGCTCGAAGTAGAAGACGGCGATCTCGTCGCTGAGCTTCGCCTTGAGGTCGTCGAGATCGATGAGCCCGGTCTCGGCGTCGAAGCCGACCTCGATGAACTCGGGGACCGCCGACCAGGCGTAGTTCTTCATGCAGCTGAGCCGGTCGGGGGAGATGCTGCCGGCGTACAGCGCCGCGTCGCGGCCGGTGATGCGGCTGGCCATGCGGATCGAGGTCGCGGACGCCATACCCCAGTCGTAGGTCGGCGTGTTGACCATGTCCATCTCGAGGAGCTCGGCCATGCAGCTGGCGTACTCGAACTGGGCCTGCCACTTGCCGTGGTCGGCGAACGCCTCACCCACGTAGCTGGAGAGGAACTCGTCGCGCTCCATGATGGTGGTCACGACCGACGGCACGTAGTGGTTCCAGATGCCGCCGCCGAGGAAGCCGATGTACTTCTTGCAGTCGGCCCCGTTGCCACCGTCCTCGAGCAGCTCTTCGCAATGCCGCTTGAGGTCGTACTCGGAGGAGATGGGACCCGGCGTGTTCAGCCTGCTCTTCAAGCGCAGGTGATCCGGGATCTCCTTGTAGATGTCCTCGACACTCTCGATCCCGATCTTGTCCAGCATGCGCTGCCTGATCTCGGGAACGGAGTTCGGGATATAGGGGAAGACTTCGGGTTCTGCCATGGGCCCTGACCTCCAGATGTTCTTGACCTTCGATCGTGGATCTCAGCTCGGCCGCGCGCCTCCCCGGTCGTGGGCCGAGAGGGACTGTATGCGACTGACGGGAGTCGCCGGGCGCCGTGTCGGTGAGCGGTCGTGGACCGGCGGCGACCGGTGTCCCTGATGCCGCGAGCGGTGCGTCGCGGGCGGCGGGAGGGAGGTGGAGGCGGGGTCGCCGACGTCTCTCGCCGAACCGGTGCGATGGGGACGGACCGTCGCGCCGCGCGCGAGCCGGCCGCCGCTCATCGGGAGAGATGCTCCGCAGCTACCCACGTCACCCCCGTGCGCAAAAGGACAGGGCGATGTGACCCATCACCCTGTCCTCGACGACACACGCCATGCGTGAGTTCCAGGGACCCGTTAGACCGCGCTCCGTTTGCCTGAGAGTTTCGGCGGAGTCTTCCTCCCGCCTTGCCCCTTCGGCGCCCGTTTCCAACCTGGGACTCTCGCGCGGTCATCGACCGGGCGTCCTCTGCCTTGAAGACGAGTGAAACCTAGCACTTGCGGCCGGCTATCGCAAGGGGGCGCCGGGGCATGCCTGGCGTTCGTCGCAGACAGACGACGGAAGACCCCGGCACGGATGCCTAGACGGATATGCCATGTCCGGCGGTCAAGTCGAGGGCACCATGAGACCGATGCAGCGTCGTGATGGAGTCGGCGTGACGGTGGGAGCGATGCAAAGACAGAGGCACATGCGCCGTAGACAGGGGCATGCGCGCCGCCGGGGGCAGGCCGGCTTCAGCCTGATCGAGCTGCTCATCGTGGTGGTGGTCATCGGCATCCTGGCAATGATCGCCATCCCGCTCTACCTGCAGCAGCGCGACAAGGCCAGGGACGCTGCGGTGGAGGAGGGCGTGTGGTCGATCCAGATCGCGGTCGTCAGCTACGCATGTGAGCACGACGGCGTCTTCCCGGACCCGTCCGAGGTCGCCCACGACGGCGCGGTCGGCGACTCTCTCGATCAATGGCCCGAGAACCCCTGGACGGGCGCGCCGATGGTGAACGTCGAAGAGTACTCCAAGGGCGACTTCTGCTACGAAGCGTGGAGCGGCGACGTGGCCGACGCGCTGGCCGCCGCGCTACCGGACTACGATGAGTACGGTCTCCTCGGCTGGACGTCCACTGAGGACGACCCCTATGTCGCGCGGCCGCTGAGCGGCTCGCCTCCACTGACGTCGCTCGGCTCGACGTTCACCGACATCAGCGGGGGCATGATCTCTCTCATCCAGGACTTCTACGACGAGAACGGCCGCTACCCGAGGAGCTGGGGCGACTACCGGTTCACCGATATCGGGCTCGATCCCGAGGAGTGGGGCGAGGCGGTCGACCACCTCTTCTACGGCCCCGGCGGCACTCGCGTCTCCGTGAAACCCGAGGACGGCTGGGCCATGGAGGTGCAGGGCCTGGACGGCGAGACGCGCGTGCTGACCGAGGACCTGCACTGGAACATCTGGTACGACATGGCGACCCAGGCGTGGTACTACCACGACATCGAGCCGGGCAACGAGGTCGACATCGAGACGCTCGTCGTCCGGCCCGAGTAGCGGTCCCCGGCGGGCCCGCGCCGGGCGGCCGGACGCGATCGGTGTCCGGCAGGCGCGTGACCGCCAAGGGAGCTGTCGGGAAACGAGAAGGGGCCCCGTCACCGGGACCCCTTCTCGTTGACGTACCGCCGGCCGTGGCCGGACGGGCCTGGTCTGTCGCCGTCAGGCGAGGGCCGGGACGTCCACCACGTGACGCTTCCAGCCCATCTCGCTCGCCGGCAGGCCGAGGGCCGTGCCGACCAGCTGGCTGAGGAACGCGACCGGCACCTGCTGCCAGCTCGCGTCCTCGTTCTTGATGTCGAACTGCCGCGTGTCGAGGTTGACCTGACAGAGCGGGCAGGCCGCCGAGATGACGTCGGCGCCGCGCTCGCGCGCGTTGCCGACGATCTTCCTGATCAGGTCGCGGACCATCGGCTGCTCGCAGAGCGCCAGGGAGGCGCCGCAGCAGTCGGTCTTGTAGTCCCACTCGACCGGCTCGGCGCCGAGCGCCCTGAGCACCTCGTCCATGTGGGTCGGGTACTCGGGATCCTCGGCCAGCGTGACCTTCGGGGGCCTGGTGAGCAAGCAGCCGTAGTAGGCGGCCACCTTGAGGCCCTCGAGCGGGCGCGTGACCTTGGCCTTGAGCTCGTCGAGCCCGATCTGATCGTGGTAGAGATCGACCAGGTTGAGCACCTTGAGGTCGGTGTCGACGGCGCGGCCGACGACCTTCTCGACGTCCGCCCGGGTCTGCTCGTTCTGCTCGCCCTCGGTCATCTCGTAGATGGTGGTCATGAAGCGGCTGAAGCACGCGGCGCAGGGGACGACCACCCGGTCGAGACCCATGTCGCTGCGGATCTTCGCGATCTCGTTGGCCGGGAGCGCGTCGGCGAACAGCCGGTTGATGGAGTGGGCGGCCGTGTTGCCGCAGCAGTTCCAGTCGGGGACCTCGGCGAACTCGTAGCCGAAGACGGCCGCCGTTGCCTTGGCGGTGTCGCCCATCTCCTTGGAGCTGCCGTGCAGCGAGCAGCCTGGGTAGTAGGCGAGCTGTGTCATCCCTCGCCCCTTTCCTTGTCGACGACCGGCACCCGCCGGGCGGCGCGCCGCTCGTTCTCGATGGCCTCGGCCCTGGCCCACATGTCCTTGATCTTCTTGCGGTCGCCGCGGCCGGGGATGATCGGCAGCTTGCCGCGCCGGAACATCTGCAGACCGAGGCCCACGTCGGCCATCATGCTGCTCGGCCGGCTCAGCTTGTCCAGCGCGACCAGCTCGATCTCGCTCATCCGGCCCCAGCGCTTCATGGAGTCGAGGTTGAGCTTGAGGACGCTGGCCAGGCCAGCATCCTTGGTGACCATCTTCTCCTCACGGGCGATCTTGCGCAGCTCGTCCATGACGGCGGCGATGTCGATGCCCTGAGGACAGCGGGTGGTGCACGTCTCGCAGCCGGTGCACAGCCAGATGAACTTGCTGGCCGCGGCGGCGTCGATGTCGCCCAGCTGGACGGCGCGCATGACCTGCGCCGGGTGCAGGTCGCCGTAGGAGGCGACCGGACACCCGATCGAGCAGCGCTTGCACTGGTAGCACTTGAAGGCGTTGGTCTCGGCACCTTCGTTCACCCGCTTCGCGAGTGTGGCTGTGATGGCGGTCATGCAGCCCCCCTCACGAAAGCGTGGGACGCGGCAGCAGACCGGCCATCTCGGCGATCTCCGGCACCGCCGGCTCCCACTCGACGGCCATGATATGGACGCCGTGCACGCCCTCGACCTCGGCGAGCTCCTTGATCATCTCAGCGCCGAGCTTCTTGCCCTCGGTCTGCTGCGGCTCGCCCTTCTCCTTGGCGGCGATCCGGTCGACGATCTCCTGCGGCACGTCGATGCCCGGCACGAACTTCTGCATGTAGCGGGCCATGCCGGCGCCCTTGATGGGCGTGATGCCGGCCATGATCTTGATCTCCTGGTGGAGACCCTCGGCGCGCACCATCTCCATCCACTTCTTGAACTTGGGGACGTTGAAGATGCACTGGGTCTGCACGAAGTCGGCGCCGGCCTCGATCTTCTTCCTGAGGCGGTGCACACGGTACTCGAAGGGATCGCCGAAGGGGTTCTCGGCGCAGCCGATGAAGAGCTTCGGCGCGACTTCCATCTCCTCGCCGCACTGGAAGATCTTCTTGTCGCGCATGTCCTTGTACATCTTGATCAGGTTGACCGAATCGATGTCGTGGACACCCTTGGCGGTCGGATGGTTGCCGAAGCTGATGTGGTCGCCGGTGAGGCACAGGATGTTGTACACGCCCAGCGCGTTGGCGCCGAGGATGTCGGCCTGCATGGCGAGCCGGTTACGGTCGCGGCAGGTCATCTGCATGATCGGCTCGGCGCCGTTCTGGGCGGCGATGTAGCCGGCGGCCATGGAGGCGATACGCACCACGGCCGTCTGGTTGTCGGTGATGTTGACGGCGTCGGTGCAGCTCGCCAGCGGCTTGGCCTTCTCGGCGACGATGTCGTAGTCGGCCGACTTGGGCGGACCGCACTCGCCGGTCACGGCGAAGTGACCCGCCGCGAACATCTTCTCCAGGTTGGAGCCGGCCTTCAGTCCGTTGTCGCTCATACCGGCTTCGCCTCCTCCTTCACCATGGTCCGCGGGCCGCCGCTGTTGCTCTTGCTCCAGTCCTTCGGCTCCGTGACCTTCAACAGCAGGTCCTGACGACCCTGTTCGTTGAGCTTGTCGTGGATCAGCTGCCAGGCGCACGGGATCTCTTCGTTATCCGGTCCCGTGACCTCGCAGAGGCCGTCGTGGCTGCCGCCGCAGGGCCCGTTGAGCAGGCTCTTGGAGCAGCGGACGATCGGGCAGATGCCGCCGGTCTCGCCGAGCACGCAGTCGCCGCAGGCGCCGCAGCGCTCGAGCCAGACGGCATGCTCCTGCGGCATGCCGAGCATGTTGGTGTTGACGGCCGGGAGCACCAGCTTCTCCGGGAACCGCTCGGCCATGCTCTGGATGCCGATGCCGCACGCCATGCTGATGACGACGGGGTACTCCGCCACCTTCTCGGCGATGGCGTCGAGGTACTCCCACTCGCACTGGCGGATGGCGGAGATGCTCTCGGTGGCCAGCTCGCGGCCGTCTTCCTTGGCCTTGATGCCGAGCTCGGTCGAGAGGATCTCGGCCTCCTTCTCGCCGCCGGTCAGGCAGACGGCGACACAGGTCTCGCAGCCTGCGACCAGCACCTTGTCGTGTCCTTCGAGCAGCTCGAGGATCTCCTCGAACGGCTTGCGTTCAGCGGTGATCATGCGGGTGTCCCTTCCTTGGCCGCAGCCTTCTTCCCGTGCTTGACCGGACTCGGACCGAGCTTCTTGATGCGCTCGGTGAACTCGTTGGCGATCTCCGCGAAGCGCGGTCCTTCGGCCGACGAGAGGTTGAACATCTCGATGCGCGCCGGGTCCATGCCCATCTCTGCGAGCAGCGTCTTGGTGTACTCGACACGCTTGCGCGCCCAGAGGTTGCCCTTCAGATAGTGGCACTCGCCCTCGAGGCAACCGGCGGCGTAGACGCCGTCGGCGCCGGCCTCGAGCGCCTTGAGCAGATGGATGATCTCGAGCTTGCCGGTGCACGGCAGCTTGACCATCCTGACGTTGGTCGGATAGTTGAGGCGCATGCTGCCGGCCAGGTCGGCGGCGGCGTACGCGCAGTAGTGGCACCCGAAGACGATGATCTCGGGCTCGAAGTCGGGATCGATCGGCCCCTTGGGGCCCTCGATCGACTCCTCGGCCGCCTCGGGGGCGTCTGTGGCCTCGGGGGCCGCGGTCGTGGTCTCTTCAGCCATGTCAGCTCACCTCCCCTGAGGGTGTCTCGGTGTCCTGCTTCGGGAACGGCGAGCTGGCGTCGAGCGCCACGCCGGCCTCGATGTCGGCGTCGGTGATGAACAGCGCCTGCTCCTTGGCGATGACCTGCGAGTCGGAGTAGTGGTGCAGCTCGATCGCCTTCGCGGGGCACTCACTGACACACACACCGCAGCCCTGACAGGCGGCCGGCTCGATGTAGGCCTTCTTGGCCTCCGGATCGATGCGCGGCACCTCGTAGGGGCAGATCCGCACGCAGGTGAGGCAGGCCGCGCAGGTCTCCTGATCGACCTCGGCGACCACGCCGCCGGCCTTGAGGACCGGCTTGTTGAGGATCGCCGCGGCGCGGCCGGCGGCCGCGTACGCCTGGGAGATCGACTCGTCGATGCTCTTCGGGTAGTGGGCCGAGCCGCAGAGGAACATGCCCTCGCTGGCGAAGTCCACCGGCCGCAGCTTGACGTGGGCTTCGAGGAAGAAGCCGTCGGCCGTGCTCGGCACCTTGAGCAGCTTGCTGATGTTCTCGTAGCCCTCGTTGGGCACCGTCGGGACGGCCAGCACCAGCAGACCGAGGTCGACGTCCATCGGCTTGCCGGCGAACGCCTTCTCGTTCCAGGTGACCTTGACCGGACCGCCGTCGACGTCGACGCTCACCTTGGGCTTCGCGTCGTTGTCGTAGCGGGCGAAGATGACGCCCAGCTCGCGGGCCCTGGTGTAGTACTCCTCAAGGAAGCCGTAGGTCCGCATCTCCTTGTACCAGACGTACACGGGACGGTCCGGATCGGCTTCCTTGAGCCGGATGGCGTTCTTGACGCTCTGCTGGCAGCAGGTGCGCGAGCAGTACGTCTTGTTCTCCGGGTCGAGCGACCCCGCGCACAGCAGGAAGCCGACGGGGTCGGACTGCTTGAGCCTGGGATCGTCCTCGGACAGCATCGTCTCGAGGTCGAGCCCACTGACGATGCTGGGGCTCATCCCGAGACCGTAGAGCTCCGGCCTGGATTCCTTGGCGCCGGTGGCGACGATGACGACGCCGTGCTCCACAGGAGTGCGCTTGCCGTCGCTCTCCCTGATGACGCTGTTGAAGTTGCCGATGAAGCCCTGGAAGTCGGCGAGCTCCGACTCCAGGTGGATCATCACCTGCGGGTTGTCGATGAGCTTCTGCTCGAGCTCGGCGACATACTCGGCCGGATCGGTCCCCTTGATCGTCTGGTCGATATCGAGGACGCGGCCGCCGAGCTTGTCTGTGCGCTCGATCAGATGCGTCTCATAGCCCATGTCGCCGAGCGCGCCGGCCGCCGTCATGCCGGCCAGGCCGCCGCCGATGATCACGGCCGCGTGGGTGAGCGGCACGTCGACCTTGTAGAGCGGCTCCAGCAGCATCGCGCGGGCGACGCTCATGCGGATGAGGTCCTTGGCCTTCTCCGTGGCGTCGGCCGGGCAGTTGCCGTGCACCCACGAACACTGGTCGCGGATGTTGGCCATCTCGAACAGGTACGGGTTGAGCCCGGCCTCCCGGAGCGTGTCCTGGAAGATCGGCTCGTGCGTCCGCGGCGTACAACTCGCCACGACGACCCGGTTGAGGTCGTGCTCCTGGATCATGTCGCGGATGTTCTCGCAGCTGTCGGTAGAGCACGTGTACATGGTGTGGGTCGAGAACTCGACGCCGGGGATCGTCTTGGCGTACTCGGCGACGTCCTCGACGTCCACGACGCCGGCGATGTTGGAGCCGCAATGGCAGACGAACACGCCGACACGCGGCGCCTCGTCGGTGATGTCGCGCTCTGCCGGGTACTCCTTCTCCGACGTGAGCGTGCCGCGGGAGTCGGCCAGCTGGGTCATCACCTGCGACGCCGTGGCCGAGGCCTGAGCGACCGACTCGGGGATGTCCTTGGGCTCGCCGAAGGCGCCGACCACGAAGACTCCCTCACGGGAGGTGCTGAGCGGAGCGTACTCCTTCAGGTCGCAGAAGCCGTGCCGGTTGAGGGCGATGCCCAGATTGCCGGCGGCCTCCTGCGCGTTCCGTGACGGCTCCAGCCCGACGCTGAGGACGACCATGTCGTACTCGCTGGTCTGGATCTCGCCGGTCTCGTCCTCCCACGTGATGAGGAGGTTCCTGGTCTCGGGGTCTTCCTTGATGTACGACGGACGCGAACGGATGAAGTTCACGCCGAGGTCCTTGGAGCGCTCCCAGACCTGATCGAAGCCCTTGCCCTGGGCCCGCATGTCCATGAGGAAGACGTCCGGGCTGGCGTCGGGCTCGTGGTCGACGGTCATCATCGCCAGCTTGTTGGCGTACATGCAGCAGACGCTCGAGCAGTACTCGTGGTCCTGGTCGCGGCTGCCGACGCACTGGATGAAGGCGATGCGCTTGGGATGCGTGCCGTCCGATGGGCGGACGATCTCGCCGGCGGTGGGGCCGCTGGACGAGAGGAGCCGCTCGTACTCGAGCGCCGCGAAGACGTTCGGGTAGCGGCGGTAGCCCCACTGGCTGTTCTCGCCGGGGTCATAGGCGTCGTAGCCGGTGGCCAGCACGACTGAGCCGACCGGCAGCTTGTACTCCTCGTCGGCGTCGTCGTGGACCAGAGCGTCGACGCCGCAGGCGCGCACGCACTCCATGCACTCGGAGCACACGGCGCAGTCGAGGCAGCGGTTGGCCTCGGTCATCGCCTGCTCTTCGGTGAAGCCCTTCTTGACCTCTTCCCAGCTGCGGCGACGCTGCTCGGCGTCTGCCAACGCCTGCAGGGTCCGCGCCTGGCGCTCGGTCTCCTCGAGCTCTTCCGGCTCGGGCTTGGCCTCGGGCAGGCTCTCCTCCCACACCTCGAGCAGTTGCTCGCCGCGCAGGTAGTTGTGGATGGAGCGGGCCGCGCGACGGCCTGCCGCCACGGCCTCGATGGCCGTCCAGGCGGCCGCCGAGGAGGCATCGCCGCCGGCGAAGACGCCCTCGCGCGTGGTCATCAGCGTGTCGCGGTCGGTCTTGATCTGGTTCCGCTCGACCTCGACGCCTTCGGCGCCCTCGAGGAAGTCGGTGACCAGGCCCTGGCCGGTCGCGAAGATCACCGTGTCGCACTCGATCTCGCTGAACGTGTTGTCCAGGGCGATCGGCGGACGCCAGCCGCGCTCGTCGGGATCGCCGAGCTTGCAGGCGGTGAACTCGACCTTTGTCGGCCGGCCGTCGTCGCCGGTGACGATCTTCGTCGGCATGCACGAGCAGATGAACCTGATCGACTCGCCGGTGCCCTCCTCGATCTCGTCGGCCGAGGCGGGGATGGTCTCGTCGTCCTCGATGCAGGTGAGGGTGACGTCGTCGGCGCCCAGGCGCAGAGCCGTGCGGCCGGAGTCGAACGCCACGTCGCCGCCGCCGATGACGACGACCTTCTTGCCCATGTCGATGGGCTTCTCGAGGGTCGCGTCGCGCAGCAGGTCGACGGCCGTGAAGACGCCCTTGGCGTCGGCGCCCGGGATGGGCAGCGGCTTGCCGCCCTGCAGGCCGGTCGCCAGGAAGACGGCCTTGAAGCGCCGCTTCTTCATCAGGTCGTCGACGGTGTAGTCCTTGCCGATGGTCTTGCCCTGTTCGACCTCGACGCCGAGCGCGAGGATGCGGTCGATGTCCTGCTGCAGGGCGGCCTTCGGGAGGCGATACTCGGGGATGCCGTAGCGGAGCATGCCGCCGAGCTCGTCCTTGCTCTCGAACACGACGGTGCGGTAGCCGAGCAGCTGGAGGTCGCGGGCGGCCGTGAGGCCGGCGGGGCCGCCGCCGACGATGGCCACGCGCTCCTTGTACTGCGGCTCCACCTTCTCGGGCATGGGGAGGTGGTCGTTCGCCCAGTCGGCGACGAACCGCTTGAGCCCGGCGATGGAGATGGGCTCGTCGACCTCGCCGCGGGTGCAGTCGTCCTCGCACTTGTGGGTGCAGACGCGGCCGCAGACGGCGACGAAGGGGTTGGGCTCGCTGGCGACGGTGTAGGCGGCGTCGAAGCGGCCCTCGCCGATCAGCGCGACGTAGCCCTGCGCACTGGTGTGGGCGGCGCAGGCGCGCTTGCAGGGCGAGTGGCCCTTCTTGGTGATCGCGTAGGTGCCGGGGACGGCCTGCGGGTAGAGCTTGTAGATCGCCCGGCGGTCGTTCAGGTTCTCGTTGTAGCGGTTCTTGACGAAGACCGGGCACTTGTCCGCGCACTCGCCGCAGCTCGTGCACTTGGCGGGGTCGACGTAGCGTGCGTAGCGGTGGATGAGCGCATCGAAGTTACCGGGCTCACCCTCCAGGCCGGCGAGCTCGGAGTTGGTGACGATCTCGACGTTGAGATGTCGTCCGACCTCGACCAGCTTGGGGGCCAGTGTGCACATCGCGCAGTCATTGGTGGGGAAGGTCTTGTCGAGCTGCGCCATGTGGCCACCGAGGGCCGGCGAACGCTCGACGAGATAGACCTTGTACCCGCCTTCTGCGAGGTCGAGGGCACACTGGATGCCCGCGATGCCTCCACCGAGGACCAGCGCTGAGCCGGTCGTCGTGCGTGGGGTACCCGACGGCATACAGTCTCCTTCGTACGGCGGTACGGCAGTCCCGTTCCGTTCGGGGGACAGCGGACCCATCGCGACCCGTCGTACGGTGCGCGCGACCGCGAGGCGTGGCGCACGGAAGACGACACGGTGGGGCCGAAGCCCCGTCCCGGCATGGTGGGATGACGCAGACCCAACTTCCCACCCGGGCATGGGAAGTATAGCGACCCGCTAGTGCACCCGTCCACAAGTACCCGTAAGGGCGGCGTAGCGGACCCTGCAGGCGATCTTGCGACCGGCGTGCCGAAAGCGTAGCGGCGGTCCCAAACCTGCGTAAGAACTGCGCAGCCCCTTTCTGAAGTCGGGTCTGCGACCGGCGTGCCGAAGGCAAAGCGACCGGTCACAATGCTCCGTCCTGAGCGGCGCAGCGGACCCTGCAGGCGATCTTGCGACCGGCGTGCCGAAGTCAAGGAGACCGGTCACAATGCTCCATCTTGGGGGAGACGAAACTGCCCGTGAAGCAGCCTTTGCGACCCGCAAGACGAAGCACAAGTGCGAGGTCCCAGGGCTCGTCCGTCCTCTCGAGTCGGCGCGACTCACCACTTGGCCCGAACCTCTGGCCTGTACGCCGACTATCCAGGGCACGAAACAGGACTGCGGGATCCCAAGCCCATCATCAGACCGCGGCGTTCCCAGCCGTCTGTCCACATCGTCCAACCGGTCGCCGCAGGGTCTCCAGTCCGGCTATTTCAACCACTTGGTTAGCGTGGTAGTGTCGCCGCGCGGGCCGAAAAGAGGCCTCATCGGCGCATGAGCGAGAGGCCCGCCGGCGAGGAGGCCCGCGCGGAAGACCCGCTCGCCGCCGTCCGGCGGCCGCGGGTCACGCGGTGCGAGAACGCACGATCAGAGCGCAGTCCGAGAACGTCCCGAAGGGTGGTCGAGACCATGGGTGTGAAAGAGCAGTACCGCGACTACGTCATGACCGGGTTCGTCAAGCGCGTCGAGCCGGTCGAGATCGACCACGGCGCCGGCGCCCTGCTCTACGACGCCGACGGCACCGAGTACATCGACTGCTTCGCCGGCATCTCGGTCACCAACGCCGGCCACTCCGACGAGCGCATCCTCTCGGCCGCCCGGGAGACGATGGAGAAGATCGTCCACGCCTGCTCCTACGTCTACCACGTGCCCCAGGTGGGGGCGCTGGCCGAACGGCTGGCCGAGGTCACACCGGGCGATCTGCAGAAGAGCTTCTTCGGCAACTCCGGCGCCGAGGCCCTGGAGGGCGCCATGCGGCTCGCCAAGCGGGCCTCCGGCAAGCATGAGCTGGTGGCCCTGGAGAGCAGCTTCCACGGCCGCACGAACGCGACCCTCTCGATCACCGGCAACTCGGGCCGCAAGAAGGGCGGCTTCCCCTACCTGACCGGCGTCGCCTTCGCCCCGGCGCCCTACTGCTACCGCTGCTTCGCCGAGACGACCCCCGACAAGTGCGGCCTGCTCTGCGCCCGCCGCCTGCGCGACATCATCCGTCTGCACCTCTCCGGCGAGGGCGCCGCCTTCGTCGCCGAGCCGATCATGGGCGAGGGCGGCATCATCGTCCCGCCGGCCGGCTACTTCGAGACCGTCAAGGAGATCCTCGACGAGGAGGGCATGCTCTTCATCTGCGACGAGGTCCAGAGCGGCTACTCGCGGACCGGCAAGCTGTTCGCGATCGAGCACTGGGACGTCGAGCCAGACATCATGTGCATGGCCAAGGGGCTCGCCAACGGCTTCCCGCTCGGCGCCTTCATCGCCCGGCCGGAGCTGGCCGACGCCTTCCAGGTCGGCGACCACCTCTCGACCTTCGGCGGCAACCCCATCAGCTGCGCGGCGGCGCTGGCCAACCTCGAGGTCCATCTTGCCGACGACCTGCCCGGCCAGAGCGCCCGCAAGGGCGAGGCGCTGATGGCGCGCTTCCGCGAACTGGCGCAGACCGAGGAGCTGATCGGCGACGTGCGCGGCAAGGGCCTCATGGTCGGCGTCGAGCTGGTGAGCGACCGCGAGGCGAAGACGCCGGCCGCGGTCGAGGCGGCGGCCATCCGTCAGCACTGCCTCGAGAACGGCGTGCTGATCGGCGTCGGTGGCAACTTCGGCAGCGTGCTGCGCGTGCAGCCGCCGCTGGTCATCAGCGAGGAGCAGCTCGACCGGGTCTTCGAGACGATCGTCGAGGGGTTCGCGGCGCTGAAGGCCTGAGGGCGGCGCCCGGCGGACGACCGTCCGCCGGGCGTGTCCGCTCACCAGCGGTCGCGGTCGTCGCGGTCGTCGTCCTCGTCGTCGAACCGGTCGTCTTCGTCGTCGGTTTCCTCGTGCTCTTCCTCACCGGACGTACGCCGGGCGTGGTCGACGACCCAGAGCTGGATCATCAGGGCCGGGAAGACCAGCAGGTAGAGGTACACCCAGCGACCGGGAGGCTGGTCGGGGGCCACGCCCACCAGGCCGCCCTCCAGGATGGCGACGACGCCGGCGGCGGAGAGCACGGTGATGGTCCCCAGGAGGAGTTCGGCGGCCGGGAACGGCGCCAGGCGGTCGCGCACCCACCAGAGGAGCGTGCCGATCAGGTTGGCGAGGATGCAGAGCCCGATTGGCAGCCAGCCGAGCGCGTCGCCCTGGGCCACGGCGACGATGCCCAGCGCCAGGAGCCAGACCGACGAACCCGCCTGGCCGCCGAACCAGCCCCAGGTGTTCCACTGGAGCTGGCCGCCGCCGAGGCGGGGCTGTTTGCCTTCCGGATCCCCGCCGGAGGATGGACGGCGGCCGCCGTTGCCGCTGACCGGGATGCGGATGACGCGGCCGCCGGGCTTGCGCTGGCCGCGGTTACCGCTGTCATCGGTCGGCGTCACGCGGACTCCCGCGGGCCGGAGCGGCCGACGATCGGCCAGACGGCCACCAGCCGGCCGCCGTCCGTCACGTGGACACGGTCGTGGAGGCCGGCGGTCGTCGCCCCGTGGGCCGGGATCAGCTCGACGGTGTCGCCGATGCGCAGCTCTTCGGCGGGGCCGGTGACCCGCAGGGTCCCGAGTTCCTCAGAGAAGGCGACGTAGGTGGCGCCCCTGTGGAGCACCGCGGGTTCCCCGAACTCCGGCGCCAGAGAGCTGTAGCCGGCGTCGACGATGGCCGTCTCCCGGGACGGGCGGCTCACCACCGTCGTCAGCACCGTCAGGGCGTTCTCGAAAGGCGCGCCGGCCTTGCGGTAGGCGCCGTCCATCGTCGCGTACGAGCCGGCCTGGATCTCGTCGACGCCGGGCAGGACGCCGGTGATGGCGTGGGTCCCGGTCCCGCCCGCGGTGAGGACCGGGACGGGGAGGCCGGAGCTCTCGATGAGTCGTCTCGTCTCGATCGCCTTCTTCACGTCTTCACGTGCGCGCGCGCGTCGCTGGTCGTAGGGGACGACCTCCTGCAGGTGGCCCTCGAACGCGTGCAGGCCGGCGAAGGCGAGACGTCGGCTCTCGTCCACGAGACGGGCCAGCTCGAGAGCCGGCTCTCCCGGGGCGACGCCACAGCGTCCCATGCCGACGTCGACCTCGACGAAACAGCGGAGCGTGACACCGGCGGCGGTCGCCGCCGCCGAGAGGTCGGCGACGTTGGCGGCGTCGTCGACCGCGACGGCGACCGTGCACCGGGCGGCCAGCTCGAGCAGCCGGCGGATCCCCGCCGCTCCGACGACCTCGGCCGCCAGGAAGAGATCTTCGAGGCCGCCGTCGGCGAGCGCCTCGGCCTCGCCGAGGCGGGCGCAGGTGACGCCCGGAGCGCCGTGCTCGACCTGGAGACGGGCGATCTCGACGCAGTGGTGTGCTCCGGTGTGGGGCCGCAGGTGGGCTGCGCGGTCGGCGAAGACCTCGGCCATCCGCCGCACGTTGCCGAGCAGCCTGGTGTGGTCGAGCAGGAGGGCGGGGGTCTCGAGCTCCTCCGCTGCGCCCTGATGCGGCGTGTCGCTGGGTCTCACAGCTCCTCTCGGGCACGGTCGCTGCCGGTCTTCGCGGAGACGATCCGGTGTCTTCGCGAGTGATCCTCAGTCTATCGCCCGGTGGCGTTTTCGCGCGCCGCCGCGGGGGTACGCTGGCGCCGAGACGTCGACCGGCTCGGCCGCGCACGGTAGCTGAGGTGTCCGGCGCCGGCGACTGCTCGTCATCACACCCGTCAGGAGGGAACGACATGGCCGATCGATCAGACGGCGTCGCGCAGGGCGCCGCCCCGGCGGGGCGCGGCGACTGGAGGCACTACGGGAAGCTCGGCTTCGTCGGCGTCATCGTCATCCTCGCTCTCGTCTTCATCTTCCAGAACACCGGCAAAGCGGCCGTCTCCTTCCTCTGGATGGAGGGCCAGATGCAGCTGTGGATCGTCATGCTGATCCTGTTCGTGGCCGGCATGCTGGCCGGCTTCTTCATCGCCTGGCGGCGGGCGCGGCGGCGTCGGCGGCAGTATCGCTGAGGCAGTACCGCTGAGACTGAGCGAGGCTCGAGCCGGGAAGCCGGCGAGGCGGGGCTGAGTGAAAGATCGAAGGGCGGGCGGCGCACACGGCGCGCCGCCCGCCCTTCTTCAGCCTGAGGGCGGCCGGCCGAAGCCGCCGCCGCCCGGCGTCTCGATGATCACGGCGTCGGCGACCTGCATGTCGCGGCGGGCGACGCCGCCGACGTCTTCTGCGCGGCCGTCGGCGCGCACGACCAGGTTGCGTCCCTGCGCGCCGGCCTCGCCGCCGTCGAGGCCGTGCGGCGCCACTCGGCGGCGGCCGGAGAGGACGGCGGCGGTCATCGGCGCCAGGAAGCGCAGCCGCCGCCTGGCGCCGTCGCCGCCGCGCCACCGGCCGCGGCCGCCGCTGCCGTGTCGCACGGCGAACTCCTCGACCACGACCGGGTGCCGCCACTCGAGCACCTCGGGGTCGGTCAGCCTCGAGTTCGTCATGTGGCTGTGGACGGCAGCGCATCCGTCGAACCCCCGACCGGCTCCCACACCGCCGCAGATCGTCTCGTAGTACTGGTGCGTCCCGTCGCCGAACGTGAGGTTGTTCATCGTCCCCTGTGAGCCGGCCAGCACGCCGAAAGCCCCGAGGAGCGCGTCGGTGACGATCTGGGAGACCTCGACGTTGCCGGCCACGACCGCCGCGGGGTGGGTGGCGGCCAGCAGGCAGCCGTCGGGGATGATGAGCTCCAGCGGCGCGAGACAGCCCTCGTTGAGCGGGATCTCGACGTCGACCAGGGTGCGGACTGTGTAGATGACCGCCGCCACGGTGACCGCCCGCGGTGCGTTGAAGTTGTCGGGGCGCTGCGGGGAGGTGCCGGTGAAGTCGATCCTGGCGCTGCCGGCGTCGCGGTCGACGGTGACCTCGACGGCGATCCGGTCGCCGTCGTCGAGCAGGCACTCGAAAGCGCCGCCCTCCAGGCCGCGCAGCGCCCGTCGGACGCTGGCCTCGGCGTGGCGCCTCATGAAGCCGACGTAGTCGCGCACCTGCTCCACGCCGTAATGCGCGACCATCCGCCGCAGCTCGGCTGTGCCGCGGGCGTTGGCCGCGACCTGAGCCTTGAGGTCGGCGACGTTGCGGGGCACGTTGCGGGCCGGCCAGGGGCCCGTGGAGAAGAGCTCGGCCAGCGCCCGCTCGCGGAAGCCGCCGTCCTCGACCAGCACGAAGTCGTGGACGAGCACGCCCTCGTCGTCGATGGTGCGGCTGTGCGGCGGCATCGAGCCGGGCGTGATGCCGCCCACATCCGCGTGATGGGCTCGCGACGCGACGTAGAAGAGCGGGGAGGGGTCGTCGTTTGACGCGGCGCCGTCGTCGGCGAAGATCGCCGAGTCCTTGCCCTCAGAGTTATCGCAGTCGTCGGCGAAGACCGGTGAGACGACGGTGAGATCGGGCAGATGGGTGCCGCCGTGGTAGGGGGAGTTGACGAGCACGGCCTCGCCGCGCTGCAGCCGGCCGTCGTGCGAGCCGAGGACGGCGCGGACGGTCTCGCCCATGGAGCCCAGGTGCACGGGCAGATGGGGGGCGTTGGCGACCAGGTCGCCGTGCTCGTCGAAGATCGCGCAGGAGAAGTCGAGGCGCTCCTTGACGTTGACGGAGCGGGCGGTGTTCCGCAGCGCGGCTCCCATCTGCTCCGCGCACGACATGAACAGGTTGTTGAAGACCTCGAGGAGGAGCGGGGAGCAGGCGCGCGCGGCCGTCTCGTCGGCCGCGGCCCGCCCGTTGCGCGCGCCCGAGGTGCGGCTGCCGCGCTCGTCCGCGAGCGGCTCACTGCGCTCGCCCGCGGCCCGCCCGTCGCGCTCGCCTGCGGCCCGGTCGCGGCTCCCGGCGGTGTCGTCCTCGGCGCGGCCGGTCCGGTGCAGCAGGAGTTCGCCTCCCGGCAGTACCTCGGCGGCCCAGCCCGGCTCGACGACCGTCGTGCTGGTCGGCTCGAACACGATGGCGGGGCCGTTCACGGCGGCGCCGGGTTCGAGCTCGGCTCTGTCGAACACCTCGGCTCGTCGTCGCGCGCCGGCGGTGTAGATCGTGGCCTCAGGGCCACCGTCCGGACGAGTCGTGTCACGCTGAGTCGTGTCGCGCACGCCACTCGTGCCGGCGGCACGCTGCGGGGCCGGGCGTTGGGCTACCTCTGCCGCGTCGCCGGCGTCGACCGCCTCGACCTCGACCGCGTCGACCACGAGCCGCGCCTCGTCCATCGTGAACCCGTAGCGCTCGCGGTGGGTGGCGGTGAACTCGTCAGCCATCCCGTCGAGCGCCCGGTCACCGGTCCGCCAGGCGATGGGCAGGGTCATGTCGGTGCCCTCGTACTTGAGGAGCAGGCGGCGCTCGACGGCGATCCGCCCCGACGGTGATCCCTGGGCGAGCAGCTCGCCGGTCGCGGCCTCGGCGAGCTCGTCGAAGAGCGCGGTGAGGGCGGGTACGGCGGCGGCCTCGAGCGGCCGCTCGACGGTCCGCTGACGAAGAGCTCTGATGC